>MTLE01001988.1_pt1 | contig 12153 bp, 10 predicted proteins | sample 1982461 | NCBI WGS metagenome assembly MTLE01 (sample SAMN05712605, study PRJNA340218) | biofilm metagenome | isolation source: sample SPL anode biofilm adapted to -200 mV | place: USA | collected 2012-02-03
TGAATAAATGACATTGATAGCCGCATTTGAGCCATGATTTATTCCCGAAACGATTAAATCGGGTCTGCGTTCCACAATTTCGTTCAACGCCAGTTTTACACAATCAGTAGGTGTTCCGGTGCAACTATATCGTATTAGTCCTTCTTTTTCCTCAATTTTTTTGAATCGTACAGGATGAGTTACAGTTAAGGCGTTTGATTGAGCCGAACGCGGACCATCGGGTGCTACGACCACAACATCTCCTATCCGGAGCATAAGTTTTGTAAGCACTTCAATACCTTTGGCATCAGCACCATCATCGTTGGTTATTAATATCAATGGTTTGTTCATAAATTTAAAAATTTCAGTTTATTTTCTGATTTTGTAAACAGTGGCAGTTATAAAAATTGAAGTAGTGATAATGAAATACGCTAAATCGCGCGAATCAATCACTCCTCTGCTCATCGACTTGTAATGAGCATCAATGCCAAATGTTTCAAGAGTTTGGATAATTTGTCCGGAAGTAAAAAAGCCGGCGATAACATCGAAACCGTAATAAAAGAAAAAGCTCAGCACCACCGCCATAACAAAAGAAATAATTTGATTATTCGAAACCGAGGAGGAAAAAACTCCGATGGCCACATAGACAGCAGCTAAAAAAAACAGTCCGATAAACGAACCCCAAAAAGCTCCCGAATCAATGTTCCCGACAGGTTCGGCAATGTATGAAACCGAAAAATAATAGATAACCGTCGGTAACAACGCAAGTGAAACCAACACCCATCCGGCAAGATATTTCCCGAGCACGATACGGGGTTTGCTGATGGGTTTTGTAACTAATAATTCCCATGTACCGGATTGTTTTTCTTCGGCAAACAAACGCATGGTAATAGCGGGGCAAAGAAACAGAAAGAGCCAGGGAGCTAAGTAAAACAATCCATCAACATTTGCATAGCCATTATCCAGAATATTGTATTCACCGGGAATAAACCACAAAAATAATCCGGTAAGTAATAAAAAAATGCCTATTACAATATAGCCGGTGGCATTGCTGAAAAATGCACGCAATTCTTTACGAAAAATTGATAGCATGATATTTAGTTGTTAGTCTGCAGATTGTTCCAGAAGTTCAATATCTTAAAAACAGACGGTTTCGCTTGATTTTTATTATATTTGCGGTGTCAAAGGTAACCAAAAAAAATGAATCGGGAATTAAATAGATCTGTCACTAAATGAAAAAAAAAATCACTTTTTTGTTGTGCGTTTTTAGTATTGCCGTTGCCAATGCTCAGACATTACAAAATTATCAGTTCAAAGCGGAGTTCATTTACGGTAATATTCTAAAGCACACCAAACATCTGGAAAATCTGGTGAAAGGTCCCGTTACCGGTGGCGAACTTGCAGTGGAATGGCAAACCACGGGTGAAAAACCCTGGAATCAGTATTTTAATTTCCCGAAAGTCGGAATCGGATTAGTGGGTCTCGATCTTGGAAATCCGGAAATGTTGGGTCAACTTTTGGCAGTCTATCCTTACTTTAATCTGAAATTAATCAATACACCTTACATCCATCTCAATTTAAAAGCCGGAACGGGTGTCAGTTTTTTGAATAAACGGTTTAATAATACAGCTACCGACCTGAACGATCTGAATACAGGAAATGCCGCTATCGGATCAATTGTGAATGTGTATTTTGCAGGAGGTGGAAATCTTGAAATTCCTTTGTTTTCAGGTCTTTCGCTTGTAGGTTCGTATAACTGGAATCATGCTTCAAACGGCAGTTTTTACCAGCCTAATTCTGGAATTAATATGCTGAATGCCAGCATCGGGTTAAGTTATTTTCCTGATTATAAAAAATTCAGACAACCAGTAAAGAAAGAAATATCTTCGCTTCCGCAGACTTTTTCATTCGAAGTAATTGCAGCCGGCGGAGCACGCGAATTGTATTACAGAGATAATAAAATGTATGGAATTGCTTCGCTGGCTATAAGTGTCCATCGCCAAACCGGAAACAATCTGAAACTGGGAATCGGTATCGATGGTTTTTATGACGGTGTTTATAACGGCGATACTAAATTTGAGCGCGTCTACATTACAAGCGATGAATTAAAGAACAAAATCCGAGTGGGAATAAGCTTTCAGCCGGAACTGGTTTTTGGAAAACTTACAGCAGGCATGCATTTCGGTCTTTATATCATTGATCCGCTTAAGAATCTGTCGCCTTACGACGAAGCAAAAAACGGAACACTTAACAAACCGCTTATTTATCCCTATGATATTGAAAAAGAAGATGGTTGGTTTTATACGCGGGCTTCTTTAAAATATGATTTGAGAAACCATTTGTTTGCTTCACTGGGACTTAAAACGCACCTTCAGAAAGCCGAGTTTATAGAATGGGGTATGGGTTACAGATTTTAATTTGTTCTGTCAGTCTTTTACGGCATCCAACAACAACGGAATTTCATCCTCATCAACACCGTTTGCAAGCAGATGCTGTTTGTCGGCATTAATCAGATCCATAAACGTGTCCCAGTTGTTTTGTTGCAAACTCAGGCATTTTTTGTACATTTCCTTCGCATCGGTCAGGCGGTTCTGACACCATGCTATGTGACCCGCGTTCAGAAAATCTCCTTTCGTCGGTTCCGATTCGAGGATTTTTTTTATGTAGTACGAGGCTTGTTGTAAATTTCCGGAAATAAACGCGCACCAGGTTATTGCCCGCCAGACTTTAATGTTGTCTTCGTTTTCCGCATCGAGTTTGAAATAGATATTTAATGCTTCCTTGTATTTCCCCATCTGTAAAAAACAGTTCCCAACCTGTAATAAAATGGCCGGCTGATTTGGTTTCAGATAATCAACATGCTGATAATATTCCAGCGCTTTTTCAAAATTTCCCGACAGGCGGTAGCAAAGGGCAATTTTTCTTACTGTCCATACATCATCCGGTTGAATAATGTCAGCTTTCAGATAAGCTTCCAGCGCTTTCTGAAGTTGTGAAGTCTGTTGGTAGGAATATCCGGTTTTTTGGTAAAGAGCAGCACTCGGAGCGCTTTCTTCAGCAAGCTCTTCGAATAATTCGATAGACTGACTGTAATGGCTTTTTGCAAAATAATATTCCGCCACATTACTCTTAAAATCTGTATCGTTGGCTAAAATATCAAACAAATAGGAGCGATGCATCAGCAGTGAAAAGGCATACATGTCCGAAAAATCGTTGTGCTGCGGATACAATTTAAAGAAGCGGAAGAGATCCTGAATGTATTGTTTCGAGATGTTTTTGGCAACAATATCCGGCGTAAGCATGGCTTCATCTTTGGCCATTTCCTCCAGTTGTTCGGCTTCCATATTGAAAGATTGTTTCAGCAATCCGCGTTGTGTCTGAGGCATTTGCAAAATACTTAAACAAAACGAATACTTGTCGGAATTGCACATTACAACACTATTTACAAAAGACGAAAGCAATGTTTTATCTTCCGATTTAAACAACTCTTTTACAGCGGAATTTTCGGCATCAAACGGCATAAACCAGTTGGAAAATTCAAAGAAAAACGGGAAACTTTTCAGCATTGAAAATGTGCTCATGTAAACATCCGCGCCTTCCATTTGCAGTTCGCTCAACTCCTGAAGCTTATCCGACACTCCGCTTTGTTCCAGAATTTCCTGCCATGCCGGATTTTCTTCTCCCCATTCATCGGTATTCAGGAGTGTGTCCGGATCCATTTTATCTTTAAGCAGCGGACTTATTTTCATCATTTCGGGAAGGATTTCTTCCCTCATTTTTTTCGAAATTTTTTCTGTCTCTGCAGTTCCTATGATTTGGATAATAATGTTCAGAAAATTCTTTACAATGTGATTATCGTCGGCTAAAAGTACCAACCTGTTTCTGACTGCCGGATAGAACGGGATAAACCGGTTATGCTTGGCAAGTACAAAACACAAACCTACCAGCGCTCTTTGCCTTACCTGCTGATTTTCTACCTGACAACAGTCGAACAGCAACAGCAATTTATTCTCGTCAAACATTCTCCACAAATTCAGCGTGAGTGCCGACACGGTTAACGATTTTTCAATCCAGCCGGGATATTTATTGTCAATAATACCTGAAAAAACGGCCTTTTCCTCGGATTTGAAATTTGTAGTCAGCCAGAATAACCCGAATAACTCAGGAAGCAATTTTTCGTAATTACTTCTTATTCTGTTTAATTCTGTTTCGTGGTTTTCTTCCTGATTAAGAAGTATTTCTGTCTGGGAATGAAAATACTTTAAATTTTCTAATAACTCAGTCGGTGCAACATGGTGTTGGGTATGCGGAAAATAGCGTTTTTGCGCATATTCAAAATTGCTTGAATTGCGGAATAAAAGTTCTTCTCTGAGTTCATTTGCCAACGAATATATTCTGGCAATGAGCTTGTTATAAACCGATTTTCTCTGAGGATCGGGCGTGCCGGTAATAAAATACTGAAGCAAAAAACTGTAATTTTGTTCAATAGTATCCAGTTTGTCCGTGTATTCACCTATTTGCAGTTCATCAACCAGACTTCTGGCTTTAGCAAATGCATTTTTTAATTCTCCTAATGACAGAAAATGAATTACAGACTTATAGGTAGTATGAATTTGAGCGGCATTCATATAGTGATGACGTTTTCAGAGTTAATCATTGTTACAAGTGAAACAGTAAAGTAAACAAATTAAAACCTAATTTTATCAATTACTAACGCTGTTTCTTGTTTTTTAACCCATTTTACTTATTTTACGGAGTCTTTCTTCGTCGATGATTTTGAGTTTGCGCCCGTCCATCGCAATTACATGTTCATTCACGAAGTTGGAAAGAGTGCGGATAGCATTTGAAGTTGTCATGTTCGAAAGGTTGGCCAGATCTTCGCGCGATAAATAAATGCTGATGGTAGCGCTGTCTTCTTCCAGACCATAATTCTTCTTCAGCAATAATAAAGCTTCGGCCAATCGTCCGCGGATATGTTTTTGAGTGAGGTTTACTGTTCGTGCATCGGAAGCGCCAAGGTCGGTGGCCATTTCTTCCAGAAAGCGATAACAGAAAGCATTGTTGTGTTTCAGAATGGAAAGGAAAATATCCGCTTTCAGCATGTAAACGGTGGAAGATTCGAAAGCTGTAACATTGGTGTTGTAGGTTTCGTTGGCAATAATGGCTCTGTACCCGAAATGTTCGCCGGGTTTCAGCATTCTGATAATTTGCGAACGGCTTCCGACTCCTTCTTTATAAACTTTTACCTTACCATCAGCTAAAATCATCATGTGCGTCGGGAGCTCTCCTTCGCAGTGAATCATTTCATTCTTTTTGAAATGATGAATGGTATAATTGTTCCGAACAAATTGCCTTTCATCGGGCGTAAGAACATCCCAAACCGTGAGAATTTCATCAATTGGTTTGAGCTCAGAAACGTGCTTTTTAGCCATAAAATTGCGTAAGAATATGTTTGACAACAATGTTATAAAGCACAAATTTAGTAATTTTTTGACATATTATTCATAATTAGTAGAAAAATCGCATATTTTCCTACCAAAATGTTATATTTTCTGAGATAATATTCGTGTAAAAATACAAAAAATAGCTTTCAGTCAGGTGCATTGTTAAAATAATTTGAATAGAGTGAAGATTAACCAAATAATATTTATTACTTTTGTCAAAATACTTAACCTGATTTTTTAGAATGAAAAAGATAATATTGTTATCATGTGCCTTACTACTAAGCATATTAAATTTAAGTGCGCAGGAATTTTCCATTGGCGATTCATCTACAATAAGTTTAATAACCTGTTCTCCCGGCCCTGAGGTTTATGCAAAATTCGGTCACACGGCTATTCGGGTTAAAGATCCGGTTAAAGGCATTGATGTGGTTTTTAATTATGGTATTTTCAGTTTTGAAACGGAAGATTTCTATTACAAATTTATAAAAGGCGAGACGGATTATCAATTGGGAGTTTACGATACGAATGTTTTTTTACCCGAATACGCGGAACGAAATTCGATGGTTTGGGAGCAGATTCTGAATCTGAGCCAGGCTGAAAAACAAGGCCTTCTGAATAAACTTCTTGAAAACTATGAACCTCAAAACAGGATTTACCGGTATAATTTCGTTTTTGATAATTGTTCCACCCGCCCGCGTGATAAAATCATCAGTACCCTAAATGGATTTGTTGAATTTCCGGCTTTATCAGAGCCCAGAACCTTTCGCCAGTGGATTGGAGTATATGTTGGCACTGATACATGGTTGAAATTTGGTATTGACCTGTTGTTCGGACTGGACGCTGATAAAGTGACTACCAAAAATGAAAGCATGTTTTTGCCGGAAGTGTTGATGTCGGAATTTCAATCGGCTAAGATCGTTTCACCAGATGTTCCCAAAAGAAATCTGGTGAAAGAAAGAGTCATTCTTGTAAATAAAACAGATGCGGAAGATGAAGAAACTTCCTGGGTGTTTAAACCAATGACTATCTCAATTATTTTACTGATTATCGGAACTTTAATTACAGTTTGGGACGTAAAGCACAAACGGTACTTCAAACCGTTTGATACAGTTTTACTTTTAATAACCGGAGTTGGTGGAATTATAGTATTTTATCTCGCGTTTTTTTCAGTTCACCCGTTGGTAAAATCGAATTTAAATTTGCTGTGGTTAAATCCGTTGAATTTTATTCTGGCAATTTTAATCTGGTTTAAAAGATTCAGGAAAGGATTGTTTTTTTACCAGCTCTTTAATATTTTGCTTTTGGTTGGCGCGCTTCTGGCATTTGCATTGTCGAAACAGGTGTTTAATGCGGCAACATTTCCTTTAATCGTGTTATTGTTGATGCGTACCACAAGCTGGGTGGCAGTAACCAAAAGACGGTTGTTTAAGAAGCGGAGTTGAGTTGTGAAACAGAAAGACATAAAAATCCCGCTGAATAGTTTTTAATCAATACTTCTCAGCGGGATTTTACTTTATATTATTTCTGCAAAGTCAGCAATGTGATCGTCTACATAGGCCGCTATCAGATTGGTTTGTTGTTCCTCTATGTCAAAATAAATTTCTTCCAGATCATCAAATACCTCAAAATCGACGTACAAAGCATTGAATTCTTCATCCGTAGTTTCGCGTTCCAGCGCTTTTCTGTTTGGTTCGTAAATTTCACGGGCTTTGTAAATTAATTTTGAAAGTTCCACGGCACCAAACTGTTTAATCGCTTTTGCAAAGGGATTGATAAAAATATAAGCTCCATATCCGTTTTGTATCAGCTGCACGAATCCTCCCTCGCGCATTTCGTCCTGAAAAAAACGATATGCAAGCAAGGTATGTTGTGAGCCGTTTAAAAGCGACATGTTCTCAGCAGTAAGTTTTCCTCCAATTTCATTCAAAAACGCATCGGTGAAAACCTGTAAAAATTCATCCATGCCTTTTTCGGCTGCGGCTGCTAATTCGCTGTCTTTAATCTGAACCATTTATATTGATGATTTTAAAGCAAAATATCTGCACTGTAAGCAGGTAATTTGATGTTTAGTTTGTTTTTAGAAAGTACAAAGGTATTATTAAATGTTGATTTCAGATCGGTCGAATCTAAAATTTCAGGTAAATCAATTTTGAATTCTTTCGGTTCGTTACTGTTATTGATAACTACAATTGCTTCTTTATCAAAATATTTACGGGCATATACCCAACTGTCGGGAGAAGTCTGAACGCTGATAAAATCACCGTAAACCAAAACAGGATTGTCCCTGCGTAAATGAGCCAGTTTCGATACTTTTTCCCAAAGATTTTTTTCTCGGTTGTTCCAATGGTCAAATCGCATCATTCGCCGGCAATCAGGATCGTTTGCACCGGTAATCCCAATTTCGTCTCCATAAAAGATTACCGGAATTCCAGGAATCGTCATATTAAAAGTATGCATCAAAAATAATTTGTCGTAAGCAGTAGAATCGGTAATGCCAATTTCACGGTTCCATCCGGCAGCTTTTGAATCTTCTCCAAATTTTAAGTCACCCGAAGCATAAGCCATGAAACGTGGTTTGTCGTGGTTGCCGGATATATAGCCCATTAAATTGTGGCTTCCGTAAGTATAAAGACTTGCATTCAGGATGGTATTAACCTGTTGTAAATTGCTGCCTCCGACTCCGGCAAAAGTGGTATTGGCCACATCATAAACATTAAAATCAAACTGACCATCGAGCATCCCTGAGGTGAGGTAACTGTTGATTAACTCCGGACTTCCGTAAGTTTCTCCAATTTGATACAGGCTTTTTCCGTGGTTTTGTTTCTTGATTTTTAAAGTCAGCTCGCGCCAGAACTTTTCGGTGATGTGTTTGCATGCATCGTGCCGGAAGCCATCCAGATTAAACTGGTTCAGCCAGTACATGGCCGAGTCGGTCATAATGTCCACAACTTTTTGATTGGACAAATCCAATGTCGGCAGGAAAGTGTCAAACCATGTTGTGAGCCTGTATTCATCCCATTTTTCAGTATGTAAAGTGCCATCGGGCAGATACAGAGAAGTGGCATATTCAGGATGTTGCTGGTAGAGCGGATGTTTTTCATGAACATGGTGTGCCACATAATCAAGCAAAATATTCAGATTTTTGGAATGAGCATCTTCCACCAGATTTTTAAGTTCCATATTTGTACCAAAATGATAATCCACCTTGGATGAAGAAATGGGCCAGTAACCATGATATCCAGAGAATTTTGTTTTTTTCGGGGCATAATAACCATACGGTTCAGACGGATTCTGATTTAGCGGAGAAATCCAGAGAGTATTGGCACCTATTCTTTCGAAATATCCATCGTCTATTTTCTTTTGAATACCGGCTAAATCGCCACCCCAAAAATCAACCTTGTGATTTACATCGGGTCTGTTTAACGGGAAATCATTTAACGAGTCGCCATTCATAAACCTGTCCACAAGTGCAAAATAGATTATTTGTGCCTGTCTGTCACTCCTTTTGATTTCGGTGGCATTCGTCAGGATTTTGCCTTTGTCCAGCGGAATCAGAATGTCATTACTTGCTCCAAGATTATTAAAAGACCAGACACGTATAAACGATCTGTCGGTTTGCTGCGCCTGTGCAGGAATTTTTATTTCAATTTTCCCTTCGTACATTTTGATAAATTTATCCGGCAATAAGTAATTCTGCCAGTAAGCGAACACTTTTTCGACACCATTTTGTACATTCAGAGTGAAGTATTTATCGGTAAATTTATCGGTTGTGAGTTTTGGAAATTTATCTTTCTGTCCGGGCACATTCAGGATAGAATTAAATTTCCCGTAACCATTGTCCACTTTGTCAGGATTATTGGCATCTTGATTCTGATCGCCATCCAGATTCATTTGATATAAATAAGTGCCCGGACTAAGATTCAATGTAACTTCGTATAAACATGAGGAATTAAGTTTTAAATCGGGGGTGGCGCCGGGTGTCCAGTCGTTCATTTGACCGGCAATCTGAACTTTTTTGTAGACCTTTCCCTGAGGGTTAAAAGTAAACGTGTAATCAATTCTGTCCGTTTTCCGGCACGGAACAGAGAATGGAACGCCTTTCACCCAGATACTTATGTTTACAAACGGATCCATATCCTTTTCCGCAAACAAATCAGCTTCGGTTTTATCGTCTGAAAGTTTACATTTTAATCCGGCCGAACTGGTTGTAACAGAATCAATCTTGTCTGGTTCCAGAATAAAATCCTGCAGGATCAGTTTATTTTCACCTGCTTTTAGTGTTATCAACGAATTCAGGTTTAACCCGTTTTCATCCGTTGCGGGATAATTTAATGTCGGTTGACAAGCTGCGAGCAACAGGCATGTTATCAGTAATATAAAAAGTTTTTTCATCACTTGGAGGTGTTTGTTTAGTAGTATTATTTCAGAAACAGATGAAATTCAATTCTTGTTATTGAAATACTGTCAGATTCAACTTTTCCATTAATTGAATTTAAAATTAGTTTGTAATTCGGGCCTTTGATGCTCATGTCATTTAAATTGTATTGTTTGTCATTACCTTCGTTCTTCATGATAAAATCAATTTTTTGTTTTAAAGGAATTTCAATATAAGGATGTACCGATTTGTTTTTATATAAAAATATTGTAGTGTTCTTTTTGACAATTTCTATTGAATCGTTTTTGAAAAGATGTGAGTTGTTGGAAAAGTTAAAATCTACAAAATACAATGATTTATAACCTTCGGTATCAGTAGAGAAAGAGTATTCATCCAGATTTGCATTGAAATAATGGGATTCTTCGTTAGGATTGTCTTTTATTCCGAGATATTGAGTGATGTTGTAAGAAGAATTTCCCTTTAAAGTAAAATTAAAATAGGGTTGAAGGGTTTCAGCTCCGTATGTGTGGGTAATGTATCTTACTTCTTCAGATAACTTTGCCGATGAAAGTGAGTCGAGTTTGATTTTCCGATTTGTGTTATCAATCACTTTGCCGTCTTTCAGTAGTTTTGTTTTGTTCAGAATCTGACTGATTTCCGTTATCATAGTTCGTTTTGTAATGTTGAAAACGCTCCATGGACCTGCTGATGAAAGAAAAAGTATCAAAGTAAAAGAAATTACAATCCATTTTAAATGTTTGGCTTTGGAAATAAACAGATAGATACTGATACCATAAAGCCATACATTTAAAATTAATACATAGAGCCGGTTGATGGTTATCCCGTAATCGCCCAAACGCCTGAAAATACCCACTGACATAAGTATAAGCAGCGGGAATAAAATAACAGGAAAATATCCCGAAAGAAAATTGACAAATTTATTTACATTTTTCAGACGGAGTGGATAAAGTATGAGCATGCAGAGAAATCCGCCCAGGCTCAATATCGAAACCAGAGTTGAAACCCAGCCGTTTGGCAATTCCCATTTAAAAATAATCTGAGCAAGATAGGCATATAATATCACGGTATAAATGGCCAGAATAGGGAGCAAAATATATAATCCCAGTATTTTCAGGAAAGTATTGAATGTGTATTTTTCCAAATGCATATCCTGTTCGGGAGTTAAATTTCCCAGAAAATAGACCGGTGCAAAGAGGATGAAGCAAACTGTTGCAAGGTTTGCATATACTTTATCCTGAATATCAACTTTAAATAATTGCTGTAACGAAAAAACGGCAAGACTTAATCCGCCCCATAAAACGACAGCAAAAACACCCGAAATTATCAGTTGAATAATACTTGATTTACTGAATTCCCAAAACGAAATTTCACCATCTTTTTGCAAATAGGATACAAAAAAGCAGGTTAAAACAAAAGTTATCCCCAGTGCAAAAGATTGGTAGAAATGGACCTCTGCATATTTTTCGGGCAAAGTATTGCAGTATACGAGCAGTATAACTATGGCTAAAAGATTGGCACCTGCTTTTATTACGTGATTTTTAAAGCTTCCGGAAAATAAGCTGACTGCTACACTCATCGGAATGCCCAGATAGAAAAAAGCCCAGATTCTTTGTTCAATCTTAACTGAATGACCATTGATATTAATAAAAAACAGAACTGACAACCCGATTAAAAAGAACAAAGTAAAGGGGAAGCGCAAAGCGACATTGCTGACTTTAATCAGCAGCGATTTTACTGAGAATATTTTCATAACCATTTGTATTTGAGGTTAATAATAAAATCTAATTGACATCAATAATCAAAACTGTTTTTTCGGGAACGGATATTGGATTTTGTAAATCATAGTGTTTATCCGTTGTAATTTCAGTTCCTAAAGTTTTACCTGCAAGAACTTCTTTGAACCTGTTTAAATTTAGTTCTTTGGAAATCTGGTTGTTGTTGGCAACAATCATCAGTGTCTTGTCCTTATTGTACCTGAAAAACACATAAATTCCGTCTTCGGGAATAAATTGTTTCATTAAACCATTTTGCAACACAGGATTATCCTTTCTGTACCGAAGCAGTTTTCTCAAATAATTAAATACTTCATTTTCTTCGGTCGTTCTTCCGTTGGGCGTAAATGCATTGCGTTTATCGGCAGTCCAGCCGCCCGGGAAATCAAATCTGTGCCCCTGATAATCGCCCGGAATTCCATCAAGCATAATTTCTGTACCATAATAAATTTGAGGATATCCGCGTGAAGTTATTAGCATGGCAAGTCCCATTTTATACTTTTTGACGTCTCTTTTTACCGCGGTTGAATATCTGTCAATATCATGATTATCAAGAAAATTC
>MTLE01001696.1_pt1 | contig 12151 bp, 12 predicted proteins | sample 1982461 | NCBI WGS metagenome assembly MTLE01 (sample SAMN05712605, study PRJNA340218) | biofilm metagenome | isolation source: sample SPL anode biofilm adapted to -200 mV | place: USA | collected 2012-02-03
CCCCCCTGAAATCTATATGATAGCCCAAAGTCTCATTTGCATCATGAGGAACATCAAACGGAGTGACACATACTCCTGAATACTCATAACAATCCCCTTTTTCGACAAATTTCCTGCAATCATCCATACAGCCCCTTGTGCATGGGTGAACAGACAAGGAATCATGCAACTTTTTGGTTGCTATTACCGGCGTTTTGAATTTTTGAGCGAATGTGCCGAGATATTTTATATGGTCTATATGATCGTGTGTTACCAGAACAAATGATATTGAATCCACAGAGATACCGAATTCAGAGAGACGTTTTTTAATCATCCTTGAGGATAGACCGACATCTATTAAAAGAGAAACCTGCTCATTACCAATATAGTAACAGTTTCCACTACTTCCACTTGACAAACTAATAAATCGGGTCATAAAAGATCAAGAACCTCCTTTTCCAAATCACACTCCTGTGATGCAAGCAATGTTTGAAAGCCTAGTAACATAGCTGTTTTAATATTCTGAGAACCATCATCTACAAAAAGGGACTCAGCAGGGTTTATTCCTGTTTCACTTATCAATTTCTCAAAAATTTCAGCATCAGGTTTTGCCATTTTCATCTCATAAGAGAGGAACATTTTGTGAAAGCAATCATCCATCTCATACCCGCAATTCCTGAACAGTACTCTTACCTGATTCATTGCTATCGGGTTTGTATTGCTCAGCAGATAGACATTGTAGGATTGCTTCAGCCTGTAAATAAGCTTTAACTTATATATGGGAATCTCTGCAAGAAAATCAGCCATAGCCTTGTCGATCTCCTCATCAGAAACATAACCGCCTATATATTTGCGAATAATCTCTCTGAATTGAACCGAGTCTGTTATACCCTTCTCAAAATCGAGGAAAAACCCATGCTGCACAAAGTCATTCAGGATCGTTCCGAAATCTTCAAACCCTATCTTCCTGAATGATTCCACACAAGCGTTACGGTCCAGCCTCACAATCACTCCGCCCAAATCAAAAATTATGTTTTTTATCATTACTTTATTCAATAATAAAGATCTATTCAAAATACTTTTGCCTCAACTCCTGAAGCATCATCATTTGCCTGTAACTGAACTCTCTAGGAGTATCCCCCCTGGATTGTATAAAAGTATGGATCTTACAGTGGTTTTCCATCACATCAGTACGCCAGAATGCATCCCTGAGTGTATCACCCCATGTCATAAGTCCATGGTTCTGCATAACCAGGACATAACGTCCTTTTGACCTTGTCTCTATCTGATAGGTCATTTCTGAGGAACCAGGAATAGTGAATGGTGCAAAAGCCATTTTGTCAATCCATAACACCTCTTCAGGACTTAAAAGAGTCATCGGGAAGTTTTCAGAGCATGCATAAGATGAGGTAAAGGGGGGCTGACTATGTATTACAGCACCCGTATCAGGATTTATTTTATATATAGCCAGATGCGAAGAGAGTTCCGTTGTAGCTTTCATCTTCCCGAAAATATGTTGCCCGTTCATGTCAACAATAACCAGATCTTCCGGCTTGATTTTCATTTTAGTGATTCTGGTAGGGGTTGCCAACAAGAGATTTTCTGCCACCCTTACTGTAATATTGCTGCCATTTGCCTGAACATATCCTTTATGCCAGAGCATATCGGCATAATAACACATTTCATTGGCTACATCAATGAATTCCTCAATAATCAGTGGTAAATCACTATTCTCTTTCATAATTCAGATATCATAGTTGTTATGAGCCTGGTCATTTTCTCTGCTGCCTTATTTGCAGCTATTATAACATCATTGCCGTCATTGACAAAATCCTCCGCAAAGTCGTGAGCCTCATTTGTTATCACTGACATACCAAAAACCGGGATGCTGCTGTGTCTGGCAACTATTACCTCAGGAACAGTAGACATCCCCACAGCATCAGCTCCTATTCTTCCAAAAAATGAGTACTCGGCAGGGGTCTCGTAGGTAGGACCTGTTCCGGCAAGATAAACGCCTTTTTTCAAAGCTATACCCAATTTAGATGCTGTCATCTCTGCCATCATTATCATATTCAAATCATAGGGCCTTGTCATATCAGGAAAACGAGGGCCAAACTCTTCCATGTTTTTCCCTATTAACGGATTAGGCATCAAATTGATGTGATCTTTAATAATCATCAGATCCCCTACTTTAAAGTCCCGGTTGACACCACCGGCAGCATTTGAGACAAAAAGGTAAGAGATACCTAATGTTTTCATTACCCTGACAGGAAGAGTCACCTGATCCATCCCATATCCCTCATAGTAATGAAACCTCCCTTGCATGGCTATTATATATTTTCCTCCAAGAAAGCCCCCGATGAGATTTCCTTTATGCCCTATAGCTGTCGATTGCGAAAAATGAGGGATGGAAGAGTATGGTATTATGGTTTGATTCTCTATCACATCAGCCAGTCCTCCTAATCCACTTCCCAGAATTATACCGCATAGCGGTTTCTTACCTTCCAGTTTTTCATTAATAAAAGCTGTTGCCTCGTTGATTTTAGTTATGTACTCCATACTGATTCTATAATAGTTGTTTATATAATTTGTTTACCATTTGTATTATTTCATGCTCTCCTTCCACAAGACGGTTTTCCATAAGAACTTTGCCGTCACAGATAACGGTATCGACACATGAACTGTTTGCAGAATATATGAGGTTTGCCATAAAGTTTATATTTGGGGTGAAAGCGACACTATTTGTGTCAATCAGTGAGATGTCTGCAAGATATCCCTCTTTAATGACACCAATTGGTAACCCCAGGGACTTTCCCCCATTTTCTGTTGCAAGAGACAACAACTCATCCAAAGGCATTATTGTAGGATCTCCTCTCCATGCCTTCTGGACAAGAGCTGTTGTTTTAACTGTCTCTAACATATCAAGGTTATTTGAAGAGGCACAGCCGTCCGTACCTAGTGAAACTACAACCCCGGCCTCCTTTAACTCCTTGTATCTGAATCTGTATCCTGATGCAATTTTTAAATTTGAATTAATATTGTGAATAGCCTTTACACCCCTCTCGGCAAATATTCTAATATCCTCCTCATCAACCCATAGCGAGTGGGCCGACAGAGTCTCGGGACCAAGGGCTCCAAGGCTGTCAAGATATTTTGCAGGAGTCAGGCCGTGCATCTTTATTGAATCTGCATTTTCAGCTTCAGTCTCAGAAATATGGATATGAACCAGCAGTCCTCTCTCCCTTGCAAATCCGGCAGCCCATTGTATCATCTCCGGGGAGACGCTGTACGGTGCGTGAACGCCAACAGAAAATGTATTTCTTGAAGACCATCCTTTAGAAAACTCATACATTTTTTCACACTCCTCTTTTAAAAAGGAGGCCTTGGATTTATCCATAAGATCGAGGATGACATACGAATGAACAGACCTTAGACCCATCTCTTCTGTAGCAGATACCGCGGCAGGCAGGTTCAAGTATTGATCATTAAAACAGGTTGTTCCTGATTTTATCATCTCCACACAAGCCAGCTTGGTTCCCCAATAGACAAGCTCATCTGTAAGCTTTGTCTCGGTAGGCCATATAATATTCTGAAGCCAGTCCATCAGGGATATATCTTCTCCGACACCTCTCATCAAAGTCATGGCTGCATGAGTATGCATATTTACAAAACCGGGAATGGCATATTTCCCTTTTCCGTCAATTACTCTATCCGCATCAAGGTCGATCTTGCCGGAAATTGATTCAATTATACCATCTTTGATATATATATCTTTCCTTTCGTTATTAAGGAGAACATTTTTAATTAATAGTGCAGGCATCTTAAATTATTTATAAATGTAAAAATAGAGAGATTTTTGCTCTAACTAAAATATATTTGTTATCATTGCTAAGGATATGAAGATTCTATGGTTAGATATAAATGCCTCTTATTCACACTCGTCGCTGGCTTTGCCTGCTCTGCACTCTCAAACTGGAGAGTGTTCAGGGAAGCAGTTTGACTGGTGTGTCGCTGCTGGCACGATAAATAGAGAGCCTTCCATCTCTCTAAATGAAGTCATTATTCATAGACCGGATGTAATATTCTCAACTCTCTGGCTTTTCAACCACAATTACACAATCACTCTTCTTTCAAGAATATCAGTTCTTTTGCCGGATACCCGGATCATATTGGGAGGGCCTGAATTTCTCGGTAACAACGAATCCTTTCTCAATAGTAACAAATTTGTGACAGCAGTGTTCAGAGGTGAGGGAGAAGGTCAGATTAACAACATTCTTAAAGCACTTGACGGGCAAATGGAGTTAGCTGATATTGAGGGTATATGCATGATAGATAAATCAGGTTCATATATCGACAATGGCTGTGCTGCTGTATCATCATTCAGCAACCTTGCCCCCCCGGAAAACTCAAAGTTCTTCAGATGGGACAAAGCATTCATACAAATAGAAACATCCAGAGGATGCTTTAACAGATGCACATTTTGTGTCAGTGGAAATGAGAGGAAAATTGATAAAATAGCCCTCTCATCTTTACGAAAAAGACTTGACACTGCCAGGGAAAAAGGGATAAAGGAGATCCGGATTCTTGACAGGACATTCAATGCTGATTACAAATACGCTATAAGTTTGCTGGATATCTTTTCAGATTATCATCAGTCAATGACATTCCATCTGGAGATACATCCTGCATTTATTAACAGCAGTTTAAAGAGAAGACTGGAGAGTCTTCCTGACGGCTTGCTTTTTCTTGAAGCGGGCATTCAGAGCCTCAGAGATGAGGTTCTAATGGCGTGCTGCCGATCCGGCTCATGCGATAAAGCTTTGGAAGGACTTATATACCTATGCTCTCTAAAGAAATTCAAGGTTCATGCTGATCTTATCGTTGGGCTGCCAAACTATCATTACAAACAATTGACCGAAGATATCTCAACGCTCTCTCATATTGATGTTGACGAAATACAGGTGGAGAAGCTGAAACTTCTTCCAGGAACAAAAATGAGAAGTGATGCAGGAGATTTAATGATTGTCTTTGCTGATAACCCTCCCTATGAAGTGCTTCAAACTCCTAATATGAGTTTTCAGGAAATTTTCAACTCTTCCCTCCTTTCGAAAATCATAGACAACTGGTACAACAATCCTATATGGCACAGCTCATTCCGTGAAGGTATGTCAAGACATTCAGACTTTATTGATAATATTTCTTCATTTTGTCAAAATAGCTCAACATTAGACACTCCTCTGTCAATTATGAAGAAAGGCACGGTTCTTTATACTTTCTGCAATAAATACTATCCTGATATATCGCCACTTATCAGGGAAGCATGGGAAAAAGCAGGACTTTCCCCTCACAAAGGAGCAGGAAAATTCTCAAAACAGACTTAATTAATAATCACATCATATTATTTAATTTTTATTACTTATTATTACCTTTGCCTCAAATTTTTTAACACATGATAACAAAAGAGCTCATTTCTCCTAAAAGCATTGTTGTGGTAGGTGGTTCTGAAGAGACCCAAAAACCGGGAGGTGCTGTCCTTAGAAACATAAAAGAGTCCAACTTCAAAGGAAAAATCTATGTCGTAAACCCTAAATCCGAATCAGTTCAAGGAATCAAATGCCACAAAAGCGTTGAGGAACTTCCTCAGATAGACCTTGCCATAATAGCAATACCTGCTAAATTATGTCCTGAAAGCGTTGAAATTCTTTGCAGCAAGAAAATGTGCAAAGCAGTGATCATCCTCTCTGCCGGATTCCATGAAGACGGACCTGAGGGTACTGTTTATGAAGAGAAGATTGTTGAGACAGTAAACAGGACCGGTGCCACATTGATAGGTCCTAACTGTATCGGTGTAATGACACCAAACTATACCGGTGTTTTTACAAAGCCTACCCCTTCCCTTAGCGACAATGGTGTAGACCTAATCTCCGGATCCGGAGCTACAGTTGTTTTCATATTAGAGACAGCCATGCAACTTGGTTTGAGAATTTCTTCTGTATTCTCTGTCGGCAACAGTGCCCAGACAGGTATAGAAGAGGTTCTGGCCCATATGGATGAGACATATGTTCATGGAAAAAGTTCACCGGTTAAACTCCTATATATCGAGAGCATAAACAACCCGGACAAACTCCTAAAACACGCTGTCTCTCTTATAAACAAAGGTGCAAGGATTGCAGCCATAAAAGCAGGGACAAGTGATGCAGGCAGCAGGGCCGCATCTTCTCACACCGGAGCAATGGCAACCCCTGACTCAGCTGTATCCGCACTGTTTAACAAGGCAGGCATTGTGAGGTGTTTCAGTCGCACAGAGCTTGTTACAGTCGGTGCGGTAATGATGAATAAAATACCTAAAGGCAACAAAGTTGCCATAATTACACATGCAGGAGGTCCCGCGGTAATGCTCACAGACACCCTTTCCAACAATGGACTTGACATCCCTCACATCTCAGGAAAAAAAGCGGACAACCTGCTTCAAGAGCTATATAAAGGATCCTCTGTATCGAATCCTTTAGATTTCCTCGCCACAGGAACAGCATTGCAGCTTGAAAAGATAATAGATGCCTGCGAGAATGATTTTGACGTTGACTCAATGGCGGTTATATTTGGTAATCCGGGACTCACTAAAGTATTTGATGTATATGAGACACTTTTCAAAAAAATCGAAGAGTGCAAAAAACCTATCTTCCCTGTTTTACCTTCCATTGTTAATGCAAAAGATGAAATAGAGAAGTTCAAGGAACTCGGTGGTATATGCTTTCCTGACGAAGTGCAATTCGGAAAGGCCTTCGGAAAGGTTATGGGACAGCATGGCTCATTATATAATACTCAACTCCCTCCTGTCGATAAGAAAATGATCCGCAACGTCATTGACAAGGCTCAGAATGGATACCTCTCCCCTGCCCAGGTTCAGGTGCTACTTGATGCTGCCGGGATAAGCAGGGCAAAGGAGGCTGTTGTTGATAAAGTTGATGCTCTCAAAAAAGCAGCCATAGAAATAGGTTTCCCAATGGTCATGAAGGTTGTAGGCCCTGTCCACAAGACAGATGTAGGTGGTGTAGTCCTCAATATTACAGAAGAGGAGACGATGATAATAGAGTTCAATAGAATGATGAACATCCCCAACACGACATCAATATTGCTTCAGCCGATGCTTACAGGTACACAGATTTTCATAGGCGCCAAAAGAGAGGAGAAATTCGGACACCTGATTATGTGCGGACTTGGCGGTATCTTCATTGAAGTACTGAATGATGTAAGAAGTGCCCTCTCTCCTGTTTCCAAAATAGAGGCAGATGAGATGATCAAAGGTCTCAGAGGATATAAAATGATCAAAGGAACAAGAGGTATAGAAGGTGTTAACGAGGTGGTTTTCAATGAAACCATCAGAAGAGTGTCTGCTCTATGTAATGCCGCACCGGAGATTTTCGAGATGGATCTGAACCCTTTGCTGGGAAATTCCAAACAGGTAATTGCTGTAGACGCAAGAATCAGGATTGAAAAGAGATAATATTAATCCAATGAAAAGATACTGGTTAAAATTCCGCACTCTGGATTCAAAAATTCAAGGTGCAATAATTCTTATTGTTATTCTGATAATAGGAATTATCATAAGATGGAATTTCATAATGGAAAGTATTTTAAGAAGTTTTAAGTTTTTTTCTACTTAATTGTTATTAAATATTGATAATTTATTGCGATTTAAAGCAAAAAGAAGTAATTTTGTAAAAACAAATCAAAAAACTATAACAATATGGCATTAAGAGGAGCGATTGTGGTAGACAATGAAAAATGCAAAGGATGCGGAATATGCCTTGCAAACTGTCCTACCAATACTATTGCCTTGGCTAAAGAGGTTAACAGCAAAGGATACAACTTTGCATTTATGGCTTCACCGGAGTCCTGCACTGGATGTACAAATTGTGCAACAGTTTGTCCCGACAGCTGTATAACAGTATACAGGGTCAAAATTTAAAGAAGATAAAAAGAACTGATATGGCAGAGAAGATTTTAATGAAAGGCAATGAAGCAATCGCACATGCAGCTATTCGCTGTGGATGTGACGGTTACTTCGGCTATCCTATCACGCCTCAATCTGAGGTTATGGAGACTCTCATGGAGGAAAAACCATGGGAAACTACCGGTATGGTTGTTCTACAAGCAGAAAGTGAAACCTCTTCGATAAATATGCTTTATGGAGGAGCTTGCTGCGCAAAGAAGGTAATGACATCATCAAGTAGCCCTGGCATAAGCCTCATGTGCGAAGGCATTAGCTATCTTGCCGGCGCCGAACTTCCATGTCTTGTAGTCAATGTGGTACGCGGCGGTCCCGGACTTGGGACTATTCAGCCGGGACAAGGAGACTATTTCCAGGCCGTAAAAGGTGGCGGTCACGGTGACTATAAAACAATTGTCCTTGCACCATCCTCAGCCCAGGAGATGTATGATTTTGTAGACCTCTCTTTTGAGTTGGCTTTCAAATACAGAACTCCGGCAATGATACTTTCTGACGGTATAATCGGTCAAATGATGGAGACAGTAGAGCTCAGGCCTATGAAATCAAGGGTTTCCAACGAAGAGATTATTGCAAAATACCCTTGGGCAACTACAGGTAAACCTCAAACCCGCAAGCAAAATGTAATCACATCACTTGCAATGGATGCAGCTGTTCACGAAAGACTCAACCAACATCTTCAGGAAAAATACAAAATGATGGAGAAGAATGAGGTACGTTTTGAGACAACTAACTGTGAAGATGCAGAACATGTTATTATAGCATATGGCTGTATGGCAAGAATATGTGAAAACGCGGTTGAACAGGCCAGAAAAGAGGGCATTAAGGTCGGTCTTCTTAGGCCTATCACTCTGTACCCTTTCCCTACCAAAGAGATTCAAAGGCTAGTTCCTCAGTTGAAATCCATGATGTCTGTAGAGCTTAGTGCAGGACAAATGGTTGAAGATGTAAGACTTGCCGTTAACGGAAAAATTCCTGTTAACTTCTTTGGAAGGCTCGGCGGTATTGTTCCTTCACCAGAAGAGGTATTGGATGCTTTCAAACAATCTATTTCGAAATAAAACATACAGAATATCATGGATCTTAAAGATATAATCAAACCGGAAAACAGAGTATACAGCAAATCGCCTCTGCTTACCGACAACGTGATGCACTATTGCCCGGGTTGTTCACATGGGACAGTTCATAAGCTAATAGCTGAAGTGATTGAAGAGATGGGCATCCAGGAAAAGACTATCGGCATATCACCTGTAGGATGCTCTGTATTTGCCTACAACTACCTTGACATCGACTGGCAGCAGGCTGCTCACGGACGTGCCCCTGCATTGGCAACCGCTACTAAAAGGTTACATCCTGAAAAATATGTCTTTACATATCAGGGAGACGGAGATCTTGCATCTATCGGAACTGCTGAGGTAATGCACGCATGTAACAGAGGAGAGAATATTGTTATGATTTTTATCAATAACGCTATCTACGGTATGACCGGTGGACAAATGGCCCCTACTACCCTCATAGGCATGAAGACTGCTACAACGCCATATGGAAGGGACCCAAAACTTCACGGCAACCCTCTTAAAATAACAGAATTGATTGCTCAACTGGATGGTACGTGCTTTGTTACCAGGCAATCAGTACATAATCCTGCAAACGTAAGAAAGGCAAAAAAAGCCATACGCAAAGCATTCGAGAATTCTATGATGGACAAAGGAACATCATTCGTTGAGATTGTAAGTACATGTAACTCCGGATGGAAACTTTCACCAGTTAAGTCAAACGAATGGATGGTAGAAAATATGTTCCCGAAATACCCATTAGGAGATATAAAGGATATATAAAAAGGAGAAATATGAAAGAAGAGATAATAATAGCAGGTTTTGGTGGACAAGGAGTCCTATCTATGGGCAAAATCCTCGCATATTCCGGAATCATGCAAGGGCAGCAGGTAACATGGATGCCCTCATACGGCCCCGAAATGAGAGGAGGTACAGCTAATGTTACAGTTATATTGAGCGATAACAAAATAAGTTCACCTCTGTTGAGCAAGTTTGACACAGCGATCATATTGAATCAGCAATCTATGGATAAATTTGAGGATAGCGTAAAACCAGGAGGCATATTGATTTATGATCCGAATGGTATTACCAGACAACCTGTTCGCAAAGACATAAAGATATACTCAATTGATGCCGTTGACATTTCTAATGAGCTTGGTAATTCTAAGGCATACAATATGGTTGTTCTAGGTGCTTTTCTTAGCAAGAAACCAATAGTAAGCATGGAGAATGTGATTAAAGGACTTAAAAAATCTATCCCTGAAAGACACCACCATCTTATTCCGATGAATGAGCAAGCTATAAAAGTCGGCATGGAGAAAATCCAGGAAAGATAGGCTTTCTAATTGTTCAAAAATTATATGAAAAGCTTCCAAATGTTAATTTGGAAGCTTTTTTGTTATATTTTTATTATTTACTATCTTTGTTCTAATGCATAGCAGTTGTATGAGTGTAGATTATCATATCGTAATAAATAGCCTTAAAGGAAAAATTGAGTTGCTAATCTCCAGGTACGAACAGGTAGTTGCTGAAAATCAGAGACTATCTGCCGAACTTGACAGTTGCAAAAGTGCATTGGACGCAAGTACTAACAATGTAAAAGAATTAGAAGAAAAAGTAAATAAGCTACAGTTAGGTGAGGCTTTTAAAGCATCATCTCAGGATGTGAAAGAGGCGAAACAGAAGATTAACAGAATTGTTAAGGAGATTGATAAGTGCATAGCTCTTTTAAATGATTAGGCCACTATTATGGAACAGCAATCAATAAGAATAAGCATAGCTGACAGGTACTACCCTCTCAAGGTCGCAGTTAATGATGAGGAAAAAATCCGCGCTGCTGCCAAAATTATTAATGAAAAAGTTGACCTATACAAGAGTAAGTATGTTAGCCGTGATAATCAGGATGCTCTTTCCATGGCACTTCTCCAGTTCGTAATACGTCTTATCGAGGCAGAACAGAGAGAGGAGAGCAATCGGATATTGGAGGAACTCCAAAACCTCGACACACTTCTGGATGAGTACATTAAAGTTAACATTACCTGACTAGGCGATTAAGTTTAGCCGTTGGTTTAGCTCTTTGCCAAAATCAACACTAAAAACATACCGAGCAGTACTCGACAGTCAAAAACAGGCCTGGGTTACCCTTAGGGGGATTCCGTTTACGGGACGTTGGAAGTTTGCGACACAAGTCGGAGCTCAAATCTTATTTATTAAGGTTTTTGTTAAACAGCTTTACCGGCGGCTTTTTTAATGTACAATACAAACTATATATATATACAATGGAAATTATACTATCAATCTTACTACCCGCAATAGTGAGCTTCGGGTTGGCTTACTATGTGAGCAATAATATTTTACTAAAGAAAAGGAGAGAAGAGATTTTAAAGGCTGCTGAACAGGAGGGTGAGAACATAAAAAAAGAGAAGATTTTTCAGGCAAAAGAGAAGTTTCTTCAGTTGAAAGGAGAACACGAACAGCAGATACTTGAAAGGAACAATCAGGTTATCCAGATGGAGAACCGGGTAAAACAAAGAGAAATTGCCATCAATCAGCAAAATTCAGAATTACAGAAAAAGATCAAAGAGGTTGAAAGCTCGAAAGAACATATTAAAAATCAGACTGAATTTCTAGAGAAAAAACAGGAAGAGTACGAAAAACTCAGAACCGAGGCTATTCAAAAAATAGAGAACATTGCAGGTCTATCTGCTGCAGAAGCTAAAAATCAGCTTATTGAAACAATGAAAGCCGAGGCAAAATCGGAATCACTTTCATACATAAGTGAAGTGATGGACGAGGCCAGACTCACTGCAAGTAAAGAGTCAAAAAGGATAATAATCAATACCATACAGAGAATAGCACCTGAAACAGCCATAGAAAATGCTGTTACTGTTTTCAACATTGAAAGTGACGAAATCAAAGGAAGAATCATTGGACGTGAAGGCAGAAACATACGGGCTCTCGAGGCTGCTACCGGTGTTGAGATAGTAGTGGATGACACTCCTGAAGCTATTCTTTTATCTGCCTTTGACCCTGTAAGAAGAGAGGTTGCAAGGTTAGCCCTGCACCAATTAGTTACTGACGGAAGAATCCACCCGGCAAGAATTGAGGA
>MTLE01010718.1_pt1 | contig 12134 bp, 9 predicted proteins | sample 1982461 | NCBI WGS metagenome assembly MTLE01 (sample SAMN05712605, study PRJNA340218) | biofilm metagenome | isolation source: sample SPL anode biofilm adapted to -200 mV | place: USA | collected 2012-02-03
AGCTATAGACAAAGAGAATGAACACACTCAAAAAGCTGAAATTTTTGTTTTTGCCGATGCAGACGTCAAGCCTTCCCCGTCATGGCTTCATGATCTCATCCTTCCTATGTCGGATCCCGCTATTGCAGCAACGACAGGCTACAGATGGCTTAAGCCTAAGGAGTTTTCTTTCTGGGGAACAATGCATGCAATGCTGAGTGCCTATTTGGGGACTCTGATGTCTTCATCTCAAGGAATGTGGGGCGGTTCTATGGCAATAAAAAGAGAGGCATTTGAGCGGTATGAAGTACGAAAATGCTGGAGCAGAGCTTTGGGAGATGATATCCCTTTGATGGCAATCATAATGAAAAACCAGCTGAAAAGAATATTTGTTCCTGTTTGTACGGCAGAGAGCGAAAATGTCATTAATGACAGAAAAGCACTTTATGAATGGTTTGTAAGACAGAATCAATATCTCAAAGTCTACTGCTTTCCTCTATGGCTGACAGCCTGCATTCTCACCTTTGTCAACTCCCTGACTGTAATTCTGGCACCTTTTTTTATTGCTGGGGCACTGTTTATACCGTCCCTGACGCCTTATGCAATTCCACTTGCCTTCTATATGATCTTGATGCTTGTTACCATGTCCTTAAGCAGATTTGAAGGAAATAAGGGTCAAAGCTACTTCATCTGGCTCCTGATGGCCTATCCCTCAATGATTATGGGATTTGTCACATTAATCGCTTCAGGCGGGAGAAAAGATATGCTGTGGCGCGGAATAAGATACGGAATAAATAAAGACGGCACGGTTTCGTATGTAAAACGCGAAATTGAAAACGGTTAATTACCTTTCAATATCCACATCGGTAAAAAATTTATCAATATTATCCATATGGCCTTCATTGCCGTTTATCTCAAAAGTATTGAGTTTGGGATAAAAGGTGTAGCTTACCCCGGGGAAAAACGATTCAAACATTTTTATCACTCTCTCCCCTCTTATTTTCCGAAGAACAAAAATTTTCTTAAGAGCCGCCCCTGTTCCTGTTAAACTCCTGCCCTCGGCAAGAATATTGTCAAGTGCCTCAGGCGGGCCGGCAAGAATAGTATCTTTTCTTATTCTTATTTCATAATCAGTCTGGCTGAGCAGGGAATTCATAGCTTCTTCCGGGGTCATATCCTTAAATTCTATACTTTTACGCCCTTTGATAAGCGGGGAGACAATAATATTCTTGCCGGTCTTTGATGCAAGTATTTTTAAAATCTCAGCTAAATCTTTGTTTACAAAAGAAATTCTTATGCTTTCACGTTTTTCTATAGGGAATGCATTGAAATTAATAACCTTTATATCCTTTTTTTCTACACTCGGACGCTCCCCTGTCATTATAAGGCCTATATTATCCTTAAGCCCCTTCTTCATTTCCGCTACAGGCATTTTTTCAACAGGCAGAAATGATTTTTCGCCGACGGCAGGTTTAGATGTCGATTCAAGAACGATACCCATATCAGTCAGCATGCTCACTCCGGCCTTGTAAGTATTTCTGGTTTTAATTGCCCGTTTAACAACATTTGATTTAGGAATAGCGTATGAAATGACAAAATTAACAGTTCTGAGCTTGCCCTTATCAGCACTAAAAGTTTTATAATCAGGAATAAGAATTGTTCTTATCGTGATCATAGCAATGCCAGAAACATTCTTTATATCAATTGTTTCAACAAGTCCTTTATGAATTTCAAGATGAGCTAAACTGGAGGGGGTGAAAACAAACGAAGGAATACTTATTGTGATATAGCCGTCTTTTTCAGTTATGACATGCTTAAATTGCGCAGATCCGACTATAGTCATATTTATGCTTTTATCGGTTATCAAAAAAGAAAACTCCAACGTTTTTTTCTGCTCTTCTTTTATCTTTTCGGGCACGGCCCATGCGGACCCGAAAAAAGAAAAACAAATAAACAAAATCGACATGATGCATTTATTTATTTTATTATTGCTAATCATATAATCAACTCTACACGTTAAAGATTAAAACAAAATTAAATCGAATCTTTCTAATTTATAACAAAGCTAAAATAAAGAGTCAATAGTTTTGCAGCGTTCTAAGAAGAGTTATATATGAAAGACTGCAAAATCCTAATTTTAATGATTTTGGCTTGCAAAACCGTTCCTTCACTATATTAATTGTAAAGGAGCAGTATAATAATCATAGCTCCATGAGCATCTTTACTGCATCCGGACACCGGTCACGGCGTATCAGAGGAAAACCCGAACAGCAAAAAAACAGGCCACAAGGATAAACCCAGTGGCCACGTTTGATCTTTGAATATCCAAACTCCATCAATTAGGGATCTTCATTTTGAAGCTGGCAAAAGTTAAGCTAATGCCTTGGAATGAGAGATCTTTGAGAAGTTTTCATCGAAAGATATCAAAGGAGTTTAATTTCCTGCCTATTGAAAAAACAAAATATTCCGGCATAAATATCCAGTGCCTTTGATAGTTTTCTTACTTTCGCACTTTTATAATTACTTTTGTGCGTTTAATGTCTGACCTGAGCTAATCTCGAAAGATCACTTCGATGACATCTGCCGCCCATTCCAAAGTCTCTTTTTCAACTACAAGCGGAGGAGCAAAGCGGATGACCTGATCGTGTGTTTCCTTGGCAAGGATACTGCTTTCAAAAAGCTGCTCACAGAAAGGTCGAGCAGGACCGGATTCCTTTTTAATCTCAAGACCTACCATAAGACCTTTGCCGCGAATTACCTTTATATGTTTGCTCTGAATTTTCCGGAGCCTTTCAATGAACCAATTGCCCAGTTCCAAAGATCGTTCCGGAAGCTTTTCATTTATAATTACATCAAGAGATGCCAGCGCAACGGCACAGGCAAGCGGATTCCCACCGAAAGTTGAACCATGATCCCCAGCATTAAAAACACCTAAAACCTCTTTTGAGGAAATCACTGCAGAAACGGGATACACACCGCCGCCCAGCGCCTTTCCGACGATATACATATCAGGTTTAAGGTTATAGTGATCACAGCAGAACATTTTTCCGGTTCTTCCGAATCCGGTCTGGATCTCATCTGCAATGAGAAGAGTATTGTTCTCACTGCAGAGTTTCTTTGCTTTAGCCATAAAATCATCAGGAAGAACATTTATTCCAGCCTCACCTTGAATCGGTTCGATTAGGAATGCAACGGTCTCTTTTGTCATAGCTTTTTCAAGAGCGGCATAATCTCCATAAGGAATAACGTCAAACCCTGGTGTAAAAGGACCAAAACCATCTTTATACTGAGGTTCCGTGGAAAAACCGACTATGGTTGTAGTGCGGCCATGAAAATTATCGGCACAGACAATTATTCTTGCTTTATCCTCAGGAACGCTTTTTACCTTATAGCCCCATTTTCTGGCAGCTTTTATAGCTGTTTCCACAGCCTCAGCACCTGAGTTCATAGGAAGTGCCTTATCCATTCCGGCAAGCTCACAAAGTTTTCTAAGCAGCTCTCCCATCATCTCATTATGAAAAGCCCGGGAGGTAAGGGTTATCTTGCCTGCCTGCTCAATTAAAGCATTTATAATGGCAGGATGACGATGCCCTTGATTAAGAGCAGAATATGCACTAAGCATATCAAGATATTTACGGCCTTCAGTATCCCAGACCCAAACGCCCTCACCCTTAACCAAAACTACAGGAAGAGGATGATAATTATTAGCACTGTATTTTTCAGTCTCCTGAATAATATCTGTTCCATTTTTAAGATGCATTTTAAAGCCTCCGATCATTAAAAAATTAGTTTGGATTGATATCCGTTTAAATCTACTATTTGGGATCAAGGCAAAAAACCCTTTTCAAAAAATAACACTTTCCATATTCAGAACTCTCATAAAAGGGAATTTATAGTTTTTGATGAATATTCAAAAGCAATTTCCGAAAAGTTCAGGAGGCCGCTAATGAGCGACAGCACAAATATCGATGAAATATGCCGTAAGGACAGAGAAGAAAAGCTTCGGATTTTGGAGGAGCAGAAACTACACATCAAGGAAAAAAAAGAAGAATTCGGGCTCGAATATATGTCCGTCGAAGCTTGCGGTCTTGAGCAGCCAACCGAAGGGATATTGAAAGGAATTATTTCCACACATAAAGATTTCGGACTGATTGCCGAAGCTGTCAAAAATAATAAACCATGGGCAGTTGTTTCTGGTATAAATCCCTCAGGCCCCCTTCATCTCGGACACCTGGCACTGTTTAAGGAAAATTTGGCTCTTCAGAAACTCGGTGCAGAGCTTTTTATACCGATTTCAAACGACGAAAGTTTTCTTTTTGACAAAGCGCCGAGCCTGGAAGAAGCTGAAAAAATAGCTTGGGAATCAGTCATTCCCAGCATTATAGCCTTAGGTTTTGATCCTGCTAAAACTCATATTTATGTTGATTCAGATTACCCGTCAATATACACCTTTGCCTTTCAGATATCCAAAAACTTTTCACTCAACCATATCAAGGGTGTTTTTGGCTTTACAGATGACTCCTCACCCGCATACACTTTTTATATGGGCGGAATTCAGATGGCTCATATTCTTCTCCCTCAGCTTCCCGAGTTTGGGGGACCGAGACCTACAGTGGTGCCCGTGGGCATAGATCAGCATCCTTATATCCAAGTCTCAAGAAGATATGCAAAACGCAAAGGACTCGTTCCGCCCTCTGAGCTTAATCTTAAATTTCTTCCGAGCCTTGCGGGTCCACAATCCAAAATGTCCGCTTCCGCTCAAAACACTTGCATATATGTAACCGATTCTATCGATGAGGTAAAGCAAAAAATAAAAACAGCATATACCGGCGGAAGTCCAGTTTTAAAATTCCAGCAAGAACATGGCGGCATCCCGGATGTGTGTTCAATTTACGGAATTCTTCTTTATCATATTCTGGACAAACAGGAGGCCGACAAACTCTATACTAACTGCACCAGCGGTTCCCAGAAATGTAAAGACTGCAAAGAAATGTCGCTTGCCGGTCTTGAGAAACTGCTTGCGCAGCACAAACAAGGTATGGAGAAAGCTTCCGGCGTCATAGAAGATTATCTTTTAAAAGAACCTATTACATCTTTCAGATCAAAAAGGAGGAGCTAATGCCTAACAGTATTATAGTCGGAATCGCCGGAGGCACCGGATCCGGAAAAACAACAATGGTCCGCGAAGTATCCCAGATGCTTGGAGAAAGCGCTACGGTAATTCCTTCCGATGCATATTATTATGACAGAAGCAATATGTCCGAAGAAGAAAGGGATAAAATAAACTATGATCATCCCGATGCAATAGAAACCCCTTTACTATGCAGTCATATTGAAAAATTAAAACAAGGTTTGCCGGTAGAAAGACCAGTTTACGATTTTCATACCCACACAAGAAAAAAAGAAACCGTCCATATTGATCCCAGCGATATAGTTATCCTGGAAGGGATTCTTATCTTTGCAATTCCACAGCTCCGGAACCTTCTTGATGTAAGGGTTTTTGTCGATACAGACCCGGATGAGCGCCTTATGCGCCGTATTATACGTGATGTCATGGAACGAGGCAGAACATATGAAGGTGTAATGGAACAGTGGCGAGAAACAGTTTCTCCAATGCATAACCTCTATGTTGAAACATCCAAAAAAGAATCTCATATAATAGTTCCGCATGGATATAACGAAATAGCAGTGGGAATGATCACGGCTTTTCTTCAAAAATTCCGAATCGATTAAAATTCAAAGTTCGTTTATTAACGACAATGCACCCTCCGCCGGCATTCGAGCTCTCGGAAGGTGCAATTTATTTTTAAGAGAGTTACGGTTATTTTACATTTATCTTGATAGGAATATCAAAAACCTTATATTTTGATACAATTCTTATTTTATCTTTCGTTATTCCTTTGGGAAGCGATTTTGTCTCAATAACAACAAGAATCTGTTTATCCTTTTTGAGTTCTTTTACTTCTTCCGGAGTGTCAACTACATAATCAGGATAGGCTATAGTTAAATCGGCAGTGGTTTTTCCGTCATTTACTATAGTCATTTTTTTTCTCCCGCGCTTCCCTTTATTGACGATACCGAAATCGAGCTCTCCGGGAGAGGCTGACAAAATAGGATCTTCAGGTCTGGGCACAACATTTATGCTGACAGGATAAATTTTATCACCGGTATTAGTTTTAAATATCATTTCCGCAGTGTATTTATCAGGCACCAACTCTCTTGTCATAGCTCTGATAAAGATCGGACGCTTTTGTCCTGCACGCAGTGATACTTTTTCTTCACTCAGCATCCATGATGGATATTTCAGCTCAATATCCACAACCCCGGAACCGGAATTTTCAACCCAAATTTTTTCAAGAGGATTTTCACCGCGGGTAACATCTCCAAAATCAAAAGATTGGTTTTCAATAGTAAGGATAGGATCATCCTTACCCTGGACAATCGTTACAAAAACAGGAACAGATTGTGTTACGGCACCCATCATAGAAGAAAAAGTCACTTGTCCTTTATAATCTCCGGGAACTATATCTTTTGAGTCGACTGTAAAATCAGCGCAGCTATCCTCTCCAGGATTAAGGGCAAAATCAGGAGAAGCTATTTTGAGCCATTTGCTGTCAGAAGATATCCGGCCTAGAAAAGGACAATCAGAATCATTTTTAAAGCAGAATTTAACAGTTTTAGCCTTCGGTCTTTTAATAACACCAAAAGAGATGTTTGCGTCAGAAAAACTAAGATCGGCAAAAACAGGAGATGAAAAAAGTATAAACAACAGCAACACGGCAAATATCTTTTTCACGGGAAACAAGATCCTTTCCAACTATTTTGGATTTGCAATAAGATAATAACAAAACAATTCTTTATTTTTTATTAAAATTTCAAGTTTGAATAATACAATCCTTCCTAAAATCGGTTAAACAAGGGAACGTTTTCTGCCTGGCACAACAAATACAGCAATAATAAAGAGAAGGCATAACAGCGAGACATAAAAAGGAACATCACCTTTAATCCACTGATAATTATGCATAAACGCCTGCAGAGCATTAAATGTAAAATGAAAAATCATCACAGGGAAAATAGAATCTGTTTTTATTCTCCACCCCGAAAGCAAAGAGCCAGCAACAACAAGCGCAAGAAAACTGTAAGCATCCAGGTGAAATACAGCGAATAAAAAACCTATAAGAAGTGCAAGAGTAATTTTATTCAGATGCTTTTTAAAGCCTGACAGAATCACGCCTCTAAAAAAAAGTTCTTCAAAAATAGCTGGAGTAAGAGCTACCACAAGTGTCACAACAAGAGTCTGGCTCCCATAATCAAAATCAACTAATTTTTTGATCATATCGGCAATTTCAGCCGGCATTGGAATAAATCGGCGCTGGAACTCTCCGACGGCACTTGACACAAAAATTGTAGCAACCGCAAGAATTGGAGATAAAATAAGATAAATAAAACTGGTTTTCTTTATTGCAAAAGCCTCTTTTAAACCTGGTTTTCGAGCAATAAACAGTGCCGGCAAAAACAGGAAAAGAATTTGAGAATAAACCAGACCTGTGTANNCATTATTCTCCTGCAGACGTCCGCCAATATAAACATATAAAAACATAGAAACGCAATAAAGCAATATGGCATTTAAGGGTGTGATTTCCTTTTTGTCAGTGCTTTGCACCGNTATATCGCTTACACCACCAAAAGCAATATCCTCATTTTTAAAAAGTTTGAGCGACAAAAGAAAAATTATAAGAGCGTATAAAAGATTAGAGAAAACTGTCCCGGCAAAAAGAGCGGGCGTTGCGGTTCCCATCAGCAGTCCTTTGAGAGAAAGCGCTGTATTGGCTACAGGTATAAGACTCATAAACAAATTATTGCCGTCATCACCCGAAGTCATTATAAGCGGGAAAAAAGCAAGTAAAATAACCGGCATGCTATAAAGACTGGCTTCAATTTGATTTTTTGCCATAATACCCAAGGCCACAAGCAAAGTTGCCAAAAGAGCAACGAGTGGCAATATCAATAAAAATGAATAGAAAAACAAATCCGGCTGAAACGAAAACTTGCCTAACACATCACTCTTTGAGGAAATAAAAGACAAGGTCAGAAGAATACTCATTATGTTGACAGCTGTCGTGACAAGTGCACAGGTTATTACTACAGCAAGTTTGCCGATAAGAGCCTCACTTCTCGTTATACCTGTCAATAGAAGGGTCTGTATGGTTTTACGTTCTTTTTCTCCGGCAGTTATATCTACAGCTACCTGCATCGTGCCTGTCAGAATAAACATAACAAGAAGAAACGGAAGAAAATCCCCTATTTGACTGCCGGCAATCTTTTTTTCCGTTGCAGAATCGATATTGCTTATCTTAAGCGGCGAAAGAATATCCGAAGTAAGCCCATGTGAGTCAAGGCGCCGGTAAAGAAGTTCCTGAGAATAGTCTGAAAGCACGTTTTGAAGTTTTGAGAGGGCATTGCGAGAATGGCTGTCAGTCGAATCAAAATAAACGTTTACAGCATAATTATCCTGATTTTGCTTATCGAAAAAACTTTCGTCTTTTTCTATTTTGATAAAAAGATGATTTTTAGGAGATATCTTTTTATTCTCACCCACAGTAATTTTTATCTTCCTCTCTTCCTGCAGAAGAGCGCTCAATTCTGGAAGAATCTCTCCTCCGGCAATGGAAATCAGACTCGTCTCAGCATTTAACTTTTCCTGCCTAGAAGCTGAAACTTGAGTGGAATAAAGCATTGCAAGAGGATAAACAATTACAGGAAAAATTATAAGTATGACAAGAAGAGCCGTATTTCTTACAAGTTCAAGCAGTTCTTTTTTATAGAGAATACCGATTCTTTTAAAGTTCATTGTCTTTTACAAGCTTAAGGAAACAGTCTGAAAGGTCAGTTGCATTGTTCCGCTTGACCACTTCATCAATTGTGCCGTATTCGATAAGTTTTCCTTTATATATCATTACAATCCGATCACAAAGCTTCTCTATCTCTTCCATATTGTGAGCCGAATAGAGAATGGTTTTGCCTTGGCTTTTCATTTCTTTAACAAGCCACAAAATATCTTTTCCAGTGATAAGATCAAGGCCGTTTGTAGGCTCATCAAGAATCAGAATTTTAGGATCATTGATTATTGCTCTTGTTATAGCCACCTTTTGCTGTTCGCCCGTAGAAAGATTGCGACAAAGTCTTTTCATTATAGGCTGCATATTTAAAAGTTCAGCCAGTTGATCAATTCGCTTTTGCAAAGTTGTCTCGTCAATTCCCTGCAGCATACCGCAAAATCTTATCATTTCAAGAGAGGTAAGGCGTTCATAAAGCTTTGTGTCACCAGAGAGAAAACCTATCTGAGTCTTAATATCAGTTCCCGATTCAAGGCCGGAAAATTCCGTGTTCCCTCCAGAAGGAGATATGAGTGATGATATTATTCGCAGAAGAGTTGTCTTGCCAGCTCCGTTAGGGCCTAATATACCCGTAATATCTCCGGGACGGCACTCAAAACTTACATTGTTTAAGGCATCAACCCGCCCTTTTTTAAGATCATAAAAATGTTTTGAAACATTAGTGATTTTGATGGTAATTTTCTGATTCATTCGGACTATACGCTGAGCTCCCTTATATGAATGCAAAATTCATCAGAAAGGGCTGCATTTCCTCTGTAATCATTGCGGCAGAGATTATTCCAGTTTTCTTCACTCCATAATTCAGCTTTATTGAAAACTCCGACAAAAACACTTTTGCCACAAAGCGCCGCGTGTTCACGCATAGCAGGTGGAATAGTCATCCTGCCTCCGGAATCAAGAAAAATCTCCCGAACGCCTGAACCGTAAAATCTAAGAAGAGAACGAGCATAAGGATCGGTCATGGGAAGATCAGAAAGTTTTGCTACAAGTTCATTCCATTTTTGGGCAGAATAAAGTGTAAGACATTTTTCAAGTCCTCTGACCAGAAAAAATTTATCCCCAAGAATTTCTTTGAATTCCGAAGGAATAACAATACGGCCTTTGGTGTCTATTGAATATAAGTATTGTCCCGTTAAGTGCCCCATCAACACATTCTCCCACTAAACGACATTTTTACCCACATTTTCTCCACAATTGAGGATAAATCCTTTCTTCTCTCTCAAAGTGCCTTGATAAAGAGTGTTTTAAAGGAGGAAGAGAATTGTTCACGAATAAATTCAAATGTAACAGTTAAAACAAAAATGAGGTTTTGTAGTATGAAGGGTGACTATTTCGATCTTCTAATGAATGAACACAGACAGAAAAAACAAGCCGTGCAAACTGTCGAAACAAGCGTAAAGAAAAGAAATCTGCCGACATATGTTGTAACACCAGACACACAAAATTATGACCCAGGGTTCTCCGACTTGCCGTCTGACACAGCAGACAAATCATCGCCAGCACTCAATACAAATTCAAGCATCACTCAAAAAACCTTATATGCTTCAGAGACAGGGCAAAATGATGACAAATCATTATCTCAGGATAAAGAACAAAATAACTCCAGAAAAACTTTGAATGCTTTAAATACTTTCATTTCTTATTTTTTCTCTCAGGAAACAATTGAAGATGCGGTGAGTTCTGTAATCGCAACTGCTTCCGTGATATTCGCTGCACAAGCAGCAGAGCTGATGTATCTTGATAAAGCACAGGAAACATTCTTCATCTATGCCGCTGACGGCGGAGGAGTTATAGAAGGTGACGGATTTTTTGCATATCCGAATACAATTTATAAGGACTTGGTCGTTTCAAGAAGAAGTGAAAACATAGGCAGCCTCAGAGAAAAAAGCGAATATATTATTAATGACAGCATAAAAGCCATGAATTTTCAGTCTATGCTGCAATTGACTTGCTGCTGTGGAGATTCTTTTCATGGTTTTCTGAATTTTTATTCACTCACTCCAAATGCATTTACAAATGAAGATCTAGAGCAAGCAGGAGTAATAGCACAATCTCTGGGAGCATTTATCACAAACTTAAAATTAAAAGAAGAATTAAATCTCTGCCGCAATGCCGCCCCTCGAGTCAGCTCCTCCTCCTCCTCTTCCAAATCCGAAGCTATGCTCGCCAAATTTCTGGAAACTGAAGTGGAGAATATTCTTAAAGAACAAAAAGAAAATATACTCAATCTTGGCAAAAAAGCATATGGAATGCTCACGCCACGGCAAAATGATTATTATCATCCCGCACTTGCCGCCTCTGCCACTGCCATAAGAAAAGTAGAACAGGTGCAAGAGTTTCTTTACGTTACTTCCGGCAAAATCGTCCCGGAATTGAAAAAACTGGAAGTGGGCAAAATACTTTCGGATGCCAAAGATGCACTTAAAAATGAAATTGATGGTAAAACCGTAAGAGTTTTGATTGAAACGGATAAAAAGCTTCCGTTTATCATAGCAGATCAAAGACTTCTCAAAAGAGTGCTGACAGCCCTTATTGAAAATGCTTTGGAAAAAACAAAAATAGGCGGAATTTTTAAGTTAGGTGCTTTTCTTGAAGAGAAAACCGTTGAGCTTGTTGTCTGGGATTATGGCATGGAGCCTATAGCAAAGGACGACTTTATCAATATATTTACGCCTTTTGGCACTTTTGAGCACACTTTGACACAAAAAAGAGGAAAAAGATTTCTCAATCTGCCACTTGTCAAAATGTATACGGAATTGATGGGCGGTAAAATCAGTTTGGAGTCAAGCAGAGAAAATGGAACAATAGTTTCCCTCAGATTCCCTACTGCCTGACTACTCAAGCATTTCAAGAAAACTTTCAATTCTAAGACGTGTGCGCTCATCCAAAGAAACAGGTCTGTCCCCTTCAAGCATAAGGACCGGGAGACCTATTTTTTCCTTCAGAAGCATATGATCCATTTGATGATGGCAAAAAGATTGTGTATAGTGAATTATACCACGTACGCCTCGTAATTCACATGAAGCCTGGATATCTCCAAGCCTGTGCAGCAAACTATAGGGATAGGTGTATTCCAAATAACGCGAAACAATATCAGGATTTCTAAGCGGCATACTAAACTGACGCTGAGTCTCGTTATAGACAACGCGCCCTCCCCTGCTCTCAACAAAAGCATAGAGATCGGGAAAAATAGGCGGCACGCCCACTACTGCAAGAGGAATAAAATTCTTTAGAGACGGACGGGTTTCCGCTTGCTCA
>MTLE01008127.1_pt2 | contig 12133 bp, 9 predicted proteins | sample 1982461 | NCBI WGS metagenome assembly MTLE01 (sample SAMN05712605, study PRJNA340218) | biofilm metagenome | isolation source: sample SPL anode biofilm adapted to -200 mV | place: USA | collected 2012-02-03
GGGCGGTGGCGATATGGGACGCCAATGGTATATGGACGGAAAGCTTTTAAACAAGAAAAATACTTTTAAGGATTTTATTTCAGCCTCGGAATTTCTCATAAAAGAAGGATATACTTCGGCTGAGCGCCTTGCGGCTTATGGCAGAAGTGCCGGAGGACTTCTTATGGGCTCCGTTATGACAATGCGGCCGGAACTCTTTGCTCTGATCTGTGCGGAAGTGCCTTTTGTCGATGCACTTAACACCATGCTTGACGAGACTCTGCCGCTTACTATAGGCGAATATGATGAATGGGGAAATCCTCATAAAAAAGAATATTATGATTATATTCGTTCATATTCCCCCTATGATAATCTCAAGGAAACAAATTATCCCAATCTTTTTATGTTTACCGCTCTCAATGATTGCAGAGTGATGTATTGGGAGCCTTTGAAATTTATTGCAAAATTACGAAAAATAAAAAACAATCAGAATCTTGCTGTTTTAAAAATTGATTGCTGCTCCGGCCATCGGGGAGCTTCGGGCAGATATGATTCTCTTAAAGAAAAAGCTTATCAGTATGCTTTGGTATTATCTTTGATAAAAGCAGATATTTGATTTTTAAATTTTATTATCAATCAGGAGGCAAAAATGGCGGAAAATAAGGTGTCAGCGTGTTTTTTTCATGATGAAAAACCGAGTGTCGTCCGTTGTAATGTATGCATGAAACCCTTATGTGAAAACTGTGTTCTGCGGAGCGGCAACGGTTCTTATTGCAGTCGGACTTGTGCCAACAATGCTGAAAAAGCTGTTGAGCATATAAATGAGCTTAATGAAGTCAATGCAAGAGCGGATGAAATTGAAAAAAAACAGAGAACACAGTCATTTATAATTAACAGCATTATCCTTTTTGTAATTTTTCTTTTGTTTTTTATGGCATGGAGATTTTATTGGATTCCGTTAGCAATGCAAAAGCAAATTGCTGCTTCTGTCCATAAAAGTGTACCTTTTCTGGATTTTGTAATAAAATTTCTGATGGGTAAATAATTAATTTCTAAAATAACAACTTGTAAGGAGAAAGATATGTGGAAAGAATTTAAAGAATTTGCAATGAAAGGCAATGTGGTTGATCTCGCAATAGGTATTGTTATAGGAGGAGCATTTGGCAAGATTGTTTCTTCCTTTGTGTCAGATCTTCTTATGCCTCTTCTCAGCCTTTTTATGGGTAAGGTAGACTTTAAAAATATGTTTATACCCTTATCCAATATCACTGTAACAAGTATTGATGAAGCAAAAAGACTTAATATCCCCACCATCAACTGGGGAATTTTTCTTAACACTATTATTGATTTTCTGATTATTGCATTTGCGATATTTTTTGTCATCAAACAAATAAACAGATTGAGACCTGCTCCAGCAGCCGATCCTGTAACTAAAGAGTGCCCTTATTGTATGACCCAGATTCCTGTAAAAGCCGTTAAATGCCCTTCCTGCACTGCTGATCTAAAAGAGCCGGCAGTGTGATGAGATAGAAATAAAAGCTTTAAGGCATTAGACAAAAGATCATTTTGTCGTGATATAGGCAATAAGGATTATTATAGCTTTATGGCCTATATTTATTTTGGGCCGGAAGGGAAAACCATGCAAATTAATACCGGAGGCGTTTTTCAGTCTGAGCTTCTAGCATCAAAAACTCCTTTAACATCGGAAATTGCAGTTGATAAAAGTAGAGCTAAAAGACAGGAAGTCGATGAGGATCAGGATTCGTTTGAAAAGGGATCTTCTGTTTCCGACGGACTTATTTCTTCATATAAAGAGCTTTTAAAGATTGTGGGGGGAGAGAAAAAGCTCAAGATGGAGCTTGGCGATTCTGCCCAAAGCCTTAGTTTGATCAATTCTTTAAGCGGGAAAGAGCTTTCGGAAAAAGAGCTAATTCAAGCCAAAAAGGAACTTGCATTTTTGAAACAGGCTTATTTGGAGAATCTTGGAGCAGAGAAAAAATTGAAGCCTCAGGATCCGATGTCTCCTTTCTTTAATTTCACGGAAAGTTCTGTTAAAAACTCACTTTCCAATATCAGAGATGTTTCCCGGCAAATAGGCTGGGAAAGGGTTTTGGAAGGTTTTAGGGACATTTCCTCAATTCCTGCTGAATATAAAAATTATTTCATGCTGACTGATGTTTCTCCCAGCTCAATGATAGATGTTCTCAATGTTCATAAAGATCTCCGGACCCCTGATTCAGCCCGTGTCCTGTCGGGAAATTCAGCTTCACCTCTTGTCTCCGGTGAAATATGGAAGCGCAAGATGGCGCTTCTCGACGATGTAATAACGAATCCTAAAAAAGACGGAAAACCTGTTGAGATAGATGTTGAATATTATGAATTAAGCAGTGATGAGATGATCGCAAAACTGGGACAGGCTGCGGACAGAGGCGCTAAAGTGAGGGTAGTGATTGATCCCGGAACTCTCTCATCTGTAGAAAAGGATACTTTTGATGCCTCTTCTATTGCTGTCAAATCCTCATCGGTTGAAAAACTCTTGAGAGATCGTGAAGATAAAGATATTGGAGTTGTTCTTTTCCCTGTGAAGGAAAGGCTTGGTGCCAGAGCTGAGATCATGCATAGAAAACTTTTTAGGGTAGGAGAAACCGTAATTTTCGGCGGAATGAATGCCAATCAGTCCTCAAATGAGAATGTCGATTTTGCTTTTGAAGTCCAGGGAAGCGGCGCCCGAAGAGTAGGAGAGATGTTCAGAGAAGATGCACAAGGAAGCAAAGGCAGAAGCCTCAGTGATATTTATGGAGATCAGACCGACCTTCTTAAAAATAAAGAGAAAACTTTTGTTATGGGAAAATGGGGATTGGAAAGCCTCCTTTCTGCTAAATTCGGTGAAAATGCCGGTATAAATGCTCGTGATTCGCATGAGGAAAAGCTTCATAAACTCATAAATGCTGCCGAAAAGGCAAAGTTTAATCCGGGCTCTATTGCCGAATTTACCGACTTTAACAAAGATAGAAATGTTGATGGTAAAGATCTCCTTCATTATCTTATCGGGGGCAGCAAAACTTCGGCTGTTCTTACTGATAAAGGCAGAGAACTTTTGCTTTCTGTTATGGAAGATACAAATAAACAGATAACCTCTTCAGCCAATACCAGGCATTTTGATGATATTACTCCTCCGGAAGGAAAAGTTTCCGGAAAAGGCAAAGCCGGAGATGTGATGAGCTTGGGAAGCACGCCTGAAGAACGCCAGGCTATGCTTCTTGAAACAATTAATTCCGCTCAAAAATATATAAAAGTTTCTTCTTTTGTTATGAATAAAGATATAGCGAATCTTCTGGCTGAAAAAAAGAAGGCAATGGAAGCGCAGGGCAAACCTTTTGAAGTAGAAGTTCTTATGGACCCAGGTCTTTATGGATATGGCGGAACTCCCAATGAAGAAGGTTTTAAGGCTTTGGAAGATGCAGGAATTAAAGTGAAATGGAATTTGCTGGAAAGAACGGGCGATCATGATCGTAAAAATCATAGCAAAACGATTGTTACAGATGATCTTATTTTTACTGGCAGTACTAATTTCTCTTCAAAAGGATTGCGTGACAATTGGGAAGCCAATACAATCGTAAGATTTGATGAAAAAAATCATGAGAGTGCAGAGGCAAGACAAAAAATAATCAGTGATTTTGACCGGAACTTTTCCAGAAATGCGATTGAATTCGATAGTAAAAAAAGTGCTCAGAGTAGCATGAACGGATATTCCGGGATAGATGCAGAAAAAGTTTTTGATGACAACAGAAATAAATCAATCAGATGGTTCTGCCGTTTGATTGAAAATTATGAAACTCAAACAGCCCGCATGAACAAAACGGAAGTATTGAGAACAGGGAAATCTTTAGATTTTGAAGGAATGAGTGATGCTGAGCTGGGCAGACTCAGAGATACAATGTCTTCATGGAAAGATCTTAAAGAAGCTTCTTTTGATTGATTCCGAATAATATAGTTAAAGGGTGTAGGAAAGGTATTTAAATGACAGAAGACATGGTTCAGGTATCTTTTGATAATGGAGAAACGATAGGATTAAAAAAGGGCACTACATTTAAGGAGGTAGTGAAGCATAGTGGAATAGACTTTGTTTTCAGACCGGTTGCCGTTAAATCGCATAACCGTCTGTATGCTCTTTCCGATAAGATTGAAAATGATGTCAGTGTGACTTTTGTTGATGCCAGTGTTGAAGAGGGCAGAAGAGTTTATCGTTCAAGTCTCACGATGATGATGCTCAAGGCTTTTTACAAGCTTTTCCCTAATGGCACACTTACGGTCAATCACTCTGTTATGGGTGGAGTCTGGTGCACTCCGGAAATAGGGGAAACATTTAAAACAAGTCACCTTCATCTTCTTGAAGAAGAGATGGCAAGGCTTGTTGAACAAAAGATTCCTTTTGTTACTCAAGCAATGGATGCCACAGATGTTATTGAAATTTTCAAAAATAGGAACAGGCCTGATCTTATAGCGCTTCTGGAAGATGCCGATCCCGGCGCACAAATAGATGTAAGTGATTGTGGCGACTATAAAGATTGTATGTTTATGAAGCTTGTGCCTCATACGGGATATCTCGGTGTTTTCAGTTTTTTCTACTATCCCCCGGGATTTATTTTGCGTTTTCCAAAATCTTTAAATCCCAATGAGCTTGCCTCTCATTTTATGGAGCGCCAGATTTTTAAAGTTTATACTGAATTTAAAAAATGGGTGCATCTTTTGGATGCAGGTGATGTAGCCTCTCTTAATGATGTTATCCGCAGAGGTGAAATTAACGATATCATTCGTATTTCTGAAGCTTTTCATGAAAAAAAGATTGCCGCGATAGCTGATGCCATATACCTTCAAAAAGAAAATTTAAGGGTTATTCTTATAGCCGGCCCATCTTCTTCTGGAAAGACAACCTTTGCCCACAGACTTTCAGTTCAGCTTCGAGTAAATGGAATGAAACCTGTTTCAATATCTGTGGACGATTATTTTCTAAATAGAGAATTTACGCCCAGAGATGAAAAGGGCGATTATAATTTTGAGGTGATAGAGGCTCTTGACTTGGAGCTTTTCAATGAACATCTTGCAGAGCTTCTGGCTGGCAAGGAAGTAACAATTCCTATTTTTGATTTCACTCAGGGCAGGCGGATGGAAAATGGCAAGAAGCTTAAAATAACCACCAATCAGCCTATAATAATCGAAGGAATTCATGCTTTAAATGATAAGCTGACTGAATCGGTTGCACGAGAAAATAAATTCAAGATATATCTTAGCCCTTTGACACAGATGAGACTTGATAATCATAACCGTATCCATACAACTGATACACGTATATTAAGAAGACTTGTAAGGGACAATCTTTACAGAGGAAGAGATGCTGTCGGCACTCTTGAGAGATGGGATTCGGTAAGGAGAGGGGAGAGAGGCTATATTTTTCCGTTTCAGGAAGAGGCTGATCTTATGTTTAATTCTTTCCTTATATATGAAATTGCAGTCCTTAAAAATTTTCTTATCGAACCTCTCCAGGCTATAAAAGATGACAGGCCGGAATTTTCCGAGGCACAGCGTCTTCTCCAAATGCTTCAATTCTTTTTGAAGGTTGGAACGGATGAAATTCCTCCGAATTCTATATTGAGAGAATTTATCGGAGCGACTTGCTTTATAAAAACTGAAGTCTAAATGTTTTATTACTTAAAGTGTTAAAATTCTGTTAACAAAAATTTTTAAAAATGTTAATAAAAATGTGTTAAAATTTAATAGAAATAATGTTTAACCTCGTTAAGGAGGACTTTCCGATGAATGAGATACGTAATAATGGTGTAAATCTTTCAACTGTTTCTTTAGGTCAAATACAGCATATGACCCAGAGCTCACCGGCAAAACAGGCCGATGAGCTAGAATCGATGCTTAACAGGACACTTGGCAGTTCATCAACCGCTTCCGCTCAAAGCGGTGAACTTTCACTGGATGTTATCATGTCCGGAAGTCTTAACGGATATCTTGGAGTCGGAGAAACCGCGATGTCCTCTCTTGAGTCTCCTTTGGCAAGCGCGCAGGTTCTTTCTCCTTCCGTCTCAGTTGCGGCTGCACAGGAGGGAAGCCTAAATCTCTCTTTAGAGCCGGCTGCTTCATCAACCGGTACAATTAAAATTGCTCATACCGAAGAAGTTAATAAAACAGGTACAATACAGATTGCTAAAGTAGATTTAGATGGACCAATAAATACGATCAAAATTGCAAAAGTAGATGTAAACGGACCTATAAACGCTATAAAAATAGCAAAAATTGATTCTGATTCACCGTCCGTTTTGTCAAAAATTTCATCTCCAGACAGCCCTTTAGCGGCCTTGCCCTCCGAAACTCTTTCAAATGTTGCTTTTTCGATGGAAGTCAATGAAGTTGCACTCGGTCTGGTTCCTGGAGAGAATTTCACTCCGTCACAGTCTCAGGCGATCGCAGCGGCGCTTGCCCCAGGTGCAGCTCCTTCGGAAACAATAGCAGCAGCGCCTGCCGGAACAATAAATCCTCAAACTGCTGCCACAGGGCAAATTATTGAAGATCTGGCAGTTAATCTTCCTGCAGAAACAATCGCTGACTGGGAGAGGAGTAAGCCTGTTGCTTTGACTGATAATCAAGTTTCTTACGGCGGACTTTCTCTTGATGTTCCGACTTCTTTATCTGCAATGGCTTTGGAAAAAGGTGAAAATTTTGATGCTGTTGCAATGGTTTCCTTGCCTGTGGTTGAAGGTAATAGGAATGATTACAAAAATGCCTGGAACGGGATGAACGATACTCTTTCCGCTTATGAGGGAACTTCATCTCAGGGAGTTATAGGCTTGGCTGAATTTAATGGCCCGGCCGGTATAAACTCAAATACCCTCGGTCTTAATTTGGACACAGATTCAAATAGTTTAATCGGTATAAACGATGTTGATAAACCAAAAGAATTGCTTGGTTACAGTTCTTTTGTTTCGAAAGATTTGCTGGGTTATATGGATCGTGCTTCATATTCCTCCTTAATAGGATATAATGTACATCCGACCTCAATTGTTTCGGCTCTTAATCCCGGCAAATATATTTCAAATATGCTTTACGGATATAATTCATAAAAAAGTTTTAATAATCTTTTCAGGCTGCGGCAATTATTTTGCCGCAGTTTTTTTTGTCTTCAGGACTATTTGTTCACAAAGGGAGGTAAAATAAAGGTTTTCGGAGTAATTAAACTTGTAAATATACAATAATGAGAGGATTTTATGCAGGCACTTTTTATCCCTGAACTTGCAGCGGTTGCTGATACAGCAAGATCTGTCGCTTTTGGCGACGTCGGCGGTATTATTGAACTGAAAAAAAATCTGGAAAAAGCCAGAGAATTTATTAGAAATTTTGAAGATGTCTGCAATACAATGCTCCCGTCACTTTCCCTTAAACACCAAACAGAAGAAATAGTTTCCATTGTAAAAAAAGATATAGAAAATGTGAAAATGACTCTTAAGGATTTGGAAAATGTTCTTGAACATGAACGTTTTATAGAAATGAATCCTGTTATATATTCTTTAGAGAAACATGCTTCAAATCTCACTCAATCGATTTCTCAGCTCACTGAAGTTTTTTCTGATAATTCTCCGGAATCCCCAATCCCTGTAATTAATCATATTATAAATGTCGGTTATAATGTGGCAAAGGGTGGAATTTCTCACTTGGAATTAGCGGTTTATATGCCTGTCCTTGCAGCTTTCGCTGCTTACGCAAAAACCGAGACGGACAGATTTTCACTTTTGCATCCTGCTGAAGTTAAAATTCTGGATTCTTCGCGCAAGCTTGTAGAGGATCTTCAGGATGCGGCAGGGGCTATGTATATTTATCTGAAAGATCAAGAACCGTCTGCGCTTGTAGATTCTCTGAGAATTTTGAAATATGCTTCAGCAGCCTTGTACATCAATCTAAGAATGATGGATGCCGCTTCCCAGGAAAGCCGGTTTTCTGATATTTCTTCTGTGGAAGAATTTGCAAGAGCATATGAACTTTATAAAAAAGACAGTTCAGACGCAAATATTCTTTCATTGGCTTTGATTAACCTTAAAAAACTTGCTGCTTTTTATCTTTCTGCGATAGATTCGGTTCGGAATTTTCATTACTTCCCTTTTATTAAGGATGTATACAATTTGGAATCTGATATATATAAAGAATTTACGGCATATAATGAAAGTATTTTGAACAGATTTATACCCGGTGCGGATATAGATCTTAAAAAACTTAAAACCATTTTCGAAAAAATGTCACAGGAAGTCTCCCTGATTGTTCTTGCTGTGGAAAATGAAATGACTAAGGTAGCCGGAGCACCTTATATTGAAGAAATTAAGGAACTTATAGCCCGTTATCTCTCCGGTTCGCTTGTTCTTGAATATTTTTCTCACCGCCTTGATCTTTTTGCCCAGAATCATAGAAGTTTACTGGAAGATTTTAAGAACAGATCTGCAGGAAGTGAACTTGCTGCAGAAGTGTGCCAGCTTCTTGACATGCAAAAAGTCGGGATAGATGAAATGATGCTTTTTTTTAACGACTCGGACAAAACGCATCTTATTTCAGGGATGAAGCAGGTGGAAGAAGCTCTTCCACGCCTCCTTGAAATACAAAAAGGTATAAAGCCACTAAAAAAAGCTGGCACAGTTGTTTGCCCGCGTTGTTCTTGTGTCTGTAATCCGGGTGCGAAAGTTTGTCCGGGATGTTTGGCAAAACTTCCTTTGAAAATTTCTGAAGTTTTGCCTGATGAGGTTGTTTTGCCTTCTAAAATAGCAGCGATAGTCAAATTGGCTCCTGACGTAATCTCAGGTCTTACTGATGGTAAAAAGCTGCTTGCTGAAGTGAAAAAATACAGAGCAGTAATTTCACAGATCAGACGAGAGTTTACCTCTAAAGCAAAAAGATTGGCAGCATCTTCACGCTCTGAGATAAGAGATGGGGCAACTACTTTTTCCGATGAGCTTCTTTTGCTTGAAAACGCAGTGGATGCTCTTGCTGACGATCTTGAGAACGGAAGAGATATTTCAAATTCGATCGCCGGGTTGCAATTTGCCGGATCCGCTCTTGATGAACTCAGAAGTATAATCCGAGAGACAAAAAGAGTTGTAAAATAGCTATAAAGAGGTAAACCAGTGGCAAAAGAAGGGAAACTCAATAATTTAATAATAGTTTTATTTATTTTAGTCGGTATCTTATCAGGAGCAATACTCTCTGAAGCTTTGATATCATCCGTTCCATTCATGGCAAAAGGTCTTGATATAGGCTTGAATCCGCCTGCCGTAATCAATCTGTATGTTTTTTCCGTTACAATAGGCTTTACTTTTAAATTTAATCTGGGCAGTGCTTTAGGTGCTGTGATCGGTTATCTTGTCGGCAAAAAAGTAGCATAAACAGATAAGTGCTGACTGCGAATTAATTATACGTGCCTGTGGTTTCGATCATATTTGCTTGATTTTAATATCTTCTCTGAACTATGATCCTTTCAGGGGTAGGTCTCACATATATATCATTTTCCGGGAAAGCTTTTAAATAAAATTGAAACAGGATTTCTTTCTGCTGACTTCGATAAATCAGTTTTGTGTAAAAATCATGTGAATCTTTTGAAATTCCTATATCGTGATATGTAAGCCGATGGGTGGAAGCATTATAAACAGCCCAGTCTTCAAATTTATAGCCGTTTCCGAGATCCACGCTTAGATCTGAGGTAAAGCTTGTGAAATTATGTTTATCCATATTGTAATTAGAGCCTAACATCCAGTTGACTCTTTCAGCAGGCTTTATATCAAGAACGCCGATCAGACTGGTGGGTGATTTTGCAATATAATCATAACCTCCGATTATATTCAGTTTGAATTTGTCGGAAGGTGCTATTTCAGCTTTTGCCGTCAATATATTATATGATGCCTGGTAATCATCCAGGAAAGGCGAAAAACCTTTCGAATCCTGAAAATACCATTTGGCGCCTAAAGATGCGGCGCTGCCGAAATCTTGTGTTAAGCCCGTTTCTGTTTTTAAAGTGTATTTTGCACTTGTGTCATCAAGAAAAGATTGTTTTATCCCTCCTGTGAAATCCCATTTAGTGCTTGAGGTGAGGTCCAAGGTGTATGGTTCAACTCCCAGATAAAAACTGGCCCGTGACATTGAGAGCCCGGAAGGGTATTCTGTATAGCGCCCTGCTGTAACTTCCGCTTTAAGCGGCACATCATTGTAGTAAAGATTTTTGGAATAAAGACTTGCTTCAGGCTCCTTATTCATAAAATAAACATTTTTATTGGTGCTGTGTCTGTAGGAGAGAAGACCGCCAAGATAAAGATCGCTGTATTCTGCATCGGTATAAAAGTTAGTTAAACGCTGCGGTTGTGTGAGCGGGTTGCTAATCGTCGAGTGATAAACACCAGTGCGAAGTTTCCAGTTATCTGAAACTCTTATCCCATAGTCTGCTTTATGTGATTCATTTTTATAAGAATTCAGATCTATTTTAGAATATATGTAGCTGTAAGCTTCGCCCGGTGTTGTCTGTGTGATTGAAAAATTAGTTGCATTTACTTTGACGGCAGGATTCTGAACGTAAGCATACTGATAAAAACCTTTTGTGAGGTTAACTGTCATCCCGTTGTCAAAACGGTAATTAACTGTTCCTGAGAATTCTTTTCTGCCGATTGTCCTCACTTGTTGATTCTCGGAAATATCTTCTGTCACTGTTGCAGAAGAAGATGGCGAGAGATTATACCCTTTTATTTCCCCCCATATTTTCCCATTGTCAAATTGAAAAGGATACTTAAAGCCATAGCCTATTCCTGTTTTTTGATACCAGTCGGTTTGTATAAACAACGGATTTTTGAATAATTCATATTCAAGTTCATTTTTGATATACCAACCGTCCGTGGTATTATGTCCTATCGTTGGAAATAGTTTTTGTCTTCGACCCAAAAGTCCGCGTTTGTCATCAAGAGGCAGGCGAAGTTTATTGTATTTAAAAATAGTGGTATTTTTAAGTTTTAATTTGGCTTTGTTTATTATAATTTCATCTTCAGGATAAATTTCCGCTGTTTCAAAAGCAAAATGATAGTGAAGCTGTGGCAGAGGAAGATCACAGGTTGATATTATGCCTTTGTGAGCTAGAACAGTTTCACCTTTTTTAGTGATTGAATCTGCCCAAAAAAAGACTTTCGTTTTAAGACCGGGATTTTCAACATCTTCAACATAATACCAGCCGCTTGTCCTGTCAAAGGAAGATTCTCCCGTGGCGGTATTAATGATTGCGTGATTGGCTTTGATGCTTCCTTCTGGTTCTGTTACAACTGCATTTCCTTCAGCCGTTATTATTTCCTTGAATGTATCATATGTGATTGTATCGGCTGTCACCACTCTTGTGCCCAATTCTGCACGTGCATTGCCAGAAGCCGTTATGACACCGTTTTTTTGTGTTACCTTTTCTGCGTTTATTTTAGCTCTGTCCTGTGAAAAACAAAGAGATGTTAAGATTGCAATTATAAGAAAAGCCGCTGCTGCGGTTTTAAGACAGGAAGATACTGATGAGGTATTGATAAAAATAATGTTCATAATGCTTAAATTTAGATAAATCTGTTTCTTCTTTTTAGACATCGGTTTTTATCTTCCTGCAGGATATAGAAGCAATTTGTGGAATGGATTATTTTTTCAGATAAAATTTTGAATAATTTGCAAAGGATTTTTGTTTTATTGAAGCTCACGGGACTTATAGGAGGAACATTTAATCCGATTCATAACGGACATTTATTTGCGGCACAAGAAGCTATGCATCTTGCTTCTTGCGCAAAAATTATCTTTATCCCCAACAATATCCCGCCGCATAAATCCATGGGTGAATGTTACGTTTCTCCTCATCACCGATTAAAAATGCTGGAAACAGCACTTTCTTCAAATCCATATTTTGGTATTTCTGAAATAGAGCTTGATAAAAATGGGCCTTCATATACCTTTGAAACTGTAAAAGCATTAAAAGATGCAGAAAAAGAAAAGTATGTTTTTATTGCTGGACTTGACTCGTTTGTGAATTATGAATGGTATAAATTTGAAGAGCTTTTAACGCTTCTTGAAAGATTTGTTGTTTTGGGGAGGCCCGGTTGCAGACAGG
>MTLE01002685.1_pt2 | contig 12131 bp, 15 predicted proteins | sample 1982461 | NCBI WGS metagenome assembly MTLE01 (sample SAMN05712605, study PRJNA340218) | biofilm metagenome | isolation source: sample SPL anode biofilm adapted to -200 mV | place: USA | collected 2012-02-03
TGCTCACCTAAATCGACCTTTAGCTCACCACCTCTTCGAAGGCCGGTCTTCCAGTAAACCGTAAACTCACCATCAATCTGCTTTGTTAACAGGGTTAATACCATCATGTTTGTTTCTCCTATTGGTTATCTTTTTTTCATTCTCCATGTTTTTTCAAATATGCAAGGCGCAAAAAAAGGGGCCGAAGCCCCTTGGATCAGATATGAACTTTCGGAAAGCCCATGGCACCGTAAACATTCAGCACATCATTCCAATCCCAACTTTTCACGCCAAGTGACGTTGGTATCGGGGGGATCAACACTTGTGTCAGAATGCCTTTTTGCCAGGCTTTTTTCTTGAGTTCATTCGCTGCATTCAGGCCGGTCTCAGAGAGATCGTGATCTGCCCAGATGTACAGCATTTTCACATTACTTGGTGGTTCAAACCTAGCCAGTAGCGTTGCATTCACAACCGACCAACATGTTTGCCCCGTTGCTCTGGTTACCGCTAGGGCCGTTTCTATACCTTCAGAAACACCTAGTACTTCACCAGGCTCACCTATAGGAATGGCACCACCAGTGATTGTTCTGTCACTTGGTATCGGCATCATCTTTTTAGGCTTTTCAACCGGCGCTTTGAATCCATCTTCACTTAGGTAGATCCGATGGAACGTGGCCGAACGCCCTTGCTGCGTAACGATTTTACCTAGCAGTGCTGGGTAGCTATCGATAAACTGGCCATCTTCATCATGGTAAGGCAAGTTTGGATGAAACCTCAGCACCGAATCCCATTCAGGACGAAGCCGCGTCACAATGCCACGACGATGCAAGTAGTTCCAAACTGGTTGCGCACGAGTATCTGCAAGAGAAAACGTTTCTCCCCAGGTTTGATTCAAGCGATAGATAATCGCTTTGTCCTCGTCCTGCTTTCTAGCCTTCCAATCAACAGCGTTACTCGGTATTGGCCGAGTAGGCGCTTGTATTTGTCCGGGTTGAATACCTAGAACTTGGCCGATTGCTTCAATAGACTGAGCAAAGTTCCATCCATTAATCCAAGACAACAGCTCAAAGCCATCATGAAAGATACCGCAGGTGTTACAAACGCCACCTCCGGTATATTCAGCATCTTTGAATAGCCTAAAGCCATCACGACCGCCATGAACAGGACACGCCACATGACGGCCTTTTCGAGCAATAGCGGCATCAAGTTCTGGCACCAATGCCGCCAAGACTTGAAGCCATTGGCCATTAAGATATGGCCTTACTGTTTCAATCTGTAAAGGTAACGCCATATAACCTCCTTAAGTAAAAAGCCGACTCCTACCCCAGGTGGTAAAAGTCAGCTTGGGTCCTGCATTAAGCCGTTTGGTTAATGCAGGAACATTAGTCAAGCTGAATACCATGTCGTCTTAATAGCCACATGATGGAATCACGAAGCACATCAGGATCGACAACCGCAGCCATTGCGCAAACACGAAAGCAAAATGGCGCTATTTCGTCATTTTGAATCCACGACAACACATCCTTTCGCAATCGAGTACTGACACGACCGTCCAGCAACACACGGATCGCATCCAATAGAATGCCTTCGCGTAACTGCCAGATTTCCGTGTCAGACCAAGTGACTGGGGCATCATCAAACTCAAATAGAAATTCGAGCTGTGATGACGTGTGTTGATGGGACTGCTTTTGTGATGTAGGAGAATGGGCAATGCGCCCATTCATTAAAGATAACCGCGTTCGGCAAGCGAAACGCAGCCCTCGGATGCGACCACAACATGGTCAAGCGTTCGAATATCAACAAGTGACAAGGCGTCACGGAGTCGATGAGTAATGCGTTTATCAGCTTCACTTGGCTCAGGATCACCCGATGGATGGTTATGAACCAATATCACTGCTGCTGCATTAAGTTCTAGCGCTCGCTTTGCTACTTCCCTTGGATACACGCTCGCCGCATCTAAAGTGCCTTTGAACAGCTCTTCAAATCGAATGACGCGATGCTTTGTATCAAGAAACAGCACACCAAAAACCTCGTGCTCATACTCGTGCATCAGTGTTTGCAGGTATGAGAACGCCGACGATGGCTGTTCAATTTTTCGACCTTTACTCAATCGACCACGGGCAAGCTTAAGCGCCATATCTAAAATATCCGCTTCAGTCACTTGCTCAGGAACGATGTAAGTACCGGCTTCTTCGCCAGCTAAGAACTTTCTGTTTTTCATAGGAGTCTCCAAAAAAAAAAGCGGAGACGAACCCATGCCCTGACGGAGACGGAATCGTCCCCGCAGGGTGTTAAAATTGATGTGGTTACTGAATTAACAGTTGTTGTGTTACTTCGAATAACTCACGCTTTAGATCTTTGACGTCATTAATCACAATGCTTTGAGGAAAGAATTTCTCAACACTGCGTGTTTGAATCCCGATCCCCAGCAGCTCAAAGCCACTGCGTCTGCACCGGTCAACAATGTCATGCGTGGCAGCCCAATCATCTGGGTCACCATCCGTTAGCACTATCATTAGCTTTCGCTTCTGTTTTTGCGCTAACAAACTGTTTGCCGCAAACCACATCGCTTGTGCCATAGGCGTACAACCTCGTGGTTTTTGGTCAAAACAGGCGGCCCTATGTCGAACCGATTGCTTGGGCAATAACGCGATAGAAACTTCCTGATGAATACCAGGAAAATAACTGACCGCAGGTACAACACCCGGTATACCTTCCAGTGCCATGGCCAAAGCCAAAGCGGCTTCATTGGCAACATGAAAGTACTTGCGATTACCTTCGCCAATGGGCTTACCCATTGAACCCGATATATCAACAAGCAAGTGCACAGCAGCATTGGGCGCGATGCGAGGCTGCCTTTGAATAAACAATCTCGACTCTCCTGCTTGTAAAGCGGCAAGACGATGGGTTGCAACTCGAAGACCGTGCCGTTTGGCATGATTCCGATTGTCCTGACTGGACTGAACCATGCCCCTAAGTCGGGCTCGAATTTGAGCAGACTCCGACGCCGATAAGGTCAAGATAGCCTCATCACCCAACATGGCCTGCTCTGCTTGGGGCAAACTGAGTGGAGTGACGCCCTGATGTCCTTCAGCTTGTTCCGACAACACTTCTGCCACTTGTGTAAAGGTATCGGGTTCAAACTGAGCGGCACTGGCCTCTAGGGCTTGTCGCAAATTGTCAGCTTGATCAGAGTTATCTGAATCCCCCGTTTCAGCAGCATCCCCCATTGCAGACGAGTCTGTTTCAGGGATTTGACTGTCACTACTGTTATTGCTGTCATTACTCGCAGCTTGTCCAATGTCATTACCGCTATCAGCATCCGACTCATCCTGTGGTGGACGAGATTCTTCTTCCAACATGGCAACGATGGCATCGACAAGTTTCAGCACTTCACCTGTAGACCCTAAGCTAGGCACTGCTGTCAGCATGGCGCTTAACCGGCTCATCGCTGCGGCAGGAAAGAGTTGTCTCACTCTTTCATCAACAGCTTGATACAAAGGCGTCAGCGCTTTCTGGCCCAGAAAATGGCATCTCAAGCGGAACAACAACCATGCTTGCAAGTTAGATGCAGGCTCAAGCTGTTCAGGTACACACATTTGTTGTGTGTCCACCATGTACTCAATCACTTGCGAAATACTGCGCCGGGTTCCGGGGTAATCCTTTGCCAATTCGTTTTCAATGCGAACGTCCTCAATGGTATTGAGAAGTGCCTTACGGATCGGTTTGGACGACGCCTTCTGCACCATGTCAAAATTGGTATGCCGAATATGCGCCGCTTCATGAGCCAGATAACCCCAAGCTATCTGTTGATAGTGTGGGTCGTCTGGGTTTGCTGTTGGGATCACAATCCGCTCACCATCGGTAAACGCATCTTGTCCTTGAATAAGCACCTTCACACCAAACTTTTCGCCATAAGCGGCGGCAACGATTGGCAGTGCATTTTTTAATGGATGATTCATGGGAGTCTCCTAATCATTAGGGGGAATACTCCCTCAGCGGGAGCGTTTCCCCGCTGGGAATATGGATGTTTAAACCTGTGCTTTTAGCTTATCCAGGTCGTATTTTTGACCTAACCAAGCCACCAATTGAGCTGGACTCTCGTGCTGCTCAAATGACGTTTTAAGCTGGTCTAAACTCAGGATGTCATCCAATGTCAGACCGTACTGATCTTGTAACTGAGTAGACACCTCGTGTTGATATTGCAGCCAGGCCCGCTCAAAAGCGGTTTGCTGCAATGCCATGTTTGGAACAAATACCATGGCCGTTACCCAAGCTCCTTGTGCGTCCGCATCTGCGATCAAAACAGGGTTCTTGGGGATCACGACACTATGTGTTGAGTACGACCGTTGTACTAACGTTCGACAACACGCCACTTCTGGTATCGATTCACTTTCAACCGCATCAGTCACACCACGAAAATGTGCTTCAAACTGGTTCAGTTGGCTGGGGTTATGGATGGTTGATTGCATAATTTCCTCTTACATAGTTCAGAGGACATGCGCCCTTAAGGGCAACATGCCCTCAAGGACGTTAGAAATAAAATGAGTTTGGTACAGTCGAACCATGGTTTGGTCTGACGGTTGGTTGTGGTATTGCACGTAAGTTATCTGCCTGAGCAGATACTGGCTGTGCGGGTTTAGGTTCAGGTTTGGGCATCAGTTGTCTGATATCCAATTGACCTTCACCGTGCATTCTCATCTTGTCTGGATCAGACAAAATTAAAATGGTCGCCATCAGTTCGTGATAGAGAGTATCTGTCACAGGGCCGGTCTTCGGCAGACGAACAAATAAATTGTCCATCGCTTCAACCATTGGCTGAACTCGGTGATCCAGGAATGACAAACCATCCAACTTGTCTCTTAATCGCTTGAGAGGATTAAGGGCTCGCTGGCTGATTTGATTCTTACCTGCAACGGAACGCTCAAACAGTTCATTGGCATCACGAGCCACCTCCCTAAAGAGGGTGTGTCCCATACCATTGACCTTGTCATCTAAGCCACCAGCTTGTTCAGCTGGTTGCATTCGATAAATGGCATAATCGAACTGAAGCCGTTGTTCCACGTCTTCGATGGGTGACAGCGCACGCCGGATTGCATCTGCAAATTCCGGGTGTTTTGCAACCCAGTCAAACGTCACCTGATCATAGTTGTCCAAGAACAACTGCTTGCACTGCGCAAACTCCAGACCTATACGGTCAAGCTCTGGAATAATCTGATCAATTCGGTCTTCAGGGACGGCATAGCCACCTAAAAACCGCACACCGACTTGCTCACACAAGCGCTGCGCTTCTTTCTTAAGCCTTTCAAAGTTCGCCAATGCCTCAGGGTCGCAAATTTTTTTACTCCCTAAGCTGGCAACATCCTTCGGTGGAAGTTGGCTGCCATTGGCTAGTCTGAAATCTTCAGGCCTTAGTTTTTTTCTACCGCTCCAGATGGAACAGTCGATGTGACAAATCAAAAGTTTGTCGAGGGTTTGAATACTCATAGTGCATCCTCATGCGAGATGGGGACGCACCACTCCCAACAGGAGCAATGGCCCCATTTGGGTGGTAGTAGTTGACGCGCTAATGGCAAAATCACTATCAGAAATAGTAATTTTGCGAATCAGGCGACGATTGGTTGAGATCGATTTTCGCAGGCATTAAGTCTAGTGCTTCAGCAATCGGGCGAACCCGCTCTAAATCACTGCCTAGCAACCGCAATACATCTTTTTCCAACTTCAGTTGGTCGGATACTTCTATCCCCTCAGGACTCGCTACTGTGAGCGAACACAGAGGTGGTAATTGACGCTTAAAGGCCAGTAACAGCAACAATGGCCACGGGCCATCATCAGTGTTAACAATGCCAGCGCCTTCACCTGACACAATGCTGATTTGATTGGTACTAGGTAATCCGCTTTTGCAAAACCCTAATGACCATTCTCCAATCCTGACCTGGTTATCATCAATAACAGCCAAGCCATAGGCTTCAAGCAGCTTTGCCATATCGAACAACGCTTTTTGAGCCAGCGAGATTTGGCCATTGACGTCCTTGCGAGTACGAAACTCCCAACTGACGTTATTGGCGCACGCGACGCTATCTAGCGCATTTGAGAGTTCAAATGGCCGCCCTTGATGATCAATGCCGACTTGTCCAACAAATCGATAACCCTTGTTGATTTTCTCATTGATTCGTCGGTCTGCTTCAGCGTTAGGATCAGTCGAGTCAATCAATCGCTGCTGCGACAATTGACCGGCTTTTCCAAACCGAACTTCAATCTCCTGGTTATCTGCTCCAACATAAATGGCCCATTCTTTGGCTGTCCCATCAGAATGACTGTAACGGTAAAGAGCAAAGCACTTTTCCATCATCAATCCTCCCAGTGATCACCGAATACATCAGCAGCAATACGGTGAATGGCTTCTCGTTGCTCCAACTCAGCACGAGCCGTCAAAGACCGAACCAGTGCATACTCCACTGCGTTAGGAGCACCTTTAAAAGCAAGTGTTAACTTTGCCCAGCGCACCAAGGTCCGAGTGGACATGGTGATACTAAGCTCCGCACCGCCATCCGCGCCCCCAATAAAAAGACGACGAATGTCACCAGCCACCTTCACCATTTTTTGGCGAAAGACTTCTGGCAAGCCCGGCGCAACGTTCTCCAGAATGGCTTCCTCTACAGATGGCTCTGCATAGGTCGCTTCGATGATTCTAAAGCGATCAAGAAAAGCCAAATTCTGTTGGAGCACACCTTGATACAAGCCCGTTTGATCACCGCTGCCCGCACTGTTGCCGGTAGCGATAAAACGAAACTTGTTATGTGGCATGATGATCTCTCCGCCATTTTGTGCGATGACCAACGGGGCACCTTCCAAAATGTCATTCAGCCCAGCCAGTTCAGCAGGCTCAGCAAGATCCATTTCATTAATGATCAGCAAATGGCCATGCTTTACAGCCAGTGCCAGCGGTCCATACACAAAGGTCATGTTGCCATTAACCAGCGTGTGGTGACCGATAAGATCGGACAACTCCAATCGACCGTGTGCAGTAATTTGCTGAACAGGCCAATTCAATCGAGAAGCAACTTGGCAAATTAGCGAGGTCTTACCGCATCCCGTGGGGCCTGTAATATACAAACCGTCACCGTCTGGGTGAGACAAGAACGCCAATACGTCACGTAAGTCTTCTTTTCTAAAAACATACTCGTCCTTGCGAACGGGAATGTTTGGATGGGTAGTGTCGGCACTAAATCCTTCCAGAACGAAAGCATCAGGAGCCGGGACATTAAACGCTTGATTCACTTGAACCAAAAATGGGGATTGTTCTGTCATGGTAAACCTCATAAGTTTTGACGAGGCCCCATGCCCCAACAGGGAATGAAGTCCCCGTCGGGTGGTGTGTTGATTGTGGTATGGCTGTGTATGTAAGAGTTCAGCTCGCTCTATCATTCGTACCCAGCATTGGCTACGAGTGAAACTGCTTTCTGATGCACTCGATGTAAGCGCATGAGAAAGGAGCCGAAATCGGCTCCAAGTGAACATTAAAAGTAAAATGAGCTCGGCGAGTCACCTGGCAGAACCAAGTTTTCTTGCTCAAGGCTGATTTTGATTGGTGTTTCAACAGGCTGATCTGGCTTATTGGTGCTGATGCGCAACCGCTCTTGTGGCGCTTTTCGGTAAGCGGCTAAAACCTTTTCATCCAGCTCGCCTAACTTATCGGTGGCCAATTGCTTATAGTCCACCGTGCCCGCCATCATGTAGCGGCTGAGTTTGACCCCAGCATAATCCGCATGAGCGTAGTTACCCATCATGGCGACCAATTTTGACTGAGCGTCTCGCATTTCCTCTTTCAAAGATTTAATGTGATTTTCCAGTCGGACCACTTCGACATGTGCTGAGCAATACTGTCGAGACAGCGATGTCCAACGGTATTGGGCTTCACCCTTGGGAACAAAACAATCTTGCTCAGGGCATTTTGACGGTTCTTTTTTGGTCTGTACTAACTCCCAAAACTGAAGCGCTGTTTCTTGCATCTCAGTTAAGAACGCCGCGTCTTGTTGTATTTCAAACTCAATCAGTTGATCCTCAAAATAGAAAACCAACCAACCACGCGTGCTATTGGCGACCAGTATTTGATGCTGTACCTGCACCCAATACAACTGGTACGCCTCGCTTTGTTCTCTGTGAGCTTGCACATCCTCAAAAACTGACTGGCAAGGACATTTCAGTTCAACGGGTTCTCCCGCATCGTTGATGCCATCAAAGCTGGCTCGAAAGATTGCGTTATGATCGGCTTCTGCACATAACGGCAGAAGAAAGTCATTATGTGCATTCTCAAATGCTCGCCTTGCTTGAGGCTCCAACCGTATACCGCGAAGCACATTAGGATTATTAGACAGGTCTTCCGGTAATACGAATCCCGTTTTTTCTGCCCATAATCGCCAAGGTGTTTTGTAGGGTGAACGCCCCATAATAATTGGGGCTTCAGATGCCGTAACCCCTGCAATGCGCCACTGGTGCCATGCAGGAGTACGTTGTGATAGGTCGATAACCTTCATATTGCCTCCTTTGAGGGGAGACTCCCCCGAAGGAGAGAACTCCCCTTCAGGGTTAAGTGGTTACTTTGCAGCTTGTGCTAACGCTGTTTGGTGCTGAACAACACTTGCTTGAAGCGAATCAATTGCCGTTTTACCGGCTTGAATCGAACCTACGACAAGGGCAACAACCAATACCAAGCGAAAAAGTGAGGCTGATTTAGTCATGGAAGATCTCCAAAAAAATGACGAGACCTTCCCCCTGACGGGAAAGTAATCCCGCCAGGGTTAGTAAAATGAATGCGTGGCGCTAAGAAGCTAAAGGCTGTGTGAGCGCTTTGGCTGCTTGTTGCTGTGCATTAAAGATTTCTTGTTTCGCAAACGTCAGCTCAACACCTTGAAAATGTTCATTGGCATATTCCAATGCACTATTCCAAGCGTTTGAAGCTTCCGCACGCTCGATAAGCTTGTAAACAAGCCCTCGGGTTCGATCATCAACTTGCCCGGGTGGAATCACAGATGGCTCAACAACGTGTGTTGCTTGGCCTTCGATAATTCGCTCCGCTTCGTCTTGATCGAAAATTCCCACAAAGCCAAACGCAATGCGGGAACACTGGATCATGGATTTATGTCTTAGCATTCGCTTAGTGTGCGTCTGCCATGGACCATCTACCCGGTAAGGGCCATTTTTGCCGTTACCTTCAAAAGGCGGTCGATAGACTTCATCCAGGTACTCAGTGATTTTGACTGGGTGCGAACGGTCGCGCCGATAGATAATGCATTCCATCCATTCCGGGCATTCTTTCGCGCCATCCAGTGAGACTTTGTTTTCTGAAGTCTTAAACTCCATGCCATCAAACTGGTCATGTTGATTGATGATGCGAGACCATCCATCGACACCTACCACTGGAATAATCCCAGCTTGTTTATCAGGGAACGCAAAAATCTCTTTGGTGAAAGGGTTCAAGCCGTACTGATCTGCAACCACCAAGAGCGCCATCATCTGCTCATTGGTCGGTGCACTACCGTCACGTTGCTTGAATGCTGTTGCTTTTAGGGTATCGAACAACTTGTTTGGATCGACACTAAAGCGCTCAGCAAAGCGTTGGATTAGCTTTGGTTTTTCCATTGTGGACTCCGACAATCAAAGTGGGAGTCTGCCCCTGACGGGAAAGTACTCCCGGCTGGGTTAAAGCGTTTTTGCTCGGTTAAAAATCTGGTTCAGGATAAGTTTGTGCCCAATTAGTTTGGGAGCCTGCATCATCCGCCGGTGATGGCTCAGATGCTTTGTTCACATTATCAAGAAGCAGAAACTCGTCAGCGTCCACTTCGGTCAATCGATGCTTAATGCCATCTTTCTCCCATGAGCGCGTGCGCTGAGGCCCTTGAACAAAAAGCTTCGCTCCTTTTTGGATCAAATCTTTTGCTCTTAGCCCTAACTTAAATCCACCACGATCTCGAAAAACAACCCGATGCCATTCCGTATGCTCTTTGAGTTCATTGGATTGACGGTCGCGCCATTTCTCAGAAGTGGCCAGCGAAATGCTGGTCACCAAATCACCTGATGGATAGGCTCGCGTCTCTGGCTCAGAGCCAACGTAGCCTATGAGTGTTACTTGGTTTTTCATGATGTTCTCCTCGTCTTAGTTGAACTCTGTGCACACAGTTGCTTCTACCCGGCTGGGCAAAGAAGACTGACGACGCAGATAGGTTGGTATTTCGAGTAAAGCCATGTCGTACTGATGTGGCTCTTTGTAAAACGCAGATGTCAAACGGGGCATACCAGGAGCTTTAGGCACTGCCATTGGACGACGTTTTGGTTTTGGTGTGAGCAATCGCTTGATTTGAGTAAGTACAAATCGAAACGGGCGCACGCTTTGACGAGCAAGCAATCGCAAAAGCGACCAGCTCAGTTTTGCAAGCAACATAATGCCTGCGATTTGGATAATAAATCCGAAGATATATTCCATTGGTGACTCCTTATGTTGGTTTTGAAGGAGTCACCCCCAACTGGGGAAAACTCCCCCAGTTGGGTGGTGAAAAGGCGAACCGTAACGAACGCATGGTTGAGCATGTAAGAACATGCAGGCTATTTATTTAAGGAGGCTAGCTACCTCTTAGTACCACTGAGAATACTCAGCGGCGGGCTTCCTTTGAGCTCATGCTCTTCGGCGCAGATATCACTGAAACAGATCAGCAATATTTGATAGTCAGTGTAACCGTCTTATCCAGACAGGATAGTTAGAAAGATGCTCAATTCTTCCACCTAGCTGAAAGGCCATTACCGCACAGAGGATTAGGCTAGGGACTGATTATTGTCATATCAGGAGCAAACTTATGGCCCAAGCAAAACCCAATTACTCTAAACCCATCTTTGAACAATCATTCACAATTAATAGCTTACAGGCGCAACGTGTCGTTGACCGTGTTTTTAGACGCACGGTCAGTGCGCTTTACGGAATCGATGTCATCCTACGCATCATTGGCGATGAGAACGAAATTGATGAAGTGGAACAGATCATTAGCCAGTTGATCGAGGATTGCGCTAAGGCGGTAGACAAAGAACAAGCTCGTTTGGACAAACTGATGGAGTCCAACGGCATCGATGAAGTACCTGACTACACCGACCCGATTACCTTCAACGCCAAAATCAGCTCGCCTCAGGTTGGCCAGTTTGTCGGCTTAGTTCGCAAACTCGATGCGTTGATGATCTCAATGGACACACTCTGGTTGTCTAGCGTGCTTAGCAACAAGCAACGTGTTGATGGCAACTACGCATGGCAACAGCGCATCATCAAACTTGCACGGCGCATTATTGATATCGAAGTTCGAGCACGAAAATCAGCCCAAGCTAAGGGTAAAGAAGCAGAAGTTGAGCAAGCGGTGCCTTCAACCGATGAAGATATCACTGAAGAGGAAACAGATAACCCCGCCAACTAGCCAACTAGGCTCCCATCAACCAGCCCCTCTCGAAGGGGCTCTATATCGCTATCCATGCTATCGGTAATGAGTTCAATAAACAGTATACAATGTACGCATAATGCAGTACATTGTATTGCTTATTTATCATGGAGAAGCACAGTGTCGCGTTCCAAAGAAGAGACTTTGTCAATACGAACATCTAAAGAAATCAAGCTGTTGCTAAAAGCAGCAGCGGAAAAAGAACACCGCTCTCAAGCGTCTATGATAGAAATACTAATTTTGGATTATGCAAAATCGAATGGGCTAAGCCCCATCATAGCCTCAGATAATACTAAGTAGTTACGTCTGATTATTTTAAATCGTTATTAATATGATGAAATAATTAGTATTTAATACGATAAACGATTGAGTAATTCGATTATAAATGAACATTGCAAAGGGGAATAATAGTGGCTAACGGTAAAATACTGAGACAGTTGATTAGGGCTGGAGCCATTGGTGATTCCGAGGCCTTTCGGCTTGCTTCAGAAGCTGTTATTCAAGATGAGCGTCAAAAGCAACATCACCTTCTTGCAAATGATCTTGAGCAGATATTGTATGGTGAGCATTTAAGACCGCTTAAACAAAATGGACGTAACACTTTGCCTACTCCTCCTGTAGATAAAGAGCGAGGACTACCACTATTAGATGTTCGACGGTAATCCCCCCGCAAATTAA
>MTLE01002239.1_pt1 | contig 12130 bp, 9 predicted proteins | sample 1982461 | NCBI WGS metagenome assembly MTLE01 (sample SAMN05712605, study PRJNA340218) | biofilm metagenome | isolation source: sample SPL anode biofilm adapted to -200 mV | place: USA | collected 2012-02-03
ACGATGATCGAGCTGTACCAGGCCTATGCCGACTACAACGACATGATGGAGCTGTGCGAGAACATCTGCTCCTATGCCGCCCAGAAGGTCTGTGGGTCCACCACCGTCACCTACCAGGGCACCGAGATCCAGTTCGCGGCTCCCTGGCGCAGGCTGACCATGATAGACGCGGTCAAGGAGTATGGCGGTATCGATTTCTCGCAGGTCAAGACCGACGAGGAAGCCCGCGCCCTGGCGACCGAGAAGGGCCTGACCGACGAGCTCAAGAAGAAGCTCAAGGACTGCAGCAAGGGTGACATCCTCAATGCGGCGTTCGAAAAATATGCCGAGAAAGAGCTGATCCAGCCCACCTTCATCATGGACTATCCCGCCGACATATCGCCCCTGACCAAACAGAAGCCCGGCGATCCGACGATGACCGAGCGTTTCGAGGCCTTCGTCTATGGCCGCGAGCTGGGCAACGCCTACTCGGAGCTGAACGATCCGATCGTGCAGAATGACCGCTTCCAGCAGCAGGCCAAGGAACGCGAACTGGGCGACGACGAGGCGTACATGTTCGACGAGGATTTTGTATCCAGCCTGGAGGTGGGCATGCCGCCGACCGGTGGCATGGGCATAGGCATTGATCGTCTGATCATGTTCCTGACCGACTCGTACAGCATCAGGGACATCATCCTGTTCCCGACGATGAAGCCGATCAACCAGTAGCATTGATTGTTCTGCGCCCTTTCAATCTCGGACAGGCGCGGTTATACTGAATACCGCATGGCAACAGCACACACCGACCTGTCCGACATTGTGGCGCTCCTCAAGCGGGCCGACTTCTTCATGCGGCTGCTCCCCGACGACCTGTATTGGCTTGCCTCCAAGTCCGAGCTGGTCCGGGCACCCGCCGGCACTGTGCTGTTCCGGCCTGGCGACAGGGCGCTGCGGTTCTTCATCGTGCGCTCGGGCGCCATCGTCGTCTCCAGGATCGATGCGTCGGGCCGGACCGAGGAGATGGCGCGCTTCGTCGAAGGCGACGTGCTGGGCGACTTCGACTTCTCGCGTGGCGCCTCGTATGACGCGATGGCCGCGAGCGCCGAGGACGCGGAGGTCCTCGTGTTCCCGGGGCGGGGCGAGACGATGGATGACCTGGCCCGCGAGCGGCCGGATGTCGCGGCGCGTATCCTGCTGCGCTCGGTGGCGATGATATCGGCGCGCGTGCGTTCGACGCAGCGGCTGATTTCGGAGAACGCGCCATGGGTGCGCGAGCTGAGGCGCCAGATGTATACCGACGCCGCGACAGGCCTCTGGTCGCGAGCCTTTCTGGAAGAAGAGTTGCCGCATTCGATCGAGCCGCCGGCCGCGGTCGTACTCTGCAAGCCGGACCATTTCAAGGAGCTCTGTGATGGATGGACGCATGCGGCCGGCGATTTTGCCATGCAGCGCATCGGCAGCATTCTGAAGGACGAGGCCAGGTCACTGCGCAACGCCTGGGCCATCAGGCTGCGCAGCAATGAGACCGCGGTGATCGCCAGTGCCTGCGGGCATGCCGAGGCGCTGGCACTGGCCGAACGCATCGCCGCCGCCTACTCCCGCATCGATCTTGCATCGGTGACAGCGAGTCAGGAATTCCATCTGAGCGCGAGTATCGCCGTCGCGTCGTGGCCGGCGGATGGTTCGGACCTGCGCGAGCTTGTCGACCAGACCTATGGCCTTCTGCTGCGAGCCTGGAAGGACGGGGGCGCGCGCATCTACAGCCTGGCCGGCTCGGCGGTCGCGGCAGACGGCACGGCCCGGAGTTCGTCGTCATGAATCCCATCGTCGAATCGATCAAGGACACACCGCTCTTCATGGGCATGAGCGGGCTTGAGCTGAACGCTGTATCGGCATTTCTCGAACCGCGCAGGTTTGCGGCGGGTTCGGTGATCATACGCAAGGGCGATCCCGGCACCGAGATGTTCATCGTCAGGTCGGGCCGGGTCGCATCGCTTTCGGTCGATGGAGATGGCAACGAGCGGGTGCTTTACCAGTTCGGCCCGGGGCGGTTCTTCGGCGAAATGTCGATCATAGAGAACGAGACACGGTCCGCGACCTGTACGGCGCTCGAGGACACCGAGTTGCTGGTGCTGGATGGCATCGACTTCTACCGGCTGGTCTGGGAGCATCCGATGATCGGCTCGCGCATGCTGTCATCGATGGCCCGGGTCATGGCTGGCTGGCTGGACGAGGCATCGGGCTTCCTGCACGATCTCGTGCGCTGGGGCGAGACCGCGAGGAAGCGGGCGGTGACCGATGGGCTTTCCGGGCTGTTCAACCGCAGGTTCATAGAAGAGTCGGCGCGCGCGCGGTTTTCGCGCGGTTCGGGGGAACCGCCGACCTGTTCTGCGCTGATGCTCGATCTGGATCGTTTCCATCTGCTCAACGAACGCTTTGGCACCGAGGCCGGCGACTCGATCATCTCGACGGCAGGAGCGGCCTACAGCCGCCTGGTACGCGACGGCGATGTCGCGGCCCGTCTGTCAGGCGACGAGTTCGCCTTCTTCCTGCCGGATGCCAGTGCCGATGAGGCGATGGCGGTGGCCGAGCGCATCCGGTCGGAGACCGAGGCTCTCTATCTCGAGTTCCGCGCCGGCAGCGGCGCGACCCCCAACCGTGTGTCGCTGAGCGCCAGCATCGGCGTCGCGACGAGTCCATCTGACGCGGCCGATGCCCAGATGCTGTTCGCGGCGGCCGATCAGGCGCTCTTCAAGGCAAAGGAATCGGGACGCAATCGCGTGGTCCGCTATGCTCGCTGAGTAGTACCTTCCATTCATGATCACCTATGCTGCTCGTGTCATCGGTCCTCTGTCGCTGATCAGCCGCGATGCCTGGAACTCCTGTCCGGCAGCGGCTGTGCCCTTCCTGTCATGGGATTTTCTGGCCCTGCTCGAGGATTCGGGTTCGGTCGGGCCGGGAACCGGCTGGACTCCGGCACATGTCGAGGTGTCGGCTGGCGGCCGCCCTGTCGCCTGGGTGCCTGCTTATGTGATTTCCGGTTCGGCCGGCAGCTTCGTATGGGATGATGGCATGGAAGAGGTGGCCGCCTCGATCGGACGGCACTGGTTCCCGAAGCTGGTCGGCACGGTTCCATTCACGCCGGCGCCGGTCTGGCGGCCGCTCGTCCTTCCTGGCCAGGACGAGCCGTCGGTGATGGCGGCCTGTCTCCAGGCGTTCGCCGAGCTGGCCAGCGATGGGGGGGTCTCCGGCGTCCATCTGCACTGGGTCGACCCGGCGGTCTCGGCATCGCTCGCTTCACCATCGACCGATGCCGCAGGAGCCGGATGGCTGCCATGGCGCCGTCAGGTCTACCGATGGGACAACCAGGGGTATGGCTCCTTTGATGACTTCACGGCCTCGTTCTCCAAGAACATGCGGCGCAATGTCGCCCGCGACCGGGCCGATGTGGCGGATGCCGGGGTGTCGGTACGGATGATTGCCGGTGAAGAGGCCGGCGCGTCGATGTGGCGGCTGATGTCCGCCTACTACGACCGGACCAACGGGAAATTCGGGCCGTGGGCCGCACGTTTCCTTGATCGACGATTCTTCGAGCTCGCACCCGGGTACATCGGGCGCATGGTGCGCCTTTCGGCGGCTTTCCGCGACGATTCGCCCGAGCCGCTCGCCCTGGCCTTGCTGTTCGAAGGCTCCGGTTCGTTGTGGGGCCGCTACTGGGGTTCGGCCATCGATGTGCCGGGGCTGCACTTCGAGACCTGCTACTATGCGCCCATCAGGTACGCCATCGAGGCGCGGCTGTCGAGTTTCGATCCGGGCATGGGCAGCGAGCACAAGGCACGGCGCGGCTTCCGTTCGTTGCTCGCTTCGTCGCTGCACCAGGTCTTTGACCCGCGTCTGCGCCGGATCTTCGCCGACGCGGTGACCCGTGCAAGCGCTGGCGAGGCGGAGCTGGTCGAGGCGCTGAACGCCGAGCTGCCATTCAGGCGCGGTGCCTAGCGGGCCTTGCCGCCCTGCCTGGCTGAAGCCTTCCTGAATCGTGGCCCGTCCTCGCCAGGCAGGCAGACCCAGCGGCCCGGCGAGCGTTTGTACTCCGTCGCGAATTCCGCCAGGTTCGCCGCCGCGTAGTCCAGCAGGTCATCCGGTTCCCAGCCGAGTTCAAGGGTCGTCTGTTCACCCTCGGCAAGGGCCCGCGTCCACGCGCCCGACACACGTACCAGGTCGAGCGCGGCGTCGGTGGCGCCAGGATCACCCCGGGGCGGTCTCTCGGCGAACGACGCCGCCAGGAAGCCAAGCTGCATCGCTTCTATTGCCCCGTGGCCCGCGTCAAGGCCCGGGTCGGGCTGGGTCGCGACCCATTTAGCGAAGCCGGACAGCAGCGCCGATGGTCGCATGCGCATGAATGCCGTCAGTGGCCTGAACCACATGACCGCGCGCCCGTTCGTGTAGAAGAGGTCGGTGGCGCGTGCCAGGCTCTCCGCCGCGTCCAGGTCGCCCGCGGGAAATTCCGGCGTCGATCTGACCAGGTATGGCGCAGTCGGGTCATGGACAAGACCGAGGCGTGCGGTGTCGTCGGCGAGTGCCGTGCCTGGCAGTACTGCCAGCCTGAATACATCGAGGTGGTTGGGGCCGAGCGCCAGGGCGAAGTCCAGGCTGCGCCTGAAGCCAGCCAGGGTGTCACCGGGCAGGCCATAGATCAGGTCCAGGCCATAGAGTATGCCCGCCTCGTCGAGCAGCCCTACCTTCGCGGCAAAGATGTCCGGATCGATGCTGCGGTTGACGTTGGCCAGTACCCTGGGGTCCGCACTCTGCAGCCCTATCTGGACGGCGCAGTCGATGCCGGCAAGCAGCTCGACCTGTTTCGCCCCCAGGAGTTCGGCGCGCAGCTCGATCATGTACCGCAGGTCGGGGCCCGCCTCCTGGAATACCCGCACGGCGGCGGCCATCCTGCGGGCGTCCGCATTGAAGGTGGGATCGAGGACGAAGACTTCCTCGACGCCGGCCTCGCCGAAGCGTTCGACTTCCTTCCGCACGGTATCGAGCGGGAAATGGCGCAGGCGCGCCGTCCCCTTGGACTCGAAGCAGAACGAGCAGCGGTAGGGGCAGCCACGGGTCAGTTCGAGCGCGGCGCCGCCCCAGCGCGAGGGGTCGAGTGTGCCATCGAGCCATGGCGACGTCAGGCCCGTGGGGTCGAGCAGCGCGGCCCTGATGATGGGCCCCGGGAGCGGGCCGCCTTTCAATACAGCAGCCACGATGTCCACCATCGCGGCCTCGCCTTCGCCTGCCACGATGATGTCGGCGACTCCGCTGCCGGCCAGGCGATCCGGATCGGCGCTCGCGTCCGGTCCTCCGGCCACGATGATGACGCGCGGTTGTCGCATCCTGATCAGGCGGGCCGCGGATTCCAGGAGACGCGAGTTCCAGGAGTACAGCGACAATCCGAGTATGTCCGGAGCCGTCTCCAGAGCCTTCGCGGCCAGGCCTTCTGCGCTGTCCTGGGCGGTGCCTTCGGCGATATGGACGCGGATCGAGCCTGCCAGCGCCGGCGCTGCCTTGAGGGCCGAGGCGACCCGTGCGGCGCCGAAGGGCGCGGCCCGCGGACCAGGCTCTACGGCAGCGGTCAGGAATGTGACAGAAAGGGTCGCCGCGGCGCTCACGAGTGCCCGCCGGCGTGTGTGAATTTCGTCTCGGCCATCGTCGTGCGCTCCATCGTGTCCCCTTGACCGCCACGCCCGTGCGGGGCTTAAGTGTGTCCAGTATGCCCTTCATTCAATCGATAACGCAAGTCGACGGTTCCACTCTTCCGGCACTGTTCCTGCTCGTCATCGTCATGGTCGCGCTGGTGGCGGCGCTTGCGTTGTGGCTCGGGCTGGTGCTCGGCCGGCGCTCCGGCCGGCTCGAGGCCGAGCGGCGCTCCAGGGGTGACGAGCTCGCGGCCCGCGATGATGCGGTGCGGCGCTCGAGGGCCGTGCTTACAGGGCAGATCGGTGAACAGCTGGCTCCCTACTTTCCAGGCTTCCCCTGTGATCCAGCCGATGCGCGCTTTCTCGGCAAGCCGATCGACTTCGTCGCCTTTCCTGGCGCTTCGAGCGGTGTTCCTGGCGAGGTGGTTTTCATCGAGGTAAAGACCGGGGACGCGCGCCTTTCGGCACCGGAGCGGGCGCTCCGGGACGCGATCGAAGCTGGACGCGTGCGCTGGGTGGAGTACCGCCTGCCGGTCGGCGGCAAGTCCGGGGCCGGACGATGATCGACGTCTTCATACTCGACACGGAGCAGCGGATCAAGGCGTTTACCCACCCCTACCGGATGAGGCTGGTCCATGTCTTCCGGGAGACACGGCGGCCAATGACCGCGACCGAGGTGGCCAGGATCATCGGGGACGGCCCGGGCCGGGTGCACTACCACATGCGCATTCTCGAGGCTGCGGGCATCGTCACCGTGGTCCGGACCGAGACGGTCAACGGCATCGTGGCACGGTACTACGAGCCAACGGCGCGGCACTACAGCGTGGCCGACGCGGCCAGAGGCACGGTCGGCGGAGAACCGGTCCGTGATGAAGTGGCCCGGATGATCAGCCGGCGCTTTCGTGATGGGCTGCGGGCCTTCCTTGACCGGACGATAGGCGATTCGGAAGGCAGCGCCGACAGTGGCGGTCCGACAGGCTCGGATAGGGGTGACGCGGCCTTCCTGTTCGAGCACGTGATCCATTGCACCGATGCGGAATGGCTCGACTTCCGGGAGGCCATAGAGCAGCTTGCCGCGCGCCATGCCGAACCGCAACCCGGTTCGCGCGCCCGGCGCGTCTTCGTCGCCGGCGCAACCGACCGGCCCGCCGGCTGGTCACGAGCTCCGGAACCGGCGCAGCCGCGGCAGGAACGGGACTGGCCCCCGCATCCGCAGCCAGAGCGCTGAGGGTAGTTCCTCGAAGCTTGTTACGATCCCGCGTTCATACCATTGATCGTGGTTGCGCTCATCGTCTGATACATCCTGGTGTATGGGAAGAGCCGTCGTAACAAGCTTCGTGATACTACAGTCGATCTTGCCGGGTCGGGAGTGCGCCGTTATACTGCGAGCCATGTTCGATCCACCTGCAGCAACCAGACACCCATACCGCGTCGCCATTGTCGGCGGTGGCGGTACCGGCGCGGCGCTGGCCTACGACCTGTCGCTGCGCGGCTTCATGGTGACACTCGTCGAGAAGGGCGAGCTGACCTCGGGAACCACCGGCCGTCACCATGGCCAGCTGCACTCGGGCGCCAGGTACGCGGTCGGTGACCGCCTGATAGCCCGTGAGTGCATGGACGAGACGCTGACGCTGCGGCGTATCGTTCCCGATGCCATCGAGTACAACGGCGGCATATTCGCCGCCCTGAGCGATGATGAGGCAGACTATGCGGCGACCTTCATCGAGGCCTGCCAGGAATCGGGTATCCCGGCGCGCGAGGTGCCGGTCGGACAGGCGCGGTCGTGGGAACCTGCGATCAATCCAGCAGCGCGCCGCACGGTCTGGGTGCCCGACGGCGCGTTCGATGCGTATCGCGTGCCCATGGCGTTCTTCGCCGCGGCCAGGCGGCTGGGAGCGGTGATGCGGCCGTTCACCGAGGCGGTCGGCATCGATGTGGCGGCCGGCACGGCGCGCGCCGTCATTGTTCGACCGGCCGGATCGACCCATGACGAGCGCATCGAGTGCGAATATGTCGTCAATGCAGCCGGCGCCTGGGCAGGCTCGGTCGGAGCTCTGGCCGGCCTCGACGTACCGATCACTCCGGCGCCCGGCACGATGGTCGCCGTCCGGGGCCGCGTCGCCGACATGGTCATCAGCCGGCTGGCTCCCCCCGGCGATGGTGACATCATCGTTCCGCAGCGTGGCCTGTCGATCATCGGCACGACGCAGCGACGGGTCGACGACCCCGATGTCATCCTGCCCAACGATGATGATGTGCGGTTTCTGCTGTCGCGTGCCGACGAGCTTGCCCCCAGCTTTTCGGCCCGGGCGGTGCACGCGGTGTGGGCCGCGGCGCGGCCGCTGGCCGGACGGACGAGCGGCGATGGCCGGAACATCAGCCGCGATTTCATGGTGCTCGACCACCAGCCCGAAGGCGTCGCCGGCATGGCCACGCTGATCGGCGGCAAGGCGACGGTCTTGCGCGCGATGGCGCAGCAGGCGGCCGATCATGTATGCGCGGCTGCCGGCTTCAATGAACCATGCCGCACGCGCGATTTCGTGCTGCCTTCGTGGCGCGACTACTACCGGGAGGCGGGCCGATGACCAGGCTGGTACTTCGCATCAGTGATGGCGTCGCCATCAGGGAGTTCCGGGTCGAGGCGGAACCGCACCGGACGGTACTCGACCTTCTGGAGAGCCTTCGGGCAGGCAGCGAACGCGTACCAGCCTATCGCCACTCCTGCCACCATGGCTCGTGCGGCACCTGCGGGGCCGTCATCAACGGAATGGCGTCGCTCATGTGCCTGACGCGCGTCAGCGACCTGTCGTCACCCCGCCCGCGATTGCCCGGCGGCCCCGCCCTCGAGCCGGTGCTCGATGACACGGGGGCCGTCGTGGTCGTGCTCGAGCCGCTGGCCCGGATGGCCGTCGTGTCCGGCATCGCGGTTGAGCCAGGCTCCTTCTTCTCCAGTCTCCATATCGATACTGCCTACCTGTCGGGAGTGCCAAATGAGGGCAGGTCGCCGCTGCCTGAGGATCCGGCAGGTGCCTTGGTCGTCCAGCCGCCGGCCTTCTGGAGGCCGCACGGTCGGGTACGTTTCGAAGGCTGTATCGAATGTGGCCTGTGCGTATCGGTGTGCCCGGTCGCCGTGCCGTTCATCGGGCCGGCCGCTCTGGCGGCTGTCAACCGCGAGCGCGAAAAGCGGCCGGAGCGGGTGGCCGCCATGCTCGACATAGCGGCGGCTCCCGACGGTGCCGGTCCGTGCGCCAGGCACCTCGCATGCTCCAGGGTCTGCCCGCAGGCGGTCTACCCGGGCAAGCACATTCAGTTGCTGCGCACCGCGCTGACCGTCGCGGCTGCCGCCGGCAAATAGACGGAGAAGGTTGATCCGACCCCCGGTTCCGATTCGACTTCGACGAAGCCTCCGTGCTGCCTGGCTATCAGATGCACCATCGACAGCCCGAGGCCGCTGCCCTGGTCGGTCGCCTTGGTCGTGAAGAACGGGTCGAATGCCTTGGCCAGGGTCTTCTTGTCCATGCCGACGCCCTGATCGGCGACCGAGAGGATCCAATACCTGCCGGCCTTCGCCTCCGGGGGCACTTCGCTCTCGTCCAGATCCCTGGGGCAGATCGACAGCGTGATTGTGCCGCCTTTCACGGCGCCTATGGGCCGCATGATCGTCATCGAGTGGCCGGCGTTGATGACCAGGTTCAGGATCAGCTGCTCGATCTGTGGGGCGTCGCCGTTCATCTGCGCATCGGTCGGCAGGTCTGCCAGCCGCACCCTGACCGATCGATCCATGGTTCTGGATACCAGCTCGGCTACGCGCCTGACCGACTCGTCGAGCCGGAATTGCCCTTTCTTCTGCGGCGTATCGATGGTAAATGCCATCAGGCCGCGCACCGAACTCGCCGCCCGCTGGGATGACTGGTATATCACCTCCAGCTCTCGTGAAAAGTCGATGGGCTGTGATCCGTCGCCATCGTCGAGGCATGCCCGTATCAGTGATACCGCGCCAAGTATTCCGCCCAGGGTGTTGTTGAAATCGTGGGCTATTCCTCCCGCCAAAGAGCCCAGCGCTTCCATCTTCTGCGCATGCGACTGCCGCTGCATCCGCTCGATCGTCAGGGCGGCAATCCGCTTCTGGTCGGTGCTGTCACGCAGGATGAAGGCCCATATCTCGCCACTGTCGGTCGGAATCGTGAATACGCTGGTCTGCAGCCATCTGATCTGGCCATCGCGGGCCAGAATTTCCAGCTCTACCAGGTGGCCCGGAGCGTCAGGGTGCTGCTTCATCGCGTCAGTAATCCGATCGGGCATCGAACCTTGCAGGGCGTCGGGTGGCGTCAGCATCGCCTGTATCGAGTCCATGGACGAGCCGATCGCCTCATCGGAACGGATGCCGGTCAGCTCGACGAGCGGGGCGTTCCAGTAGATGATCCGACCGCCCGCGTCGCTGACCATGATGCCATCCAGCGAGCGTTCGATGAAGCGGTCCATCAACAGACCCATCACGCGCGGCGAAAATGGGGCCAGGAACGCGTAGCGTTCCATCGCGACGTTCACCCCGACGGCCCATATGCCAGCCCACAGCACCCCGACCTTCGGAAAATCGATTCCCAAAGAGAACAGAATCGTATCGGTCATGAATCCGCCAAAGAGCGATATGGCATGGACAATAACGAAGATTCCGAGGCGTTTTCGCTCCAGAGGAATTTTTGACCTGAGCCAGGTCATCGCGACCAGGTACATGCCAATGAGGTTCAGCCCAAGGTAATAGGCGGAGAAGGCGCTGAAACCGAGTCCGGCCCTGATGTCGACCGACCAGTAGCCGGCCCTTCGGACGGCGCCCATCAACAGGGGCCATGACAGGAGATAGTAGAAGGTCAGCGCGGACCCATACAGGGCGACCAGGACCAGGGCCTTGATGGCGCCCTTCATCGTGCGGGTCGATTCGTTGATCTCCAGCGCAAAATTGACACCGAGAGCCGGAAAGAATGGCCAGCTCCAGCTCAGGGCCCGAGACAGGGCCACGGTGACCTGTGGACTGTCTGCAGCATAGGAGACGGCGGCCTGCAGGGCCCAGACGGCCAGATCGAGGCACAACAAGGCGGCAAGCCTGTTGACCGCTGCCCTGGGCGACAGCCTCCATATGCGGTAGGCGCTGTAGACATAGACCACCAAGGCAATCAAGGCCGCCCTGGAGAGCCAGAATGACGAAAATGACTCTCGCATGATGATCTACTCCGAAACGGACAGACTTTCTGAGACGTGGACTACTATACTCCAGGTTTGACGCTTGTAAAGTCGGCACCTGTCATGCCCTGGCCACTCTTGACGCGACCGTGCCGTCCGGGTTATATACTCTCTCACGTTCGGGCCCGGATGGTGAAATTGGCAGACACGCTAGTTTCAGGTACTAGTGCTCGAAAGGGCTTGGGGGTTCAAGTCCCCCTCCGGGCAAAAAGGCAGTTCGCGCTCCGCGCGGACTGCCTTTTTATTGACCCGAAGGGGGACTCATAGCGAGCGGAGGCGGGCTGGAGAGGCGAGATACGAAGTCGAGTCTCCCGCTGCAATTGCAAATTCCACCGGACCACCTATACTCTGTACCGACGCTCGTGGCGATGAGGTGGCAGCGGTGGAAATGGCCAGGACTTCGAAGAAAACCATCCTGCTCGTAGAAGATGAAGCGATTATTGCCATGAGCACCAAGCTGGCTCTTGAGCACCATGGATATGCCGTGATGACCGCCGGGAACGGTGAGCAGGCCGTTCACGAGGTATCCAGAAACCCAGTCATCGAGCTGATCCTGATGGACATCAACCTGGGTAGCGGTATCGACGGCACCCAGGCTGCCGCACTGATCCTGCAGGATCATGATGTGCCCATCGTCTTCCTGTCGAGTCATACCGAGCCTGAAGTAGTCGAGAAGACCGAGAAGATCACGTCCTATGGCTATGTCGTCAAGAATTCATCCGCTACGGTGCTCGACGCATCGATCAAGATGGCCTTCAAGCTCTTCGACGCCAAGCTGGCGGCCCGGAAGAAGGAACGGCTGATATACGAGCATGAAGAGAAGTACCGGCTGCTTCATGAACACGCGGGCGTCGGCATTGGTTACTTCAGCCTCGATGGCCGGTCCCTGTCGTTCAATCAACTCGCCGCGAAGTACCTCGCAGGTGTTCCACAGGACTTCATAGGCAGGTCAATCGATGATTTGTTTCCTGAGGCCGAGGCGAAGGACTACCGCGAGAGGATACGCAGGGCGGCCTGTTCGGACAGTCCCTTGATGTTTGAGGGGTACGTCGTGCTTCCGGTGGGCCGGCGATATTTCATAAGCACCTACACGAGAATCGCTGACATGGACGGAAATCTGCTGGGCGTGCAGGTCATATCCCAGGACATCACCGGGAACAAGCTCGTCGAGGAAGAGCTGCGGGCCAGCAAGGAGACGGCCGAAATGCTCCTCGGCATATCGGCCGAGATCA
>MTLE01002671.1_pt1 | contig 12092 bp, 11 predicted proteins | sample 1982461 | NCBI WGS metagenome assembly MTLE01 (sample SAMN05712605, study PRJNA340218) | biofilm metagenome | isolation source: sample SPL anode biofilm adapted to -200 mV | place: USA | collected 2012-02-03
TACACGGGCTTCCAGCCGCTCATGGTATCCTTCCCTCCCTGCTCCTCGTCTTGCCGCAAAATACTTGTAAAATAAATTCCTCATTTCCGTACTTTAACGGACTTCATACAGCCCTAAACATTTACAAATTCTCATAAACCACTTGTAAAATAAATTCCTTACTCACGCCGCCAATCTACAAATTTGTTATGCATCAAACAGCATGATTTTCAATTTTAATTCCTTTCTAATTCCTTATTTTTTTCAACATTATATATTAAGATTTAACTGGTACAAAAATTGCGCCAACACTTTTTCCCGCGCGCTTTTCTCCTATGTTGATTACCTTTAATATAGTAACGTTGCGGGCTATAAAAATCTCCCAAAAAATTGCAAATCCTCATAAACCACTTGCAAAATTAAGAAAATTTGGTAATAATACTACATATAAGCAAAAGATATACCAAATGCAGTCGGCACAGTCTGTTTTTTTAGCAGGGGTTTGCCGCTGCCGGGAGGTTTGTTAATGCAATTTTTAAACAACAACGGTTTTAGAACAGCAGTAATAGTGTTCATAATATTTTTGGCTATCCCATTTCTTTTTACAGATAAACAGCCAACAGCGCTTACCCCGCAGCAGGAAGCTTCAGGCGGGTTACCCGTGGGTATGACCAAAAATCCCCTTGCAAAATTCTTTAACAGAGTTGCAAGTTTTTACGGTTTAAAAAAGAAAGCGGGCCAAGGCCTTGACGCGTTAAACAGCTATGCCGATGCAGGCAGCGCGGCGCAGAATCTTGGCAGTTTGGGCGACGACTCTCCTGTAACTATTGAAGAGGCCTCCGCCTCAGGCGCGCCTAAAGGCTTTGTTGCTACCGAGGGTGCTGCTCCGTCCGCCGCCGCGGGCGAAGTTGTGCAGGAATATGTGCGCATGGACGGCAAAACTTACGAAGTTGTAAAAGACCCCTCCGGCAAAAAATATGTGTTGACGGATAACGGCCCCGTATCTTTTGACGACCTTATGGCCTCCACCGTTTCTAAGGAAGAATTTGAAGCGGCAAAAAAGATTGCCCCGTCTTTGTCTGATGACGAAATCCCCTACGCTATCCGCAGCCCCTACGGCGTAAAAGGTTATTTAGACCGCAAAACCCGCGGCCTTTTGACGTATGAAGATAACCCTTCCCTCTTTGGCGGCCCCGACGGCAATTTGCGCGGGCAGCGCGGCAGCAATTTATTTGGCGGTCCTTCGGGCCACAGTATGTTTGGTGGCAGTGAGGAAGCCTTTGACGAAGCCAAATCAGGCTTAGCATCTAAATTTGCAAAAGCAAGACGCGACGCGGCTGCCTCTGCAGCCCCGCGCAGCATAGCCAGCAGTTACAGCGCAACAGGCCAAGTTAACGGCAAATATGCGGAACCTGTTGTTGCGGAAGTTGCCTCCCTGATAACAAATAAACCTGTTATAGGTAATGCGGAAAGAGCGGGGCTTGTGGAGAAAAAACAAGAATCTGGTTCTTTTCTGGGTTCCAGTGAGCAGAAAGATTCCCAAAATGTTGATCTTAATAAAGAAGATAAAGGCATAATTGCAGAAAGTAAAGAAACTCGTGATATTATGACAAATGAATTACGCGAAGGGAAACCTTTTGTCGGAAAATATATGAATTGTAATGCTAAAGAAGGTTGTGAGGAAAAAAATCCTTGGATTTTTCCAAATGAGATAGACATTAATGCTCCTGCACTGTCTTTTTATAAAGCTAATAAAGCGTCTGTATCTGACAACATAAATCAAAACATCTATTTAAAAAGCCAAGAAACTGATAAAGTTTACGAAGATACTAGACCTAAAATAGCAAGCGTTAAACCTAAAATAGGCAAAATGTCTTATTTAATGATAGATGGTAAAGAAGATAATGGAGCAATAAAACTTGTTAATCCTAACTCTTATCACTATCAAGTTTTTAAAGGCCTTATAGGCAATGCTGTTGATGTCGCACAGGGTGGGAAAATAGACCCTAAAAAAATAAGTCCCACCACCATATTTGTAGTGCCTGATAAGGCAACAGCAAGCAACTTTAAAAACGCAGGCCTTAACGTAGTAGAATTTGAAGAGTATGCAGTAACGCCAGACCGTCTTACAGGGGTTTATACGGATACTTTAAAAGTTGTTCAAAATATGGCATCAACGCCGAACAAAAAACTTACAGCATCGGAAGAAGCAATGAGAAAGCAAGTAGTGTCAGAACTTTCCGGCGGTAACAAAAAGAAGGCTAAATAATAAATATAGGAAAAAGGACCTAGTTGCAAAATAGGTCCTTTTTCCCTTGCTTTTTTGTTATATTTTTAATAGATTTAACTTAGGGATAACCTTTTAACTATTTGCACATTAAAACATTTGTTAAAAACAGGAGGCTTTATCTTTATGAAGTTACTTAAATTTATTTTACCCATTAGCGCATTGTTAATGGTATTTGCCGTGGTAGAAGCCACCGCTCAAATTTGTGTGTATGATAAAAACACAAAATATTCATTAGAGGATGTTGTTGCTAATAAATGCAACCTTAGCGATGAAGTCAATCTTAAATTCCTAAAATTTTGTTGCGACTCTTTAGGCAAGTGTACTCAAAATTATTATGCTGATGACAAATATTTGCTTACGCACATTGCCGCTAAATATAATAGAACAGAGGTTTTAGAATATTTGATTAAAGAAAAACGCATTCCTGCCGATACTTTCCCCATAGACTTACAAAATGGCGGATACGACAAAAGCTATACTCAGATTATGTTTGCGGCTAAAGATAACGGCTTAGATAGTGCAAAATATTTGATTTCTGTTGGCGCAAGCGTTACAAGAAAGAACATATACAACCAAGATGCACTTGATTTGGCAAAAACAACAGGCAACAGCCAGCTTATTGCCACAATTAAGAAAGCTTGGAATGATGCCAAAGGCATAGCACAAGCCAACCTTGAAAAGAACAAGAAAGACCTTATTAAAGTGCTTACTCTTAACGATATAGAAAAAGAATTAAAGAACTTTAAGAGAGATATTAAGTTCAACGGATTCTTTGGTTAATAATTAAAAGGCTGTAAAAGATAAACCTACCTGATTTGTTTAAACCCCGCGCCTAAGCCACGCGGGGTTTTTTTATAAAAGTTAAACTATTAAGGAGTTCTAAATGAAGTTACTTAAATTTATTTTACCCATTACAGCAATGTTAATGGTATTTGCCGTGGTAGAATCCACCGCACAAATTTGTGTTCTTAGACAAGGTGTCGAATATCGTCTAGAAGATGTTGTAGCTAATAAATGTAATCTTAGCGATGACATGAATCTTAAGTTCTTAAAATTCTGCTGTGATAGTTTGCAAATATGTTCTCCCAACTATTTTGTTGAAGATAAGTACATGCTCACACACATTGCAGCTAAGTATAATAGAACTGAAGCTTTGGAATATTTAGTTAAAGAGAAAGGTATTCCTTCTGATAAATTTCCAGTAGACCTTCAAAATGGCGGCTACGATAAAACATATACCCCAATAATGTTTGCAGCAAAATACAATGCCTATGAGTCATCTGCATACTTAATTAGCATTGGAGCCAGCGTTACAAAAAAAAATATGTATAACGAAGACGCTCTTGACCTTGCCAAAGTAACTAAAAATCAAAAACTTATTTCTCTATTTAAATCGGCATGGAATAGAGAAAAAGGTTTTTCTGAAATGCTTATAGAAAAAGAAAAAGCGAAACTTAGAAACTTGCTTAAGCCCGAAGCCATTCAAAAACATTTTGCGCAAAACACCGTAGTGCAAACCACCAAGCCATTCATCCAATCCGCCGCGCAGGCGCAGGATTTTAAACAAATATAAAACAGCACAAAATAAATATACACAAATAAAAACCCCTGCTTTAAAAAAGCGGGGGTTTTTACATTAAAACTTTTTAAATTTATTTTGTGGCGGGCATTAACTTTTGCAGAGCATTTGCGGCAGGCGGGGGACATCAAAATATTTGCGGGCCGCTTACATCTTTATTTTACTTTTAAATCCGCGGTCCGTATCCCTAAGCAAATCACGCTTTTTAATTGTTTCGCGTTTATCGTAAAGTTTTTTACCCTTCGCCAAACCTATCTTAACTTTCGCCCAGCCGTCTTTAAGGTAGACTTCAAGCGGGACTATGGTCTGCCCCTTAATATCGCTGTGCGAGGCAATTTTGTTTATCTCTTTTATATGCATCAGCAGTCTGCGCGTGCGCGCGGGTTCTAACGTGCCGTGAGTGTTAAACACATAAGGGTTAATGCTCATATTATGTATAAACGCCTGCCCCTTATCCACACGCACAAAGGCCGCGTCTATCGTGCATTGTTTAAGACGTATTGATTTAATTTCCGCGCCGGAAAGTTCCAGCCCCGCCTCAAAAGTATCTAATATAAAATACTCGTGGAAGGCTTTGCGGTTTGTGGTGATTGTTTCTATTCCTTTCGCTCTTGGCATATTCTAATTTTAGCAAATATTGTCTTAGTCGTTGAAAACGATTGTCAAACAGACGTTAATTTAATAAAATCTAATACATGGGCGGGTGGCGGAATTGGCAGACGCGTACGGCTCAGGACCGTATGTCCGTAAGGACTTAAGGGTTCAAGTCCCTTTCCGCCCATACTTTGCTTTTTCTTTTGATTTTATACTTTGTCGCTTCAGCGCTCGGATATACCGCTTCGCTTTGCTGCGCTCCTTGATATACCTCGCGCTTGGCTTCTAGTCTAAAATCAAAATACTCGCAAAGTTTTTACGTCGTCTTTTACGGCAATACATCGTCGCTTAGTCGGTCGGATACTCGGCCTTTCAGGCACTCTCGGTATACCTCCCTCCTTGCTTCTTGTCTTGCCATAAAATACTTGTAAAAGGAAACATGCTGGTCGTAATACTTGCAAAATTTAAAAGTTGCAGTATACATTACTATTCTTTCAGTCGTAAGCGGCCGCCATAATCTGGCGGCTTATGTTTAAAAAGTCGGTCCAAGGCAGTACGATATTTATTTACCGGTAATCTTAAATGTACATAAGAAAGCAACCCCCAAAAAGATACTTAACGCCGGTACGCGGTAAAAAACAAACCGCGCGCAAAATAAAAAAATTCATCTTTCTAATTTTGATTTTATCCTTTATAGGCGGCGCTTATTACGGCGTTAAAAACGCTGCTGCAATTTCCGCCGCGCTTAAGCGTCCGCAATGGACAGAGTGGAAGCTGGATAAAGTGCGCATAACGGGCGCGGATAAGCAGACAGCTTACGACGCGGGCAAATATATAAACTTTGCGCGCGGGCAAAGCGTTACTTACCGCGACTGCGTAAATTTAGAAAAAAACTTAGCGCAAAATATGCGCCAGTTGGATAAAATTACCGTCAGCAGAAATTTTATAAGTAAAGAACTTACGGTAAAAATAAAAAAGCGCGTAAAAACGGCCCGCGTAAATACAGAATATAAAATGCTTTATACCGACAAAAGCGGCATGCTGTTTTCCGACAGGGAAGACGCCGCGGATGCCGCCCTTTTAACCGTAACTTTAAGGGGCCAAATAAAGAGTGAATTTTTACCTCAAGAATTTGTAGAATTAATTAAAGAGCTTAGCACGCTTAAACAGCTTAAGTTTGATGACGTGCTTTTGCATTTGGATAATAAAGTGTTTTACCTTAAAACGCAGGAGTTTTACGCGCAGATGGGCGGGGTAAAAAACTTTAAACAAAAACTTAATGCGCTCTTTGATGTTTTACAGACGGCGCGCAGTAAAAATTTAAAGCAGCCGTATACAATAAATTTTAAATACTTTGAAGCAAAAAAAATATATTTAACTCCCACAGTGTAAGGTGCATAATTATGGCAAAAACAAATTTAATAGCAGGGCTTGATATAGGGTCGGGCAAGATAACGGCGGTTGCTGCCGCTTACGACGGCGAAAGCAACACCCTGCGTGTTGTAACGGGCAAAAGCCTGCCCTGCAAAGGCTTAAAAGGCGGTATGGTAAGCGACATAAGGGAAACCTCTGTTTCCGTCGCGGAAGCCGTTACCTTTTTGGAAGAATCCTCTAAGGCGGATTTAACTTCCCTCTACGTTGCGGTACGCGGCGAACATTTGGAATCTTTTACAAATCACGGCACATATAATATTTCCCGCTTGGATAAAGAAATTACTCCCGCCGATATAGAACAGGCAATTTTAAACGCGCGCTCTATCCCCATAAAAAATGATAACGAAATTATTTCAGTCGTGCCGCAGGGCTTTGCGATTGACAGGCAGCGCGGCATAATAAACCCCGAAGGTATGGAAGGCTCTTTGTTGGAAGTTGACGTGCATATAACCACGGGTCTTTCCTCCGCGTTAAGCAATTTAAACAAAGCAATTACACGCCCGGGTTTTAGAGTGGACGGCACTTTTTACGGCCTTATGTGCTTGGCTGACAGCGTGCTTTCCCAAGAAGAAAAAGACATCGGCGCGGTGCTGATAGATTTAGGCGGGGAAACAATCTCTATCGGTATTTATGTTGAAGGCGCTTTAAGATATTCCAAAGATTTGCCTTACGGCTGCGATTTAATTACAAGAGATATTGCTTACGCTCTGCATACGCCCAAGGCCAACGCGAAAGAGATAAAAGAAAAATACGGTATCACATTCCCGTCTTTCCTTGACGACGAGGGGGAAATCCCCGTGCCGTCGCTTGACGGTAAATCCGTACACAATGTAAAGAAGAGTTTTCTTTTGGATATTATCCAGCCCCGCGTGCAGGATTTATTTGAGCAGGTTAAAATTTGCGTAGATAAAAGCGGCTTTGCGGATTTAGCTGTTGTCGGTATATTAACCGGCGGCGGTTCTTTAATGCCCGGTATTACGGAGCAATGCTGCCAAAGCCTCGGCCTTAAGGAAGTGCGCCGCGGCAATGTTCAGCGCGACGTAATAAACGCCGACGAAGAATTTTTTGACCCTTCCTTCAGCACGGCTTTATCCTTGGTGGCTTATGCCGCAAGAAGAGATGTTTTGGGCGCGGGGGAAAAGTCGGAAACGGCGTCAAAATCTCCCATACTTAAATTATTTAATAAATTAAAAAATTCTGAAATTTTTGGCGGTTAACTATGAGCGACAATTTTGATTCTTTATTTTCACAAGCGGAACAGTTTGAAGGCAAGAAAGCCAAAATAAAATGCGTCGGCGTCGGCGGCGGCGGCGGAAACGCCATAAACCACATGATGGAAGCGGGCGTGGAGGATGTTGACTTTATCGCCGTAAACACGGACGCGCAGGATTTAAGACGTAACAAAGCCCCGTACCTTGTGCAGGTGGGGGAGAAAACCACAAAGGGCCTTGGCGTCGGCGGGGACCCTGAACGCGGCAAAAAATCCGCAATAGAATCTTTAGAACATTTACGTTTGATAGTTGCCGATACCGACCTGCTTTTTATAACTGCGGGTATGGGCGGCGGAACGGGCACGGGCGTCGCGCCCGAACTTGCCCGCGTGGCAAAAGAAACCTATGGCGAAAATATTTTAGTTATCGGCGTTGTAACGCGTCCGTTTAATTTTGAAGGCTATGTCCGCGCGGACCAAGCCGACAAAGGCATTAAAGAAATGCAAAAGTATGTGGACTCTATGATTATAGTCCCCAACGAAAGACTTTTTGAAAATATTGACGCCAAAACCACCACAAAAAAAGCTTTTAAAATGGTTGATGAAGTTTTGCTTCAGGCGGTAAAAGGTATATCGGAAGTTATCCTTAAACCGGGCGAAATGAATATTGACTATAACGACCTTAAAAAGATTGTGCTTAACTCGGGCCGCTCTCTTATCGGCATCGGGCAGGCAAGCGGCAGCAAAAGGCATTTGGCCGCAATTAAAGACGCTTTAGCATCGCCGCTGTTGGAAAATGCGGATATTACGGGCGCGAAGGGTTTTATAGTTTTCTTTACCGCGTCCGACGAAATTACCCTTTTGGAACAAGGCGAAGTAATGAACATTGTGCGCCAGTACGCAAGCAATGATTCTATAGTTATGTTCGGGCATATGTACGACCACGAGATGGAAGCAGGCACCTTAAAAGTTACGGTTATAGCGACGGGCTTTTCTAAGGACGGCGTCCCCGGGTTAACGGCGCTTAGAACAACACCGACTTTAAATAAAGATAAATACGCTTACGGCCCTACGGGCGCACGCCCCGCTGTTTTGGGCGGAGATTGTTCCATTTTGCAAGGCGGCCCCGCGCGCGGCCCCAGAGCAATGGCGCAAAGTGAGGCGGACGCGCAGGCTGATTTTATGCTTATACCTGCGTTTATACGTCGTAAAAAAGAGGGTAAATAATATGGCAAAAGAACAGGAAAGCGACAATACTTCAACTACAGGCGGCGGAACCCATAAGGCGATAGGTCTTACCACTCTTCTTAAAACCGTTGTAGATAATAAAGCCAGCGGTTTGCATATACGCGGTAACTCCAACGCTTTTGTGCGTATTAATACCAAAATCCGCGCCATTGACGATTGCTTTTTAACCAACGACGACGTAAAAAAGATTGCCGCGGCGGTTATGGGCGAGCGCGAAAAAAAGCTTTTGGAACAAAACCTCAGCGTGGACTTTTCTTTGGACGCTAAGGAATACGGCCGCTTCAGGTTTAACATTTTCAGACAGTCGGGCAAAATCTGTATGGCTATCAGACATATCCCGCTTAAAATTCCTACATTTGAACAGCTTAATTTACCCAGCGAAACTTTAAGAAAAATTGCAGATAACCACCGCGGTATTGTACTTGTTACGGGTATGACGGGTTCGGGTAAATCATCCACGTTAGCCGCTATGGTGGACCATATTAATAAATCAAGACCGGGCCACATTTTAACGGTAGAAGACCCTATAGAATTTGTGCATACCGACCAAAAATCCATAGTAAGCCAGCTGGCTTTGGGTACGGATACTTTATCTTATTCCTCCGCCTTAAGATACGCGATGAGGCAAGACCCCAACGTCATAATGTTGGGCGAAATGAGAGATACAGAAGTTATCCGCGCCTCCATAGCCGCGGCGGAAATGGGGCAGTTGGTGCTTACCACGCTGCACACGGTTGACTCCGTACAGACAATTACAAGAATTGTGGAATCCTTCCCGCCCGAGCAGCAGGGGCAGGTGCGCTTCCAACTTGCGGACCTTTTACGCGGCGTAGTTTGCCAGCGTTTACTGCCGCGCGTCGGCGGCGGCCTTGTACCCGCTATAGAAATAATGTTGCCCACCGCGCAGATTAAAAAGCACATTATTGATAATAAAACCAGCGACATACATAAAGCCATACAAAGCGGCGATTACTACGGTATGCGCACATTTGACCAGGCATTGGTTTCCCTTTATAAAGAAGGCAAATGCAGGCTGGAAGATATTTTGGATTATTCCACAAACCCCGACGCTATTATGCTTGCGCTTAAGGGCTTTGATATGCAGGCGGAAAGACAATGAGCCGAGAGAAACTTGTTATAGCCATTGACGGACCTGCGGGCGTAGGTAAATCATCCGTAGGCAAGGCAGTCGCTTTAAAATATGGTTTAAGTTTTTTAAGCACGGGCGAAATGTACAGATGTTTAGGGTGGAAAGTTCTTACCGCGGGCATTGACCCCGACGACGCGCAAAAAGTGCTTGAAGCCGCCCAAAGCATTAAATGGAGTTTTGAGCGCCGCCCCGACAGCAGCCTTAAAGTTTTTGTAGACGGCGTTTATCTGGGCGAGGAATTACACAGGGAAGACGTGGGCCGCGCCGCCAGTAAAACTTCCGCCAACGGGCCTGCGCGCGCCGTGGTAACACAAAAGCAAAAAGAGATGGCGCTTGAAGGCAATATAGTTATGGAAGGCCGCGATATAGGCACCGTAATTGCGCCTAACGCGCAAGTTAAAATATATTTGGACGCTTCCGCGCAGGAACGCGCCAAAAGACGTTTTGAGCAGTTAAAAATAAAAGGGCAGGATGCCGATTATAACGCTATCTTAGAGGGCATTATAACCCGCGACGAGCGTGATAAAAACCGCGCCTGCGCCCCTTTAAAACCCGCTGAAGACGCAGTAATTATTGATACATCCGCGTTCACTTTACAGCAGGTAATTGATAAAGTTATGGAGATTTCATCCAAATATGCTTCTTAATTTGATAACATTTAGTTTCAGGGCTTTCTTCAAGCTCTTTTATAAAGTGGAAGTTAAAGGGTTGGAAAATATACCGCAGCAAGGCGGACTTATACTGGCTTGCAATCACCTTTCAAACTTTGACCCTCCTTTAGCGGGCGGTTACGCCGAGTTAAGAAGGAAAAACGTCTACTTTATAAAAAAGGAACTGATGTCTGTTCCCGTTCTCAACTTGTTATTTAAAAAATTTGATTTTATACCCGTAGACAGAAAGCGCCCCGGCGGCGATTTGGCTGCGCTTAAAGCCGCTTTAAAAGTGGTAAAAGGCGGCGGCAGTCTGTTTATCTTTCCCGAGGGTACGCGCTCTAAAACGGGTTTACCCAGCAGAGCCAAACCCGGTATAGGTTTTATGGTATACCACAGCGGCGCGCCCGTGTTGCCTTTAAAGGTTAAAAACACTTTTAACCTGCCATTTACCAGAACGGTGGGGGTTACTTTCGGCAAGCCTTTTATGGTGCAGAAGGACGACACACGCGACGTTAAAGAGCAGTTTCAAGAATTTGCAGATAAAGTAATGGACGAAATAAATAAACTTGACTAAAAAAACGGAGGATACACATTTTATGTACGCAGGTACGTAGAGTGTAAAACGAGCTATATGACTAACTCACAAGAAGAAAAAAAGGAAATTACAAATACAGAGTCCGCACAGGAAAATATGACGATGGACCAGTTATTTGCGCAGCAGGAGGAAATGCACAGCAAGCTTAACAAAAGGGAAATAGTGAATGTAAGCGTCGTTCAAATTACACAGGATAATGTCCTTGTAGATACAGGGGATAAAAAAGAAGGGCTTATACCTTTATCAGATTTTGATGGCAGACCTTTGCCCGCAGTCGGCAGCCAGGTAAGCGCAGTATTGCTTCGCAAAGGCTCTGACGAAAGACATTGTGTGCTTTCACATAAAAAAGCTTTAGAAACATTAGGTTGGGATATTTGCAAAACCGCATTTGAAAACAAAGAAAGAGTAAAAGGTATAATAACCGAATGCGTTAAAGGCGGATATAAAGTAGAAATTAACGGCGTAGCGGGATTTATGCCTCTTTCCCTATCCGAACTCCACCCCGCATACAAGCACTACCTTCCCAAGGAAGCAAAAATTAAAGCAGTTATAGCTGAATTTTCAAAAGAAAAGCAGAAACTTATCGTTTCCAGAAAGCAGGTTTTGGAAGAAGATGAAGGCGTGAGAAGAGATAAAGTTTTAGGCGAAATTAAAGAAGGCGAAATTTTACGCGTCGTCGTATCTAAAGTAGGCAAGGACTGCCTGTACTTAAGATTCCACGGCATTGAAGGCGTTGTAAGCTTGGACAATATTGCTTGGAAAGATCCTCAAACAATTCTTGCCAACTACCGCCGCGGACAAAGAATTAAAGCCAAACTTTTAAGCATTGATAAAGAAAAAAACACAATGGTGTTTGGCGTTAAGCAGTTGTTCTTAAATCCCGCCGACCTTCTTAAGAAACGTTATGGTTATATGACCAACGTAAAAGGTGTTATTACCAAAGTAACGCCCGAAGGTACGGAAGTGGAATTGGGCAAAAATAAGACCAAAGGTTTTATTTCCGCTTTTGAATACAGCACAGACTTTGCACCCAAAGAAGGCGATGCCGTACAGGCCGTTGTTATCGGCGTGGACGGGGCAGGCTTTACGGTTAATCTTTCTATTAAGAGATTTGACCAAGTGCAGAACAGGAAAGTTGTTGCTCAGTATTTAAAGCAGGCTCCCCGCCCGACTTTAGGCCAGCTCTTGCAGGATTCCTTAGACGAATCCAAAGCGGCCAGAGAAGAAGCGGCTGCACAAGAAGAGCAGGAAGAAACAAAATAAGAATCCTTTCGTTTGTCCCCCGTTTCCTTGGAGGCGGGGGATTTTTTATGGGGGGAAATTTGTTCTGCGCGGCAAAATTCGGCTAGCAATTTGTTAT
>MTLE01002791.1_pt1 | contig 12039 bp, 6 predicted proteins | sample 1982461 | NCBI WGS metagenome assembly MTLE01 (sample SAMN05712605, study PRJNA340218) | biofilm metagenome | isolation source: sample SPL anode biofilm adapted to -200 mV | place: USA | collected 2012-02-03
GGAGCTTTGGCATGAAACCAATGCTGCCAAAAGCAAGCAACCTGTGATAATTCTCTTGTTCATATATACTAATTTATTTATACATTTAGTTCAATATATTCCAACCATATCCCGATCCACCGAAAGAATAGCCCTCAACAGGATAGTTGATGTTCCTTACCAAATAAAAGAGCTTACACTCTTGGAAGGCACCTTACAGTTAAATGTCTGCTCATCCGCCGAAACCCGGATGTCCACTTCGGCATCCGTATCGTTCTGCAATACCAACCCATAGGTACCGTCGGGATTCAAAACAGCGGTATAATATACCCCATCCTGCTGCATACCTTTGGTCTCGATACGGAAAGCACCCGGCTTGATTACCTTTGAAAGATGGCCCATTGCATAATAATGGCTGTTTTTAACCATCGTCTTGTAATCTTTTGAACTGATATCGATGGCACCCAGACACATGTTGCAACCGTGAGGTCTGTAGGGAGCATGATTTTCATCCAGCATCAGGTTCCATACCATAACCGCTTTACAGAAGTTATTGATAGTACCGATACCTACCTCCCTCATATTCCACATCAAATCATTGGCAAACGAATAGCCGTCGCCCCATTCGCCAATAGATATTTCCGTAAAATAGAGATTCTTGTCCGGACGAACCGTATGAATGCGGAGCATCTCAGACTTGTCGCCTCCATAGGCATGGAAAGCTGCTCCGTCGATATACTGTGCTGCATCCGCATCTGCATAGATATGCTCCGGATAGCCCACCTGATCGGCACACTCCTCCTTTTCAGGATAGTCGTAATTGTAGTTATGATCGTAAGCAACGATCTTGGTCTTGATGCCCGCAGCCTTGAAGGCCGGTCCCAATGCCGTTTTAATAAAATCACGTTGCTCCTGCCATGTCATGAACAAAGAAGCCGAATTTCCTCTGTTTAGAGGCTCATTCTGAATGGTGGTCGACTCAATCATGAATCCTTCCTTCTCCATCGCCTGGATAAACTTCACAAAATAAGTAGCATAATCCTGGTAGTATGCAGGATTAAGCTGTCCGTCTACCCAGGAAGGGAACGGTTTTAAATCCTTCAGGTTGTTCACCTTCATCCAGATCGGAGGAGTCCACGGCGAACTCATAATCTTTACCTTGGGATTAATCGCCAGGATCTCTTTCAAAATAGGAAACAGGTCCCGTTTATCCAATTCGTGGATGGCAAAGTTTTCGATACCTACCGAATCGCAATGCGTATACTCGTCCATCGAAAAGTCGGAACAGCCCATGGAGATACGGATGTAGCTATACCCCATTCCATCTACCGGATCGAATGTCTCTTTAAGCAATGCCGCGCGGTCTTCGGGTTTCATTTTCAACAAATTGTAGCAAGTTGAACCTGTGATTGCCGCACCAAAGCCATCCATCTCCTGAAATTTTACCGCCGGATTCAGAACAATTGTATTCGCATCCGCAGATGAACCATTATCCAATGGAATGGATAATGGTTTGAAGACCATAGACTGGTCTGCGGTGGTAACAAACGCATTCACATTCTTCTGCGCAGTACAAGCAGAAAACAGAATGGACGTTGCCAGCCCCAGACCGGCCATATGGGTTGTTAATTTACTAATTCGCATAAAATCTTATTTTTTTTCTGTAAGCGTCATCACCGCCTTTTTATTGCCCTGTGAAACATCCAGCGTAATAACATACCACTTGTTGGGATCCAGAATCAGATCGGCAGCAGCCTGGAAGTTACCTGAGTCAGTCACATAAATCATATCCGTTTGAGTAGAAACGTAATCGGCACCTACGAATTCGCCGCCCCAACCCTTCTGATAGAAGAACTTAAAGTCGTATTTATTGGCAATTGTACCGTCTTCGTTGAAGGTAACCGGATAAGGCTTAAAGGTAAGCTGGAACTTTTTATCTCCTATCTTAGCCATACAAAGCGCCTTGTCGGGATTCCAGTTTACATTGTTTTCGTGGGTAGGCTTACCGATACCCCAACCAATTACCCAGATTGCATTTCCATCCTTGTCAAGGGCAGAAAGATCATTGCCGTTCATATGTTCGACACTAAAATATTTACGTTCAAAATTGGCAGTAACCCTGTATTTACCGCTAACCGGCAAGAAGGTAAGCTTACCGTCCGCACCTTTGGTGAAGTAATCGGAATCAATCCACCACTCATCATAATCAGCTATACCCGATACCTCGATAACCTGTCCCTTTGTAAACTCCTTTTCAATCTTGTAATTATTGTCGTCCACCATGGCCATTTCACTTCCGGCAAACATCAACTTGATAAAAGGTGCAGCTGCATAGGTAAGCGTATTGAATTCGATATCGTAGGTTCCGGCCGTAGAGTTTGAAAACGAGATACCGTTGGTAGTCCCCTCAACAATGGCACCATTTGCAAAACCGAATACTATTTCATTTCCGGCGGGAGTAACGGTGGGAGTCTTGATATACCCTTTAATCTTCTGTGGAAATTCCGAAGTAGCCTTGTATTGATATAAACCTGCACGCTCCATACGATACTCTCCACTTGCCGTTACAAATGTAAGGTACGGATAATCCGGACGGGTAAGAGGAACATTGAATTCCTGTTCGGTGATGGTAAAGTTGATGTTCTGCAGTACAAGTTTCAGAGTAGCCGTTGCGTTGGGCACATTGGCGTAGAAAGGAACAAATATCTTTCCTTTGTAGTCGCCTTTGGTCTTTGTACGGATTACGGTTTCAGACACCTTCTCGTCGCCATAAAAGAGCTGGGCCTTCAGTGTTGAAAGAGGCACATCGTTATCCGCCACTTCGGCACTGAATGCAAGACTGTCGCCAAACATAGCCGCCCCAATCTGTGTTGTGGGGTTGATAACCGGATTACCCGGAACCAGATCGTCGTCTTCGCAAGCCGCTAAACTTAACAAACCTGCAAGAGCAAAAACTAATGATTTATATTTTTTCATGATTCTGTTATTTTTAAAAGTAAAAGATTTATTATTTCCACTTGACGGAGACCACCGATTTGGCGGAGACTTCGAAAGTGAATGTATGTGATCCGTCTGCCAGGGTAATATTGAGCGGTTTATCCGTATCGTTTTGCATAACGGCCGCATAAGAGGCATCCGGGTTCACAAAAGCGGCATAATACAATCCGGTTGCCTTGTAACCGGTAGTAGCTATACGCTTTGCTCCGGGAGCAATAACCTTGGCAAGGTGACCGATGGTATAGTAATGCGAATTGCGGGTCATCGTTTTATAATCAGACTGAATATCGATAGCTCCGTAGCAGGTTGTACATCCTCCGGGACGATTCGGTCCGTGATTTGCATCCAGCATAAAGTTCCACACAATCACCGCCTTTGCCCAGTTATTGATCGTACCCAGACAAACTTCGTTCATATTCCACATCAGGTCGTCTGCAAAACTATAGCCCCAGCTGCCGATGGATATCTCCGTAAAATATAAATTCTTGGAGGTATTCCGGGCATGCACATCCGCCAGCTCCGACTTATCGCCGCCATACGCATGGTATGCCGCCCCGTCGATATACTGAGCCGCCTCGGGATCACTGTAAATGTGAAGCGGGTAATCGATCTGATCCTTGTTTTCGGCCCTATCGGCATCATAGTTGTAGTTATGATCGTACACGATGATTTTAGACTGTATACCCGCACTTCTGAAAGCCGGTCCGAGTGCAGTCTTGATAAAGTCGCGTTGCTCCTGCCAGGTCATATACAACGAAGCCGAGTTGTAACGGTTTAAAGGCTCATTCTGGATCGTTACCGAAGTAATATTGATCCCTTCAGACTTCATTGCCTCGATATACTTCACAAAGTAGGTGGCGTAATCCTGATAATAAGCCGGATTCAGTTGTCCGCTTGTCCACGAATCGAAAGGTTTCTTCTCTGTAAGGTTGTTCACTTTCATCCACTTCGGACAGGTCCACGGCGATGCCATGATGCGGATATCCGGCCGGATGGCCAGAATCTCTTTCAGCACAGGAATCACATAGGTTTTATCCTCTGTATGCAGGGCAAAGTTTTCAATCCCTTTGGTATCGCAATGGGTATATTCGCTCAGTGAAAAATCAGAGCAACCCATGGAAATCCTTATATAACTGTAACCCATCCCCGAAACCGGATCGAATGTTTCCTTAAGCAGTCTGGCACGGTCGCCGGCCGACATCTTAAGTAAATTATAACAGGTAGAACCCGTGATCGCCGCACCGAAGCCCTCCATCACCTGATAACTTTCCGCCGGATTGAGCGTAATGGTATATGGCGACATATTCGGCTTGCTATTGAAGGCGATTGAGTCGTGGAAAAACTTTCTGCTGCCGTTGGCCGTGGTGATAAACAGATCCACGTCGGAAGCTACCGTTCCGGGTTGATCCGGATCCGGTACACCTCCATTGTCTTTAGGATCACTGCCACAAGCTGTGAAGAGCAAAAGAGCGGTAAAAAATACGATCGGTAATTTTGCAAACATGCTGATGCTCATTAATAACCCTTGTTTTGAGTCAAATTAGGATTCTTGTCGATCTGAGTCTGCGGTACAGGCAACAGAACGGTCTCTTCGGTAACGGGAGTCATCGGTAATCGGCCCGAATCGCGTGTATTCAGACTATTGAGTATGCTGAACACTTTTCCGGTACGTACAAGGTCGAACCAACGTTGTCCTTCATAAGCCAGTTCAAGTCTGCGTTCATTCAATACGGCATCCGCCATCTTCTCTTTCGAACTTACAGTAGTTGCAGGTAAATCAGCTAATTTGGCCCGGTTGCGAACTGTATTAACAAGAGCGGCTGCAGCCTGCAGGTTTCCGGTTTCCACATACGCTTCGGCCTTCAACAATAAAATATCTGCCAAACGGATCTTGATAATGCTGTTGTACTTGGAACGGGTCTTATACATGAAAGGATAATGATCCGAAGGATAGTGGTTACTCCAGGAAGGTTGTCCCCATACAATGGCCTGGTTCATACGAACATTGTCGCCTTCATTTTCGTAAGCCTGAATCAGATCTCTCGAAGGAGTGATCCATTTAGCCCAGTTGTATGTACTGTTCGGGTCCACATGATCGATACCAAACATCCAGGTTACCCAATTGCCGCTACCTACAGGGTAGGTAACTTCAAAGATCGATTCGGATGTATTCCGGAAATTCACATCGGTTTTTGCATCATTAACAGAAAACAGATCGGAGAAATCGGGAACCAATTTGAAGCCATCGTTCTGTACAGCCTCTGCATATTGAATTACCTTAGCGTAATCGCGTACCGGTTTTTCTGCATAAACACGGGCCAGCAACGCATTGGCGACTGACTTGGTAAGCAGGAATTTATTACCGCCATTCACTGCAGGTGCACCACCGGGTTCCAGAGCTGCGTTCAGGTCGCTGATAATCTGTGCATACACTTCGGCAACCGGTTTACGTGACGGATACAACAGAGGATACACCTCTTCCACATTTTCGGCAGTAATATCCGGAGCCTCTTCGGTTACAACCGGTACATCGCCCCATAATCTTACCATATCGAATAAGATCCAGGCTCTCCAAATCTTGGCTTCCGCCTTCCACTGCTTGCGTTCTGCCTGGGTAAGAGACTGGTCGGGAACCAGATCCACGTTATTAATCACACGGTTGGCCGTGTTGATATACCCCAAAAATGCATTCCAGTCACGTTCAATATTCTTGTTGGTTCCATCCTGCGTCTGTTGCTCGAGGGAGGTGAGCTCGGCGCCCGAAGAGCCGCAATAAGCATTATCGGAATGAGTCTCATTCAGTACAAGCATATCCGCATACCAAGCCTCCTGTGCATTCTGAATAGCTTTATAGATACCATCGTACTGCGTTTTCATCTCTTCTTTTGTCTTGAACTTGACAGAAGTATCTGTCGTATCCTTACCGCCTACCGTTATTTCGCTGAAGTCGGAGATAGGATCCTGATCAAGGGAACAAGATGTTGCAAAAAGCACCGCTCCCATGAATAAACCTAGTTTTATTCTATTTTTCATAATACGATTCTATTAAAATTCAACATTAACACCAAAAACATACGATCTAACCTGAGGATAGGTACCCCAATCGATACCCTGAACAGTAGCACTGCCACCCCATTGGTTCACTTCGGGGTCGAAACCGGAATAGCCGGTAATTGTGAACAGGTTCTGGGCTGTTACATAAGGTTGTAATCTGCTTACACCCCATTTCTTAAGTAATCCGCCTGCAAAATTGTATGATAAAGTCACCGTTTTCAGGCGTACAAAGCTACCATCTTCAATAAAACGGGTGGAAGCCTTCAGGTTATCCGTAGTGGCAACCGCACGCGGCATATCCGTAATCTGTCCGGGTATTCTCCAGCGGTTAAGTACTTCCGTAGATTGATTCTTGGCATCATACATTCCTTCTGTTTCCATACGTGATGCGTTGTAGATATCATTTCCAACGGCACCCTGGAAGAATATATTCAGGTTAAAACCTTTGTAAGAAAGGTTGTTTGTAAGACCAAAGGTGAAATCGGGATTTGGATTTCCGATGTATGTTTTATCACTGGAGGTAATCTTTCCATTTCCATCCAGGTCGCGGTACATAAGGTCGCCTGTTTCAGGATCAACTCCGTCGCTGATGTAGCCCCAGAACATACCTAAAGGCTGACCGGGAGTCATGCGTACCACATTCTCGCTGGTAGCTTCGGATGTCTGTGCATAATAGTACACATTCTGCAAAGTAAACTTCTTAACCTCGTTGCGGTTCAGAGAGATATTGAAATCGGTATCCCACTTGAAAGCCTTTACAAAATTCTTCGAACTTACGGCAAACTCGATACCCTTGTTCACCATTTCGCCTTCGTTACGGGTAATTGAACCCACGTCGGAAGTAGAAGGCAATGGAACATCCATCAACAAATCTGTGGTATACTTGTAGTAAGCGTCCGCATTAAACACCAAACGGCTGTTGAAAATAGACAGGTCCACCCCAATATTGGTTTGTGTAGTAGTTTCCCAGGTAAGGTCCTTGTTCTTCATGTTAGCAGGCGAAAGGATCACCATGGCGTTTTCCTTTCCTGTTTCCCACCAGTTCTGACGGGTGATGTTGTATCTCTGAAGATAGGCATAGTCGCTGATACCCGACTGGTTACCGGTCTGTCCCCATCCACCGCGAAGTTTTAAATCATCAATCCAGGTGATATCCTTCATAAATTCTTCGGAAGAGATACGCCATGCAGCCGAGAAAGAGGGGAAATAGCCCCAACGTTTGGCCGGAGAAAGCTTGGAAGAACCGTCTGAACGGAAGTTGGCGGTAAACAGATACTTGCTGTCGTAGTTATAGGCAACACGGCCCAGGTAAGACATGATGCTCCAGTCGGCGGCACGTGTACCGTTACCCTGTGAAACTTTATTTCCGGCATTCAGTGTCTTGATTTCAGAATTCATAAAGTGACTTACAGTCTGGTAGCTTTCCGACCATTTGGAAGTGGTACCGGAAGTACCCGCCATTACATTGAAGCTGTGCTTTCCAAAAGCTTTGTCGTACGTCAGGATGTTATCAAATACCATCACCGTACTTAAAGAGCGGTCGTCTGTAGCATTTCCGTACTGAGAACGGCCGTATTCTGTCTTTTTAGGATCCAGGAAACTGGTTTTATGGAAGTAAACACGGTCGATGGAGGTGGTAGACTTAAGCTTCAACTCCGGAAGGAAGGTAATTTCGCCGCTCACGCTACCGATAAGGCGGTTGTTGTTTGTCTGGTTGTCGGCCGTACGCGACATATTTTCCACCGGATGGGTGATATTTGCTCCGTAGAAGTTATTGTTATACTGTCCCGGATTCTGCGCGTCCCAGATGGTTGCATAGGTAGGTGTGTTGATTACAGAAAGAACAACACCGGCACGGTTGGAACCCTGACCGGAAACGATACCGTTGCTTGAATAATCAGAATAAGCCACATTGGTGTTGAATTTCAACCAAGGACGGATCTGGTTCTCCAGATTGGCTCTCATGTTATAACGTTCGTAGAAGGCTACTTTGATAACCCCGTCTTCTTTGGTATAACCTCCGGAAACATAATACCTCATCTTATCGTTACCGTTGGAGAACGACAACTGATAGTTTTGTGTAACGCCCGTACGATACGTTTCGTCGAACCAGTTTGTCTGATCTGTAAGTCCGGAAGGCAGATTAACACGTCCGATTTCCTTCATTAAATCGGCATACTGCGCTACATTCAGAGATTCAACTCTTTTGGCCACATCGGTGATACCAACATGTGCAGTAAAGGCAATCTTGGCATCGCCTCTTGCGCCTGCCTTTGTAGTAATCAATACAACCCCGTTGGATGCACGCGAACCGTAAATAGCTGCCGAAGAGGCATCTTTCAGGATCTGCATACTTTCGATGTCGTTGGGACTAAGGAAATTGATTTCACTCATGGGCACTCCGTCCACTACATACAACGGATCATTGCTGGCGTTGATGGATGAATTACCACGTACACGCACCACCATGCCTGCACCCGGTTCGCCGTTGGGCTGAATAACATTTACCCCTGCGGCCTTACCCTGAATAGCCGAAGCAGCCGAAATAAGGGGACGCTGATCCAGGTCTTCAGTAGAAACAGTGGCTACCGAAGTGGTAACATCTTTTCTCTTTACAGTACCGTAACCAACCACTACAACCTCTTCCAGCACTTCCGAGTCTTCTCTCAGAACAATGCGCATGGATTTTGTTGCATCGGCAACCAATTCCTGAGGTTTGTAACCAATATAAGAAACCACTAAGAGACTTTTTGCCGGTGCGGCAAAGGAAAACTGACCGTCGAAATCGGTCGTAGTACCGATGGTAGTACCTTTCACTACCACATTAACGCCGGGTAAAGGAAGGTTATCCTCTCCGGAAATAACAACACCCTTAATCTGCACGTCTTGCGCATAAGCAGAAAGGATCGTGCACCACAGGAGCACAAATGTTAACAAATTTCTCATAAAATAATTAAATTAAAGATTTCTTAGTCTGAAACGATGCAAACATAGGGCAATAAGAGGTGCGGAAGTTACATTTTGGTTACCTTCAAATACGTCACAGACAAAATAAGAATACGTCAAATACTCGTTATAAAATTGTAAGTATTTAAATATCAATAGCATTTAAATACTCCAATAAATTTTCTTCACGCTCCAAACCAATTTTTTTACGCAAACGATAGCGGAGCGTCTCTACCCCGCGTACGGAAAGATTTAATAAGGGAGCAATCTCCTTAGACGACAAATTCATCTTCAAAAAGGCACACATCTTACGCTCATTAACGGATAAGTCGGGATGTTTTTCACTTAATTTTGCCATAAAATTGTTATGAACCAGATCGAACTGCTCTTCAAATCTTTTTAGCAGATCGTCGGATTGCATATTGGTATCGATGCTATTGTTAAGCGTTACCAGCATGCGTTTGGCCCTCACGTCGGAATCCGACTTCAATTCGGCCATTATTTTGTAGAGCTCGCTCTTTATATCCATCAGAATCTCATTCTTGCGGACAAAGTTCATCATAAGGTTGGCCATTTCCTGACTCTTATGGCGCAGCTCATACTCCAGCCGCTCGTTCTTTAGAGAAATGATTTCATTCTCCTGTCGTGCAGCAGCCTTGATAAAATCCTGTTCCTTCAACCACATCTCCTTCTCCTTTATGGCCACCTCCTGCTGTTTTTTACGTTTGATGCGCCATTCGTCCCATTGATACAGAAAATACAAGAATGCCATCAACAGCAGGAAATATACAAAGTAGGCCCACATGGAACGGTACCAGGGAGGCAGAATTACAAAAGAAAAAGTAGCCGACGAAACCTTGCCGTCGTTCATCAGCGCCTCTACCCTGAAGGTATAACTTCCCTCTTTCAGTCCACTGTATTCTTTCACCTCGGAGGTGGTGTATTCGGACCATTCGGTGGCGGGACTCAGCATAAAACGGTAACGTACCACCTTCTCCAGATCGAATGCATGCATGGTGTACTCGAACCGAAGGGAGTTTTGGCTGTAAGGAATTTCCGGAACGTACGAATTTCCTGTAAAGTTAGCATTAAACAACAACGAATCCTTGGGATAGGTAGAATAGACACTCTTGATAAAAAGCTCGTTGCCGGTTTCCACCTTCTCTTTAAAGGCCAGATCGAGTAAAGAGAACCCATGTTCGTTGGGGATAATTACGACTGAATCTCCAATTATTTCAAAGTTCTCATAGTATTTAATGAAGTCTAGCTGCTTGTGATTGAAGGGATAGATAACAGAAAACATCTTGTCGCCGGTCCGGTTTTTCTTCAATATACCCAGACCATTCCTGCTTAGTCCATACAGATCCGTTCGGCCTTTTTTAAGCACCGAATGCGGGAAAGCAACCGGAATGGTACGGTTAGGCACCATACGATCGGCCGACTTATCATATTCAAACAATCCGGAATCGGACGAGAAATAGAGTTTGTTCTCTAATTTAGAGATAAAAAGATTCCGAATGGATTTCAATCCATCCCTCGAAGTGTAGAATCGGCTACTCTTCACCTTATAGTTTACCGTATCCAGTACAACCCGCAAAGCCCCCTCGTTGGTGTTACGCACCCAAAGAACTTCGGGCGATTCGAACTCGAAATTCTTAAACCAGTCAGAAACCCCTTCCAACTCCTTTAATACCTGCCATTTTCCCTGCATGCGTTGTATCAGATAAAGCCCCTCATAGGTACCCACCCATAATTTATCCGGATCGGTATAATGCGGTACACAGGTCCACACCCCACGTAATCCGCTTACCTGTTCGATGGATTTCCCATCCAAGATAAAAAGCCCCTTGTCGTGCATACAGAAAAGTTTCCCGTCAATTATACGCATATCCCACACCTGTCCGCTCAGTTGAGGGATAAAATCGATGGCGGCAGAGGTTTCGGTAAACCGTACCGGCCAACTGGTATGGTAGACTCCGCTGTTGGTTCCAAGATACAATTTTCCCTGAAACAAGACCGAAGCATAACCTGCACCCGACGAATAGGGATAGGTGTACAGATTGGTAAACGGAGTATCAAGTGAAATATAATCGATTCCATTGTCCAGCCCCAGCCAAAGGTTATTCCGTTTATCAAAACTGATAGATAAAACCGTATTATTCTGCAAACCGTTCCGCTCGTTGAAATACTTGATCAACCGCGAGCGGCGGTTTACGAGAACAAGCCCCCTTCGCACCGTACCGATGGCGATGTAATCGCCCGAAACAGCCATCGTAAAAACCTCGTTCTCCCTCATAAACTGTTCGGCTCCGGTAATCAGGGGAGTCACCTTTCCGTTTTCTGCATAGAATAATCCATCCACCGCTGTGGCAATCAGCATCCCCGACTGATAAGGCTCAATACTTCGAATATGTTTTCCCTCCAGCGGCTCCCCTCCTGAAAGAGGAAAGAAACTATTTCCCACTAAAACGAACACCCCTTTATAGGTACCGATGTATAACGAGCCGTTCACCACATTGGAACGGTCTATTTTGTGCACGGACGGAATCAGCGTAAACTCATCGCCCAACTGTTTTACAATAAAGTTATCCGAAACAAAGTAGAATATATTATCCACTTCAAATACCCCCCAGTACCCTACATTGAACTTACTTTGCGCCGGCAGGGAATCCGACAGATTCACATAGAGCAGTTTTCCGGAAGCATCTGCATGGAAATAACCGAACTCTCCCTCACCTCCCACATAAATACGTTTCAATTTAGTCGATATATGCAGCGAACGCACATCTGCTTCGTTGTGGAGCGGATATAATTTCCAGCTGCTTCCCTCGTATTGAAGCAGTCCGTTTTTATTGGCAAAGTAAACCCAGTTTTCGTTGAATGCATTGATCTGCCAGGTTTGCGACCCTTTACCGAACAACTCTTTCTTATAATTTGTGACATAGTTGTTCCATTCCGCAAACAGGTTTGCAGTAAACAACATAAGCAGGCATAGCGTGTAAAGAATACGGATTTTAAACATGTATCAGCACTATTCTGGTTTATTCACCTCGCAAATGTACA
>MTLE01000792.1_pt1 | contig 12036 bp, 7 predicted proteins | sample 1982461 | NCBI WGS metagenome assembly MTLE01 (sample SAMN05712605, study PRJNA340218) | biofilm metagenome | isolation source: sample SPL anode biofilm adapted to -200 mV | place: USA | collected 2012-02-03
TATACAATATATTACATAACAACACAAATAATGAAACAGTTTAACAAAATAAATTCAAAAATAAATAAAACTGTATAAATCTATATTTAAGCCATTTACAGCATTTATTCAACAACCTAAAGAAGAAAATACAAATAACTCTATACATTCTAACAGATACACATTCCAATCAAAAGAAACACCTTCAATGCAATCTGTTACTACAACATATAACCATTACCCCCATTTTAACCGATACGGAAGTACTACTCTCTTTGGCTGAATGTGAAGCGCATCTGAGGATAGATTTAAATCCGGGCATGACTCAAAACCCGGGATATTAATCATAAAAACAAATTATGGCGAGGATGTAAGAATGGTAGCCAATATTTTTGTAATTTTGGTCCGCAGTAAATTTTCAATGAAAAATAAAATTATTAAATATTTATCTCAGCCTGCTCCGGTAAATGATAAGCCTTGGCTATCAGTCGTACTGTGCATCGTTGTTGTGATTTTTATTTTAGCCCTATTTGAACCTTTCAATTTCAGACTTGACTCGTTAGGGCAATTCTGGGTGCTGATTGGCTTTGCCTTGACCACGATGTTAGTATCATCTGTGGCATTTGTTCTGCTTCCATGGGTATTCAAAAAGTTCTATACCCCTGATAAATGGACTATTGGACGAAGTTTACTGAATAATGTATTTATTCTGATAATTATGGGTGTGGGTGTTGTGTGTTACGATTACTTTATTGTAATGAAACAACTACCGCAATATTTTCCAATGGGCTTTTTGGTCGATTTGTTTGCCACCTTAACCATTGGCATTGTCCCCCTAAGTATAATAACAATAATCAGCCAAAACAATACGTTAAAACGTAACTTACATAGCTCAAAGGAGATAAATCAAATGCTTTCTGAAAGAGTTAAATCATTATCAACCAATAACGAAGAATTTATTACTTTAAAGGGTTCTATAAGAGAATCAATAAGCCTAAAAACGGAAAATATTATATACATAGAATCCGAAGGAAATTATGTGAATATATATAATAAGCAAGATGATAAGATAACCCGAAGATTGCTTCGTTCTACTATAAAACAAATGGAAGAATCGTTACAAAGTTATCCAATGTTTATTCGGTGTCATCGTGCTTTTATCGTTAACACGAACTATATTTCAAATACAAAAGGAAATGCGCAGGGCTACCAATTAACACTTTATGATATCTCACAGGAAATACCTGTCTCCCGCACTTACTTAAAAAGTATAAAGGACGCTTTACAGTAAATTTCACCTTTAACGCCTTTGCTGTTTGTCCCTAAATGATGTGATAAGATGCACAAAATTGCAATTTATCACAAAATACGGATGTGTATCCCAGTTATTTTCACACGTTTCATTTCACGTTTATGTTTGCAGCAAATTCAAACGTAAAACAGATATGAAATCAAAAGTTATTCTCGTCGTGCTAGCCTTAATCCCATCCTTGGTTAATGCACAATCAACTCAAAAGATAGCCGGTAAAGTACTTGGTGAAAACGGCTTTCCTACAGATGGCTACAGTATACTGCTGCTCTCGCCAAAGGATTCGTCCCTTAATAAAGGCGATTTCTTTTTAGACCCCGATTTCTCGGTAGAAACCAACCAAATTCCGGTATTACTGAAAGTAAGCTCTTTCGGATATAAGGATACGTTGCTATTCGTTCAAGCAGCTTCCAACAAGTTACCGGAAATTCGACTTGCCACTCAAAGCTATGAATTAAATGAAGTAGTTGTCAAGTCCTCATTACCCATGTTCAGCCTGAAAAGCGACCGTATTACGTTGAATGTAGCCGGAACCGTTCTAAGTGAATCAGGCTCGGCGCTTGATGTCTTACAGAAAGCTGCACGAGTGAAAGTGGACGAAAAGGGAATATCCATTTTAGGTGTCGGCAATGCAATGATTATAGTAGACGGGCGAGAGATGCCAAGCAATCAGGCACTCGAAATGCTGTCGTCTTCCGAAATACAAAAAGTGGATATTATAACAAACCCCTCGTCCAAATACGATGCGAAAGGCAAAGCTGTGATTGAAATCCGTACTAAGAAGGCAAAAAATCAGGGTTTCGGGGCAGAAGTAACGGGACGGATGAACAAAGGCGCCTATTGGAATCCCTACGTAGGAACCGAAATTTCGGCTAAAACGGCCCAATTATCCCTCTATGGGTTTTATGCATTTTCTCAGAATAAAAGGTTTTTTACAGAATCATATATAAGAGACTTTACAAAGGGAACACCCCCACTTTTCGGATTAGTAGATATGGAGAGTATTAACAAAACAACAGAGAATCATCGTATCCGTTTATCAGGAGATTATAGCCTTTCAGATAAACAGAAGGTAGGGTTACAATTTAGTGGTCAGTTTTTGGACGGAAACAATTCGAAAAACGAAATGAGTCGTACGTACAATTCGGCCAATACCGGCAACACTCCCATATCCGAATTATCATCGGTTCAAGCAATCCCTTTTAAAAGAAACTTCCTGACGGGCACAGCTTATTACTCTTATCAATCATCCCCTGAAGGTATGAGTCTGCACACTGTATTGGATAAATCCCGTTACGAAACCGATCAAAAGGCTCAAATACAGGAAACGGGAGATTTGAGCACGATAACAAAACAAAACAACCAGAAAACCACCATTAATATTACCTCTTTCAAAGCAGATGCCTCTATTCCGCTACCAAAGGGATACAAATTGGAAACAGGGCTAAAATACAGCCATATACAGAACCAAAGCAATACGTTTTATTCATCTCAAGGAGCCACCATCCGCAACATAGACTATACCTATAAGGAAAACTTGGGTGCGTTATATTTTCTTCTTTCCAATCAATTCGGAAAATTGAATGCCGAACTGGGAGCACGAATTGAAGTGTCCGACAATTATGCAACAACCGATGTTGTAGTGCAGGATATTACCCAATGGAACCTATTCCCAAGCCTGAGCTTCAATTATAACTTCTCTAAAAATTGGGATGCGAATTTCTCCTATGCGATGAAAATATCCCGCCCTACATTTCAAGATTTGAACCCGGCGATCGATTACGTTGATTCGGTGACTTATTTTCAGGGAAATCCCGGATTAGTTCCTGAAATTCGCCATGCATTAACGTTGAAGCTATCCTATATGAAAATGATGTCATTAGGAGTAAGTTATACAAGAACAAATCATCCATTGGCTTGGTACGTAGAACAAGATTCTGAGAATCCGGCTCTGACAAGAATAACGCAAAAAAATTGTAACAAATCGGACGTTTTATCAATTGATGCGATGTTACCTTATCAAAACAGATGGGCCAGCTCCTATTTATCTACAGGTTTGATTTACACCCGGACATCCGATAAAGAATCGGGAGTAAGGAACTTGAAACGCCCTATGTGGTATGCCTATGCAGGTTCTGACTTTACACTACCCTACGGATTCAAGCTTAGCTCCAATATCCGCTATTATACGAAAGGACTGGAAAATATCTTTTACTTCGATCCCGTTTTCCGAATGGACGCAGGAATTCGAAAGTCATTCCTAAAGGATAAGTTAACAGCCAGTATGATGTGGAATGATATCTTCCGAACAGATGACATGAATACCTACACAACGATTAACAATCAATATATCGGCTATCATTATTATTACGACCGTTCAATGGTGAGTTTTTCTCTTACCTACCGTTTCAGTAAGCAGAAAAGTAAGTATCAATCACGTTCTTCAATCAATGAAGAAAACCAGCGAATCAAAAATTTAGACTGAATTATCAAAACAAATGGTAAAGACTCGAACCACTTTTGCAAATTTCAGCTATTATTACACCAAAGAAGCTAATAACAAACTATTATAAATCCAAATCAAATTCATTTATTAATTATAAATTTATCAGCTAAAAATATATTTTGATGCATTATATGAAAAATAATTAATACATTTGTCATCAGATTTCGGTGTTCCAATTTTAAAATCATAGAATTGGAATGAAAAGGGAACCCGGTGAGAATCCGGGGCTGTACCTGCAGCTGTAATTCCTCGTAAATCGGTTAAAAATTCCACGCCACTGTTCCATCCGGAATGGGAAGGCTTTTAACCGGAGGAGAGCCAGAAGACCTGCCAGATCTAACGAATAAACACCAGGCTTCCAGGGAAAGAAGTGGTTGTGCAATACATAAAGTATTCATTGCTATTTTATTATATAGGGGAAAACCGGATGTTTTATTTTATTGATTATTCAATATAATAAAATATAATATGAAGTATTATTGGCTTTTGGCGGCAATAATTGTCTGTCAGTTAGCAAACGCGCAAGATGCAAACAAAGTTCAGCAGGAGATAAAGTCCGTATTGCTGAATGAGATAGTTGTTACAGGTACCGGAACAGAACACTACCTTAAAGATGTTCCGGTACAAACAGAAGTTATTTCGGGTGCTATTCTCAAAGAATATGCCGGGCGGGATATCGAGGATGTTTTAAACGGGTTATCCTCTTCTCTTACCATCAACAGAAGCGATATGGGAAGTAACGTTCAGCTAAACGGGCTGAAGAACAACTATATTCTTATCCTTGTAGACGGGAAAAGGATGAACGGAGATGTAGGAGGTCAAAATGACCTAAGCCGTATTAATATAAGTAATATCGAACGGATTGAAATTGTAAAGGGGGCGGTTTCTTCCCTTTACGGTTCGGATGCAATCGGAGGGGTTATAAATTTTATAACTAAAAAGAGCCAGGACAAATACAACATCACCAATACCAGCAGGGTCGGGCAATACGGCGATTTAAATCAAGATAATTCGATAAGCCTGAATCATGGAAAATGGAATTCAACTACGTCATTCTCACTTAATCATACCGATGGTTGGCGCAACACGGATAATGAGTGGTATAGAGGTAAGTTATATGCCAACAGTGTAACAAAAACCGTAAACAGATCTTCCAACTATTCTGTTTCGGAAGATGTATCTTATCAGGCTTCCAAAGCGTTCAAGCTAAAAGGAAATATCTCATTGTATGAAAAGTGGACCTACCGTCCAACCGGAGTTCCGCTGTGGAGGCTTAACAATTTCTATTACAGAAACCAGTCGTACGGCACAGGAGCCAACTATAAACTACAGGGTACCAGTTACATCTCCTTTGATGCGTCGTACGATCGGTACGATTATTATTATGATTATACAAGCCGCGAATATACCGACTACTTTGATGCAAACGGACAGCGTATCGTCTATTATGAGGGCGACCGCATTTTACAAACTTCGCAGCGCCGGGTACTGGGAAATCTTAAAGGAGTATTTAATCTAAACGAACACCATACACTAAATACAGGCGTAGAATACATTTGGGATAAACTGATATCACCTTACCGGCTCAAAAACGATGAAGCCACAGCCTATTCGTTATCCGTATACGCGCAAGACGAATGGCGTATAACAAATAAGTTTAATGTAACGTCAGGCATACGGTTTGGAAACCACAAAGAATTCGGGTCAACATTTTCCCCCAAAATATCGGCAATGTATAAACCCGGTAATTTTAATCTGCGCGGAACATACTCCAGCGGATTCAAAGCGCCTACAGTGAAAGAGCTGTATTACAATTACTATGCTACCATCATGAGTAAATACAAAGCGTACTATGGAAATACGCACCTCAAAGCCGAAAATTCCAACTATTATGCCCTGAATATGGAGTATAATCAGCCGCGCTTCAAAGTCAGCATAACAGGCTATCATAACAATATACGTAATATGATTTCTCTCCAGACCATTGAAACTTCGTACGAAGATAAACTCCAATTAGTGGAAGGAACAATGAAGTATGTAAATCTGGCCAAAGGACGTACATACGGAATCGATTTCACACTCGACGTTCAATTACCGTTCAATATAAAGATGGGCGGAGGTTATAGTTACCTGGATGCCAAAGGGCAGCGTACAGACGACGAGACTGCCGAAGATTATATGAAATACGTATATATAAATGGGACATCACGTCATAATGCAAATATCCGCGCGTCGTGGTCTAAATCATGGATAGGGTACAAACTGGGACTTAACCTGAACGGACGGTATCAGTCAAAACGATACTATATTACGGACGGTAATACCACCGGATATCAGGTATGGCGGCTCAATACATCGCACACCCTGCTTGATACAAAAAAATCAAAATTGGATGTAAATGCCGGGATTGACAATCTATTCAATTACATCGACCAGACCCCTTTCGGTCGTAACAGAGGAACAACTTCCCCGGGTAGGAACTACTACGTTTCCGTAATGCTCAAATTTTATAATCAAAAAAAATAATCACTTTTAAAAGATTTATTATGAACAAATTATTCAATTTTTATCTAAGCGTATGCATGGTTCTGTCTGTGGGATGTTTTAGTGCCTGTTCGGGTGACGACGACCCTGAAATCGACCTTAAAAACCCTGTAGTTATTGAGAAAAAGAATGAAACAGCCTTGTTGCTGTGTTCATTTGGGAGTACTTACGAGCAGCCGCAAGCTACGTACGAAAAAATAGTAGCCGATTATAAGGCGGCTTATCCGAATACCGATATTTATGTTTCGTTTACTTCCCGGACCATTGTATCGCGCGTCTTTGCGCAGATAGGCAAAGCCTATGCGCAACCCGATTTATGGTTAAATGCAATTGGCAAAGCCGGTTACAAAAAAGTATATGTGCAGTCGCTGCATATTATACCGGGAGAAGAATACCTTAGTCTGATGAATACGGATGTAAAGAAGAACTTTATGATTCCTTATCCGGAGATAGTCGTTGCCAAAAGTGCCTGTCTGTTAGAAACCGATGAAGACGTAGCGGCCGTCGCTCAAATCCTTTACAACAAATACAAAGAACGTCTTAATAAGGGAGAAGTGGTAGTCCTGATGGGACATGGTAATCCGGATACGGAATATACACATGCCAATGAAAAGTATGCACTCCTTGAAACCGCATTGCAAAAGTTGAGCGGAGAAAAGAATATTTTTATAGGAACGGTAGATTGGGGAGAGCAGATGTTTACTCACATTCGGAACGAAGTAAAAGCGTTTGCTGCAAGGAAAGGCATACCAGAGACCAACTATAAAGAGGTGATCGTTAGTTTGGCTCCGCTAATGTCAATTGCAGGAGATCATGCGCAGAACGACCTGTTAGGCGATCTGGCAGATGGCCTGACTTTTGAAAGTATCAATCCGGAAGAAGACGACCACGACGCCAAATACAGCTGGAAGCTTAAGCTGAAAAAGCTTGGCTTCACCATCAGTGGAGACGGAACGAATATTGATCCTGACAAATTCAATGTTCCCGGTCTGGGCGATTACAGTGAAATCCGTGCGATCTGGCTGAAACACATGAAAGACGCAATCGAAAAGGAGACTTCCTGGAAAGAGCATCTGGGTGAATAGACATATATATCCAGAATATCCCCATTTTAGTACCCCTACAAATGGGGATTTTTCTACGCACAATACCTATTTGTAGGGATTGTTTAATTTTTGACATATAACTTACTTTGCATTCTATAATTAGGAACTATGTTCTTACCTATGCAAACAACAAAGGAATATACACATAAATTATTGTTGGAAACAGCGCGGAAAGCCTTCATCAAGAAGGGCTTTAAGGCTGTATCTATGCGCGAAATCTCCAAACTTTCGGGTATCGGATTAAGCAACATATACAATTATTATCCTTGTAAGGACGATTTATTGGCTGATGTGTTGCATCCGCTTTTGGCTGCAATGAACAGGATGCTGGAAGATCATAATCGTCAGGAAGCCTTTTCTCTCGAGGTCTTTATCTCAGAAGAGTATCACCGTTCATCCTTACAGGAGGTCATGAACATCATAAGGCGATATCGTGAGGAATTTAAGTTACTGCTTTCCTCCATTTCGGATTGTCGGTTCAACTATTGGGAGCAATGGATTGAAAGAAGCACAGCAATGAGTATAGCATATATGAAAGAGATGAAAAGGCTCTATCCTGATCTGCATACCGATATTTCTCCGTTTTTCATACACTTCACCTGCTCATGGTGGGTTAATATGATGAAAGAGGTTGTGGAACACAAAGACCTTTCCGAGCAAGAAATAGAATGTTTTATCAGTGAGTATATCAACTTTAGTACAGGAGGCTGGAAAAGGCTCATGAATGTAGAAATTGGAGTATGAAACATCCCTTCTTTAATAACAATCGTTTATTTTATCGAGCGAGCCGCCTGCAAAGTGCGGCTCGCTTTGTTTTTGAACAAAAGAGACTTTTGTTCTCTTTTGAAAAGCTACAAGACGATATTCTAAACCATGTCAGTTTGGAATTACAAGTAATAACTGGCCCATACGGGTATAAAATCAACTAAAATAATAAACAATGAAACAGAAAGTACTATTTCTTTTTTCTACCCTGATGCTCATAAACACAAGCATCAGGGTATCCGCTCAAACAGAGGGCGGACAAATAGCGGGCGTGGTTATTGACGACTCCGGCGAAGAACCACTGCCCGGATCAACCATCTTTATTGAGGAACTTAAAAAGGGCGACGTGTCCAATAGGCGCGGCGAGTTTTCCTTTTCGGATATTCCTTTCGGCACTTACTCGCTCACCGTTAAATTCATGGGCTACCAGACAGCAACTCAGAAAGTAATCGTGAGCAAAGAGAGCCCCAAGAAAGCAATCATCCGCCTGAAATCCGAATCCAAATCGCTTGACGAAGTGGTAGTGATGGGCAAAAGCGAAGCCCGCAAGATTCGCGAACAAGCGATGCCGGTAACGGTAATCAGTATGAAACAATTGCAAGGAACGGTGAGTGATGTACAAGGAATATTGGCAAAAACCGTAGGGGTTGCCATCCGGTCCTCCGGAGGAGTGGGTAGCACATCCCGACTATCCGTGCGTGGCTTGGAAGGCAAACGTATTGGCTTTTTTATTGACGAAACACCACTGAATGACCAATCAGATTATATCGATCTTAATGACATCCCTATAGATATGATTGATCGGATTGAAATATACAAAGGAGTGGTTCCTGCCAAGTTCGGTGGGTCATCTATGGGAGGTGCAGTTAATCTCGTTATTAAAGAATACCCGGATCGTTATGCCGATTTAAGTTATACCCGCGAGTCATTCAATGTAAACAAAGCACAAACAGTCTTTAAAAGAAACCTGAAAGATGCCGGATTGGTATTGGGTATCGGAGGGGGATATACTTATGCCGATAATAATTACACGATGGAATCACCCTATGTAAAAGGACTGAAAATCAAACGTAATCACGACAACTTCAAGAAATTATTGCTTGGAGGAAGCTTGAAGGCTAAGAAATGGTGGTTCGACGAAGTTGAATTTGAACCGGTATTTATCAATACATATAAAGAAATACAAGGAATTGAAGCGGATATAAGAAAGGCACATACAACGTCTCGTCTTTACATGCTTGCCAACAAACTGGAGAAAGATAATTTTCTGTTAGAAGGCCTGGACTTCGATATGAGTACGGCCCTTGGCTATACGCAATATAGTTTGGTAGATACGGCTAAAGTTTGGTATGATTGGGATGGTGTTTCTTATCCTACTCCTTCGCTTCAAGGGGGCGAGTTGGGCACACGATACGCTTCAGAATCCGATAACCAAAAAGCTACTCTGATGAATAAGCTGAACTTAGAATATCTGATAGACAAGCATCATTCAATTAGTTTCAATTCGGTTTTCACCCTTGCCAATGGATACCCCTCAGACCCAACCAAAGAGAAGAGTCTGGGAAAAAAAACGGATTTCAACTCACGGATGCGAAGTTGGGTTGGAGGCTTGACCTATGATTTCCGCACGGCAAACGATCGGTTTCTGAATTCACTCACAACCCGGTATTATTGGTACTCAATGAAAACCTCCTACCAAAATATCTACGTGAACATCCCTGTAGAAGAAATTGCACTGAGTAAAAGAAGCGTAGGTTTTAGCGATGCCATGCGCTATCGTTTAACACCCTCTTTAATGGCCAAGCTGTCGGGAGGATACGACGTGCGTATTCCATCAGAGAATGAGTTGTTAGGTGATGGTTACACCATTACACCGTCTGAGAGATTGTTACCCGAACGTAACCTGAGTGTAAATGCCGGTATGCTCTACGATCTGGCAGGTACACATCCTAGTAATCTGCAAATAGAATTGAGTGGATACTACATGTACTTGCAGGACATGATTCGTTTTACAAAAGGAATTTTCGGAGCTCAATACCAGAATTTCGGAGAGATGCGAACCCTCGGGGCGGAACTTGAAATAAAGGCAGATGTTTTCCCCTTTCTATATACTTATGGAAATGTTACGTACCAAGATTTGCGTGATGTAAGAAAGTACGAGGAGGGCAGCAACCTCCCCAATGCAACAAAAGGGAAACGAATGCCCAACATACCTTACTTTCTGGCAAATGCTGGCTTGGAATTTCATAAAGAGAATCTTTTCGGTGGCAAAGGGCAGAACACACGGCTATTTGCAGATGCGGCTTTTGTGGAAGAATATCTCTACGACTTTGAAATAACCGAAAATTCGAAACGTCGTATCCCCCGAAGTACAACAATAGATCTGGGTTTTGAACACAGTTTCATGAATCAGCGACTTTATATATCAGGTAAAATAAAAAACCTGAGTAATGCCACAGTACTATCGGAATTCAACCGCCCTTTAGCGGGTAGAAGTTTTGGTGCGAAATTGCGATATATCTTCAGATAAAAATAAAATCTACCAGTAATCATTAAAATAATAAACAAAATGAAAGAAGTATTCAATAGTTGGCAACTTATAGCCCTAAGCGTAATAATGTTATTTGCAACATCCTGTGAGAAAAACGGTGGGGACGATCCAAGTCCGAACAACCTTTTGGGAGGGGAGGGTACTATTCTGATAGAAACTACTGTGAAAAATGCCGATGGGGCAAGTGGACAGTCGTATCTGCAACAAATATCCGACCTGACGGGCACATTGAGTATGACCAAGGGCATTCAAACCGGTTTTGCTACCTCTATCTCTATTGTGGGAAATAACGTTTATGTCTTTCCTGAGCAGGGAGGTAAAGGTACGCAAACCATTATTAGATATGTACATTCTCAAAAAGGCTTGGAGAAAGCCGCCGAAATGCAGATTATCCCCGGCTCTTACCCGGTTAATCTAACGCAAGTAAGTACAGAGAAGGCTTATATCCCCACCTATGTTTTAGGGAGGGTTATGATCGTAGATCCGGGTACATTAGAAAAGAAAGGCGAAATTAACTTGCAATCATACGCACATAACGACGCAAGTCCCGAGCCTGCCTATGGAATCATACGCGATGGACTCTACTACTTGCCTCTAGATCAGATTGGTGAAAATTGGATGCCTTTTGCCGACCATAGACAAGTCGATGTAGCTGTTATAGACACGAAAACAGATCAAGTGCTAAAAGTGATTTCCGAGAAAAAAAGCGGTCTTTGCTTTCCTACCCGTCCTTTCCTCGAAGGAATGGTATTCACAAACGAACAAAATGACATATATATGGCTTGCACAGGCTACTTCGGGTATGACCCCACATACTTGAAAAATGGGTTCGTCTGCATTCCCGCAGGCAAACAAGAGTTCGACGAAGCCAAAACATGGGATATAAGCAGTACAAACATTGAGGGAAGTCCCTACAAGCCGGCTACGGTATTCAACTGTAAGTACATAGGCAATGGAAAGTTAGCTGCTTATGTAGGTATTCTGGAACTAAACGGAAGCAATCCGTATACGGCACGCAACTCTATGGCGGTGATGATAGACTTTAACACCAAAACAATCAAGAAAATTGAAGGAATACCCTACACAGACGGGCATAGTGTGGCTATAGAATATCAAAATGGCGAGGTATTATTCGCAGCGTATGGTGTAGATGCTTCGGGAATCTTTGCATACAATCCGGTAACAGGAAATGTAAGACAGGCTCTTTCTACAAGTGGAAATATAGCATATATGCACTTTTTCAACTAAAAGAAGTAACCCATACAACCATAGTATG
>MTLE01003884.1_pt1 | contig 12035 bp, 12 predicted proteins | sample 1982461 | NCBI WGS metagenome assembly MTLE01 (sample SAMN05712605, study PRJNA340218) | biofilm metagenome | isolation source: sample SPL anode biofilm adapted to -200 mV | place: USA | collected 2012-02-03
AAATCATCGGTTTATCGTATATAGGTAACAACTGTTTAGATGTTACCATTGTCAGCGGATATAAACGCGTGCCTGAACCTCCGGCGAGAATTATTCCTTTCATTTCTTCACTCTTTCCATTTTTTCGTATTCTAAAAAACTCTATGAATTCTATAAATTAAACTATGTGGTAATAAGCCTACAAGACAAGGCTTAATAACATACAGAAAGTATTTAGGTAATAACCCTAAAGATTTAAATCCTTTATACCTAACAATAGCTTCATCTATTCTGTATTTATACTTTCTCTTTTTTTTCATCGCTTCTATATTAACATAGTATCTTAACAGAGGTTTTTTAATTATATATCCTTTCATTCCTTTGGCATACATCCTGAGAAAAAGGTCATAATCTTCAGCAATATGCCTAACTTCATTGTCTGTCCTATAGCAATCAACATTTTTTAATGCGCTTGTTAAAAACATTGTTGCTGGATGATTAAAACATATTCCCCATAGCAAATCTTTCGCTTTAGGGCTGTCTTGTAGTTTGTTCTTCTTACTTATCGTTTTTTCACCATCATAATAGTCAATAGCAGATGAACAAAATTGAAAATCGGGGTTATCTTCTAAAAAAGCAACTTGCATTTCAAGGCGATCGGTATAACTGTAGTCATCATCATCCATAATTGCAATATAATCACCATTTGCACAACCAATGCACTTGTTTCTTGAGTAAGCAGGTCCCATATTATTTTGGTTTTTCAAAACTTTTATTCTACTATCCAGCTTAGTACATTCTAATAACTTTATATAAGTATTATCAGTTGATGCATCATCGCATACAATCAACTCCCAGTTTGTATATGATTGCTTTATTATTGATTTAATTGAATTGTTAATTCTTTCAGCGCCATTATACACGCACATTATTACAGACACTTTCGCCATATTTAACCTCCAACGAATACTAGTATTATGCTAGTAAAAAGTCACATCTTTTCTAAGTAAACATCAATCACATTTTGTTTAAGACAAATAAAACCTTAAGGAATCTAGCATAGTTTAAATTCCAAATTATAACAATAATATTCTATGCATTGTGCATTAATATAAATTCAATTGCTATTTTAGACACCCGCTTATTCCAATAAAGCCATGGAAAGAACCTTTAAGGATATACTTTATTTTCTCCAGTTTATCATTTTCCGTGATTAGTATAGTAACTAAACGTTTCACTAATGAAAGAACTTGAAAAATACAATACTGTGGTTGTTTAAAAAAATATCTTTTTATAATAAGAATTTTGTTTCGATACAAATAATATAATCTAAAAGGGCTATGAAATGTTGGATACCAGTCAATGCCTAACATTTTAATGTGTTTTTGGTTACCATACTGCTGATATAATTTCGCACTTCCGTCTATATATACTGAAAAATTACTTGAATTTAATCTAAGACAATATTCATCATCTATTCCTTCTATAAACAATTCATTGCAAAAATGACCTACTTTATCCCAAACGGATATATCTAATAGACTACCTGATGTTATATTAATTAATATTTTTAACAATTTATTATATTCAACATATTCTTTATTGAATGACCATCTAGATTTAACTAAATAATTTGTATTTATAAATTCATTCTCTATTTTCAAAACAATTTGCGGCCCAACTAAACTACACTTTTTATTTTTAATAGTATTCAGCAAAATTTCTATACTCGTACATTCAATTTCACTATCTTGATCTAGAAGAAGTGCATAGCGATAACTCCTTTGCTGTAAATACGCAACTCCTTGGTTCAAAGCCTTTGCTAATCCCAAATTATCATTATTATAAATTACACTAATATTGCTGTATTTTTCAAAAGATTTTAAAATACTAACGTTGGTAGAATTATTATCAACAATAACAATTCTACCAATACATGTGCAGCCCATAATTTTTGAAACTCGGCTACATATATCATCGTCAGGATTGTACGTTATAATAACTACCCCTAATTCATTTTTTGTATTCACTATATGCACTTCCTATTTATTTTTAATATCATCATAACGATGATATTAATAGAAATACCCAACGGATTATTTATATATGGGTTAGTAAAAGATAATATAGACACTATAGAAACAGCAAAAATACAATATTTTAATGACTCCTGGTGATATTTTTTATATTCTAAATAACAATTTTTTATAACGTTCAAAATTAGTGATACCCATAATAATAAACCAACTAGCCCTTGCTCCAATAAAATTTCAGCATAGCTAAGTTCTAAATGATTATATCCTTTTGATGGTAAATAACTACCATATCCAACCCCAATAATAGGATTAAGCAAAAATTCATCAAAGAATTCAGAAAGAAAAATGATTCGAGTATTAGTGCTGAGATCATCATAAACAAATAATCTGGATAAATCATACTCAAGAAAAAGGAGAGACATTAAAATTGAAATAAAAAATATGAAAAATATAATTTTAAAATTTATTTTTTTTGCCTTTAACCACCTTTTAAAATTCAAAAATATAAATGATAATAATAATATAAGAATTAATCCTCTTGTGCTTGACTGAAATATTACAAAACTAAACAGCAAAATTAGTAAAAATTCATAAGTGGATATCTTATTATTTATAAACTTATTTATCAATATAACATCGGATATTAATACAAATAAATGCCCTGGAAATACAACACCACCATTTTCTCTAATGCCAATATCCAGAAAAATATTTTTTATTTCATTTACATTGAAAAAAAAACCTGAAAATCCTAAGTAACTTTGCAAAAAAATATCTAGGGTTACTAATGATACAATAAAAGAACTTAACAAAAGCAATTTGTATATATAAATATCATTAATATAATGACTTTTCGCTAAACTTACTATTGGTAAATAGGCTGCTAAAAACAAAACTGGTTTTAAATCATTTACAGCCTCAATTATATTATTACCTACAATAATCCCATATGCACAAGAAAGAAAACAATAAAATAACAAAACATAAAAGTAAATAGCTGTTTTATCAAAAATTATGTTGCCAAAATGTAAAAAAATTACATCAATAAAGTAGAATATGCATATTGATAAGAATAGAACCATTCTTAGTGTTGCTCTAAATCCATTAATATCAATTAATTCTATACCGCTACCACCAAAAATAAAAATATCCAACAAAAATAACGTTATTAAAACAAATTGAATTTTGGCAATATAATTAGAATGTGCGCCAATATATGTTTTATACATAAATTCTCCCATGATAAGTTTTCAAGTCATTAATTGTTGCTGATTATCGACCAAAAGTTCAGTGAACGCGCTATTTTACAAGAATTACATACAAGCATTAAAAAAAGTTTTATATAAATCAACATATCTCACATTTAGCATTACCCATATATACTCATTTTTTTATCAAATTTGCTTTACTGCTTGATTTAATCAAACCGTTCCTATCTTTTAAAATCTTTTGAAATAAAATCTTTTGGTCAAACTTTTTTTCAACAAAAGTTCTGCAATGAATCCGCATATCATCTAATAAAGTTCTATCACTATATAATATTCTCAAAGCATTCATTAATGAATCTACACTTTTTCTTTCAACCACAAGTCCAGTTCGATTTTTTTCCATTGCTTCAGTTGGTCCTGAAATGTCGGTGACGATTACAGGAGTACCCATTGCTTCCGCTTCAATTACAACACTTCCAAATCCTTCGCGATAACTCGGAAGAACAAAAACATCAATGGCCGCCAAATACCTTTCAACATCACTTACTTTTCCACAATAAATGATTCCTTTTTCATTTTGAGACCATGAAAGTAATTCTTGATCCAAAGTATCAATTTCTTCGCTGTCACCAATAATTAACAGCTTTATGTCCGAAAATTCATTTTTTAGTTTTTTATATGCCGTTAGAAGCTCATTAATTCCCTTATCTGCACTTATTCTTCCAACAAATCCAACAACAAATAAATCAACTCCAAGTTTAAATGTTTCTCGTATTTCTTTTCTCCATTGCATTTTTTTAGAAATATCAAACTTTACTAAATTTACCCCATTAGCGCTGCCGTTCCAAACAACTGCTCCTTTGCTTTTGGGATACAGTTTTTCCTCAACACAATAATGCAAATTTCCAAAGCTATCTGGTTCTATATGTGTCGATAAAGTGCACGTAATTTTTTCAAGAAATCTAAAAAAAAATCTTTTAACACCGAAAAAGCCAACATATCTTATTCCCCACTGGCAATATAAACGCACTGGGATTTTTGCAAAGTAACCCGCTACAGAAGCACACATCGCAGCACTTGGAGTTGTATATTGAACAATATCGTATTTTTCTTTCTTAAATAGTTTATATAATCGATATGTACTCATAAATACTCCTAATGGATCAACACCTCTTTTTAAGCTGATAGGAAAAAGTTTAGCAAAATATTTATTCCTTTCAATAAAAGCATCATCCATATCACATGATAATGTAACCACAAATCCATGCTCACTTAAATACTTCATATTTTCAACAAGAAACCAATCCATTGTTTTACTGACAGTTGTAACAACGCATATACTTTTCATCTGTCACCAATTTTCTTATTATTCGAAATTGCTTTATTATTCTTTAATATACTAGCTCTACCTTCAACAATTCCATCACTTTTAAGAACTGTCATTATTGTTTTTATAAAACATTTTGTATCCATCTTTAATCCCATTTTGCCGACATACTCTCCATCAAGCTTTGCCTTGACATTTATTGGCAATTCATCTCTGCCGTTTATTTGCGCCCAGCCTGTTAGCCCTGGCATAATATCATTCGCACCATACTTATCGCGCTCGGCAATCAAATCATATTGATTCCAAAGTGCTGGCCTGGGACCAACTATCGCCATCTCGCCGATTAAAATATTGAATATCTGCGGTAATTCATCAAGACTGGTTTTTCTCAATAACTTGCCAACCTTTGTTATCCATTTATCAGGGTCTTCCAGCATATGCGTCGGCGTATCCTTTGGTGTATCTATACGCATGGTGCGGAATTTGAGAATATTGAAGTGTTTCTTATGAATCCCGACTCTTTTTTGTTTGAACAAAATCGGTCCAGGTGAATCGACTTTTATTAATACCACTATCAATGCAAAAAGAGGAAATAACACTATTATTCCCAGCAGAGATAAGCAAAAATCAATTCCTCTCTTAATTGTAGAATACATAAAGTCATTCCCTCCTTATTTTTATTTAGCATCCTTTTCTTCATGTCCATAGTAATAGTAATACCCATAGCCGTATCCGTAGCCATAACCTTTTGATGCGACTTCGACTTTGTTTAAGACAACGCCGAGGATTTTTGCACCGGCTTGTTCTAGTCTGGTCTTAGATTCTTTCGCCATGGCAGGTGTGATTTGGTTCCAGGCTGTCAATAGGATAGTACCGTCAGCAATTGAACTAACTACCGACGAATCGGTTACCGGTAATACTGGCGGTGTATCAATCAAGACATAGTCGTATTTTTCTTTTAGTTCATCAATTACCGTCTTCATACGGTTGGAAGCAAGTATTTCCGATGGATTCGGTGCGACAGGACCGCTGGTCAGGATATCAAGTCCCGGTGTACCGGAACTCTGAACGATCTCCAGAACATCTTTGCCCGTTGCAATACAATTGCTGAGGCCTTTATTCTGCAGTTTGAAGAGTCTGTGCTGGGTAGGATTGCGGAAATCGCAGTCCATGATTACTACTCTTTGTCCGGCTTGCGCCATGACGATACCGAGATTGGCGACAACGGTTGACTTGCCTTCGTCTTGGGCGGTACTGGTGAAGACAATACTTTTCATCGGTTTGTCCACACCGGCGAATTGGATATTCGTTCTTATTGTTCTATAGGCTTCAGAAACAGGAGATTTCGGATTTTCTCTGGCTATCAGATTGATCATTTCTTCAGTATCCTCCTCAATTTCTGCATTAAGCTTAATTTCTTGTATTTTTCACTATGCATTTTATTCATGGATTCAAAATCCGGCACGGTACCAAGTACGGTGAGGCCGAGATAGTTCTGAATGTCGTCTGTTGTACGGAGTCTGCGGTTGAACATTTCATAAGCAAGAACATAACCGCTGCCAGCCATCAGGCCTAATAAAAGAGCTAATACCAAAGTCAGCGCTTTGCGCGGTTTCACCGGATCTTCCGGCAGCGTTGCAATATCTACGACCTGTACTTCATTGGATACCATTACTTCGGCGACCTTCGCTTCTTCCAAGCGTTTTGCCAGCATGATATATATTTCCTGGGCAACATCGGCATCACGTTTCACGCGCAGATAGCCTTGCTCAATACTCGGCAAGGTGCCGATAGCAGCATTGTTTTCTTTTTCAATATTAGCCAGTGCCTGTTCTTTGCCTTGTGCTACGGCAATCTCTGCCTCACTCTGGAACTTGCCGGCAATCAATCCTTGATGTACCGGATTATCGGAAGGAGCCTGCAAGGCAGCAACCTTATTAATTTCTGCCTGCAGCTGAGCTCTGGTGCTGGCTATCTCGTTATTTATTTCCTGCATCTTCGGATGCTTATCAGTGTATTTATTCAGGTAGCTGACTTTCGTCATTTCGAGTTCTGCCAGCTTGCTATTGTATTCTTTGATTGTAGAGCTGTCGGCAGTTGCTTTCGCTGCACCGCCCAATTGTTGGTTGATGGAAGAAAGTCTGGCCTGCGCCGTTGCCAAATCAACCTGATTTTCAGCCTTGACCTTGTCTACCATCACTACTCTGTCAGAAATAACCTTCATGTTTTCAGAAGGATCGATGATCTTATTCTTTTCTTTATAGACTTGCAAAGCACTCTCTGCGTTGTTCAGCTCGTTCTTAGCCTCAACAACGCGTGCGGCAATGAATTCCTTGGTTGCTTTTTGCTCAGCGCGGGTAAGACCGGTCAAGCGGCTCAGGAAGCCTTCGATGACGAGTTCATTGGCTTTCTGCGCGTCTTCCGGGGTATTGGCATTCACGGTTACCTTCAGAATCTCTGTATTTTTGAACGGAGTAGTCGTGATGCGCTTCTTGATATAGCCTTCATAGGATGGATACTTGCCCTTTTCATCCTGTTTCTCTGTCTGTTGGATAACCGGTTCGATAACGCTGCGGCTCTTCAGGATTTCAGCATAGGTGCTCATCAGCTGTGCTGTCGCTGCGGTATTAGCACCCGGTACAGCGTCCAATAGTGAACTTGCGAGGCCCTGCGGCTGCTTGATACGCAATAAGGATTCCGACTCATACACACGGGGTGTAATCAACAGATACAACACGGCTACGACAAGAAAAGCTGCAGTGATATACCCGATCTTCCGCAGGTTCTTGAGCAATATGGTCAATAGCTCCCGTAAATCAATTGAATTCTCTTCCAAGATAATACCCCCGTTGTGTGTTAGTTAAATAAATGATAGTGTGAAACTGATAGTATTAAGGACGTTCTTCTTCGCTACGCTTCAGTGCGAACCGCTGCGCCACACGCAGTAAACTGCTAGGTGGCTCATGTGTCAGTCACTTCGTGACAGGTCCCCTCATAAGGGGCGCTGTATTAATTGTTGTTCTGAATTTCGCTGACCATGTAAGCACCGCTGACAAATGGCAGAATGTCGCGTTGGAAGTCGATGCGGCCGTTGCTGGTCAGATACAAAAGGTCGCCTTCAACCAGCGTTTGGTTCTGGCTGACATCGCCTTTCTTCAATATATCGTTCAGATTGAGCTTGATTGGCTCGCCCTGCTGGTCTTTGTGAACTAGGAATACTTTCTTCTTGGCTGCATCCTTGGTGAAGCCGTTAGCTGCGCCGATGGCATCGAGCAGTTTATGTGATTTCGTCAGTTCGTAGAGGCCAGGCTTATTGACTTCGCCTAAGACGTAGACACGTGTCGTGCCGAGCTGCGCAATATTAACTGTGACCTGCGGATTGACAAGGTATTCGGATAGCCTTTGTTCCAGCGCTTGCGTGAACTGGTTAATGGTCTGGCCCGTGATGTCTACTTCGCCGATCAAAGGAAAAGACAGCTTGCCGTCTGGTCTGACGATGTATTTTCCTCCTGGTGCAGTAATGACCGTGCTGATATCCTCATGTCCCAAAACCGTGATATCGAGCTGATCACCGGGGCGCATAATATATTCCTCTGCGTGTGCAATGCCGCTTATAGCCAAAGTACAAGCAAACAGCAAAGAAACAATCTTTTTCTTCATGGGCTTATCCTCCTTGTTTTTCCTCAATACAACTAATATTAAAACACTCTACGCCTGAATTGGCAAGGCTAAAAGCCATTTTTCAGTCGAAGAGGCTGCTGAAAAAGCCTTTTTCTTTCTCTTCCGGCAGCTTGATTTCTTTCGGGACTTCGACGTCAATGTATCTGTCTTCCACAATAGCGGCGGGGTTTACCTTAGTAATCCGCTCCAATGTTTCCGTAGTAATTTTTTGTGCCACTATTTCAAGACCGGCAGAGGCGTCCGTGTGCCGATGTTCTACACTGTGCGCATCGGTGCCAAAAAAATGGATCATGTTATTAGTTAGAAGCAACTCGGCAAAGTTCTTTACTTCCGCACCGAATTTGCCGGTGAAACTGCCGATATTGCACTGTGCCAAAGCCCCGTTCCTCAGCCACTGATGCAGGAGTCGTGGATGCTTTGCAAGATACGGATGGCGTTCCGGGTGTGCGATGATAGGTATCAATTCTTTGATCTGCACCTCATACAAAAATTCATCCGCGTAATTAGGCACCGTATTTGCCGGTAACTCTACCAGGACATAGCGACTGCCGGCAAGGCAGTAGTCACTTTGGCCTGTTTTCAAAAGCGGCAGCATATCCCAGTTCATTTCGAGTTCTGCGCCTGCATAAACACGAATAGGAATGCCGGCATTCCGGGCATTCCTATTCAGCTCTTCTGTTTTGGTTAAAATTGTCTGCCAATCGGCATGGTTTGTGCCTTCAATAATATGGGGCGTTGCGATAATATCCGTAGTGCCGGATTCTGCTGCCATCCTCAAAAGGGCGAGCGAATCCTCCATGTTCTTTGCTCCGTCATCTATGCCATCTATAATATGTGTATGAATATCAATCATGAAATATTCCCCCTCTGCTATTTTTTAAAAGTGATTAGGAGTATACGTAGGAACCATTTCTTGCAGCATTTCAATATATTCTAGATCGGTAGTACAATTTTTGAATTTAGCTAATTGGTCGCGAATAGTCTGTGGATCTTCTTCACGCAGATTAGCTCGGAAAATCTGTGTATGCACAGTAGCTGAAGTTCCCTCTTCAGCTGACAGTAATTCTTCAAACAATTTTTCGCCCGGACGCAGGCCTGTAAAGGTTATCTGGATATCGTCATCCGGCTCATGTCCGTAGAGTCTGATCATGTTCCTTGCCAGATCGACGATTTTCACAGGCTCGCCCATATCGAGGACGAAAACCTCGCCGCCCTTACCCATGGCACCTGCCTGCAAAATCAATTGCGAAGCTTCCGGAATCGTCATGAAATAACGTTTCATTTCCGGATCGGTAACGGTGACCGGGCCGCCGGCCTCGATTTGTTTCTTGAATAGTGGTACTACGCTGCCGCGGCTGCCAAGAACATTGCCGAAGCGCACGGTAATATATTTGGTGTTGAATTGTACGTTCAGTCCCTGCATGACCTTCTCTGCCACACGTTTGGTCGCGCCCATGACGCTGGTCGGGTTAACCGCTTTGTCGGTAGAGACCATGATAAAAGTTTCTACGCCTTTTTCGCCGGCAAGGCGTGCAGTTCTCCAGCTGCCGTAAACATTATTGCGGACAGCTTCTTCCGGCTGCGCTTCCATGAGTGGTACATGCTTGTGAGCGGCCGCATGAAAAACAACCTGCGGTTTGTAGCGGTCAAAAACACCCGCCATACGTTCTGTGTCGCGGACGCTGGCAATAACAGGCACAATCCGTTTAGTGCCATAAATGCTGCCCAGCTCACGATGAATTTCATAAATACTATTTTCGCCCTTGCCCAACAAAATCAGGGTTGAAGGTTTCATTTGCATTACCTGGCGGCAAAGCTCGGAACCTATTGAGCCGCCGGCTCCGGTTACCAAAACGCATTTACCTTTCAGATAACCTGCTATCTTTTCAACATCCAGAACGACAGGATCGCGTTCCAACAAATCTTCTACGCCGACAGGGCGCAAAGCATTCATGTTAACATTTTGTTCCAGCAAGGAATAAACGCCGGGAACAATCTTGGTTTTGCACTTGGTTTGACTGCAAATATCGACAATCCCAGCAATTTCTCTCGGAGCTAAAGAAGGCATAGCTATAATAATTTCTTTTACATCGTATTTTTCTACTGCGCTAGCAATAGTGTCCCTGCCGCCGAGAACTTTGATGCCGAAAGCAAGGTTATTAAGTTTTGCCGGATCATCATCAATGAAGCCAACTATATGACGGTCATTGGCATGGTATTGCTTAATATCTCTTGCCATCAGGTTGCCGGCATCGCCTGCGCCGATAATAAGTACAGGAATGGCGTCACTTGTTTTACTTTCCCTGCTGCTGAGAGTGATCAAAAATCTTAAAGCAAGACGGCTGATACCTGTACCGGCTAGGATAATGAAAAAGATCAGCACATAGAGGGTACGTGGGATATAAACACCGTCAAATAGAGTGTGTCCCGTATAGAAGACGGCAGTACCGCACAGAGCAGCACCGGCAACTGCCAGCAATTCTCTGATGCCTGCATAGCGCCAGACTCGTCTGTAGAGTTTAAAAAGAAGGAAAAACAGCAGATAATCTGCACATAAAAAAGGCAGATGGGCAACAATAACCCGCAGATAATGGTCAACGGCAACGCCTTCGAAACGTATATATACGCTCATAATCGCAGCAGCTATGATAATCAAAATATCTGAAACTAATAAAAAGCCTGGAAGCAAATATTTTCGCATGTAAGTCTTCTTCTCCTTTGGAGCTGATAGATATCATACTTTACAAGTATGAAAGTTTTTGTGTTTTTATGGTGAACATTGTCTCCATAAATCACTTTTTAATTATACGACTAATTATCTCATTTGACCAGCAACTTTGAATTATTAGCGCCAACCACCCCCTTGTTGTACTCTTTATCCCTCATCTTATTATCCCCCCTGCTCAGAGCATATTAATCTTACTGTAATTCAGCCGGTGCCAAAGATACCCCCAAAGGTTGCCAAGCAAGTAACTTTGAAGTAGACTATTCTTTGGTGCCGAAAAAAATCTATAGTGAGAAACCGGTTTCTCGAAAGGACTTGTGTTATGAAAAACAAGCATTTTGAGAAAATTGGTCAACACTCAGCTCTAAACCCAGACTTTGCAATCTTGGTACCTGCTGCCCAAAACGGCGGCAAGCGCTCAATCAAAACAATCTGTGAAGCTTTTCGTCCTTTAGTCCTAAGCCTGATCAATAAAAGTACTTATTATGCCATCCGACAGGATGCTGAAAGCATTGCCTACTGCGAAATCGTCTATAGTGTTCATGTTTATAATGTAGATACTTACTCACATTTCGCCGGCTATATTAAAACAAAAGTTGTTTTTGCCTTGAATAATGCCTTGCGCAAAGAATACAGCTTCCTCACTCGTGAACCTGCCATGGAGGAAGAGAAACTGGAGGATTTCTGCGGGTTCGATAATGTGGAAGATCTTTTGCCAATTCTGGAAGAACGCGAGGCCATGAAGAAACTGCCTGCCCATTACCGCCGCATCCTCGAATATCATTACCTGGGCGGTTACAGCATAACCGAGATAGCTGCCGATATGGGCGTCAGCCACCAGGCTGTCTCCAAAATGATCAAACACGCAATTAATCAATTAAGATTATTAATAAACAATAAGTAGCAATTTGTGTTTTGTATACAAACTCTATGTTACATATTGCAAAAAGGCGAAGACCTACCTAAGTTTAGATAATTGTATCATCATAAAAAATGACTTAAAATATGGCAGAGCCCGTTTTTACCATAACCGTATTTTTTTTACCAAAAAAGCGGGACAAAGGGGACGGTCCCCTTTG
>MTLE01002038.1_pt1 | contig 12008 bp, 8 predicted proteins | sample 1982461 | NCBI WGS metagenome assembly MTLE01 (sample SAMN05712605, study PRJNA340218) | biofilm metagenome | isolation source: sample SPL anode biofilm adapted to -200 mV | place: USA | collected 2012-02-03
GTAATCGATCCGCTGGCCGAATCGCCCTCGGTAATAAAAATGCACGAATTATCGGTTTCGCCTTTCGAATCGTTGTAATGAATACGGCAATCGCGCAGTTTTTTGTTGTGGAGATTTACTTTTTTAGCGCGTTCGCGGGCAAGTTTGGTAACTCCGGCAATGGCTTTACGTTCTTTTTCCGAATCCTGAATTTTCTGTAAAAGTATTCCGGATGTTTCACTGTTCCGGTGCAGGAAATTATCAAGTTCTTTTTTCAAAAAATCGGAAATGAACTTGTTAACAGAAATACCATCCTTCGACATATCGCGCGAACCAAGTTTTGTTTTTGTTTGCGATTCAAAAACAGGTTCTTCCACACTAATAGCCACGGCGGCAATTATTCCGTTACGAATATCGGTTAGTTCCATGTTTTTGGCATAAAACTCCTTTATGGTGCGCGCCACGGCTTCACGAAACGCGCTCTGATGCGTTCCTCCCTGCGTGGTGTGCTGTCCGTTTACAAACGAGTAATATTCTTCGCCGTACTGGTCGCTGTGCGTGAAGGCAATTTCTATATCTTCTCCACGGAGATGAATAATCGGATAAAGCGGGTCAGAAGTAAGATTTTCGTTTAATAAATCAAGCAGTCCGTTTTTCGAAAGTATTTTTTTCCCGTTGAAATTAATTGTCAGACCGGTATTCAGGTATGCGTAATTGCGCAACATGGTTTCGATATACTCATCCTGATATTTGTAATCGTTGAACAAAGTTTCGTCAGGAACAAAAAACACATAGGTTCCCCGATCGGTAGAATCATTGAATATATCGCTGTCGTTCACTAATTTACCTTTCGAAAATTCGGCCTTTCGGCTTTGGCCGTCTCTGAAACTCTGAACAATGAATTTTTCGGAAAGTGCGTTTACCGCTTTAGTTCCGACACCGTTAAGTCCCACCGACTTTTTAAACGCTTTCGAATCATATTTTCCACCGGTATTCATAATTGATACTGCATCAATCATTTTTCCCAATGGTATGCCTCGGCCGTAATCGCGTACTTCCACATGACCATCCTGCACCCGTATATCAACAGCCTTTCCTGCACCCATACGGTACTCATCTATACAGTTATCGAGAACTTCCTTTAGCAACACATAAATTCCATCATCCGCGTGCGAACCATCGCCCAACTTCCCGATATACATTCCCGGGCGCCGACGAACATGTTCGAGGCCTTCGAGCGTAATAATGTTACTGTCGCCATAATCGACTACCTGCGTTTCGTTTACAAATTCTTCCATAATTATATCACTTATTCCATCAGGGAATTGAAATTTAATACATTCTTCCGGTTATTTATTTTCTGACTTTACTATCTTGTCAACCATGATTCAGGGTTAAGAAGCGTTTTATCTCTGTAAATCTGAAAATATAATTCGGTTTTATTATCGTTTTCGTCGTCGGTATAAATTTTTCCGATATCCTGTTTTGCTTTTACCTTATCGCCCACATTCACAAATATCTGACTAAGATTTACATACACGGTACGGTAATTCCCATGTTGTATAATAACTCCGCTGCTATTTAATATCATAAATTTTTGAGTCACAACTCCATCAAAAATTGAACGGGCATTGCTTCCTTTTGGTGTTTGAATATAAATACCTTTATTATTGGTTTCAACGTGTTTAAGAACCGGATGTTGCTGAATACCAAAGTGTCCGCTTATATAACCGTTGGATGTAGGCCATGGCAAATGACCCTGATTGGCTGAGAAATTTCCCGCAATCAGCTTTTCTTCTTTGGTCAATGTATTTAAAGCCGAGTTGTCTGACGACGTTTTTGATTGAGAGGAAGAAGTGCCCGAACCCGACGATTTGGACTTTTCAGCTGCAAGTCGTTTCCTTTCTTCTGCAGCCCTTTTTGCTTCCGCCTTTCTTATTTCTTCCGCAATTATTTTTGCAATTTTGTTGTTGATATCATTCGCTTTTTTCTGCTGAATTTTTTGTTCTTCACGCAGTTTCTTTTCTTTCTTTTGTAAATCGGTTAAAAGAACTTTTTCTTTTTGCTCTACTTTTGAAAGAGTTTGTGTTTCGGATTCTTTTTGTTTTACAACTTCAACTTTTGTGGATTTGTGTTGCTGCAATACATCATTTTTCTCTGCAATTTGCGCTGTTACTTTTTGAATTTCCTGCACCTGCTGTTTTCTGTAATCGGAATATTCCTGCAAATAGCGCAACCGGCGATAGGACTGATCGAAAGAATTTGCCGATAACACAAACATAATTTTAGTGTACATGCTCCGGTTGATATGCGCTTCCTGAACCAGTTTTGCATAATCGGCCTTTAATGATTTCAACCGGTTTTCGAGCATTCTTTTTTCGTTGCTCAGCTTTTGCATTTCATTGTCCAGCTGACCAATTTCCGAATTGATATTATTAATTAAAGCTTTTCGTTCCTTTATGTTTTTGTTGATCAAATTGAGTTTATTCAACGAACTTTTCTGAGATTTTTTGGTGTCATCCAACAATTTACTTGTGATTTCAAGTTTTTGAAGGGTCTTTTTTCGCTGAGCTTCCAGTTCCTTCATGCTCTGAGCCTGTACGGAAAATACTGAACCCAGTAATGTCAGAAACAACAGTAATTTAAACGAAGATAATTTGAGTCGCATTATAGTTTAGCTTTAAATTAATCGGTTATTTTTTAAGTAATTGCTCAATGTCACCATGAGAATATCTGCCGGTGTCGGAGGCAACCAGTTTCAACGGAGAATTAAAATCCACTCTCAAAACAGAAAATTCGCACGATGCTTCCGTTTTCTGGTTTGTAGCATTCAACATTATTTTCTGGGGAAAATTTACCCCTTTTTCAACAATATAATCACTGTAATTGGTCGACAATTGGTAATTACTGTTTTTCGCAATCAGTAAAACCATTTGAATTATGTTTTGAGCGGAAATTTCAGTGGATTGCTTCATGTTATCCGTTTCAAAATCAATGGTTCTTGGATTATTGTTCTGATTCAGAATACATTTATCAAGGGCAATTCCCTTGTTCCCGATACAAAAAAACTGTCCGAAAAGCAATGACTGCAGGCTGTAATAATCAACATCCACACCAAAGCGTTTTGAAAAAAAACCATAGTCGGTTTCAAAGTAACGCCCGTTCATCTTATCAAAAACCCGCATATTTTCCGGTGTCAGTTCCACTTTAAAAAGTTCAATTCCCATAAATGGCTGAATAGAAATGTGCATGGCGGAATCTTTCACTAATTTGCAGCTTGCCGAAACATTTACTTTTCGGTCACCCATATTAAAAGCCATTGACATTTTACTGACATTAGCCGTTGTAAATTGTGGCTGATTTGCCTGTACCTGAGCAATCACTTCCGAAAGCTTATTTGCTGCAGGTGTCTGATGTCTGGAAAGTGTTTTGGTTGTTTTACAAGCGGTGAAAGAAAGCAAAACAATCAGTGGAATTATAGTTAATTTTTTATTCATATCCTAATTAATAATTCAAATCAAAAACTATTTTGATTTTCTTTCCCAACCTTTATTCTCTATTTTAAGTTTCAGTTCATCTGTCTTATTGCCCGAATCATAGGATTTTTGCCACATTTCCAATGCCTTTTTATCATCCGAACCGCTCATCCACAATATATCGCCGTAATGTTCCAGAATTATTCCCGGATCTTCTTTTGTATCCAGATTATCTATGGCTCTTTCAATGTAAAATTTAGCCAGAGTATAACTTTCTTCCTGATATAAAATCCAGGCGTAGGTATCCAGATAGGTACTGTTTTTAGGCTCCAGTTCTACTGTTTTTGCGCTCATTCGTTCAGCTTTTTTCAGGTCCTTCTTTTCAAGCGAAAGATAATAGGCATAATTATTCATGACCATTATATTCTGAGGATTAGCGGCAAGTGATTGCTCAAACGCTACAAATGCTGAATCTCTGTTCTCAAGTTTATACTCAATATCAGCGATTTGCGAATAGAAATCGCTTTTTAGACTTGCCTGCTGAGGTGTAATAAGCGGTAATCCTTTTTTGTAGGTAGCCAGTGAACCGGTATAATCTGCCAGTTGATACTGCGCCACACCTTTATAAAAATACCAAACTGGCAAATCCGGTAAATTTTCAATTGCTCTGTCGGTTACTTTCAGCAGTTCCGCATAGTTCTGTTCTCCTAATTCAAGTTGTATTAACCGTAGCCAGGTCTGATCATTTTTCGGGTTAATATTCAGCATTGTTTCCAGTTCCGATATAGCTTCGGGAATACGGTTCCGGTATTGTAAAAACGCTTCGTAATAGCTATGCACCTGCTCTTCAAGTGGGTATCGGTCAACCAGTAATTTGAACAACGATTCGGTTTCATCAAATTTGGTAGTATCCTGCATTAGTTTTTCAACATATTTTCCCAAAACCTGCATTTTGGTATCCACATCCAGTTGATCATTTTTCAACGCGCTTACAATGGACTCCAATGCTTTCTCCGGTTCATTTACCGATTTATAATATTCCGACAGCGAAACATAAACATACGGATTGTTCGGATCTTCCTTCAACACATTCTGGTAAATATCAAATGCTTTTTGAGGCATTTTCTGTTCCATGAAAATATCGCCGCGGATTATTCTGTATCTGGTTTCAGAAGGATATTTATTTATCAGCTTATCAATTTCGGCAATTCCTTTTTGAGGCTTGTTGTCCATGACGTATAACTGATATTTTTCGAACGAAGTGGATTCATCAATTCCTGCCAGATGTTCAAGCTCATCGTATGCCGCTATCGCCTTTTCGTAATCTTTGGTTTGTTTGTACAATGCTGCCAGCATATTGTACACTTCCACTTTGTTGGGGTAAATTTTCTGAATCTGGTTGGCAAGTTCTATCGCTCTTTTCCAGTTTTTCATGTCAGATTGCATCGAAATTAGCCGAACGCTGTACCACCAGTTGGTAGGTTGCAACCTCACGGCGGTTTCCATACATTTTACCGCATCAGTATCCATTCCCATTGCTCCATAAAGCATCCCGGTCTCCGACTGTGCGCCGGCATCCAACGAGTCTAAGGCAAGGCATAAACGAAACGTTTCAAGAGCCTGATCGTATTGCTGATTGTCTTTTTGATTTAATCCCTGATAGAAATAATACTTGAACTGGCGTTGTTGTGCTTCTGAAAGCCTGCTTTCAGGGACTTTTTTTTCTGCCACCCTTTTTGTTGCGGTACATGAACTCAAGGTAAGAATAACCGAAAAAAACAAAATATTTTTTATTTGCATAAACTTTTCAATATTTACTAATTAGAAATGTCCTTGTATTTCAGTCAGGACACTCTGAACAAAATTTTAGTGCTTGCCGGTATGGCCGAATCCACCCGCGCCACGATCGGTTTCACCTAATTCTTCCACTTCCAGCCATTCCGCCTGAACATGCGATGCAATAACCATCTGACAAATTCTTTCGCCATCATTCACAATGAAATCTTCGTTCGACAGATTGACAAGTATGATACAAACTTCACCTCTGTAATCGGCATCAATAGTTCCCGGAGAATTCAGAACGGTAATTCCTTTTTTCAGAGCCAATCCGCTTCGGGGGCGTATCTGGGCTTCAAATCCGGCCGGCAGTTCAATGAATAAACCTGTTGGGATCAATTTTCGTTCCAATGGTTTTAATAATACAGGTTCGTTCACATTTGCACGTAAATCCATTCCGGCTGAAAGGTCTGTGGCATATTGAGGTAATGAATGTTTCGATGTATTGACAATTTTTACTTTCATATTCTGTAGGCGAAGCAGTTTAATTTATCGATTCTGAATCAATCGTTTGTTTTTTAATTGTGAAATAATTAATGGTTTAGCTACAAAAATACGACTTTTTACGCTAATCCCGTTTATCATTAATGGAAAAATATATTTTTTTTAAAAATTGCTCATCTACCGTTACTTTCATTGTCCTAAATGTAAAAATTCCTTATTTCAAAGCGCTGAAAATCAATAATTATACTGCTGAAACGCTAATAAGAGTTAATACGTTTTAAACCTGATAAAAATTTATCAAAAAACAACATTTAATTTAAATTCTTTCTATATTTGTATCGATTATAATTAACAAACAAAAACGGGCATATACGTTTAAATTTAACAATCAACAATTCATATGCAAATTGTCTAAACACTCAAAAAACACCAATGAAAAAATTTGTTTCTGTATTAATGGCTGTCATTTTTCTTTCAGCCACAGCGGTATTTGCCCAGACTTCCACTGCTAAAACAACAAAGAAAAAAGCTACTACTGAAACTACCGAAAAGGCAAAAGCAACCGGTGATAAATTAAAAAAAGACGGAACTCTCGACAAACGTTACAAAGAAAACAAAACCGCTGTTGAAGCTACAGCTAAAAAAGCCGAAACTAAAAAAGCTGAAGTGAAAACCGAAGCAAAAGCAACCGGTGATAAACTGAAAAAAGACGGAACTCTTGACAAACGCTACAAAGAAAACAAAACTGCTGCTGAAGCTACAGCTAAAAAAGCTGAAATGAAAACCGAAGCAAAAACAACCGGTGATAAACTGAAAAAAGACGGTACTCTTGACAAACGCTACAAAGAAAACAAAACTGCTGCCGAAGCAACCACTAAAAAAGCTGAAGCTAAAAAGGACGAAGTAAAAACTACCACTAACGGAACTGTAAAAAAAGCTCAGAATGCAGCTGATAAAAAAGTAAGTGATACAAAGTCAGGTTCTGAAAGATACAAAGCTAAAGTAGTTAACGGTGTTCATGTAAAGAAAGATGGAACTCCGGATATGCGTTACAAAGAAAATAAAGAAGCTAAATAATCTCTGAAAATTACGAACAAAAAACGATTAAGAAAGAATTCTTAATCGTTTTTTTTATGACTAAATTGATTTAAGGTTCAAAACATTTTTAACCACACATTGTTCCTTTTTTAAACAATCATACAAGTCATATGTCATCAATCAACAATCCGCTTTCCATTAAATCCGTCACTTTCAAAAACAGAATCGGAATGTCGCCAATGTGTCAGTATTCTTCAGTAAATGGTTTTGCAAACGACTGGCATTTTGTACATTACGGAACCCGCGCAGTTGGCGGAACGGGTTTAATTATAGTTGAGGCCACGGCCGTATCGCCCGAAGGCAGAATCACACCTTTTGATTTGGGACTGTGGACTGACAGCCAGATTGTCGGGTTACAAAAAATTGTCAATTTTGTTCACCAGCACGATGCCGTTGCGGGGATTCAGATTGCACACGCCGGCCGTAAAGCATCACACGATTCACCTGTAAACGGAGGTAAACAACTCACCATAAATGAAGGAGGCTGGGACACGGTGGCTCCATCGGCTATCCCTTTTGACCCGAATGAAAGTGAGCCTGATGAATTGACAAAATTTGAAATTGATACCATTGTTGGGCAATTTAAAGCTGCGGCGTTAAGGTCTCTTGAAGCAGGATTCAAAGTACTTGAAATTCATGGAGCTCACGGTTATTTAATTCATGAGTTTTTGTCACCGCTGAGTAATATCCGAACCGATGAATATGGTGGAAGTTTTGAAAACAGAATTCGTTTTTTACTCGAAATTGTTGAGTCTGTTCAGGCAGTCTGGCCTTCGGACTTACCGTTATTTGTCAGACTTTCGGCTTCCGACTGGGCCGAAGGAGGTTGGGATCTGGATCAAACAGTTGAACTTAGTAAAATTTTACATGCCAAAGGTGTGGATTTAATCGACTGTTCATCAGGTGGAAATATTTATAATGCAAAAATAAAGGTTGGCCCCGGGTATCAGACTCATTTTTCAGAGGAAATAAGGAAGACAGGAATTCTTACTTCTGCTGTTGGTATGATTACTACGCAAGAACAGGTAAATTCTATTTTAGATGAAGGAAAATCGGATATGGTATTTCTGGCCCGTGAATTACTCCGTAATCCATATTTTACATTAAAAGCAACAGAAGATTCAACCTGGCCTGTTCAGTATTTAAGAGCAAAATAATCCCGAAGATTTTCGTCTTTAAAAATCTTATTCATCAATTTTATCTGTTTTTCTTCGTTCAGAATGATGGCTATCTGCTCGTGAATCCAGTTTTCCAAATCAACGGATTTATCAAGTCCCATTCGCTCTTTTATCGTATTTCTGCGACGATACATGGTGTTTTTGCTTAACCCCAGCACAATACACGTATCGGTAATATCCATTTGCAACGAGATAAGAGCTATCACAATTTTGTCGGACAGGGTAATTGCCGGAAAATTTGTTGTTAACAGGTCGATATGATTATTAAAAATCTGATTGACTTCATCAATGTACGATTGCCATTCCTCCTCGTTCAGAATAGTCTGTTTCATCATTTCGTCAACAAAACTTTCATAATTAATACTTCCAATGGGATATTTTCCTTTTAGTTTGTGGAATCTTAAAGAAGTATCAATTTTATACTGAATTTTGGACAGCAACAGAATTCTTTTGTTTTCAATTTCAGACAATAATTTTTGCTTATCCAGTTCATGTCTCGTTTGTTCCTTTCTTTGCTTCACACTCATGATAAGCATAAAAATTAAAGCCAGCAAAACCAGAAGTACCAGTACTCCCAGAAATATTACCATGTTTCTGTTGGCAATTTTTAATTTTGCATTTTCATTTTCTTTCATTACCAGACTATATCGTTTATCAATCCGGTACAATTTATATCGCTTGGTTTCGGTTACGACTTTCTCTCTGAATTTGTCGTACAGAATATAATAATTTAACGCTTTCTCATAATTTCCGGCAGCCCGTTCAGCCATTGCGCCTGAAAGATAAGCTGCCGCTTTATTTGCAACAGTGAAAGTGTCGGGCAGTGCTTTCTGAAAAAAATACATAGCCGAATCCGGATTCTGTAATTTTGAATATGCCAGCGACAGCCTGTTATAATAGTTAGAACTCTTTTCGTAACGACTGCCGGCAAGTAACAATTGTTTCACACGCTCAAACTCTGTCGTTTTATTCAGCAAAGTAATTGCCATTTCGTAGGTTATATAGTAATAGTTAGCTGTGTCGCGGGTGAAGAATGACAATTTTTCGGCTTGCTCGTAATAGTACATGACGCTATCAATATTCTTGTTCACATTATCGTACGAACTCGCCAGATCGCGCATGGAATAAGCTTCGTTTTTGGTATTACCGGCCAAATGAAAATAATCACGTGATTTTTTAAAATTCGGGATGGATTTCTCGTATAATTCATCGAGAGAATACAAATAACCGATTCTGAAATAAACAAGTCCGAGTAAGTTGTTCGCATTCACTTTCAGCAAAAGATTTTCGGCCTGTTTATATGATTCCATGGCCTGTTCATTCTGGTTATTCTTTTCATAATAATAGCCTAAAATATAGTAACATTTGCCAATGTAGAAATACTTTGTTGTCTTTGAAAAATAATTAATTGAAATTCTTATCAAACTGTCCGATGTGATAACCGAATCCATTTTATACAAACCGTAGTCATATACCATGCACCAGGATGCATAATCTGATTTTGATAGTTTTTCAGGGTGTTTAAACTGACGGAGTAATTTCATTCCTTCGGCCGGTGATGTTTCCATCAACTCATCAGCTTTTATTATGGATGGATTGTGAGTGTAATCTCGCCTGCAAGAGATAAAACAAAGCGAAAATAATAATGTCAGATAAATCAGATTCTTCATGATTTCACATTTTGAATTTTATCTTTTTTTATTGTTAATAGTTTGTTAAAACCAGCCTAAAATTACTTTTACAAATTGCGCATGCAGAAAATATTTTTAAATATATTTTTAAGTTATTTAAATCCAGGAGTTTAAGGTGTGATTATAAATAAACCCTTACAAATAGTTTTTTTGTAAGAATAAAATCACTTTAGTAACTTTGAATGCAAAAGTAAGAAAAAAAGTGATTTTTGAAATTCACATTTTTTATTTACTGAATATAAAAAAATCGATGTTAGTTTATCTTCTATATTTTTATATTTTGCAATGAGTTACAGTTGGTAAAATAAACTGTTTTTAACCTGAATTTTTTTGTTTACAACTTTATTGCATCAAGCTATTTCAATATAGTTCAATAAATCTGACTATAGCTTTATTTGTTTGTTTCTTTTAAAAAAAACGCTTGTCAAATATACTGACAAGCGTTTTTTCTTTATTCGAACCCGGATTATTTGTAAATCGAATTCAGAATATTTGAAAGTTGAATTCCACCACGATACAACATTTCATCTAACTCGTTAGAAAAATGATAAACATAATGGTAACTATTTGTATCAGAGGTGGTGTAATTATAAATTTGATTTCTCACATCATAAACAGCTTCAATCGATTGTAAAACTGTATATTTTTTAAATTTAGCTTTCTCTGGTTCAAATTTATCCTGTAAATAATGACTGAACTCCGTATAGGACATTTTTCTGTTTTCGATCAGGTAACTGTCCCACAGGGAATGAATATTAATTGTCTTGCCAAACCATTCAATATTTACTTTATTACCACCCATATCATCTTTTCGCCCCAAATGCAACGGCTGGTGTAAATCTCCAACAAAATGTACCAGAAATTTAAGCGCTTCGGCATCATTTTTATGTGTTTTAAGTCTGTTAGTCAGTGAGTCAAGTGCAAAAAACAAATGTTCGCCTTCTGATTTTGGATTTGAAAGCAACTTTTGAATATCAGCTGTAGTCATGTTGTCATCAAGATCCTGATAATGCCACTTATAACTGTAGGCATATTTTTTATCACTCCTAATATCGTCGGGCCATGTGGCATCATAAATAATCCCGTGGACGCCAAGCACTTTATCGACCTGCATTCTGGCTTTTTCGGTCAGATTCTGATACGCAATATCCGCAATAATGCGGTGTCCCACAGCATCGTAAGCCGACATTGAAAGAGTGGAACCAAGAAAAATCAGTGTTAGTAATTGTCTGTAAATTTTCATTTTCAATACAAATTTATTCTGTTGAATATGTTTTAATTGTTTATTTTAATGATAGCAAAGTTAGAATATTTATTCATAAAATAAATCACATTTATATTATTACCTGTTGGTTTTTTAAATGCCGTAATATTTATTCATTTATAAATCAGATAATTTATTTGTATCCGTATTTCGGATTTGAGTTGAAAATCTTTAATATATTTGTGTTGCAATTGAATAATTTTCACCACCACAATATTTTCTATTTATCCGTCCAAAGTGTCGAATGGAGGCAATCCTTCGAAGAGTCCCTTTACAATAAAGTATAGAGTGGATTATGTAAGGGTTTATCAACAAGTTACAAAAAATCAATAATTAGCTAAAGTTACATTTTTAGCGTTGGAATTATTAATATCTTTGCACAATAATAATTTTGATAATCCATCAACATAAAATGCTCTCCATTCCAGAAGAATATCACCTTTACCTGAAACTTGAGAAAGGGTTGTCCGACAACACGATAGAGGCATACGAGAGCGATTTGGCTAAACTAACCGGATATTTGGCTGATGCGCATATCAAACCTGTAGATGCCAGCACAGAAGTATTGCGCGACTTTATTATCGAAATAAGTAATCTTGGCATACAACCGCGATCGCAAGCCAGAATTTTGTCCAGTATAAAATCCTTCTATTATTTCTTAATTTACAAAAACATCATTGACAATGATCCTACCGAACTTCTCGAAAGCCCAAAGATAGGGCTGCGATTACCGGAAGTTTTATCGGTTAAGGAAATTGATGATATTGTTGCAGCCATTGACCTGTCAAAACCTGAAGGACAACGCAACAAAGCAATAATAGAAGTACTGTACGGATCCGGTTTACGTGTGTCCGAACTGATAAATCTTCAACTTTCAAAATTGTATCTTGCCGAAGGTTACATGATTGTGGAAGGGAAAGGAAGCAAACAAAGACTTGTGCCATTGTCGCAGCAGTCCATAAAACAGATTGAAATGTGGAAGATTGACCGTAATAACCTGAAAATAAAAAAAGAGGACGAAGATGTGTTATTTTTAAACCGG
>MTLE01000763.1_pt1 | contig 11974 bp, 10 predicted proteins | sample 1982461 | NCBI WGS metagenome assembly MTLE01 (sample SAMN05712605, study PRJNA340218) | biofilm metagenome | isolation source: sample SPL anode biofilm adapted to -200 mV | place: USA | collected 2012-02-03
CTCTTAAGATCCTGTCTATGATTGGCTAATTAAAGTAATCCGCGTTGATTCAGCAGTTCCATTATGATTTTCAGGGTCAGTTGACTTGCTGTATCGCCATCATCCCCTGAACTTCATGTTCCAGAATATGGCAATGGAGCATTCTTAACCCCGGAAAATCTTGCCGTATTTTGATGCGAACAGTTTCACCGGCACGTACATTCACCGTGTCTTTCCAGGCACGGTACGGCGCGACAGTCCGGAGACTATTAGGCTCTGTTTCAACAATTTGAAACTGCGTTCCATGCACATGAAATGGATGATCCATATCTGATTGATTACTGATCTCCCAAAGCTCAACCTCATGTGTCCGACTAATAAAATCAATTCTATCCATATCAAACGATTTACCATTGATAAGAAATTGCATCGAATGCTGACCATTCGCCATACTCATGACCTCGGTAAAAATGATTTTTTTAACACTTTGTGTCGCACCAAGATCATCAATTTTTCTCAGCGAATCCGGAACATTAATTGAGTTACCCGCCGACATATTGACCGTCGCAATTTTGGTGGTTTGTTCAACCGCTACATGCCCCATTTTTCCTCGGTTGTAGGGCTCAAGCTGTAAATTGACACTCCCCTTTTGCCCCAATGTATCAACAATGATTTCCACCCGTTCCGCCGGGCTCAGTAAGAGTTGCTGTAAATCACGAACCGGTTTTTCAAGTAAACCGCCATCGGTTCCGACCAATGTGAATTTATGCCCCGATAACGAGAGATTGAGATATCTGGCGCTGGATGCATTCCAGATCCGCCAGCGCTCAGTGCCTGGCAGATTGATAACGGGTTGGAATTGACCATTCACCAACACATACTGACCTTCACGACCATTCATCCAGTCCATAGCATCATTACCAGCAATAGCCCCCTCGCGGGTTAACTTAAGATCAGAAATCATCAAATTACGCTCAGGTATATTTTTAAGCGGATCATTTTTTGCTCTGACAATAAATGGTGCCGCAAGCCCTCGATAAACCTGCTCTGCTGTATATTCATGCGGATGAGGATGATACCAATACGTTCCGGCACTTCCCTCCGGCATGGTAAATCGATAAGTATGCGATTGCCCCGGCAATACAGGATCCATCGGATTACCATCTTGTTCTGGTGGAATAGGTAAACCATGCCAGTGAATTGTGGAAGGTTGCGGTAATTTATTAATGAATGTTATCTCTACCGTATCGCCCTCATACACCTCTATGAGCGAGCCGGGAATACTATTGTTATAGGCCCATACGGTGGTTTTCTTTCCAGAAACAAATTCCATTTCGGTTGGAGCTGCAATGACATCCGCTTTAAACAGATTTTGTTGGTGACTTTGGTTCTCTAATTTAACGATTGGCTGAAGCTCCTCACCGTGAAGCAACTCCAATGCGATTGCGGTGTCTCTCCCCATCATTGGCATCATCATGCCGTGCATTGATTCTTGCGCTGAAACAGGAGGAATAACAACAATAAAGATTGCAGCTAAAATCAACAGACCATGAGATTGAAATGACATTTTAGCACCCTGTATTTATTGGCTAATGAATAAATAATAGGTGAACTACAGGTAAGCGTGGTGTTGTTTTGGTGCAGGCCCTTTATACGGCCTGACCACAAACAGATTCTAAGATTGTAATTCATACATAAAAATCATGAATAACTGCGCGTCATGCCCATCTATCAGTCAAGTTTTCATCGGTTGCTATCATCATCCGCATTAAAATAAATGCCGGCTTTTTTTCTGGCCTGCGTTAAGACATCAAGCACAACCAATGAATGATCGAGATTTTTGTAGCATACTGAGTAATCATTCTCAGTAAACATGGCATGAAACGCACGAAATTCATTAACCATATGATTCTCGTATTCATGTTTATTGATAACGGAAAGCTCATTATTAATGCAACATTCAACGGATTTAGAAATATTGGGTGCACTGGTTAACTTGATATAACCATTGATACCCTGAACCGTCGCATGACTAGGGCTTTGTGAGTCTTTGGCCCCACAGCAAACAGCAATAAATGCTGGATATTGCATAATCAATATGCCTGACGTATCAATGCCATTGAACCCGATATTGGCATGATATTCGACCGCATCCGGTTTTCCGAACAAGCCACAAATAAAATGCACATTGTAGATATTGATATCATAGAGTGCGCCACCAGACCTCGCCGGATCAAATGCAGGTAAAACAGTGCCTGAAAGATATTGTGGATAACGGCTTGAATATTGCGAGTAATTACACTGGACTAGCTTGATATTACCAACTTTCTCAAGGTTCTCTTTAATATACTGAAAATTGGGTGAATAAAGTAATGTGATCGCTTCCAAAAGGAACAAGTTATTTTTTCTGGCAATATCCGATAACGTTAAGAGTTCACCAGAGTTTGATGTAAAAGGCTTTTCACAAACCACATGTTTATGGGCATTAAGGGCCGCTAAAGCATATTCATAATGCAGATTGTTAGGAATACCGATATAGACGATATCAATCTCAGGATCGTTCAGTAATGCTTGGTAATCGGTATAAATTTTTTTTATGCCAAAGTCTTTGGCTAAGGCTTCACCTTTTGCCCGGCTACTTTCTCTAACTACAATAGCTTCACAAGTAATTTCAGCGATCTGACTGATTGCATTAAGACATGTAACAACAATGTTCCCTGAACCAACAATACCGACTCGCATGATTTATCCTCTGCATTCATCACAATAAGATTGATGTCATTTTTCTATCTGATAACGGATATGTCCCCGAGACAAAGAAGCAATACAAGTACAACAGAGAGGAAATATACAGTCAGCATATATCAGTTATTACAAATAAAAACACCGCGCATACCGTTAAATATGCGCGGTGATATTGATCTAATGCAAATTAGATCAGGAAGTCATTCAGAGTTTTACCGGCCGCAATGCCTTCACGGATAGGCACTGGCTGACGACCTTGGCCAGTCCAAGTCTGTACATTACCTTCTGCATCTGTGTATTTATATTTAGCTGGACGCGGTTCACGTTTGCTTGTTTTTTCAGTAGCAACAGCACCAGCAACCAAATCAGCTAAATCGATACCTTCTGCTTTCAACAATTCTTTATATTCAGCAATTTTTTGCAGGCGCGCTTCCTGACTCTTACGTACAGACTCTTCATTAGCACGGCGCTCTTCTACGATAGCCGTTAATTTTTCATAACCTTCGTTCAACTGTTCAAGAGTCAATTCACGAGTGATTGCTTTCAGGCTGCGAGCGTTTAAAAAGACACGTAAGAAATCTGACATGGTTTTACCTTCAATTTCATTATTAATGGGGAGGCTTTACTAGCCACCTTTTAATTGTATATTTGAATTATAAAATTAACAAATAAATTTATATTGCAGATACTCATCGCCCATATCTCGAAACAGAAACCAGATCTTATCTTTATCATTTATTACATCGCGCTAAAAATTCAGTGTATCCGATTTATTCTTCGGCTGTACTCGCCAGACTATTAATTGTCGCAAATTGAGAATTGCAATTTGCGACTTAATGGCAGCCACCACCTGTTTGCTCTCCATCAGCAGCATTTAGTAAATGAACATGGCACAGACTATTAACCCATAAAAAATGAAAGGTTTTAACCCATGTGTATCAAGTGGTTAAGAAACATAGCAAACAAGGCTGATTGAGACTCGATGTGCAATTTATTATAGATATGTTTGCGGTGGTTTTTTACTGTTCCGACAGAAATTGCTAACTGTTGTGCAATAGTTTTAGAATCATTCCCCTGCAATAATAATTGCAGAATAGTTTGTTCTCTTGCTGTCAGTTGGTTGATAGCGAACGTCGCTATTCCCTGATCAATAAGATCACGAATATTTGCTTTTCCCGGCGGAGCTAAGGAAAACGAAAAAGACTCATTGCACCAGTGCTGACAACATAGTGCCGATAATACCGGAAACAGGGGAACTAGTTTTTCTTTTGCAACACGATGTAATTCATTTTGTGTACTTAAAAAACCCAGAAAAACCACTATCCATCGCTCTTCATCAATCAGAACGACAATACCTATTTCATTTTTCCAACCCGTATCTGTATAAAATTCATCAACATATTCTGTTGCTAAACCCATCTGTTCCGTCAACGCAGTGAAAGAATAAATGCCGGGCTCAAGACCCGACATTATTGCTCTATAAAAGGGATCGTATTGATAGGTTCCATTAAAATAATTCTGAAACAGCAACTCTCGCTGATGAGTAATATCGTCATATAAATAAACTGGTTTCCGGGTTTTGCTATAGCCTAAAATCACTACACAATCAAAAGCACATAATGCGCTAATGTATTGAACCAATGCCGATGAAAAACGCGGTGTTCTTACCGCAGCAATCACTCCCGCCAATTCCGACACGCCTTCCTCAGCTTTCTTCATTTTCAGATTACCTCCAGACAATACTGATTATCCGCCGATAAAAAATGAAGATCTATCCCTAAAGGGACATAGAGTACCGTTAGTCTATTTAGCACTATCGAATAAATATTCCCGTAGTGATGAGGTAAATAAATCATGACCAGCAATACATTAATAGACGAACTTGAGCAGCGCGGGCTACTCGCGCAAATTTCAGATAAAAGATTGTTATCTGACCACATCAATTCAGGCTCAAGAATAGTCTATTGCGGTTTTGATCCGACCGCAGACAGTTTACATATTGGTCATCTCGTGCCGCTGCTGATGTTGCGCCGTTTTAAATTGGCCGGACATAAACCTATTGCCTTAGTTGGTGGAGCAACAGGCATGATTGGTGATCCCAGCTTTAAAGCGACAGAACGGATGTTAAATACGCCAGAAATAGTACGAAGCTGGATTACTGCTTTATCTGCACAGATTACCGCAATTCTGAAATCCGATGACACAACAGAAAACGAATTGATATTAGATAATGCCAATTGGGTAGCACAAATGGATGTGTTGACGTTTTTACGCGATATCGGTAAACATTTTTCCGTTAATGCCATGATCGTGAAAGACTCCGTTAAGCAACGATTAGACCGTCCTGATCAGGGCATTTCTTTCACTGAATTTTCCTATTCATTATTACAATCGTACGATTTTGCCGAATTAAATAAACATTATGATTGTTCAATACAAATTGGTGGTAACGACCAATGGGGCAATATCACCAGTGGCATTGATCTGACCCGGCGATTAAATCAGCACAAGGTGTTTGGCATGACGCTGCCATTAATCACCAAGGCTGATGGCACCAAATTCGGTAAAACAGAAAGTGGTGCCGTGTGGCTGGATCCGCTTAAGACTTCGCCTTATGCCTTTTATCAATTTTGGCTGAACACGGCTGATAACGATGTGTATCGTTTTTTACGTTATTACACATTTTTATCCCCTGATGAAATTAATGCACTAGAGTTGGCCGACCGAAGCAGAAACAAACCGGAAGCACAGGCAGTACTGGCACGTGAAATGACATTACTGATCCACGGTAAAGCTGCGTTGCTCGCAGCAGAACATATTTCACAGGCACTGTTTACGGGGAATTTTAGTCAGTTAACACAGGAAGAGTTTCAGCAATTGGAACAAGACGGCATCCCGATGACAGAAACCAGGACTCGATTATCGTTATCGGAATTACTGATCAAAACCGGGCTGGCAACTTCAAATCGTCAGGCTCGTGAGTTTATTCAAAACGGCGCCATTGCCGTGAATGGTGAAGTATTTCAATCAGATGATTTGGCGGAAATATTCCCACTACATGATTGTTATTTCGTATTAAAACGTGGCAAAAAACAGTTTCATCTGGTGAAGCTCTTATAGTAAAAAACCCGGCGCAAGCCGGGGATAAATGCAGAGAAGAACTATTTTATTAACTCACAGCAGTCAATACCGCCTTCACATCGTGTAACGTCACAGGAGCTGGGTTGGTAAACAATGACACTTCCAGCAAAGTCAGCTCCGCTATTTCATCAAACTGTTCCTCTGTAATCCCTGCCTGACTTAAGGAAGGAATACCAATTTCACGATTCAGATGAGTAAGCGCATCCACTACCGCATCGACCGATAGTTGATCACCTGCCAGACCGATAGCACGCCCAATCGCTATTACTTTTTCCGGCACCGCCCGGCCGTTAAACGCCACTACTTCGGGTAACACGATGGCATTAGCCAGACCATGTGGTAAGCCACAGACCGCCCCTAGTGGATGAGCAATGGCATGCGCTAATCCGAGGATTGCGGAATTGAAAGCAATGCCAGCCAAAAGACTGCCCAGCATTACCTGTGAACGCGCCTCAATATCATCCGGTGAACGCACAACTTTCGGCAGATACTGATAAATCAGCGCAATCGCCTTATAGGCATTGAGATCCGTCAGTGGTGTGGCAATAGTGGATAATGCCGCTTCAATCGCATGCGTCATTGCATCCATCCCGGTCGAGGCGGTCACTGACTGCGGCATGGAAAGTGTCAACAACGGGTCGACTAGTGCTACATCGGCAGCGATAGCCCGTCCGGCCAGCACCATTTTCCGCTTTCTGGCATGATCACTGACGATGGAAAAACTGGTGACTTCACTGCCAGTACCTGATGTTGTCGGAATAGCAATCATCGGTACCGTAGTTTTGGTGATTTTATCCATGCCTTCATAATCGGTGATCGTTCCACCTTCACTCAGCAATACTCGCACGGCTTTAGTGGCATCAATGACACTGCCGCCGCCAATAGCGATCAACAGATCAGTTTTTTTTGCCTTGGCAAATTCGGTCATGCGATTGACGAGTGCGATGTCTGGATCGGGTGTAACCTCATGAAAGCAGCAGACAACACCAAAAGCTGTGGTGAGTTTTTGCAGCAGCGGATCGGCAATACCTGCAGCCTTCACACCCGGATCGCACACCACCATGACAGAGCGTCCATTCAGACGCTCAGCCCATTCCACCACCTGTTCGCTGACACCGCAGCCAAATATCACCTTATTGGGCACTTCAAAGACAAAAGACATGTTATTTGTCCTCTTGTTCGAAGGCGGTTTTCAGTGCCGACACCAACAGATCACAACCCGCTTTATCGATCACCAGAGGCGGCGCCAGTACCAGTTTTGGCCCGACCGGACGCACCACAGCCCCAGCCTCCCGAGTGGCGGCGGCGATCCGAAATGCCAGATTGTTATCCGGGGCAATTGAGGTTCGTGCCTGTTTGTCATCCACCAGATCAATGGCCACCATCAGCCCTTTGCCGCGCACATTTCCCACCGACGAGAAAAGCGACTCAAAGGTCTGTAATTGACTGAGCAGATATTCGCCCATATGCGCGGCATTCGCAGGCAGATTTTCTTTTTCTACAATATCGAGCACGGCCAGACCAGCAGCACAACCCAGAGGATGCCCGCCATAGGTGTAGCCAGTCATCAGCAGACCACGGTGATCATGATTGTCCAGATAGGCATCTTCGATACGCTGGTTCAATACGGTGGCAGAAAGTGGCACATAGCCTGCAGTTAATGCCTTAGCAAACACCATAATATCGGGCTTAACGCCCCAGCCACGGGAGCCAAACATCGAGCCACTGCGGCCAAAACCAGTAACTACTTCATCGGCAATCAGCAGTACGCCATATTTATCACAAATCTCGCGTACCAGTGGCCAGAAATTCGCCGGCGGTACAATCACGCCACCCGCCCCTTGTACCGGTTCAGCTATAAAAGCCGCGACGGTGTCCGGGCCATAATAAAGAATGTCACGCTCTAGTTGAGCGGCCACCAATTTACCCAACTCAACCGGGTCTTCACAGTTCCAAGGGTTGCGATATAACCACGGTGATTCGATCTGGCTGCAACCATCCAGCATCGGGCCATAGTTCAGACGATAAACCGGTAAACCGCTGACTGAGGTACCACCAATATGCACACCGTGATAAGCATTTTTCAGGGAGATAAACCGGGTACGTTTCGGTTCGCCTTTTAACACCCAATATTGACGTGCTACTTTTAATGCAGTTTCAACACCATCAGAACCACCCATGCCGAATAACACCCGGCTCATACCTTCCGGTTGAGTCATCTGGATAATTTTATTCGCCAGCTGTTCCGCCGCCGGATGCGAAACACCATCAAACAGTTGATAATACGCCAGTTCGTCCATCTGTTTGTTGATAGCAGCTTTCACTTCTGGGCGATTATGCCCTACGTTGACACACCACAAGCCAGCAAAGCCATCGAGCATTTTCCGGCCTTTATCATCCCACACAAACAGGCCGTCACCTTTCACGATACGCAGCGGCTCTTTACCAGCCCAATCGTTCGGATGCGCCATTGGGTGCCAAAAACGGTAAGACTTACCCTCTACAGCTGAATTCAGCATAGTCATAATATTTCTCCGGTATAAATCAGAATCAGTAATTAAGAACGATGGTTGTGTAGTTAGAGTGTTTCGACAATCTGCCCAATACGGGAGTAACGTTCAGGGCTCATCCGCTTAAGCAGATGTGCGCCGAAATACCCCGCCAAGGCGATAAAGAACAGTAGATAAGGCAGTGCAGATACGACCGGTGATGACGACCCACTCATTACATCGAGATTATTAATGACGAGGTTCAGCGTAGCGAACATCCCTACTCCGGATAGTACGGGCGCAATAAGACGGCTCCAGAGCGACGCTTGCAGTGTTTTGTTTTTCAGAAAATACGCTACGACCGCAATCGAGACACCACATTGCAACAGTAAAATTGACATACTGCCCAGCGCGGAAGCCCAAGAGAACACATCGGTCATCGGGTCGAGTTTCAGCACGACAAACAACGCCGTCGCAGCGAACATAAAAATACCCTGCACCATGCTGGCGATGTACGGAGTCTGAAATGACGGATGGGTGTAGGCCATTTTCGACCACAGCAGACCATCACGACTGATAGCAAAAAGATAGCGAGATAGGGTGTTATGGAATGCTTGTGTGGCGGCAAACAGGCTGGTGATTAATAGAACCGACATCAGATCGGTCGCCCAACGGCCCAGTACTTGTTCTGCGATGGTGTAAATAAACAGACCCGGATCTTTCGCTGCGGTCGCCGCCACTTCAGCAGAGCCACAATATTGCACAAAAGCCCATGAAGTCAGAGCAAAAAACAGCGCAATCAATGTAACTGCCGCCAGTGTCGCCTTAGGCACTACTTTTTCCGGTTCGCGACACTCTTCGGAATAAATCGCGGTTGCCTCGAAACCCACAAATGAACAGATGGCAAAAACCATCGCGATACCCATGTTGCCGCTGAACATGGCCGATGGTTCAAAAGAAGTAAATTCAATACTGATCGGTTGGCGTAAAATGGCAATGTCAGTCAGTAGTACAATGCCTACTTCCAGCAACATCAATATACCAAGCACTTTTCCACCCAATTCCACTTTGGCAATACCCAGTGACACCACAATCACTTGCATACCTAAGGAAAACAGCCACCAAGGGATATCGAGCCCAAAGTGAGACTGAATAAATTGTGCAGAGAAAAAACCAAACATCGCAGTAACGGAAAGCTGAATGGCAGTATAAGCCAGCAAGGCCACGCTTAGCCCTGCCATACCACTGTTAATGCCTAACCCTTGCGCAATATAAGAATAAAATGCACCAGCATTCACCACATAACGACTCATGGCGACAAAACCAAAACTGAACACTACCAGCAGAATACCAGCTAACAGATAAACACCTGGCACACCGGAACCATTGCCAGCCATGAAGGCGACTGGTAAACCACCGACTACACCTGTAAGTGGTGACGCCGCCGCGATAACGAAAAAGATAATTGACCAAAGGCCAAGACTACCTTTCTGAAGTTGATTTTGCTGTTCCATGTTCCTCTCCTTCCTTGATGGATCATGGTCAGTCTATGAAGCTACGGTGTTTTAACGTTATCGAAATCCGGCAAACTTTCAGATCATTATTAAGCATTAAATTTTCGGATCGCTTTCTGCGTTTGTGATGGCAGCTCACCGAACAAACGTTTGTAGTCGACCGTGAATTGCGACAGGTGCCAGAAGCCCCATTGCGCAGCGATTTCACTGATGTTAGACGATGTATCACTCATCACCAGAATGCGCCTCACCGCATTAAGTCGCATATTCTTCAGAAATACCGCCGGACTTTGACCCGTCACCGTTTCAAAACAATTCTGTAAAGTGCGGCGAGAGGTATGAGTCAATGAACACAGCTCATCAACCGTCAGTGGCGTTTCTGCACTCTCGATAAATGCTTCTTGCGCCTTCGTCACGACACGCTGTGCTTTTTGCAGTGATTGTTTGATATTTATATTTTGCTGATGAGCGACATCGAAAAATGAAAAAACCAACTCCCTGATTTCACTTTGAAATTGATACCGAGCCTGTTTACCTGCCAGTTGTAACGGATGCTCCATCACCCCCTGAATAGTTGCGCTGATCTGCTGACGAATACGATTAGCTAAAATATCATCTCTGACAGAACATACTGAGCGCGGTAATTCATCAACCCGATCACCTAGTAATGTCAGGGGAATACTAAGAACCAATAGTGACGAGTATTCTGGTGTTTGCAGCATCAATTCACCGCGACGATAAGACCAGGTTACATCCTGTAACGTCATGGGCTTTCCCATCCAGCGCGTTTCACCGGAAAGCGCCTTAAAGACACCGAGACACAGTGTATCAGTACGTGCTTCACCATTTTGAAAAACAGACTGAGACAACTGCTCTTCATACAATTGCACGCCATCCAGCCACACCTCTTTGAGATTGCCCTCAAAACGACCCTTTGAGATCTGATCATAACGAAGTGACCAATCAGTCAGGATCTGACTATGCTGCGCCAATTCCTGTATGCGAGAAGCACTACGGAATCCGTTCTGGTTATCTGAATGAGAATTGAGCACCATGAGTGATCCTTATATAAAGGAAATATAAGGATCATCAGCAAAAAATAAGCCATACAGATATCGAAATTCGGCAGAGTTTTTAACTAATTATCAACCAATAGCAGTTGATTAATTCGGAAACAATGAAAATACAAGATAAAAACACATCACCAATTAATATAATAAATTTTGTGCACCAATATGGATTCAACGCTCATTTTGGCGCAAATAGACATAACAGAAACCACATGATGTACTATCCATTCAAGAATTAATTAATAAGGGTGTTATATGTTCGGTATTCATGATCTCGCATTATTTATTATTTCAGGCTTCTTACTCAATGTAATGCCAGGCCCAGACTCATTATTAATCATGTCAAAAAGTGCATCTCAGGGGTGGCGAGCAGGCAGTGTCGCATCACTCGGTATTGGCTCCGGCGTTTTTGTGCATGTATTTGCGGCAGCACTTGGTTTATCTGCAATTCTGGCCAGCTCTGCAACTGCGTTTACAGTGGTGAAATATGTGGGAGCCGCTTATCTCGTCTATATCGGCATCACCGCTTTACGCCAGAAATCCAGCGTCGATAGTAAAGCAAACAATTCTATGAATTCATTACCACACACAATGAAATCCATTTTTTGGCAAGGTTTTCTGAGTAATGCACTGAACCCTAAGGTAGCGTTGTTTTTCCTGGCTTTTGTGCCGCAATTTATTAATCACGACTCCCCGGAAAAAGCACTAGCCTTCATTGTTCTGGGTGCCATTTTTAACGTAAACAGCATGCTGTGGTGCCATTTTCTGGCTATTTGCACTGCATTTGCCAGTAAACGACTAAAAATCAGTAAATCTATGAGTGTTTGGCTGAATAAAACAATTGGAGTGTTATTTATTTCATTAGGAATGAAATTAGCGTTGGCAGCAAAAAATTAATGAAATGATTCGAACTTAATCAAGGTCGAGCGGAGTCAATATTATTGGGCAGTAAATGATGGTTTAATATCGAGTTTACTGAGTTTCAGGCAACAAAAAACCCCGCATTAGCGGGGTTTTTTGTATCTTGCAATTAGGA
>MTLE01007112.1_pt1 | contig 11972 bp, 9 predicted proteins | sample 1982461 | NCBI WGS metagenome assembly MTLE01 (sample SAMN05712605, study PRJNA340218) | biofilm metagenome | isolation source: sample SPL anode biofilm adapted to -200 mV | place: USA | collected 2012-02-03
AGTTTTGATGGCCGATGCTTCAAAAGAAATTGAATTTATAGTTTTGGGAAATCTTTATTGTATGGGAACAGAAAGTAACCCCATTACTATATCTGTACTCCCAAGTTTAGTTAATCCAAATCTGGATTTTCCACGTTTGTGGGGAGGAATTGTTTGTGATGCAACGTGTAAAGAATTTTTAATGTTGTATACTCATGTGGAGTATTGTGGCGCCGTTACCACTGAGCAGTCTCCTTCTGTTAAACTGGGACTTTATAAAGCTGCTGCGGGAGAAGGACTTCCTATTATCAATTTCAGAAATAATGTAGATGGAAAACTGGTTATTGAACATTGTACATTCAATAATGCTGGTGAAGATGGTATTTACCTTGAAGGAGGAAACTATATTATTGCATACAACACCCTGTATACAGTTGGTGAGGTAGGTGGTGATATGATCAATCTGAAAGCCGGTTCTGTAGCCGATATCTGCTACAACCTTGAATATAGTCCGAATACAAATGGTTTGAAATTATCGAATACAGGTGATAGAAATCCCGCGTGTAGTCCGATTTGTTATAATAACACTTTAGTAAACTGTGGCTGGAGACGTCCAACTGTGAAGGGTGGCGGTATCTGGCTCGAAGCAGGTGTGAATGCGCAAATCTATAATAATTTACAAATAAATCCACGCTTTGCGGTTAAAAACAGCACGTCGAGCCCTGCAGATCCTGCCTCAATTTATGATTATCAATATTACTATGGATACGATCAGACAACAGTTAATAGTTTTCAAGCAGGTGTAGCTGATGTTGTAAGAGGTCCGCATGATATAGCAGGCACTGTGGCCGGACAGAATAATCCGTTACTTGTTAATTATGAATTGGATAATCCTGTTGACAATACTATTTTTGATACTGACTGGGATTTCCATCTTCAGGCCAATTCCCCTGCTATCGGAGCAGGAACCACTAATTTTACACGTCATTTTGGAACAGCCGGCTCAGGGATTACCATTCAGGGCGTAGAATATTTGTCGCCGGAACCTTCGACAACAATTGGCGCTTTTGGAATGGTTGCCACTAGTCTGTCATCAACGAAAGAAAATACCTTTGAAGTATATCCTAATCCTGTTGCTGAAACTTTGAACATTAAATTGAAATCCAATGCTGTTGGTTCGGTTGTCAGTATTTATTCATTACTGGGCGCTAAACTTATTGAAAAATCTATTGCTTTAGACGAAAATTTAAGTATTCCGGTAGCTAATCTGGATAACGGAGTTTATTATGTTTCTGTTAAAAACGGGAACAACACAAGTGTTAGTAAATTTATTAAGAAATAAGATTGCTTTTTTGGTATAATATCTCAGAAAAAATAATTTGAACGATACCTTTTGTCTTGTGACATTAGGTATTGTTTAATTGAATAAAACAAATTACATGTTTCAATTATGAAAGTATTTATAAAATTAAAATTATATCTGGTACTATTTGTATTTTTAAGTTTACCAGTTGGTATTTTTGCTCAGTCAGCAGTGACTTCAGTTCCCGTAACAGTTAATCTTAAAGCTTACAACTTTATGATTGCAAATGATATGGGACGGAACGGATATTATGATCAAAAACCTGTTGCTGCACAAATGGGCGAGTGGGCAGGAAAAGCGCATATTCATTTTGTGGTTGCTGCCGGTGACGAACATCACTTCAATGGTGTGGCCAGCATTAATGATCCGCTTTGGATGACAAATTACGAATTAATTTATTCTCACCCCGAGCTGATGCTGGATTGGTATCCGATTCTGGGAAATCACGAGTACCGTGGAAATACACAGGCTGTACTTGATTACTCAAAAGTAAGCCGCCGTTGGGTGATGCCCGCACGTTACTACACAAAGGTTGAAAAGGTGGATGAAAACACATTCATCCGTCTCATTTTTGTCGATACTGCACCAATGATTGACAAATACAGGAATGATAGTACAGACTATCCTGATGCCTGCAAACAGGATTATAATGCTCAATTGAATTTTATTGACAGTGTGCTCAGGGTTTCTACCGAAAAGTGGAAGATAGTGATAGGTCATCACCCTGTTTATGCACAAACTCCGAAAGATGAAGATGAAAGGACAGATATGCAGGCTCGTTTAGATCCACTCCTGAGAAAATACAAAGTTGATTTTTATATTTGCGGACATATTCATAATTTTCAGCATATACGGAAAGCTGATTCTCCTGTTGAGTATTTTGTAAATGGTTCTGCCTCCGGTGCACGACCTGTAAAGGCTATCGACGGAACACAATTTTGTAGTGGTAAATCAGGGTTTGCACTTTGTTCAGCGACAAACTCAAATCTGGCACTGACTTTTATTGATGTATCAGGCATTCCCATATACAGTTATAAGAAAACCAAATAATGCAATTATTAATTATTCAGGTTAAAGTTACATAAGTTCGTATTAAATCAAACAGGTAGCATAGTAATTATTGTTTTTTTTTATGCTGCCTGTTATTATTATTAATTTTGTTGATATAGTTAATTTCAAGGTAATAACTGTTTATGCCAATTTATGCGTCCTGAATAATTGATTATAAATTCAGTTTTTTGTTCGATTTCTAATTCAATTATTGATTTAAAAATGGGGGATTTATTACATTTTTATTTGTATGTTTGTAAATATTATCATTTTAAAGGTAAGATTTAAATATTTGAATATAAATGAAATATAATTGAAATTCAAATGTAATATAAATGTAATATTAATTTAAAATTTGACGTATGAAAAACAAAACCAAAATTGAAAAAACAGAAAAAGCAATTGAATTTGCAGGAAGCTTAAAATCAAATTTAGAAACTCTGAAAGGGAAAGGAATCGATGTTGAATTTATTAAGTCCTTCGAAATGTCTGTTCGGAAACTGGTGAAATTGCAGAATGAATTAATTGCACTGAAAGAGAAGGTCAGAGTAAAAAAAGAACAGATTGAACAAGCCAGAGAAATTGCCATTGAGCAATCTAAAATTGCCAGAGATAAAGCTAAAAACATTCCTGAAGTTAAAAAATCAGGCAAGCTGAAGAAAGTAAAAGAAAGTCCTGCTGAAAATGTAACCGAATAATTTATTTAAAATTGCTTTTTCGAATTCTGAGAATTACTCCGTTAATTCTTTTATTAGAGCTCATTGTAAGTGATGACCCAACAGGCAAAGAACAATTAGACAACTAAAAATTGGAATATGAGAAAAGTAATTGCAGCAATCAATATGACACTTGACGGAGTCTGCGATCACACTGTAGGAATTGTTGATGAAAATCTTCATCAACATTATTCTGACCTTATAAATAATGCCGGAGTGATTTTGTATGGACGGACTACATACCAATTAATGCAATTCTGGCAGACATTAATAAAAAAACCATCCGACCAAAAGTCAATGAATGACTTTGCATTATCAATAAACAAAATCGAAAAAATTGTTTTTTCCAACACATTGAAAGACACAGGTTGGGACACAGCTAAAATTTCAAACAGACCTCTTGACGAAACGATTTTAGAACTCAAGCAAAAACCGGGAAAGGACATTCTGATAGGTAGTCGTAGTTTGATTATTCAACTTTTAAATAGAAAACTAATTGACGAATTTCAAATCTGTATTCATCCTATGATCGAAGGGAAAGGTTTGCTATTGTTTGATCAGATAAAAGACAGAATTTTTTTCAAACTCATCAAGTCGAAATCTCTAAATTCGGGGGTAACAATACTGTATTATGAACCGACATCACAAGAAACAACGAACCGCTAACACTCGCTATAGTTAATTGTTGTTGCTGAATAATCATAAGTAGTAGTAAAACAAATGATAGTGTAGTTCTGTATGTAATAAATACCGATTTCGTAAGTGTTATAATAGCCCATAACTGCCGGATTTCATTTGGTAACTTTGTTTTTCATGCCATACTCACCCGGGCTGGAAACATACAATATGCATTGATAATAAAGTGTATCAGTGTATGTCTTATTGAAAATATAATTTTTGAAAAATCAAACACAGAATAACCGTCTTAACCGGAATACCGAATGTGTGAAATTTATTGTTTCATCAAAAAATCATTGGACCGGTACATATGAACAATCTGTGTTTTAACCTGTTAATATTAAATAAATTTGTTGCTTATGAACAGATTGGAACTGGTAAGAAATGAACTGGATAGTATCCTGCTGAACCTCGAAAATGCAAACGACCGGCCTGAAGGTTACATCCATTTGTACGGAGTTTCAAATTTTTGTATTTTGCTGGCATTAAAACGGAAACTCGATGTGGAAATGTGCTCCATCATTGGTTTGTTGCACGATATTTATACCTATAAGTTTGGTTATATAAAAGAGCATGCCAAACTGGGCGCTATTGAGGCTGAAAAATTATTGACCGATCTGGAGATGTTTAATGAGGATGAAATTAGTCTTGTCAAAACGGCCATTAGCAACCATAGTGATAAGAAGTTAAAGCACGATAAATACAGCGAATTACTGAAAGATGCCGACGTTATACAAAATTCATTATATGATAATTTTGAAACAAAGCATAAAAAACGGTTGAAAAAAGTGATGAAGGAATTAGGCGTAAAAATTAAACTCAAAAAAATTCTCGCTTCCGATACAAACACATATATATGCTGATTTTTTACCTCAAAAAATAAAGTCGAAATATCTATGAACCAGATTATCAACAATTACAATTCGCTTGTAGCTAAATATCAAAAAATAGAAGCGGATCTGACTGAAAATGAGATTCATGATAAAAGAGTTATTTTACGTAAGATTTTCCCTATTCTGGCAGTTTACAAAATAAAAGAATCGGGGATAAAAAATGGAGAAAAAACTTTCAAAATCTTCGGGAAGTTGCGCGATGTGCAGGTACAGATAATGAAACTGGAAAGTATAGAGCAAACTCCTGAAATTCTGGAATATCTGAATCATTTAAAAATGAAAGAGATATTGCTGAAAAATAAAATATTGGTTTTTAGTGAGAACCGGAAACTCAAATTTCCTTTTGTCAGACGAAAAGCCAATTTTGATCCGAATAAATTATTCCTGAAAGCGAATAAACTGCAAAATAAAATAGCTCAAAAAGTGCACGAGCAAATGGTTGATGATGCGGAAGATATACACAAAATACGGATTGCATTCAAAAAGCTGAGATATGTGGTGGAAGTGATATCGTACATAGACAAAATTGAAGACGATAAACTGGAGAAAATGAAAATGTATCAGGATCAACTTGGTGAAATTCAGGATTATCAGGTAATGATAAACAATTACAGAAAATATTTTAAGAAACAACATGCCGTAGAAGCGGACACTGAAAATTTTGAACATGAGCAGTATATTCTGATAGAGAAATTCAGTAATCAAATTGAATCGTTTGTAGAATTTTGTCTGAAACTTGTTCCGTTTAATTATGGACTGCAAAGTTTAAACCCTTTTGAAACGGCTGAAGAAATAAACTAAAAACTAATAACATGGGAAAAAACAGTAAAACTGATACCGACAGATTTAAGGTTACAGATGGAAAAAATTTCATATTAGCTGATTATCCGACAGAAATCAGGGATAAAGGGATGGACAAAGAAGAAGGCAAAAAACTAACTCAAAAAGACATAGAAGAAATGGCCTCTTTACAGGATGTTTTGTATGCCGACAATCGCCATGCAGTGCTGATTGTGATTCAGGCAATGGATGCTGCCGGAAAAGATGGTACAATTAAACACATAATGTCGGGAGTGAACCCGGCCGGCGTGAAAGTAACAAGTTTTAAGGCTCCTTCGGCTCAAGAAATAGACCATGATTACTTCTGGCGTCATTATCAGGCTTTGCCGGCAAAAGGTGAAATTGGTATTTTTAACCGCTCGCATTACGAAAATGTATTGGTTACTAAAGTTCATCCGGAAATTATACTCAACGAAAAGCACCGGAATATCAGTTCGGTTAAAGATATTGATAAATCGTTCTGGCAGGAAAGATACAAACAGATTTGCAGGTTCGAAAAGAATCTGACGGGGAATGACATGACCATTTTGAAATTTTTTTTACATGTTTCGAAAGAAGAACAGAAGAAACGTTTTTTGGATAGAATTGACGATCCCGATAAACACTGGAAATTTTCCTCATCTGACCTGAAAGAGCGCGCTCATTGGGACGAATACCAAAAAGCGTATGAAGATGCAATTATAAATACCAGTACTGATGATGCGCCCTGGTACATTATTCCTGCTGATGATAAGTGGTATATGCGATATATGGTGGGAAAAATAATTTGCAACGAATTAAAAAAACTAAAACTATCCTATCCGCAAATTTCAGACGAAGAAAAAGCAGCTTTAAGCACGGCAAAAGAATCACTTCTGGCCGAGAAATGATTTTTGTTTAAAACGCTATAGTTCTTTTAAAGAGTAAAACAGGATTATATTTCATTTACATTCAAATAAATACGAAGCATAAAAAATATCTCCCGATACAATTTATGCTTCGTATTATTTTCGACCCTTATTAAACCTGCCGCAAGGGAAGATAAGCAAATCGGTTAATCCCGGCTCTTTTCTTTCCATTTCACATAAAGCAAATGGACAATCCCATCAATCAGGCCAATTTTAGGTACGATAAAGCTTTTAGCGTCCACGCTTTTAGCTACATCGATGTAGATGTTTCCTGCATGTGTAATTACGTCAGCGCGGTCGGGTTTTAGTTTGAATTTTTCAATCAGCTCATCTACCGAGTACTGCTTNNCATCATCGTTAAGTGCTTCGAGCGAAACAAGCGGGAATTTACGTCCTGAACGGGTTTTTGCCAGTGAATTCAGTTTGATGATATTGCCTCCCGAAGCGATTACGTCATTGAACTGATATTGTTCTTTCAACTGAGCCAGATCATTGTGCAGAACTTCATATTCCGATTCGTCCACTTTGTTGTTCAGTAACCGCACAGTTCCTATTTTGTACGATTTCGACTGCACAAGCTCTCCGTTGACCAATAAACTGATTTCGGTACTACCACCACCCACATCTACAAAAATGTAATTTAAATGTTCGTTCAGGTTATAATAAAAATGACTTTCGTAGATAATCATTGCTTCTTCCTGTCCATCAATGACTTCCACTTTCAGGTCAGTTTCTTTTTTTATTTCCTTTACAAGATCTTTTGCATTTTTTGCTTCACGCATGGCGGCTGTGGCACAAACCCTGTAATCGGTCACATCATACACTTTCAGTAAATGTTTAAATGCTTTCATTAAACGAATAAGCTTTTTGGACTTTTCCTCGCTTATTTTTCCATCTACGAAAGATTCTTGTCCTAAACGTACAGGCACACGAATCATTAAGGTTTTGCTGAATGAAACTTCTTTGTCATCAGGAGTTATGCCCATTATTAACAGACGAACGGCATTGGAACCAATATCTATTGCCGCAAATTGAAGAGTGTTCATAATTAAAGATGTTTATATTGTTTGATTTTTTAACTCATTCTGTTTCGTTAAAGTTTTCAGATAATTATTTTTGTAGAATTTATACAACTCTTCCTGCGATCGGAAAGGAGTTTCGTCTCCGGTATCATTGCGTTTATTGTTACCTGTTCCGTCAACAACTCTTCCTTTTACATTATCCTTCAAACCAAAGTCAATAACTGTTTTCAATTGTTTTCGTAGCTCAGGATCGTAAACAGGAGTATACACTTCGACACGATAATCCAGATTGCGCACCATCCAGTCGGCTGAGCCGATGAAATATCTTTCGTCTCCGCCATTGGCAAAAATCAGTATTCTTGAATGTTCCAGATAACGATCTATAATTCCTACAACTGTTATATTTTCGCTTAGTTTGGGAATTCCTGTCATGAGCGAGCAGTTTCCCCGAATCAGGAGTTTAATTTCAACTCCGGCTTTGGATGCCTCGTAAAGTTTTTCAATTATTTTTTCGTCAACAATATGATTTATTTTACAATAAATATAAGCCGGGAGTCCTTTTTTTGCGTTTTCAATTTCAGTTTTAATCAGGGCAGTAATTTTTTTTCGCATAAACTGAGGCGAAACAATCAGTTGTTTAAAGGTGAGATTGAGGTAAGGCTGCTCAATAAATTCAAAAACATTCTCTACATCGTCCACAATACTTTTGTGGGCGGTCATAAGCGTAAAATCGGTGTACACGGTGGCTGTACCTTCGTGAAAATTACCGGTTCCAATGCAGGCTATATTTCCGCTGCGGGCTTTTATATGTGTCAGTTTGGAATGTACTTTCAGACCTTCCACACCAAGAATGACTTTAATTCCGGCTTCCTGCATTTTTTTAGCCCAGTTTATGTTTGACTTTTCGTCGAAACGAGCAAGTAATTCGACGATAGCAGTAACTTTTTTACCGTTAAGGGCTGCGCAAATAAGGGCCTTTATCACTTTGGAATTTTTAGCCAGACGGTAAATGCTTATTTTTATTTCCTTTACATCGGGGTTGATGGCCGACTCGCGCAACAACCGGATATAATTATCAAAACTATGATACGGATAATGCAGGTACTGGTCCTTTTTACGAATCAGCGAAATAAGACTAATGGATTCGTCAAATGCGGGTATCGGCACCGGAGGCTGATTTTCATATTTCAGATTGTTTTTTAATTTCGGAAACGAAATCAGATCCTTCAGGTTATGGTATCTAGCACCACTTATCGGGATATCATTTTTATCAATTTTCAGCATTTTTTCTACAAAACGCAGTAAATCCGACGGGATTTCCCTGTCGTACACAAATCTTACAGGCAACCCGGTTTTGCGGCTTTTTACACCCTTCGAAACTCTGTCGAGTACGCTTTGATAAGCCGTATTGTCAAATTCCATCTCGGCATCCCGGGTAAATTTGATGGTATAAGCTTCATAGTTATCGTAGTTGAACTGCGCAAAAATACGTGGCAGACAAAAGCGTATGGCATCTTCCAAAAACATGATACAAGTTTTATCACCGTTTTTTGGAAGTACCAGAAATCTCGAAAAATCACTTGTGGGAACTTCGATTAATGCAAATTCTTTCTTATTGCTTTTGGCATCACTTTCTGATTTTGAAATCTTTACTGCCAGATAAATACTTTTATCATTCAGTTCCGGCTCAGATTTCATACGGGTAATCAGGATGGGGAAGAGGGAATTCATCAATTCTTCGTTGTAAAAAGTAGTTACATAATCCTGTTGTTCTACCGTTAAATCCGGGACATCAACCATTACAATGTTTTCTTTTTCCAGTTCTAATTTTAGCTCCAGAAAGGTTGACTCAAAATCCTTTGAATAAATTTCATTCAGTTTAAGAATTTTACGGAGTACTTTTTTTGAATCTGAATTAATATGCCGGGTATTCTCCTCAATTTCAATCATTCTACGGAGTGTTGCAACCCTGACCTGAAAAAACTCATCGAGATTATTTGAATATATACCCAGAAAACTTAACCTTTCGAGCAATGGAATGGATTTATCGGAAGCTTCATCTAAAATTCGCCGGTTAAAATACATCCAGCTAACATCACGGTTAATCGTGTAATTTTTTTTTATCTTTTTGTCCATAGGTAAAAAATAGAGGGTATTTATCAGGAGTTTTTTAGTAAACAATTTAAAAGGGAGAAATGATTTTAAATTTAACTTTTTTAATAGGTTTCAGTGTGTGTTTTCTATGTTTCAAACTCCGTTTTTTACAAAATTAATAAAGATATTTAATTTGCAATGTTAATAAGCGACTAATAATCAGATTGATATTTTGATTTATGTTTTATGTTACGATTGTATGAAATATAAGATACAGTAAGATCAAATTTTACCAGTCCGGCTCTTTACTCATTAAATTTCTCATGTTTCAATAAAACACCTAAATTAAAACCGATATTCCATTTCCCCTGGTAATTGGTAGTGTAAATTGCTGCCGATGCATTTCTGAATTTATATATCAGCACGCTCTCTGAAAATAATTTTGGAGCTGTAAATCCATACGAGAAATACGCTTTATGATCTGAAGTTTCATGTATCGACTGATAGGGCTCAAATACGTAAAGATCGGTTCTTAGTTGAATGTTTTTGGTTATATTGATTATTGGTTTGATTCCGGCTGATACAAACTGGTTTGAATACAAACCGGGATTGAAAAAAGTTCTGCTGATAAGTGTTGGCCGGAAAGATATTGATTGTGCGATAGTTGAATTATAATCCCATGACAATAAACGGTTTGAGTACATTAATTCTCCGGAAAGCCCAATGGAGAAAAGAGAAGATAGACCAAAATAGTTTTCACAGGTGGCATGTAGTTGCGACCAGCGTTTTAAAGTTGTTGAAGAATGAACCGGGTCATCGGAATTCTGAAATGTTTCGCTTCCCCAAAAGTGTTGAACCGATATCAGAAATTGATAACCTTTTGTTGGATAAGCAGGATGATTAAGTTTGTTTCCCTGAATTTTAAGAAATAGTTTTCCTGTGTGGAGTATGTTTTTGTCTTTGTTTGCCAGCGCAGCCGGAAGAGCTTCAACGCTACTGTACAAATCAGTCAGATAACCAACTCCGACGCCTGCTTCGAGTACGGAATGCATTCCTGTGGCTATGCCTGCTTTCAATAATCCGGTCACTTCATTTTGAATAAGTACTGGAAGTAAATCATCTTCATAAAACCATGAATTGTTACGGAAGTAATCAAAATGATGTATTCCGGCGGATAGTTGTAAAAATATATTTTTTCGGGCTGGAAAATCGCTTCGCGCACTCAAATCTAATCCTTTGTAAAGTTTTCCGGCCTGAGCATTCAATTTCAGAGAGTTGGAAAAAGATGTCAGAACATGTAGATTCAGTCCCATATCCACCTCATTATTCAGATTTGTCGACACATTCCCGCCTGTCGATACTTTCAGTAAATTGTGAGTTTCTATAGCCATATTTACATCATATTTCCCAGTGGTATCATTGTAAATCGCAGTTGGGATAACTTCAGATATTGTCTCGTCAGATATCAATTTAAAATATGAAGTTTTAAACTGTTCTAAACTGAGCCCTTGATTAGAAGCAGTGAAAAAGTGTTTTACATATTGCTGTTGCTGTGTATCAATTCCTGTAAACGATATTTTTAAAAATTTCAATTCAGGTTTTTTAGCCAGAAACTTTTTTCTTTTTTCAGCTAATTCCGTACTGTCTGATCTTGTTTGTATTTTAGATTTAATTTCGTCGATATGTGCCATTGCAGAATCGTAACCGATTTTAACCAGTTCATCAACTTTCGAAAAGTCAAAAGTGTCATATTTTTTAAGATTAAAGTTGAATAACAGACTATTATGATCACTAATATTATAATCAGTCGGTTGAATAATCATGTTTTGCAATTGCATGTAAGTATCCCTTTTATCTGCAACGGGTGGATTATAGGCGACTACACTTCCAATGGTGAAATCAGGGTGGAATTCCTCTTTCATTACATTAGCCGGGAAGTTATTGTAGATACCGCCGTCGAACAGAAGATGTCCGTCTGTTTCTGCCGGTTTTATTACAAATGGAAATGTCATAGATGCACGTATTGCGTCATTTAAAGGTCCGTTTTTGAAGATAAATGCTTTTTTATTATAAACATCCGAAGCTACGCACCGGAACGATACAAATAGTGAATCAAAATTATTTTTAGAGATTACATTTGCTTTGCGGGTTAATTCAAACAATGAAAAATTCATACCATGGGGAGACAATAAACTAACAGGAATCCAACCTGATTTTAGATGGATGGATTTATTTTTGTCAAATGGGAATTTTACTGAGAAAAAGTATGGAATGTTGTCACATTTTTTGAAAAAGTATAACTCTTCGTTTGGAATATCAGTTTCAGACCATTCTTTGAAATTATCAGATTTGAAAAATTGAATAATCTCATCGGGAGTGTATCCTGATGCATATAATCCGCCCACCAAAGCGCCAATCGATGTTCCGGAAATAAAATCGACCTGTATGTT
>MTLE01009642.1_pt1 | contig 11954 bp, 7 predicted proteins | sample 1982461 | NCBI WGS metagenome assembly MTLE01 (sample SAMN05712605, study PRJNA340218) | biofilm metagenome | isolation source: sample SPL anode biofilm adapted to -200 mV | place: USA | collected 2012-02-03
GGCGGTTTCAGCGGGGGTGGGGGCAGCTCCGGCGGCGGCGGCGCCAGTGGCAGTTGGTAAAATCAAACCATGAAACCCAAAGAATTTCTCGCGCAGTTGGATGAGGCGCGCATCGTGCAAGCGATTGGCGAAGCCGAGGCAAAGTCTTCGGGCGAGGTGCGCCTCTTTGTCACCCGCCACCAGCCGGATGATGTCTTGCGCGCCGCCCAAACTCAGTTCGACAAGCTGGGCATGGCCAAAACCGCGGAGCGCAACGGCGTGCTGCTGTTTTTTGCCCCGGTGAGCCGGCAGTTTGCCGTGGTGGGCGACGTGGGCATTCATCAAAAATGCGGCCAGGATTTCTGGCTCTCGGTGCGCGATGCCATGGCCGCCAAGCTCAAGCAGGAGCAATACACCGAGGCCATCATTGAAGCCATTCGCGAAGTGGGCAACGTCCTGGCCCGCCACTTTCCCCGCCGGCCCGACGACGTTAACGAGCTGCCCAATTCCGTGGTGCGGGATTAAGGGGGGCGGAAGCGCGTCCAGCCATAAAACTACGCTTTCGCCTGCCCATTCCGCGGAAGCTCGCGCCATTTTTCCCGAACCAGACGCTACCCGGAATGCGTGGGTGCGTGCGCCAGGCAAATCATCATTAAAGGTGATTGCCACCCTTTTAAATCCCGCGGCTAGCTGATGAAAAGTGCCAAAGACCCTTCCCCGCCTTAACCACCCGTTATTCGTTGGCTCGGTCTATGTTGTTAATCAGCCATGGCATCCGACCCATTTTATGAGTATTTATTGTCTTGTCCCAATAGTCTTTTTAATTTTAGCTGCTTTTTTCGTTGTTTGTTATTTTGATGCGAAATAAACGAGCCGCGCTAATATCAGGGCGGGCGAAGAAAAATCAAAAGAATCGCACTAGGGGAACCATATGTTTGAGGAAAAACAAAGGGCCTTTATCTGGCCTTTAAAAACCGCCGCCATCTGGGTGTTGTATCTAGCGTTTATAGGGGTCTGCCATTCACAAACGATTACCCTTCAGCCACAGAGCCAGACAGTGGCATCGGGCAGCACGGCAAATTTTTACGCTCAGGCAAGCGGGGATGGGAATTTGAACTACCAATGGTTGTTCAATGGCGTTGCGATTTACGGCGCCACCAACGCCACATTCCGCTTGGATCATGTCGAAATAAGCAATTCCGGCAAGTACCAGGTGGTTGTAACCGGCAATTCCGGATCCATCGTAAGCGATGAGGCGTTATTAACTGTCGAGGATCCCATTATAGTAGTGAATCAACCCCAGAGTGTGAATGTTACCGTGGGAGCCAACGTGGACTTGGAAGTTAAGGTTACCGGAACCTCTCCCATAACTTACCAGTGGCAGCATGATGAAAGCATCCTCCCGGGGGCAACTAATGCCGTGTTGAGTCTGATAAAAGTATCCCAGGAACAAGCGGGCAATTATCGGGTTGTGATTAGCAACGGCGTGAGTTCGGTTGCCAGTTCCAACGCGTTTGTCTTGGTCGAAGAATCCGTCACCTTCCTGAAGCAACCCGTGAGCGTGGTTGCCACCCCCGGTCAAAAGGTGGCCTTTTCAGCGCAAGTTTCCGGCTCTCCCCCCATCTTCTATCAGTGGATGTTCAATGGGGTGGTTATTCATGACGCCACTAACAACTCAATCCAACTGCTTAACGTTACATTTGAACAAGCGGGAGCGTACAGCGTTCTGGTTGGCAATGCGTTCAACACCCTCATGAGTTCCAATGCGACGTTGGACGTGCAAATCGTGCCGAGCATTGTCGAGCCGCCCCAAAGTGTCCGGGTGGACCGCGGTGAGACGGTGGCCTTCACGGTAACCGCAGCGGGATCGGGACCGCTTAGCTACCAATGGTTGTTAAATGGCGATCCCCTGCAAGATGAGCCAAATATCTCGGGCGCCAATACCGCCACGTTAATCATCACTGAGGCCGGGTATGACAATGCCGGTTCCTATTCGGTGATCGTGAATAATCAAGTGGGATACTGTGTGAGCGATGAGGCCATTTTGCATTTGGGAACTCTTATTGGGGTTGGTGAAAATATCTTTGGCGAGTGCGAAGCGCCCGAAGACGCCACTAACCTTATCGCGCTGGCGGCCGGTGGCGCTCATTGTTTGGCGGTCAGGTCGGATGGCACCGTGGTTGCCTGGGGCAATAATTCGCACGGGCAAGCCGAGGTGCCGGAAGGATTGACCAACGCAATTGCGGTAGCCGCCGGGGCCTTCCACAGTTTGGCCTTGAAAGCCGACGGCACTGTGGTGGGTTGGGGCTACGATCCTGATGGCAATCTCTCAGTGCCCAGTTCGTTAAGCAACGTGGTGGCCATTGCGGCTGGATCGGCCTTCAATATGGCCTTGAAGAACGATGGTTCAGTGGTGGCATGGGGCGATAGCACCGGTGAGATGGAGCTTCCAAACGATTTGGGAGTCACCACGGCGATCTCAGCCAAAGGCTCCACGGCCATGGCCTTGAGATCGGATGGAAGTGTTAGAATGTGGGGATTCTACCGTGATTTTATCGAAGGACATGATCCGCTAACCAACATTGTAGCGATCAGCGCAGGCCGTTTTCATGGCTTGGCTTTGCGAGCTGATGGGACGGTAGTCACCGTGGGCGGTTGGCCCAAAAAATGGCCTATGCCAGCGGGGTTATCCAACGTGGTCGCCATCTCCGCCGGGCAATTCCATAGCCTCGCCTTGCAGTCGGATGGGAAATTAGTGGCCTGGGGCAATAATCAATCGGGTCAATGCAACATGCCCGGCTTTTTAACCAACGTGGTCAAAATCGTGGCGGGCGACAGTTACAATCTGATTCTACTTGGCGACGGGCGGGTGTTTTCCATTCAAGAGCCGCCATCCCGAAAAGATATCTTAGTCAGAGAGGATTTGAAACTAACCTGTATTGTCCAAGGTGACGAGGCCATCAGCTATAAGTGGTTCAAGAATGGCGCGCCCTTAACCGATGGCGGCCAGGTTGCCGCGGCGTTATCGCCTTCGCTCACCATTCGAGCGGTTGGTTATAGTGATGAGGGCCATTACACCCTCGTTTCCCAAAATTCCCACGGCGTCTTTACCAATTGCTCCACCTGGGTCACCGTCAACCAAGTTTTTGGATGGGGCGATAATGAGTTCAGCCAATTATACACCCCCATGGGTCTCAAAGGGATCATTGCCCTGGCGGCGGGTGACGTCCATAGCTTGGCGTTGCGGGCTGATGGAAAAGTGATCGCCTGGGGAAATTCGGACTGGGGGCAGGCAGACGTGCCAGCAAACCTGGCTGGGGTTGCCGCCATCGCGGCGGGAGGATGGCACAGTTTGGCGTTAAAATCGGACGGAACCATCGCCGCCTGGGGATTGGATGATTCTGGCCAGTGTGATGTCCCAGTGGGTTTGCATGATGTGGTGTCGATAGCCTCCGGGAGAGGACATAATCTGGCACTCCAGTCGGACGGCACGGTCGTTGCCTGGGGATCCCAGGATTACCGCAAATGTGCGGTGCCAGCCGGGCTCAGCAATGTTATCGCCCTTGCTGCGGGGTACAACCACAGCGTCGCGCTTAAATCCGACGGAACCGTGGTGGCCTGGGGGGATAACCGTTATGGTCAGTGCGCCGCCGGAATGCTATCGGATGTCGTCAGCATTGCGGCCGGAGCTTGGCACACCGTAGCGTTAAGGAGGGATGGGTCGGTGGCCGCTTGGGGCTACAACGAACAAGGGCAATGTTCGGTTCCTGATGATTTGAATAACGTGGTAGCGGTCCAGGCCGGGACTTACCACAGCTTGGCGCTGAAGGCTAACGGCGACCTCCTTCCGTGGGGGTACAACGGCACTGGCCAGTCCACGCCACAATTTAACTTCAAGGGTACGCCGGTAATCGCTGCCGGGTATCACCACAATCTGGCTTTGCGTTCTGATTCCACTCCGTTCGTAGTGCAGCAGCCCAGCCACCTTTCATCCGAATTGGGGGGCAACGTAACTTTGTCGTTGGTCGTTACGGGAGAAAACCCCATGCAATTTGCCTGGTACAAAGATGGCAAAAAACTTGAAGATGGTGGCCGGATAAATGGCAGCCACACCGCCCAACTTGTCATTAGCGGCATTCAATTATCGGATTTGGGGCATTATTGGGTTGAAATTGTGAATGATACCGGTTCGGTATCTAGCCCGGCGGGGTCGATTTCTTTCGACGGAGCATTTCCGTTGATGATCCGCCAATATGAGCCTGAAAACGGGGTTCTCTCTTTGAGTTTCGATACCTTAAACGAGTACGATTACTTGCTGCAAACCACACCTGAATTTAAGGGAACAAACACCGTTTGGACCACGGTTATAACAAATCACGGCACCGGAGCCGTTTTGGATGTTGATTTGATAATGACTAACGAACCGTCCAAATATTTTCGCGTGCTGCCAAGGTAAGCAACATCCGCCTGCCCTTGCCGCGGAGGCTCGCACCGGTTTTTCCCGCGCTTGACGCTGCGCGGAACGCGTGGGAGATTGCGCCAGCTATAATCATTTGAGGGGAGTGTGAGCCTCTAGAATCCAGCGGCTGGCCGATGAAAAACGCCCTGATCATTTTGCTCCTTTGGAGTTGTGCCGGAAGCATTGCCTGGGGGGACGATGCGCCCGTGGAGGCTATTGCTCCCGCCAAAGAATTTCGGGGCAGCTATAACCAAGCCCGGATGCCGTTGCGGTTGTTGCGGGCGCCGGAAATTCAAACCGAACTTGGCCTGGACTCCGCTCAAGTTAAAGCGATCACCGCGGCCGCGGAACCCGTCGATGTGCCCGGCTGGCAATTGCGCGACGCGCCGCCGGGGCGCCAAGCCGAACCGCTCCGGAAATATTACCTGCAATTCGATGCCGCTTGGCGCCAAGTTCTAAAGCCCGCCCAGCAAAAGCGCTTTGACCAAATCCTGTTGCGCGCCGATGGCTGGCATTCCCTCCTTTTGCCCAGTGTCGTCGGCCAGCTCCAGTTGGATGACAATCAGCGAACCCGTTACGGGCAATTTATCGAGGCCGTCAAGCAGCGTCCGCCGCGCTCCCTGGCCGAACTGGGGCGCTCGGAATATCAATGGATTCAAGCGGTCCTGAGCGAGTCCCAACGCGTCCAGATGCGGGAATTGTTGGGTGCGGCCTTTGATTTTGAACACTGCCGCGCCATCGAGGCCAAGGCCCCCGAGATTCAGGAGGTCGAGACCTGGATCAACACCCCGCCGCTGACGCTAGCCAGCCTCAAAGGCAAAGTGGTGGTCTTTCATTTTTGGACCTTTGGCTGCATCAATTGCATTCACAATCTGCCAATCTATCGCGCCTGGCACAGCCAATGGACGAATGGGCCGGTGGTTGTCCTGGGGATGCATACGCCCGAAACCAAAGATGAATACAACATTGAGGCGTTGCGTAAATCGGTGGCGAAACGCCAATTGGAATATCTCATCGCGGTTGATAACCGCCACGTGAATTGGAAAGCCTGGGGCAATAATATGTGGCCCAGCACGTATCTCATCGATAAACAAGGCTTCGTGCGCTATTGGTGGTACGGCGAGTTGAATTGGCGGAATGCGCATCTGGACCGCCAAGTCCAGGACCGCATCGCCCAGTTGCTCGCGGAGAAAACGCCGTAACCTTTCCGCGCGGGGATTGTCCTTCGGTTTTCCCGCTTTTCTTCGCGATTGGCTTGACACTTCTCCCCGGAAACTGCCATTCACTTGGCCGGGCGAGGCGTGGCCGCAAGGGATTGGCGCGGGGTGCCATCCCATGGCCACCGCGTTGTCCACCATGATGCCACGTTTATCCAACCTTCCCAACTGGGGGCGGCGGTGCCGCTCATGCCTGGTTTTACTCGGTTGGCTCATCGCCACTGGGACCACTTGGGGCGCCGAACCCGCGCGCCTGCAAAATTCCTGGTTGCGACTCGCGGTGGATCGCGACACCGGCCAACTGGTGGAATTCATCGACGCCACTTCCGGGCAAAATTTCGTAGGCGCCAAGAACGGCAGTGGCCTGTGGCAGTTAGAATTAGCCAGCTGGCAAGTCATGCGGCTGGGGCCCATGCACGCCCGGGCCTTCAAAGCCGAGTATCTGCGCGGCGGCGCGCCCGGGCTCCATTTGGTGTGGGGCGATTTTGGCTTGGCGGATGCGCCGCATTTGCGGGTGGAGGTGACCGTCCGGCTGGACCCCAAGGAAGCCTGCAGCCGCTGGTGGATCGCGGTGGATTCGCCCGGCGCCCTGAAGCTCGCGCGCGTGCGGTTCCCCCGCTTGCTTGACGTTCCGCCCCTGGAGCGCGAGTGCCTAGCCATTCCCTCGTGGGCGGGTTTGTTGACCCGCAACGCGCGGCAAATCATTGCCGGGGTCACGAACACTGTCACCCGCGCCGGCTGCGAATACCCCGGCCAAGGCGCGCTGCAATTGCTGGCCCTTTATAGCGAAGGCGGTCCGGGCGTGTACCTGGCTTGCGAGGATACCGCCGGTTTTCGCAAGGAATTCGCCGCCTTTAGCGAGTTTTCGGCCAGCATGAATGTCGAAATGGCGCACCTGCCCGAGCAAGCGGCAGCGGCAAGCCAGCGTTACGTCTTGCCGTACCCCGCCAAAGTGGGCGTGTTCCGGGGCGATTGGTTTGACGTCGCTTCGCGCTATCGCCAGTGGTCCACGCAACAAAGCTGGGCGCGCGAAAGCCGGTGGAAGCGCGGCCGCGTGCCCGCTTGGGTGGCGAACACCGGGCTGTGGGTGTGGAACCGCGGTTCCTCGACGAATGTTATCGACGCCGCGATCGAACTGCAACGCGCGTTAAACCTGCCCGTCAGTGTGTTCTGGCACTGGTGGCACGGTTGCGCTTACGATACCGGTTTCCCCGAGTACCTGCCGCCGCGCGAAGGTAATGGCCCGTTCCAAGAGGCTTTTGCCCGCGCCCATGCCAATCAAGTGCACGGGCTGGTTTACATGAATCAGCGGCTTTGGGGCATGACTACCGCCAGTTGGACTAACGAAAACGCCGCGCGTTATGCGGTGAAAAATGCGGATGGCTTGATCACGCCCGAAGTTTACAACACCTTCACCAAGCTGGCCTGCGCCTCGATGTGCATGGGCACCGAGTTCTGGCGCCATAAATACGCCGGTCTCGCCGAAGTGGCGCTGAATCAGCTCGGTGTGGACGGCATTTACATGGACCAAGCGTGCTCCAGCCTCGCGTGCTACGATCCCACCCACGGCCACCCGATCGGCGGCGGCAGCTATTGGGTGCGCGGGTTTCAATCGCTCGCGGCCGATATCCGCCATCGTGCTACGGCGCGCGGCCAAGTGGCGCTGGCGGGCGAGGGTTGCGCGGAAAATTGGTTGCCGCACTTAGACCTAATGCTGGCGCTGGATCTCAGCCGCGAACGCTACGCCGCCCCCGATGGCTGGGAAGCCATTCCGCTGTTCCACGCCGTTTACCATGGTTACGGCGTGTTCTTTGGCAATTATTCCTCGCTGACGCTACCGCCGTATGACGATCTTTGGCCCGCGCAATTTGCGCCGAAAGAACCGCTCAAACTGCTCGATCCGAAATTTTCAACGCAGTTCCGTCTCGAACAGGCGCGGGCATTCCTCTGGGGCCAGCAACCCACCATCGCCAACTTCAAGCCCGCACATCTAAAGGATCGGCCCGAAGAAATCGCCTTCGCTCTCCGGCTGGCCCGCTTGCGCCCCGCCGCATTGAAATATTTGCAGGAGGGCACCATGCTGGCCCTGCCCGTTGTAGAAACGGAGACACAAGAAATCCCGATCTCACGGCTCTCGATTTACGCGGGCCAGCAGGATGCGCTCAAAGAATACGCCAAGCGCGTGCCGTTGGTGCAGGCCTCCGCATGGCGCGCCCCCGATGGCAAACTAGGGCTAGCGATTGCCAATATTGCCGGACAGCCGCAAAGCGCGGTGATCACGCTGGATGCCATCAAACACGGCTTGCCGAAAGCCGGGCGGTTCTATGCCTTGGGCGAAACCAATGCGATTCCCCTTGGCGAGTTCAACGGCTCTCCAGTTAAACTGAAACTCGAGCTGGCGCCGCTAGACGCGCGCGTGCTGGAATTGCGCCCGGAATGACGCCCCTGATGGATGGACAATTTCGTGGGCGCGCCCGTTTGACAAAAAACGGTCTGTAACTTACATTGTTTCAATTGATATGGTGAATTGCCGTTTCACGGTCGCCATTCACGTCTTGTGCGTGCTGGCGGCGTTGCATCCCAAACCGGTGACTTCCGAGTTGCTGGCCGGCAGCGTGAACACGAACGCCGTGGTTATCCGGCGGATTTTGGGCGCGCTGCGCAAGGCGGGTTTGGTGAAATCCCAACCGGGAAACAGCGGCGGTTGGGAATTAGTGGCCAAGTCCGAACGCATTACCCTAGGCGGTCTTTATCAAATTGTCCGGCCGGGAACGGTCTTTGCCATGCACAACCAGCAACCGAACGTCCTTTGCCCGGTGGGCCGCAATATTCAGCGGGGACTGGGCGCTCATTATCAAAAGGCCCAAGCCGCCATGGAAGCACAATTGGATAAAACGACGATTGCCGAGGTGTTAAAAGACGTGCTGGGCGCGGCGCAATAATTTTTTTCCGTTAAAACGTAACAATAATAAGTACAATAAGGAAACAGCCATGAACAAATCCGGTAAAAACTATCAAGCGACTACCATCAGCGACCTTTCCGCGGGTGGCCGGGTTGTCTTGCACGATGAACTGCATCTCACCGGCTCCGAAGTGTCGATCAATGAACTGCCGCCCAATGTGAGTGTGCCGTTCGTCCACGCGCACAAACGCAATGAAGAGGTGTACGTGGTGCTCAAAGGCAAAGGCCGCTTCTATCTCGATGGCGAGGAGTTTGACATCGTTGAAGGGAGTGTGGTGCGCGTCGATCCCGTCGGCCAGCGTTGCATCGCCGCCAGCCCGGATAGCGCGCTCCGGTTTATTTGCATCCAGACGGAGGCGAAGAGTTTGGTGCAACACACTAAAGATGACGGCGTCCTCTTGGAGGCCAAGCCCAGTTGGTTGAAGTAAACGGGGCCAATATCGTGCCGGTTCTTCGAGGGTCGCCGCTGTCGTAGGCGGCCCTCATTTCTTGGCGCTGGGGTCGCCCGTGGGTGGCGGCGCCAGGTCGATTGGGGCCGGTGGCCCGAGCAATTCCGTGAAGAGCGGTTTCAGGGCATCGGCCCAGATTTGGTACGTTTTCACGGTGGGATGCAATTGATCGGCGTTCACCATGCCGGGGAGAAACCTGCCGTCGGCGTCGGCGATCCGGTCATTGATATCGAGATAGCGCACGCGCTGGCCATCCGCCAGGGCGGCCAGGTTGCGGTTGATCTGCCGGATGGCCGGGATCACCGCCAGGGTATCGTTGCGCGGGAAAATGCCCGTGAGAATGAGCGTCGCCCCGGTTGCTTTTTCCTGGCACGTCCGCACGACGGCCTGCAATCCGCGCGTAATATCGGCCACTTTTTCGGCACTGGCGGGCTGGTTGCCCAGATTGTTGATGCCCGCCAGCAAGACGATGACCTTGGGGTTCACGCCGTCCAATTCGCCGTTTTGCAGACGCCAAAGAATGTTCTCCACGCGGTCGGCGCCCCAGCCAAAGTTCGCGGCGTTCCAGCCGAAAAAGTTCGTGCGCCAGTTCTCCAGCAGCGGACGGTATTGCGGATCGGTCGCGCCCCAGCGGCGGGTGATCGAATCGCCCACAAAATAAACGTCGATGCGCCCTTGCTTGGCCTTTTGCACGAGTTGCTCGTGGGCGAGGCGCGAATTGGCGTCCGTGCGCGGCGCGGGCACGCTGGCGGACGCTTCCTCCGCCATCCCACGACAGAAGCCCAGCGCGATCAGGGCCAGCAAACTCAGCAGTTTGGTCAGGTTCATAACGATTTCAATTCGTTGGGGCGCACGATGCGGCGCTGGCTAAACCGGGCGAAATATTCCAAGATTTGGTCGCGCCACTGCGCGGCGTCCGCCACTTGCACCGCGAGGCGTTCCGCGACTTCGCGATGCCGCCGGGCGTCGATTTTTCCCGCGAGCGCGTGCCAGGCGAGTTGCATATTCGCTGCGTCTTGCGCCCCGTGGTGGTACTTGAAACAAAGTTCCTCCCACAGCGTGCGCCCGGATTTCACGCGGTAATCCCACGGGCAACGATGAAACCACAGGAGGAATATTTCCGGACAACGCGCGAGGTTATCGAATTGCGCGCAAATCTCGGGCGCGTATTGCTCAACCGCACGGTTGCCGCGCCGGGTGCGGTCGAAGCCAATGCCCTCCGCCGAGGCTTGATGATAATAGGTGGCCGTCCAATCGGCGCGCGGGGCGCGGTCGTTCCAGGGCATGGGCGCGTAATGATCACCGCCGATCAAGTGGTGCAGGCCCAGCGGCATGGTGTAATTCACAAAGGTTTCGTGCGATCCCAGCATTATCCGTTCGATTTCGGCGGCCGCACGCTCATCGTTCGTAAACGTCATTCGCACCCATTCGGCGGCGATTTGCGCGGCGCTCAATTGGGGGTTCCACGCCAGCCGGCCAAAGGCGTACCAATTGGCCTGTGAGAAATGGTGCCCGCACCAGTTCCGGTCCAGGCCGGGATTCGTTACCGACACCAGGCCCGTGATGCGCTGCGATTTATCCGCGAGCACGCGGGCGACGGTTGATCCTTTGCCTTTCGTGAAAGTATCCGATTCGAGAAATTCCTGCCACTGGGGTCCGAGGTAGACGAGGTGTTTGGCTTGGCCCAAGTACTCCTGCGTGGCCTGAATTTCCGCGATGACGGACGTGTATTTCAACGCGCCAAACAAGGGATGAAACGGCTCGCGCGGCTGAAAATCAATGGCGCCGTTTTTGACTTGCACGGCGACGTTGGGGCGGAACTGGCCATCGAGCCGGGTGAACTCGAGATAAGCGCGCTTGGCGCGGTCCGGGTCCACGTCTTCATCGTACACGAACGCGCGCCACATGACGATGCCCCCGTGCGGTGCGAGGGCGTCGGCCAGCACGTTGGCGCCCTCGGCGTGGTTGCGGCCATACGTCTTGGGGCCGGGCTGGCCTTCGGAGTTCGCTTTGACGAGGAAGCCGCCGAAATCGGGGATGAGCGCGTAAATTTCGTCCGCCTTGGCGCGCCACCAAGCGGCCACTGCCGGGTCCAATGGATCCGCCGTGGTCAAACCGCCCAAGCGCATCGGCGCGGCAAAATTCGCGCTTAAATACAGGCGCACGCCGTAAGGCCGCCAGACCTCCGCGAGCGCCGCCGCCTTGCGCAGTGATGCGGGCGCGAGCGCGCTGAGCGCGGCGTTGACGTTGTTGACAACGGCGCCGTTAATGCCGAGGGAGGCGCAGGCGCGCGCGTAATCCGCATAGCGCGGGCTGATTTTCCCGGGCAACTCAGGCCAGCGCCAGAGGGACGCGCCGGCGTATCCCCGTTCCACCGTGCCGTCGGGGTTATCCCAATGGTTCATCAGGCGCACCTGGAGCGCGGGCTGTTCCACCACGTTCAACCGTTGAATGGGCTGGCCCGTTTGCAGCAATCGCAGCCAGTGGAACATGCCGTAAAGAGTCCCCAGATCGGTATTGGCCGCGATGACGGTGACGGCGTGCTGGCCGATTTTTTGGGTGCGCAAGATAAACCCCTCGGAGCCAACCGCGCCCAAATCCGCGCGCCATGGGAGGTCGCGGATCAACACCGAATTGGCGGGGGTCCCGATTATAACGGTGCCCGCGCTAATTTCCGTGGAAGCGGTGGTGGGTTCGCTGCCGAGAAGGCTGGCTAGGGCCAGGCGCAATTCATTGCGAATCGCCGCGCAGGTGGGCGTGGTGCCTTCCACGCGCACATTTTTTACGAGCCGGCGATCGGTGACCGCCGCCTTGCCCGGCGGGGCATAACGCAGCCATAGCCGGTAGCCATCCTCGTCGGGCGGCAATGAATGGCTAACGGCAGGCGG
>MTLE01006849.1_pt1 | contig 11945 bp, 10 predicted proteins | sample 1982461 | NCBI WGS metagenome assembly MTLE01 (sample SAMN05712605, study PRJNA340218) | biofilm metagenome | isolation source: sample SPL anode biofilm adapted to -200 mV | place: USA | collected 2012-02-03
GCCTGAGCGAAGTCGAAGGCAAAGGTAGTAGAAACACAACCCATACAGTTATTGTGAATGTCGTTGCCTAAGCGAAGGCAAAGAGCAGGAGAAAAATTGTTTGAATAATAAAATAAATCCGACCTGGTAACTTAAAACCACTGTTTACAAAAAGCTCAATTTACTTTTTTAAGATAGTATGCAAACGCAACGCAAAATTGTTACCTTTGTGTCTGTTCCATATTTTGCTATTTCCAAATTCTAACGTACATGGAAACTCAAATGAATAATGTTATCCTTGTCCCCACCGATTTCACTGAAGTGGCTGACAATGCAATTCATCAAGCTGTACAGGCAGCAAAATACTTTAAGTATAAAGTAGTTTTGTTACATGTTATAGATAAGAACACAAAAACCGCCCTTAAAAAAGACAATCTTTCAGACAATTCAGTAGTTGATAAGCTACAAGCAATTGCTAATGAGATTAAGGGAAAAGATCAAGTTGAAGTTGAAGTTGTATCACGAGAAGGAAGTATTTTTACAACTATTGCTGAAGTAGCAAAAGAGGTAGGTGCTCGCCTGCTCTACATGGGAACACATGGTAAGGTTGGTCTTGACCAGATGTTTCTCGGTAGTTATGCCCTTAAGGTAGTAACAAGTTCACCTGCTCCTGTCATTGTTGTTCAGAAAAGAAGTTTTGAAGCTGGCTACAGCAAGATAGTTCTTCCAATTACAAGCAATGCAGGACCATGGGAAAAGACAAAATGGGCTACCTATATTGCAAGTCGTTTCCAAGCTGAAATTATCATCTATCAACTACCTGGCGAAGAAATTGCAGAAGCTGTTAGCACCATCACTGAACACTTTGTAAAAGCAGGAGTGAAATACACTGTTAGAACAGCTGATAAATCAGTTGATTTTAGCAAGCAAGTAATTGATTACGCTACCGCAATCAACGCTGATTTGATTATGATCATGACAAATCCGGAAAAAGGTCTTCCAACCTTTATCCTTGGAAGTTATGATGAAGATATGATCTTCAACACATCTCAGATACCTGTAATGTGTATCAACCCGAGAGAACTAAATTGGACTAAGATTGTAGATTACTAGTCGTTTAATTTCTTACGGGTGCTAGATTAAAAGCACAAAAGAGGTCGGGTTTATCCGGCCTCTTTTAATTTATATTAATCAATATTTCTTTATTTAGTTAAACTGGTATAACTCTCAACGGTCAAATATCCTATATCCGAAAACATTGAAAGGAATGAAACTATCTAATTTATTGTTTGTAACCCTCGTGATGATGCTTCTAGGTTCAACCACTATCACAGCCCAAGAACGCACCATGCCCCAAAAAGGAACGGGGCAAGGAGGGAATAGAGGAAATTATGAGAAAATAGGAAAAATCACAGGCCGAATAATCGACTCGCAATCGGCGCAAGAGATGGAGTATTGTAACATTGCTATACTAAGAAGCAAAGACTCTTCTCTTGTAGACGGAGGGATAAGTGATGAGAAAGGAGCCTTCAAGCTAGAAAAGCTCCCATTTGGAAGATTCTTTGTCAAGATTCACTTTATTGGATATCCTACGAAAATAATTGACTCTGTCTTTATCTCCCCTAAGAATCCTGTTTATGAACTGGGCACTATTCGAATGAAACCATCTTCCAAAACGCTAGAAGGGGTAGAAATCACTGGACAGAGAGCAGTAGCAGAATACAACCTTGACAAAAAGGTTGTCAATGTTGACCAAAACATTGCCCTACAAGGGGGAACCGCGGTGGATGTCATGCAAACTATTCCTGCAGTTCAGGTAGATATTGATGGGAATGTAAGCATGAGAGGATCCTCAAATATCACTATACTCATTGATGGTCGTCCAAGTAACCTTACCAGCTTGGATGAATTGCCAGCATCAATGATCCAACGAGTTGAACTTATCACAAATCCATCCGCCAGATACGACCCTGACGGAACTACCGGTATCATAAATATCGTATTAAGGAAACAGAAAAATGCCGGTGTCAATGGGATGGTTCAACTAAATGCAGGATCAAATGATCGATATAGCGGATCGTTAAGTCTAAACTATCGAAAAAATAAGTTTAATATCTTCGGTAATTACGATGCCAGAAAGTTCACACATGACGGCACTAGCAATGGATCACGTACCTCTACAATCCGTGACACCGCATCATACTTAGATCAGGATGGTTTTTCGAACTCATCTAATATGTTTCACAATATCAGAACCGGTCTTGACTACTTTATAAATGATAAAAACACTCTTTCATTTAATGCTGGCGTCAACATCAGGACATCTGAGAATAAGAACTATCAAACTAACCTATCTCGGAACTACCTTTACGACACAACTCAGTACTTTACAAGTAACTCATTATCGGAAAACGACGGTAATGGATTCGAGGTGGGATCAAATTACAAGAGAACCTTTGACAAACAAGGAAGAGAACTAACAGCAGACCTCTTTTACTCGTACTCTGATGGAAGCAATAACAATGATGTTCTGCAAGAATACTATGGATATGGCACTGACTATATCCAAAGAACTCTCTCTGATGGATTCAGAAACACTCTGACTGCTCAGACAGACTTCGTTGACAAGATTGGTTCCGGACGAATTGAGACCGGTTATAAGTTCTCATGGAACAGGTCAGATCAAGATTATCAGTATCTAAAGGGGCTTTTAGATGATGATTTCATTCTTGATCCAAATCGTAGCAATCGATTCGTATATGATGAATACCTAAACTCTGTCTACTTTATTTACTCTGGCATATTAGGGGAATCTTGGACATATCAGGCGGGGCTCAGAGGAGAGTTGGCTAACACAAAGAGTGACCAACGTACACAAGATTCAATCTATAATAATAGTTATTTCAGCCTCTTCCCTACCATTCATTTAAAATATGAGCCTTGGCAAAACCACTCATTCCAACTCAGCTTCAGCCGTAGAGTTAATAGACCAGGAAGTAGTGCTCTTAACCCTTTTATTAACTACTCTGACCCTATCAACCTCTCAGCTGGTAATCCAACGTTGAACCCTGAATATGTGAACTCGGTCGAACTTGGTTATTCCGGTCAGGTTACACATAGTACTAATATCAACGGCAGCATCTTTGCCCGCCTTACTGAAGACGTGGTTAGCCGCGTAATGGAGGTCTACGATGATGGAACATCGTTTACTACTTACAAAAACCAGGATAAACAAAAAGCTTACGGAGCAGAAATTATAGTCACTCAACAGATCATTAGTTGGTGGCGGGTAAATGCAAACTTCTCCTATTTCAGAACCCGTTTCGAGGGAGCTGATATAGCTAAAGAGAGCCAAGAGAATGATTCATGGACTGCAAAAGCCAATTCAATGATGAATATTCCTAAGATATTCGATCTGCAAATTAACTTCAACTATGATGCCCCTGTCGTCTTCACACCTGGAATTGGTGGATTTAGATCGATGATGATGGGTGGAACCCAAGGAAAACGTGATGCAAGCTGGAGAATGGATGTGGGTGCAAAACGTGACATCCTTAAGGGAAAAGGAACCCTTAGCCTTCGAATTAGCGATATATTTAATTCACAGAAATACAACATCACCTCCTGGGGCGAAAACTTCACAAGTGTTAGTAACAGAACAAGAAAAGGCCAAATGGTATTTCTTGGTTTTTCATATCGATTCAATGACTTCAAGCGAAGACTACAAAGACAAAACGAAGAGATGAGCGATTTTGAATAAAATAATGTAGTTTATAAAAAAAAGAGACGTTGAAATCAACGTCTCTTTTTTTATAAACTATCTAAATAAGTGTTCTATATCATTTTATCAATAAGCCAAATTCTATTTAACAATGAACTTTCCTATATAAACCACACCAGAACTTGAGATGGCTCGAACAAAGTAGAATCCTGATCTCAAAGTCAATCCAAGCTTCATTGAATCCATCGAAGAATCACATATCTGGGTGTAAACAACTGATCCTGACTCATTGAATATCTTAAAATCAGTGATTTGAACTAGTTCAGGGAAATGTATTGAAAATGCACCTCCATTCGGATTTGGTAACACCGAAATACTCTGAGGTACAATCAAATCCTCAACTCCAACATTTGACTCATAATGCATTTTCCATCCTTGAGCACGATTTACACTATTCGTTTTAAAAAGTACAGAGAATTTTGAACCTGGAATCGATAAATCCTCAGGTAAGAAGTTAGGATCATCACTTCCATAGAGTTCAGCCACGATATCATTTGTCACAAGGTTTGTTATCCTGAGATAATCATCTGTTGCAAGAGCAAACTGATCAAAAGTAATTTTGATAGTCTGAGCCCCTTCCGGTTGAATACGCCATAGACAAGTCTGATCATTGTTATACTGAAACCGACCCGAACCATCATCTATACTACCATTAAAATCCTTAATGGTTGGCATCACCTTGCAATACACAGGAAGAGTAGCATGATATGATATATCAAAACCATTTGCTGAAGATGCATTATTGGATTTATAGTTGACAAATAAAGTATTCCCTTCATACTTTATATCTGAAGGAACTACTTGACCACCCCAACTACCTAAAAGTGGAGACTGTGAATCAGAGCCTTTATAGATGTGTATAGTGTCTCCGGGACTAAGATCAAGAAGGTTGAAAGATAAAGTCAAAGCAGAGACCGAATCTAATGTAGTCTGAGGTTTAATAAGCCAATTGCAATCTGAAGCACTATATCCATTCAAAGGATTACCTCCATCTGTAAGCGACCCATCAAAAGACTCAATCGTAGTCTCACTTTGACAACCAATTGAGGGGAAAGGATTTCCAACTTCATAAGGAGTCGCATTAATGACAAGCTCCTGAGCCAGATTAAAATTACTGCCCCCGGGAACCAATGGATCAATAACATAATAACCATCTGTATTACCGCCCCACCCAAAATTAAAATGAAACATGGTGGTATCCTGATAACCATCACAAATAAAGGCATGACCATTTATATTAGGCACTGACCAACCTGCATAATAGAGTGGGATTCTTCTGTCGAGATGATTTATAATTACACTATCCCAATCTAAATTAGTTGAGTCACGAAACAAGTATCGGGTTTCAGGATTAAACCTAAAGTAGGTTCTTAAGGAATAGGCCGCCTTATGATTATACATCCCTGAACCATCTGGTCCATATTGCATATCTACAGAGATCCCCAGATGAAGAAGTAACTTGGCTATCTCAGGATTACTTCTATCAACAGCATCAGACATAGCTGACCAGTTATAATCAGCAGTGGAAAAGTCAGCCGAGAGGTTCCCATAACCGGGACAATTATATGAATAACTGCCCATGCCTTGTACCGGATATCTAAAATAGTACAACAACTGCCCCATAGCAGTCGCTACACATCCGGCATAAGTCTTTCCATGAGGGCCAGCGGCATCAGCAGGGCATGCATCATTGTAGGGCCAATCTTGATTCCATGTACTAGTTAGTATTGGAAGTAGACTCCTCCCTCCCTTCTGTAACAGATCTTTATTATTGAGCAAGATATCCCAATCACTATGTTGGCCGAGACTTTTGTTAGCTCTCACACTTTTAATATCAGCAGAATACTGACTTGTCCACATTTGAAACGGAGGTGTGGTATTATCAATAACTATTGAACCCACATAACTAAAAGCCAGGATTGGTCGAGTCTCTTTTCTACCCGAAACCAAAGCCCAACCTTCTGGCAAGAAGTTAACCAGATACCACGTGGTAACACCATCTTCGCGATTTTCATTGATATTTTTCAGGTCTATAGCTTGTTTCCTATTACTTTCAAGAGAAGAAAAGTAATTTCTGGCGACAAGAATGGCCTCTTCTTTTGTCACCTCTTGCCCATAAAGAGAAAGGGAAGAGATGAACAGGAAAAAAAGTACAATCTTTTTCATTTGGTTAAGTTGTATAAATTGAGAACTAAGATAGTAATATCATTTGCGCATCTGCCGCAACTAAATAAAGAATTTAACGATTTGAGTATTCCCGGCTAAGAGAAACAGTAATGAAAATACAGAGGAAACCATCCAGAAATCGTTCTATTAGAAATTCATTATTGTCTGAGGTTATTCAATGACTTAGTAGCGGTATTTTTGCGTAAATTGAGTTGGATTTAAAAAAAAGAACTACCACTCATCTCAAAAAATATCATTCAATGGTTTTTAATCTAATTCAAACAAACTCCAGACGAATCATATTGACTTTAATTACCCTCTGCGCAATGGCATCATGTCAGGCAAAAGAGAAATCAGAATTAAAAAACGGTATAACAGCCAAAGAGATAGTCTCAAAAATCAGCAAGAAGAAGCCCACTATTTACAAAGACTGTATAATCACCGGCAAGCTGGATTTCACCAAAGTAAACGAGTTAACCGTAGTTGGATCAGGGCATTTAGTTGCTGAAATTGATATCCCTATTGTCTTCATTAACTGCATCTTTCTAGATTCTGTAACATCAGTTGGAACTTATTCAAACGCAGCAATTACAACCAGATTTCTAAAGCAGGTGGTCTTTGAGGATTGCGATTTCAGAAACAGCCTTAACATGGAGAACAGCCTTTTTGAGTATACCGTGAATTTCGCTTATTCCATTTTTCAGGCTCCGTTGGCACTTAGTGGATCTCAGTTCAACGGAGGGCAGATATATCTCAACAAGATAACTGCTAAAGATAGAGTCAATTTGCAGAATTGCAGGTTCCAAGGCGATCTATTCTTAAATGATAGCCATTTTGATAATAAACTCTCTCTTCAAGAATCAGTAATAGAGAATAACCTCTTTGCTTCTACAATCGAAAGCTCCGGTTTAATAGATTTATCCATGATAAGAGTAGATGGAAGAACTCTTTTAAATTACCTTCATACCTCAAATAGTCTACTCATCTCCAATTCGCAATTTAAAGCAGGATTCGAGTTAATAGAAAGCACTGTTGATGGTTCATTCTTCTTTAAGGACAATATGATATTCAAAGCGATAAAACTCAACAACACAAAAGTCTCTGATCTAATTGATTTATCAGGAAGCCTTTTCATTGGTCAGAGTATGGAATTAAAAGGATTTACCTCTATCAAAAACAACTGGCAAGGAATGATTTCAGAGGTAAGAACCTTCTCAGACAGAAAAATAGAATCGAATAACTAGTATTTATCATTACTATAACAACATAAAAGACACTCAAAGCAACCTTTAACCTCTTTAAAAATTACCACTTAGATCTAATAAACTATGATGATCAAACAACAATTAACACTAAAGAGACGTGCAAAATATCTGTTTCTTGGATTATCTCTGGCTGGAATCATAGGAGTAACCTCCTCGTGTACAAAGGAGGATGTAGAACAGATCATTGATATTCTGTCTGAAGCAGCTGTTCAATCATTGGCTAGCTGGATAGCAGGAAATGAGGATATCCCAAGTATCCCTCAAGACATTGTCATCCATGACAACGGAGGGAGCCTTCCTTCAAGCGTTGACCTCACCAGTAAACTTCCTCCAATAGGCAACCAGGGAAACTACGGAACATGCGTTGCATGGGCAACAGCCTACAATCTTAAAACGGCTCTGAACGGAATCGATAATCAATGGACAGCAGCTCAACTCTCCAGGGCAGAGAATCAAACCAGCCCGGCAGATCTTTTCCTTGCTATACCTTCAGCCCAAAAAGGATCCAACTGTAATGGCACCAACTTCGAGCCTGCAATGGAGGTTCTTATTAGCAGAGGAGGCGCTTCATTAGCTACGGCTCCGTATACAGGTATGGGAGATTGCTCTCAAACACCTCCCAGCAGTTGGAATCAGGATGCAACAGATAACAAACTGGTTAATTACCGGAAAATAGCTGACAAAAGCAATGCTCAATCAATGAAAGTTGAGAACTTCAAAGGATATCTTGCTGAAGGCCGACCCATTGTCTTTGGGGCTCAACTAGGAGATCGGTTCATGCGTTGGAATAGTGATGCTGTTATAGACTATGACACCTATCTTAACCCAGGAATGCAACATGCCTATCACGCTATAATACTTGCAGGATATGATGACTCAAAACAGGCTTTCAAAGTTGTCAATTCTTGGGGCGACACCTGGGGAAACAATGGAACAATCTGGGTTGACTACACCTTCTTCCTGAACAGTTTCTGTTACGCAGCTTTTGTAGCACAGAATAAGACTGAGGTTGAAATACAGAACAATCAGGTGGGCAATGTCGCTTCCGGCACTGACTTGCTTTCATGGAACCTTACTGATGCCCAAGACCCACAATCATCGAGTGCTCGGGACAGAGAGATCGTTTATGATGTTTATAACTCAGGGACTTCTTTAATAAAAGCATCAGACCGTTGGAGTATTCTTTATATGTATTACAATGCTTATGACGCCAACGATTACGGCATTCTGATACATGACTATTATACCGATGAATTCAGTACAACACCCGGAGCCAATGACTACTGGCCTGATGGTTACGGAATAGCAGGGAGTTGGTGGAACTACATTGACGTCCCCTCAGGGAAAAGTGTAGCAGAAGCACTTTATGGCAACAGCGGTTCTCACTTTAGCTTTACTTACCAGATGCCATCAAACCTCACAGGAAAATACTATCTGGTTCTAGTTGCCGATGGCTTTAATGATATTGAAGAGGTAAATGAAGATAATAATTACTTCTTCTACAGTAAAGCTGATGGAAGCCCGTTGGAGATCAACAATGGTATAATCCAACAAGGCTCTATGCTAAAAAGTGTAAACCCCAATCGCCCTACTGCACTATACCAGAACTCACCATACCAAACCCTTGTTAAACCGGGAAGAATGAACACCTACTCACCTTCCGAAATCATGAGTCTGATCAAGGATAGAAAAAAGAGTGGAGAACTTCAGCAGAAAGTCAATCAGTTTACCTTAAAGACGACTGGGAAAGGGCAAAAGCGGCAAAGCAGATAAATTTATCGTAGTTCAGATTAAAAGAGAAGAGGAAAATCCATGTATTGATTACCTCTTCTCTTTTTTATTGATAAACTAGAATGAATTAACCTAAATCTAGGTTATTTTCTACTTTTTCACACATTATTTCATATTAGCTCTTTACTTTTGCAGAAACAACTAAAACAACAATGATCCGAAAAATTCTGTTCTTTCTCTATCTGCTTCTAATTACAATGTTAAGTTTAATCTCTTCTGAAAACCTGCCCAGGATAATTCTGTTTCCTTATGCCGACAAAGTAATTCACACCTCAATGTATGCCGGGTTTACTTTCTTACTCTTTCTTGGATGGCCAAATATGGATACAAAAAGACGAAGATGGATTCCTTTTCTTGCGATTGTGGCTTGGGGCTTTTCAATGGAAGTACTACAGGGAATTGGCCCCTGGGGACGATCATTTGACCTATTTGATGAAGTTGCCAATATCTTCGGCTTCTTCCCTGGCTATGTGGCATATTACCTCTTTAAAAGATGGTTTCCAAAACTGGCAACTCTGTAACTGTTTTAATCGCCCCTTCTTCCATAATTTGAGAGAATAGAGATATAAAAGAGATTAGAGAGATCATTTAAACCACGAAAGGCACGAAAACTGCTGGATGAGAAATTTCGTGTTTTTTTATGTTTTTCGTGGTTAAATGTAATCAGCAACAGGCTAAATTCAAAATTCGAGAATTCAAAATTTGCAAGCACCGAACAGCTTCTGGCTACTAGCTGCCAGAAGCCAGCTGCCATCTGGCAACTGGCCAACTGTCAGCTGCTAGCTGCTAATCTTTGAATTCTTGAATTTTGAATTTAGTCGACTACTGCACAAATAGTCCATAGATATAAGAACTAACTGTTATCCACGAAATTTTTGTCTAAACCTTCTTTAATTTGAAGCGCCAACGGATCATGTGATTTTAAACAATCCATTATTTTCTTCTTAAAACGCCAACAAGTCATTTGCCTGATCTCCATAGTATCAGACAAAGAATAACTTGACACATTAGGATTACTACAGACCATTTTTGCAATGCGAAAAGCCTCAGGTAAAGGTAAATGGCAACGATGAAATGGCGTATGGGCTGTTGCCGATTCCTCCTTTTTGCACTTTGTACATCTTCTAGAGCCTACAGTTTTCCCCTTACAGTAATTTGTATGCCCGCACCTCTTACATATAAATCCACCCTCCCACTTTACCTTCTCCAGATAAAGCAAACAACCATCCTGACTGGTTAATTCCAGTTCAGAACGATCGGTGCTATAGTTAGTATATGGGATTAATTCTGACATAATGACAGCAGTATATATGGAATGATTGTTGCAAAAGTACAACAAAAGTGCTACTAAAGCGATTTATCAATAAGAAATAATATATCTTTGCAGAAAACTAAGACTATGAAGAAAGCATATCTTTTTGCAGCAATCATTCTGACCGGCATGCTAGTTACTATCTCTTGTAAAAACGGTAACAGGAACGAAAAAGATTCTTCATCGCAAGGCGAGGTCACGGAAGGTGTTGTAAATGTTATTGATGAAGAGTACTTCAGAGAAAACATTTGGGATTATAGTGTACAACCGGGAGCATTTGAATACAAAGGATCCATACCAGTTGTTATAGACTTTTATGCCGAATGGTGTGCACCATGCAGAAAGGCATCTCCGGTTCTTGAACGATTGGCTAAAACTTATAAGGGGAAAGTGATGTTCTATAAAATAGATACTGATAAAAACAGAGGACTAGCTTCTGCTCTTCAAATAAATACAATTCCCACCTTTATGTATATTCCGGCCAAAGGTGACCCTGAATTCTCAAGAGGAATTTTACCTACTCCTGAATTGACCGAGAGGATGTTCACTGATAATATTGAAAGGTTCATCTTTGGAAATGCTGCTGTTGAACCTGTTTCACCCGTAACTAAATAACAACATAAATATGAAAAAGACTATTTTATTACTTGTCGTTTTAGTAATGGCAGGGGTTAACCTGATAGGACAAACCAATGAGGGAAAAGTAATCTATTTAACCTCTGCTGAATTTAAGCAAAAGGTGTTTGACTGGGAAGCCAACAAAGACACATGGAATTACAAAGGAAAGACACCTGCTGTAGTTGATTTTTATGCTGATTGGTGTGGCCCCTGCAAAAAGGTAGCCCCAATAATGGAAGAGCTTGCCAAAGAGTATAAAGGAAAAGTTATTTTTTACAAGGTTAACACAGACAAAGAAAGAGAAGTAGCCGGTGCCTTTGGTATCCGCAGTATTCCCAGTATTCTGTTTATACCTAAAACGGGAAAACCCTCTATGCAAGCAGGGGCTTATCCTAAAGATGCCTATAAGAAAATCATCGATGAGAACCTCCTCTCGAAATAACCGAACTGAATCAATTAATAAATAATTATACAATGGAACATTTGACAAAAGAGACCTTCTTAAATAAGGTCTTCAACTATGAACAAAATCAAGAGTGGAAGTTTGAAGGTAAACTACCATGTATCATCGACTTCTACGCTGATTGGTGTGGCCCCTGCAAAATGGTGGCTCCTATTCTTGAAGAGCTTTCAAAAGAGTACGACGGCAAAATCAACATCTATAAGGTTAACACCGAAGAAGAACAAGAACTTGCAGGTGCTTTTGGAATCAGAAGCATTCCCTCTATGCTCTTCTGCCCCGCCGATGGCCAGCCTCAGATGGCAGTAGGTGCCCTACCTAAAGACTCTTTAATTCAAGCCATTAAAGATGTTTTAAAGGTCGAAAAAGCATAATCAAGTTGCCTTAAAAACATCAAAGCAGCCGCAAGTTTTTGCAGGCTGCTTTTTTTATACTTCTCCGCCTCACCACCTCTTTTCTGACTTCGACACAGGGAAACCCTAAATAAAAGGCCAAAACACTTCATCAAATAATCTGGTAAAAGAAGAGATTTTTGTTACTAATCTCATGACATAGACTTAAAGATACTGATCA
>MTLE01003500.1_pt1 | contig 11910 bp, 14 predicted proteins | sample 1982461 | NCBI WGS metagenome assembly MTLE01 (sample SAMN05712605, study PRJNA340218) | biofilm metagenome | isolation source: sample SPL anode biofilm adapted to -200 mV | place: USA | collected 2012-02-03
AACCTTAAAAAAAATAAGGAGACCGTTTTCATTTTTGGACAAATAGGCCCTTTTGTCGGGATTTCGGACAAGTTTGAATAATCGTATAATTACAAGCTGAACGCCCGGTGCTATACTCCTTAAAGCAAGTGAAAGGAGTAAAAAATGAATAAAAAAATAGTGAACAAAGCCAATACAGTGAGACTTATTGTCATTATCGGTGTTATTATTATACCACTTATGTATAGTTTTTTCTATCTCAGTGCCTTCTGGGATCCCTACTCAAAATTGAATAATTTACCTGTGGCACTGGTTAATAACGACGCTGGTGCGACCATTAATAATCAGCAGCGCAATCTGGGGGAGGAATTCCTCGACGAGCTGATTAAGGATGGCACCTTTAAGTATGTAATAACCGACGAGGCCACCGCTAAAGCCGGTACCGAAACCGATGATTACTACGCCATGATCGTGGTTCCAAAGAATTTCTCAAACAATATTGCCTCAGCGGCGACGGTCAATAAGCAGACCGCCAGCATTATCTTTTCGCCCAACGAAAAACGAAATTATCTGGCCAGTCAGATCCTGGGAAAAGCTGAGATGCAAATGGAAACCAGCCTAAGAGAAAGCATCTCCGGCGAGATCGTCAATAATCTGACCGATCAGGTCGCCAAGGTGCCGGGCCAATTGGGCACCCTGAATGATGGCTTAACCCAGCTTTCCAGCGGCTCAGCGCAATTACTGACGGGTTCTCAGACTTTAGCCAACGGTACCTATTCGCTGGCCGCCGGGTCCCAGGAGCTGGCAGCGGGCTCAGAAACCCTGGCCTCCGGTACCCAGGCCCTGGCCGCTGGCAGCCAGACTCTGGCTGATGGCACCCAAACTCTGGCCGCCGGAACCTCACAATTTGCCGCAAAATTTTCTGATTTTAATGATGGCATCAGTAGTCTCAAAAGCGGATCAGCCCAGGTCAGCGATGGCGCAGAAAGCTTGGCTGCCGGAACTGAGCAGCTCAATCAGGGGATCGCGGCCTATACTGCCGGGGTCGATAGCCTGATTGGCAACGTCAACCAGACCTCGGCCTTTATCTCGGCCTTTGTCGGGGAGCATCCGGAATTGATGGCTGACCCCCAGTTTGCGGCCTTTATTTCGGATATGGCCTCCAGTGACAATGCCGAGAGCATTGCCCAACTGGAAGCAGCGGGCAGTCAATTAAGCGGCGCCTCGGATTCAATCGCCGCTGGCACCCAGGCGTTAGCCGCCGGAACCAGCAATCTGGATGATGGGATTGCCACCGTCAGTGCCGCCGCTGGCCAATTAAATAATGCTGCCGATAGTATTTCAGCTGGAGCCAGTGCCGTTTCAGATGGCGCCTCATCACTGACAAATGGAGCGACAGCCGTATCAAACGGGGCCACCACCCTGACCAATGGGGTCTATACCCTGGCCGATGGTGCGTCCACTCTGGCTAGTGGTGCCACCACTCTGGTCGATGGTCAGCAGCAACTTAACAACGGCATCACCACCGCCCAAGACGGCGTTACCACAGCCGTCAATGATGCAAATGCCGACACCGCCAAATTAAATGGTTTGGGCACCTATGTCAGCGAACCGGTCACGGTGGACGATGAGGTGATTGATCCGATTGCCAATTATGGCACCTACTTTTCGCCCTACTTTATGTCGCTGTCGCTCTGGGTTGGTGGGCTGATTATCTTCTTCGGGATCTATTTTGATGCCGATCAGAAATTTAAGATCCTGTCCCGGGAAAGCAGCAATAAGACCGCCCGCAGCTTTATTTATCTGCTGTTGGGGCTGGCCCAGGCGATTCTTTTGGGCAGCATCATTAAATATGCCCTGGGCTTAGAAATTGCCCATACTGGCCTGTACTTTGTTTCGGTTTGTCTGGTCTCGATGACCTTCCTGGCGATTGTCCAGTTCTGTATTATTCACATGGGCGATGCCGGAAAGTTTGTGGCACTGACGCTGCTGATTCTGCAGCTGACTTCCTGCGGTGGCACCTTCCCGATTGAAACGGTGCCCAAGTTCTTCCAGGTACTGTATCCCTTTATGCCAATGACCTATTCAGTGGTGGTGTTTAAGGATACCATTACCGGTGCGATCTCTGGCGACTTCTGGCACAGCTTCCTGATTCTGGTTATTTATCTGGTGGTTTTCTTTGCCGCCACGATCTTTCTGACCCTAATTAAGAAAAAGAAGGCCGAGAAAGAAGATGTCACCGTTAAAGCTGAACTAAACTCCGACCATTTATTTTAAAATGACCCAGATTAAAAGAACTCTGCATAGCAAAATGCGGGGTTCTTTTTATTTGCCCTCGATTACTTTGAAATAAGAAGCGGAAATGATATAATTATTTTCAAAAAAGATCATGAGGAGTGTCTGCATGTCCGATGCGTCAATAACCAAAAAAGCCATTGCCAAAGGCTTTAAAGATATTCTAAAAAATAAAAACTTTGAAAAAATCACCATTGCCGAAATTACCGCTGCGTGTGGTCTGAACCGCCAGACCTTTTATTATCATTTTCGAGATAAATACGATCTGATTAACTGGATCGTTTATCAGGAGGCGATCCTGGTGATTCGAACCGATCTGACCATCGAAAACTGGGACAGCAAGGTGCTGGCGCTATTAACGACCATGAAACAGGATGGCCATTTTTATCAAACCACCTTAAAAGATATCAATGGCACCGAATTTCAGAATTATCTGTTTACGGTCACCAAGGAAATATTTATAGAAATGATTGAACGTCTAGCCAGTGATCGCAAAATGAACCCGGAGGTTGCTCCGGTGATGACACCCCAGAAGAAAACTTTTACCGCCGAATTTCTATCCTATGGGGTGGTGGGGATGATTATCGACTGGGCTCAAAACGGGATGAAACAATCACCCGAGGAAATCACCATCAGCATCAAAGAGATTATCAACGGGGCCCGGATGTTTGCCGTTTCCCGTTATTTTCAGGAACTGACCAAAGCGTAACAGCTAAAGACCGGCGGAATAAACAGCCGCTCATAATGAAAAAAAATAAGGAGTTCAAATTGAAAAAGAATGAAACAATTGAGTTAACGATAGAGGGATTTAATTTTCCCGGTAAATCCTGGGGGATGCATGGCGAAAAAAAAGTTGTCATGAAAAACGGCCTGCCCGGCCAAAAAGTACTGGTAAGCATTGCCAAGAAACGCAAAAAATATGAGGGTCGGATTCTGGAAGTGCTTAAAAAAGCGCCCAATGAAATAGACGCTGCCTGCCATGTCTTTGATAAATGTGGGGGCTGTACCTATCAGAACCTGCCCTATGACGAACAGCTTAAGCTTAAAGAAAACTACGTCTTAAACTTGCTGGATCAGGCCGGGATTGCGGGCTTTGCTTATGAAGGGATTGTCCCCAGCCCGGAAGTCTTTGGTTACCGCAACAAAATGGAGTATTCCTTTGGTGATAACGAAAAAGATGGCCCGCTGATGTTGGGGCTGCACGAACAGGGCAGTTTTTACAATATCGTCAAAACCGACAGCTGTCAGATTACCGATGGCGATTTTAATGCGATTCAAACAGCGGTGCTGGGCTATTTTGCTCAAACCGGGGATAGCTATTTTCACAAACGCAGCCACCAGGGCTTTTTACGGCATCTGGTCGTCCGCAAAGGCAAACAGACTGGCGATCTGCTGATCAATCTGGCCACCACCAGCCAGGGAAGCCTGGACGAAGCGGCCTTTGTCAACTGCCTGCTGGATCTGCCGCTTGCTGGCCAGATCCGGGGGATTCTCCATACCCAAAACGATGGTGTTGCCGATGTGGTTAAAGCCGAAACTGCCAAAACCCTCTATGGTGAAGATAAAATTGAGGATCAGATTTTAGGACTGACCTTTGAAATCACCAGCTTTTCCTTTTTTCAGACCAACACCTTAGGAGCCGAAAAGCTCTATTCGGTGGTCCGGGATTTTGTCGGTCAGGAACAAAACGAAGTGATTTATGACCTGTATTGCGGTACCGGCACCATTGCCCAGGTGCTGGCCCCGGTCGCTAAAAAGGTGGTTGGGATCGAGCTGGTGACCGAAGCGGTGGATGCGGCCAAAGCCAATGCCACCAAGAACGGCCTCGATAACTGCCAGTTTATCGCCGGTGACGTGATGGTGGAGGTGGCTAACCTCCATGATCCGGCCGATGTAATTATTCTGGACCCACCCCGGGATGGTATCCACCCCAAAGCGATTTTTAAAATTATCGATTTTAAGCCCAAAACCTTTGTCTATGTGTCCTGCAAGGCGACATCGCTGGCCCGGGATCTGCCGTTTTTTGTGGCGGCGGGGTATGCGGTCAAGAAGGTACAGTGTGTGGATATGTTTCCGCATACCGGGCATGTTGAGACGGTGGTATTGTTAACGAGGGTCTAAAGATGGTTAAGGATCATTTAGGAAAGAGTTTTAAAAGCATCAAAGAGATGTGTTCGGCCTACAACATCAGTTATGCAGTTTTTCTTGATCGGAGAAGTCTCAATTGGTCTTTAGAGGATTGTTTGACGGTTAAGGTAGTAGACCATAAAGGCAGAGGCTATAAATCGGAAGAAGAGATGTGTAACTATTGGGGTGTTAAATATTATGTGTTTAAAGATCGACTTTCTGAAAATTGGACATTAGAAGAGGCGTTAGAAAGTAGACAACCGGATAGCATTAAGGATCATCAAGGCAGTGGCTTTAAAACAAAATCTGCAATGTGTAGCTATTGGGGTGTTAAGGAGTATGTCTTTAATGATCGGATAAAAGATGGGTGGTCATTAGAAGAAGCGTTAGAAGGTAAAAATCCGAACACGGTAGTTGATCATTTGGGCAAGAAGTTTGACACCGAGAAAGAGATGTGTGCTTATTGGGGAATCAAAAGCTATATCTTTAAGGATCGAATAAAAGAGGGTTGGAGTTTGGAAGAGGCTTTAACGATACCGTATAAGTTTTAGTAGATAAGGGTTAGATTAGAGCGTGAATGACAAAGCGATGTTGGATGTTTGGGACCTGTGAAAAAGGCATTGAAGCTGTGAATATGACGAACGAAACGTCCCTTTGTCATGTAAACAATTGAACAAGAAAGGCACTCTTCAAATCTGTATGAAGAGTGCCTTACATAATTCCTATTAACATCACAGACAAATATCTACGCTCTTGCTAATCTATCGATTGCATCCTCTAAAGAGGAGACAAAGAATATGGCATTTCCTTTATTGCTCTCATATATGAAGTCTCTAAGCGATTTGCTATTATAGCCTGAAAAGTCGCCAATAATCGCAAGTTTAAATTGGTAGTTGATGATTTTCTGAAGAATTTCGCCTGCAATTTTAGTGCTTAAGATGAAGAAATCCTCAATAAGCATTTCTTTGTTTATTATGATGGAATGGCTTCCTGTTTCGTAATTTACTGACATCATGAAATCTAACGCTGATTGCACATCCGAAATACACACACCATCACTTTTAACGACTGCTATTTCAGTACCGTTTACTGAAAATTTATTTATATTCATATTGTTCTAATCTCCATAACTAAAAAATTACAATTCATCTTCAAACTGGACTTTAGCATAGTTGGGTTTATTAGCTTCGGGGTGCCTTCGCAAGAAATGGAAGGATGTATTCGATGGAATTTATCAATACATGTCCGCAGTTCGTAAGTAAGTGGATTTCGGCTGATGGGACAAGACGGGAGAGCCTTTGAGCTGATCTACCCGCATCAATAATAACATCATCTTCTCCGTTAACAAAAAGAACCGGCATGTTCAGATTATGCAATAGTTCATCTGTGTATACGGGCAAATACTGAATTGGGTTATAACTTTCAACAATCAGATTCATAAAATCAAGTACTTCTCTCGGTATATCATGCTCTCCAATTATGGCTGAATCAACCGGCACGGCTCCTTCAACCTGTTGGGTCTGTTCAACAGTGCTAATGAATTGTGGTCGTACTTCTGCGAGACCGGCTGAGGCGAGCAGACACAGTCTAGAAACGCGTTCTGGATAAGTTGTAGCAAATTTAAGGGCCATCCAGCCACCGAGTGAGTTGCCGATTATTATGGCTTTATCAAGTACGAGTACATTAAGGACTTCCTTCAGCCAAAGTGCAAAGGCATCGGAATTGATATCAGGTCTGTATTCCTCACTATTTCCCGCTTCACCGATAATATCTACGGCGTAAACTCTATAATCATTGGAGAGGGCCATGATCTCAGGGAACCAGAAGGCACTATTGCTGCAAGAACCATGTAATAGGATAATAGGGGGTTTAGAATCCAGTCCGGCAGTTAGCATAAAAGTCTGCCCAAAAGTGGTCTTGATGTACTTCTGTTCAAAGGGGAACTGGCTAAGCACTTGGTTATAATAAGCTCGAAACTTATCTCGTCCTGCTTCTGATTTAAATACGCTTTGTTTCATATAAATTCACTCCTCTTTATTATTTTCTGTCAACGCAGCTATTGTGTCCATCATTATTGCCATAAATCGGATGCCGCCCCAGAGTGTAATACGAACCATATTTTCACGTTCGATATATTGGGACTGCATAGAAGACTGTCCGTATTCCGATGGTTTGGTATTCAGGGAAGCTGTTAGCATGTTCATAATTCGGATAGCATCCTCTTTTCCGTATACAATGATATCGATAACTGACGAAGCGATAATACTGTGCTCTGTCTGGTTTACTGAGGTGGGCGCTTCGCAACTATTAATCTCTGTGAAAGCGCTTAAATCATGGCCTGTGATGCGCCAGCCTTTGCCTATCTTTGTTGCTCGCAATTTACCTTCTCGAATATATCGCTGAATAGTCTTTGGGTGAATGTTCAGCATGCTAGAGATCTGTTCTACAGTATAGTAATCCTTGATCATTTGACAACACTCCTTATAATTACCTATAAAACAATAATAAGTAATAATAAGGAATGTGTCAATATATTTTTTTTAACTATTAAAAAATTAAAACCAATAATTATGCCTATAGATGAATGAAATTCGTATTCATTGATTATGCTTCCATATCCACCATTACACCAGACTTAAACTCTACGGTGAATTTGTCCTCATAGACAGTGACTTTTTCAATCAGCCTTCGAACCAAGGATTCGTCATATTGGACCAGGGCAGTGGGCTGCTCCTGCAGAAATGCGCTCATGTCGGTGATACGTTTTTGTAGTTCATCCCGACCGAGGTTCTCGACCTGAGCCTTTTGCTTCTCGTCACGTGGATGACACGGGGACGTTTCGTTTGTCATGCCCATCAAGCTGTGATTTACTTAAAAAATAACAGGAGGCGAAATCAGAAATGGCAAGACAAGCCCGGGTTAAAAGCGCAACTGGCATTTATCACGTAATGCTGAAAGGTTTGGATGGGCGAAATATTTTTCTGGATGATGCGGATCGATTAATTTTTCTGGAAAAGCTTACAAAAGCCAGAGAAAGCGGCGGCTTTGAGTTGTATGCCTATTGTCTGATGGACAACCATGTTCATCTGTTGATCAAAGAAGGGGAAGAACTGGGGACCAGTATCAAACTGATGACCGTTGGCTATGTGCAATTGCACAATAACAAATACGGTCGCACCGGGCATCTCTTTCAGAATCGTTTCAACAGCGAAGTCGTGGAGGATGAGAAGTATCTGATGACGGTGGTTCGCTACATTCACCGCAATCCCATAAAAGCCGGAATAACTTCCTGCTTGGAAGAATATCCGTGGTGCAGTTATCATCAGATCAGGCAGGCGTATCAGGGAAAGGCAATGGCACTGGATAGTGGGATTATCAAAGACTATTTTCCAACAGAAGCAGATTTTATTCGATTTTCTGAGGAAGAAAACCAGGACGAATGTCTGGAAACCTGCGCAAAAATCAGATGGACAGATGAACAACTGACTGATCTGCTAAACCAGAATCCCGAATACCGGAATCTGGGAGAATTGCCGGTAGACAAGCGAAATCAACTGATCCGACAGATTCAGCAGGAAACCGGTGGCAGTATCCGTCAATTGAGCCGGGTGTTGGGACTGGGCAAGATGATGGTGGAGCGGGCCGTGAAATGATGAAGATGACAAACAAAACGTCCCCTCGTCATTTGCAGGGGTGGTCATTTTCAAGGAGGCAAGCCATGGATAATATTGTATTAAAAGAAGTGGTAATTACAGGGAAACAGCGGTCTAATAGTACCATAGCGGCAGGACGTCGGCATACCGTTGGTCTTAAATCGGATGGCACGGTGATTGCTACGGGTTGGAATAAATATGATCAGTGTAAAACAAGAAATTGGTGCAATATTACAGCTATAGCGGTAGGTAGTTATCATACCATTGGTCTTAAATCGGATGGAACGGTGGTTGCTGCAGGTGATAATGAATTTGGCCAATGCAATGTAAGTAACTGGCGAGATATTGTAGCAATTGCGGCAGGTTGCGCCCATACAATCGGCATTAAATCAGATGGCACTGTGATCGCTGTGGGCGATGATGAATATGGTCAATGCGATGTAAGCGACTGGCACGGCATCCAATTGTCCGAAAACAAACATGCAGCTATGAGGTGAAATGGCAGAGTGCTTCGTTAGTATTTCGTAACGGCGGCTTTGAGCTGTATGCCTATTGTTTGATGGACAACCACGTTCATCTGCTGATCAAAGAAGGCGAAGAACTGGGAACCAGCATCAAACGGATAACCGTTGGCTATGTGCAATTGCACAATAACAAATACGATCGCACCGGGTATCTCTTTCAGAATCGTTTTTTTATTGAAAATTCAATGAGCTTTCTTGCCAAAAATCCCGTAAGGGAATTTTGAGTAAAATCGTAAGGTGTGTACCACCTTTCCCGGCTTGCCAGGTTACCGTTTAGTGTATCCGGTATTTTTCTAATTTTAAAAATTCAGCATTGACAAGGTAGAATTCTACCTATATAATAAAGACAGGATTCAACTTATTATGAAAGGAGTGAATGCAATGAAGCGTGATGATAGGATTCCCCATGACTTTTACATTAAAAATATAGCCCATGTGTTACGTTATAAAAATGATCAAAAGCTAGCGGCATATGATATTACTGAGCCACAAGTACGTCTTTTGGGACACATTGATGGCGCACAAAGATCAGGGCAGGAAATTAGCCGCAGATACTTGAGTAGAGCCATGCAGATTTCCGGGCCATCTGTAACAAGCTTGCTTAATAGTCTTGAAAAGAATGGGTTTATTATACGCCGTTCGGGTAATGAGGATGGTAGGACTATACTGATAGAGCTTACCGAAAAGGCGAAGGTGCTTCTTAATGAAATGTCTAGTATTCTCAATGCAATAACGGATGAACTACTGGCCGGATTTTCAGAGGAGGAGAAAGTTACCTACCTAATATTTCTAAAACGAACTTATGATAATTTAGGAATAGAATCACACATATAAAACAGTACTTATTTTTTGATAATATAGGTAGAATTCTACTTATGTTATGCCGACACATTATCTAAATATCAAACAAAAATAGGAAAATAGGTACAATTGAACCTATAATTAAAGAGGAGATTTATAATGGAAAACACAAAAAAAGACTCAATATATTATCTTGAAAAGGCACCTGTGCCAAAAGCAATCGCCCATATGGCAATACCCATGATTTTAGGCATGATTGTTAATATAATTTATAACATTACAGACGCTTACTTTATTGGAAGGCTGGGGAGTACATCCATGCTAGCATCCGTTACCCTTGCTTTGCCATTTACAACCATTCTTATGGCGATTGGAGAAATTTTTGGAACGGGAGGGGGTACATATATTTCCAGATTGTTAGGCGAGGGAAAGATTGAGGGTGTTAAAAAAACTTCGTCAGTAAATTTTTATCTTTCTCTTCTTTCAGGAATAATATTTATGTTAATTTGTCTCCCAATCTTATCTCCTGTATTGAAAGTGTTAGGAGCTACGGGAGAAACGTTGTTCCACACAAAAGACTATATTCTTGCTTTCGCAATCGGAAGTCCATTTGTAATCGCCAATTTTACATTGGCGCAAACGGTCAGGAGTGAAGGCGCATCAACAGAATCCATGATCGGAATGATTATCAGTGTAATTATCAACATAATTTTTGATCCGATATTTATATTCCTTTTTCATATGGATGTGATGGGGGCCGCCGTAGCAACTGTTATCAGTAATGCCTGTGCCGTTGCATATTATATTTACTATCTCAAAAAGAAAAGCCCTGTTCAGAGTGTTAGTGTTAAAGATTTTAAACCGACTAAAGAAATAGTTTTTAGCATTTTTAAGATTGGCATGTCCGCTTTCCTACTGTCTAGCTTTTTAATTGTGTCAAGCCTGATGTTCAACAATTATGCAGTCCTATATGGCGACTATGTTGTTGCGGCTTTTGGAGTGGCAAACCGAGTATGTCAAATATCAGATTTTATTGGTATGGGTATATATATGGGAGTTATTCCGCTGATTGCGTTTTCTTACGCTTCCAACAATACGGAACGATTGAACAAAGTTTTGAAAACAACGGTACTATATCTAATCAGTATTATTTTGGTTATTGCAGCTGTTTTATTTGTATTTCGCACTCAGGTTCTTGAAATGTTCAGCACTGATAATGTTGTTATAACTGTTGGTGCTACAATTCTTGCAGCTTTATTGATCTCCACCTTGTTTGCAGGCATATCAGGTTTTTTTACCAGTATGTATCAGGCATTTGGAAAAGGCGTTCAGTCCAATATTATGTCCGTCGTTAGAGGGGTTGCGCTAATCCCGATTATTATTATTGGAAACAATCTGTTTCAATTAAACGGGGTAATATGGTCTATGACAGCCTCTGAAATAGTCGCCTGTACCGTTGGCGTAATTTTGTGGATTTCATCCAAGAAAAAAATCATGAATACCCCGCTAAAAGAACGCATGACATTTAATCCTGATGAAATATAATATTTTTCAATTATTTTCAGCATCTGATGAAAGTTACTGTATTTGAAATTAGTATGACCGGGGTATGACTTGGGAACGTTTTGTTTGTCAGGCCCATCAAGCTGTGATACACTAAAAAAAACGGCGGCGAAATCAGAAATGGCCAGACAAGCCCGGGTTAAAAGTACAACCGGGAAGGAGATCAATATGAAAATCATAAAAGCTGGGAAAGCAAATCTTGAAAATATTTTATCACTTCAGTATTTAGCATACCAGAGCGAAGCGAGACTGTTAAATAATTATGAAATTCAACCATTAACCCAAACACTGGAAGAAGTGTTGATGGAGTTTGAAAAAGGAACATTCTATCAGGCCGTGAATGAAAAGAATGAACTGATTGGATCGGTCAGAGGTTTTGTTGACAATGATACGCTCTATATTGGCAAATTGATTGTACACCCCGATTATCAGGGAAAGGGCATCGGCACAGCATTGCTGAAAAAAATTGAAAAAGACAACTTAGGATTACGGCAAGAACTGTTTACCAGCGATCAAAGTCTTAGAAATATAAGGCTTTATAAACGCCTTGGCTTTGTTCAATTCAAAACCAAGCCGCTGTCAGAAGATCTGAATTTGGTATTTATGGAGAAAGAACCGGGATTACTCGAGACATGATATTGGGCTGGTTCGGGAATTGCATACCAGCGATCCCGTTGATATCCATTATCATCCCAATTTGTTAATGCATTTATCAGAACGACTAAAAAGGAGCGGAATAAACATGCCAAAAACGAGAAAGATGATCAGTGACTGGAAGGCTCCGTATATTCAATCGCTGATGTCGTTAATCGAAACCCAGAGTAAAGAAACCCTTGCAAACTGGGCCATTACTTATTGTGAAGAGGGGCTGTTACCATTATGGGAGCGGGACTACCCGAATGATTTGCGACCACAGCAGGCTTTGAAGGCGGCTCGGGAATGGTTATCAGGGACAATTAAACTGCCTC
>MTLE01003045.1_pt1 | contig 11887 bp, 9 predicted proteins | sample 1982461 | NCBI WGS metagenome assembly MTLE01 (sample SAMN05712605, study PRJNA340218) | biofilm metagenome | isolation source: sample SPL anode biofilm adapted to -200 mV | place: USA | collected 2012-02-03
CAGCGCGCCGTCCCTACCTGTGCAGGTGGGCGGACGGCTGATCCGGACAAATTCATTCGCCAGGGTCAAGCGTCGCGGAGATCGATCCCACGCATGGAAACTTGCGATTCGGTCCTGTGCATATTACCTCTCCAAACGTTGGTTTTGGCCAATAATGTATATGGAGTTCACACAATCGTAATAAATGCTCGCTTGCATTACATGGGGATTTGACATGGGATGAGCCGTTAACGGGTTCTCGAAATGGGATGTATGGTGCGATGCGGTGTCGCCCACGGCAAAGGATTGATCATGTTTGGAAAAACCTTTTGGACGTTCGCTGCAGTGTTGGCCTGGATGATGGTGAAGCCCGATTTAACGGGTGGCGCCGTTAGCGACCCGCCCGCCAATTTTCTGGTGGCCGTTACCAACATGATGGCGCTCCCGAATCTCGCCTATGAGGAAATCTCGCAGGATCGCCGCTTTAACCTCCAATCCTCCACTGTCGAGTGGAAGCATTCCAGCGGGAAAACCTATTACCGAAGGCACTCGAATGAGCCGGATTTCCTCAGCCAAGAGACAGTTTATTCGTACGACGGCACCGCTTACTATACACTTTTTGGGGACGTGGCTTTGATGGATGGCCAGCAAAAACCGGGTTTTCCCGGGTTGCCTGCGGACAAGTTTTTGGCCGCGGCACAAAACGCCTTACCCGTGCCGGACGAATTCCAAGGAGTTCCTTGCTGGCGTTACGAGTGGCCGTGCGAAACCATGGTTATGCGATTTGCGGGGTTTGAGGCGAATTTTGACCTCCAATCCGTCATTCGCAACGACTTCATCGACCAAGCCACGGGCTGGTGGATCGGTTATACGATGACGAATACCGAAGGTCCGTTTGAGGGCTCAACGCGCTTGGACATGATTCGCACCAACGAATTGCCAGACGATATTTTCGCGACCCCCAAGCCGCCTATCCGCATCCGGCCGCACTCACCAGCTGCTTATACGGAGGAAATGGCCAAGCGAATGGTGGCGATGGGGATAATCGAACCATCGGTGTTGAAGCGAGCGGGAGGAGATGGCCTCTTGGGCATGCTTAGCCAGCGTTATCACCTGCCGCTCAATCGCATCCTATTCTGTGCCGGAATTGGTGCCGTCGCGGGAATTCTGGCCTGGTTAATCCTGGAATGGCGGCGCAAAAAACGGGCCTAAAAGCCGGTTCAGCTTTCGTTTTCCTCGTTGATTGGCAGCTTAACCTTATCTTAAGCCGCGTTATGCTGGCTTTTTCCCAATCCGGAGAAAATCCGGGTGTTGAAACGGCGAATCGAGCTATGGAAGCGGGCGCAACCTGGAAGGCGTTAGACCCGAGTTCGATTGCCACGCGGTGCTCGCCACCTGACAGTTGCCGGGTGGCTAGACATGCCCTTTGGCTAACGGCGGCCGGTTGGGCCGGATTAGCCCCTATACCCAAAGACAGCGCGCGCAATGCGCAGGCTACCGCGCTGGCGCCACAACCAGGCCGGGCTGGCCCTTACGCATGAGGGTCAGCCTTTGTTAGTTTGAAGAAGGCGCCAGGAAGCGGGAGTGAAAGAGCTTTCCAAAGATCCGTGTGGCGGATGAGTGGCCGTCTTCTCAAGCGATTCTGCTCCAGGCAATCGCCGCGTTGTTGCGGACTTGTTCCGCCCCATCCTGGGACGCGGCTTGGAGCATGGTAAGGGCTGGCAAATCGCCCGTTTCAGCCAAACGGCCCAGCAACAGCATGGCATTGGTGCGCACGGTGAATCGATCGTGGGCGGCCAGGGCATAGATTATTGCGCGATAGTCGCCGCCTCGCAATTCCTCCGCCGGGAGGAGTAACAGGGTTATGGATAATTCGTTTAAAGCCGATTGCAGCGGAACGTCCCGCAATTTCGATTTAGTTGCGGGCAATAGCTGCGCGCATAATGAAGCTAGCGAAAGGCGGGCGCTAGTCTTGAGATCTTCAGGGGTGGCATTATCGCGCAAGAGGGCACCGCAAGCGATGGCCGCATCGCGTAGCGGGAGGGAAAGCAGGTGCTCTTTCATGACGGCTCGTTCCGCGAGCGTCAGTGACTCACCCAGCAAGTAGTGTTTTTCGGCGGTTCCGAATAGGGTGTCAGATTGTGCCATAAATCACTCGAAAATAAAGTAGCATCCTAAGCTTCTGCGCGCCACCGGATTAATGAAGTCCGAAAGAGTCCTCTTTGGCGATCGCTTTCAAAAGGCTTGCGCGATTTAGCGGACCGGCGAATGATAGGGAACACCTATGAAAAATTGCTGGGCAACTTTGTTACTGGCGTTAACTATGAACCAACCGCTTTCCGCCGCGCTGCCTCCCGGAGTCAACGAAGACGAATCCAAAGTCCCGCCGTACACGCTTCCCGATCCCTTGGTGTGCGCGGATGGCACCGCCGTGAAGGACGCCCAGAGTTGGCTCACCAAGCGCCGCCCCGAATTGCTGCGCACGTTCGAGCGCGAGATGTACGGCAAGACCCCGCTGGGCCGGCCGGAGCGGATGCGCTGGAAGACGCTGGAAGTGAAAAAAGAAGCGCGCGGGGGCAAGGCCGTGCGCACGCGCCTGGCCGTGTTGTTCGATGGCCGCGAGGATGGCCCGCGCATGGAGTTGCTCGTGTACTTGCCCGCCAACGCCCCCGGGCCGGTGCCGCTGTTTCTGGGCCTGAATTTCGAGGGGAATTACGCCACGACGGACGAGGCGGATATCCCGCTGCCCACGCATTGGGTGCCGAACGCCAAAGAAGTGGGCCTCACCAACAATGCCGCTATCGCCGCCGCGCGGGGCCACGAGAGCGGGCGCTGGCAATACGATTACGCGCTGGCGCACGGTTACGGCGTGGCGACCGCGTGTTACAGCGAAGTTTATCCGGATTTCTACGACGGCAAGGTCAAGGGTGTGCACGTGCTGGCGCCACCCGCCGGCGCGTCCGATTGGGGCGCGATTGGCGCCTGGGCCTGGAGCTTGAGCCGCGCGCTGGACGTGCTGCAAACGCTGCCGGGCGTGGATGGCAAACGCGTGGCGGTGCTAGGCCACAGCCGCCTGGGCAAAACCGCGTTGTGGGCGGGCGCGCAAGATGAACGCTTCGCGGCGACCATCTCCAACGATTCCGGCGCGGGCGGCGCGGCGTTGAGCAAACGCATCTTCGGCGAACGCATCGAGCAGTTGACCAAGAATTTCCCGCACTGGTTCTGCCAAAACTACGCGCGTTACACGAATAAGGAAGATGAGTGTGGCTTCGATCAGCATGAGCTGATCGCACTCATCGCGCCGCGTCCCGTGCTGATCAACAGCGCTACGGAGGATAAATGGGCTGATCCCAAAGGCGAATTCCTCGCTGGCTTGGCGGCCTCGCCCGTTTACCGTTTGTTGGGCACGGATGGCATGACTCGCCAGGAATGGCCCAGCCCTTCGGACCTGGCGTTGGGCCGCATCAGCTATTTCTTGCGCCCCGGCAAGCATGATGTCACGTTGGAGGACTGGAAGGCGTACGTCGCTTTTGCCGATGCCCAAATGAAGCGGTAACGGGCTGGTCGGCGCGCTTTCCGGTTAAACCATGTGTGAATATTTGACTGGCGCGCGCGGGTGGGCCATCGGGCCGGGCGCGGGCATTCTAGAGAAGCGGGACCGCGCGGTTCCGTGGTGTTTGCGTGGCGCACGCCAGGCCATCCCCCCGCTATGTCCCCGTTAGCGGTGAAATTCGCGGCCACCGCCGCGGTGATGACCCTCTCCATGTTTGCCGGCTACCTGTGCCAGCGCAAAGGCTGGATTCGCGAGACGGCGGGCGAGGGGATCATGACTTTCGTGGCCGTGTTCGGCTATCCGGCGGTGGGGTTTCTGACCATCTGGGGCACGCCCTTGCGCGGCCAGGATTGCCTGCTGCCGCTGCTCGCCATCGCCCACACGGTGGTGATGACCTTCCTATCGTTCGGCCTGGCGCGCGGAATTTTGCGGGACAAGGCGGAGCGCGGCCTCTTCGCCATTGCTGGAGGGTTGGGCAACAACGGGTTTACGATGGGCGCGTTCGTGCTGTATTTGCTGTACGGCGAAGCGGCGCTGGGGCTGGCGAATATTTACTTCGTGCTCTTCATGCCGATGGTGGTGCTGCTGATGTACCCCTTGGCGCGGCACTGCGCGGCGGGCGCCAATAAGGTGTCGATTCCCCGGTTGTTATGGCAAAGCTTGATGGACTGGCGTTCGCTGGGATTGCCGTTGAGCGTGGTTGCCATCGCGCTTTCGGTGGAGGGAGTGCCAAGGCCGTCTTGGATCATTCACTGGCGATTGATCGATGCGCTCGTTTACTTCATCACGCCCCTGGCGTTTTTCGGGATCGGCCTGCGGCTGCATCTCTCCAAAGTGCGCCCGTTGTGGCCCGTGCTGGGCTGGCTGGCCGGGGCGCGATTTATTTTGGGGACGCTGGTGGCGCTAGGCATGGCGTGGGCAGTGAAGTTCACCCCGTGGCCGTTCGACGAACTGCGCTGGAACGTGTTTGTGATCGAAGGCTTCGTGCCCTCGGCGGTCACGATGGTGGCCATCGCCAACATGTTTGATCTGCGTCCGCGCGAGGCTTCGGTGTTGTTTGTCGGCAACACCCTGATGTATCTGGGCCTGGTTTTGCCGGTGGTGTTCTGGTGGTTTGGCCGTTGATTAACCGGTAGCCGGATGCCTCCCTTTCACCTAAGCTAAGGCCGTGAGTTCGGAACGGAATCCATTCCCGCCCGGGTTGCGCAACGCGTTTGTGTTCGCTGTGTTCAACGCGTTGTCCTACCAAATGGTGCTGGGCAGCCCCATGGTGCTGTACGCCAAAACGCTCGGCGCGAGCGCCACGGTGCTGGGCATCATCGCGGGCATGATGCCCCTGCTGGTGATCTTTCAAATCCCCGCCGCCAAGCATCTGGACCGCGTGGGCTACAAGGATTTCATGTTTCGCGGCTGGGGCATGCGGGTGCTGTTTATCGCGGGCATGGCGCTGGTGCCGTTAACCGGGTACATTCTCCCGCCTTCCACCCAATTGGTTCTGCTGCTCGCCGCGCTCTTTGGGTTCAACCTCTCGCGCGGCATCTCCAGCGGCGCATGGCTGCCGTGGATTAACGCAATCATCCCTGAATCGCGGCGCGGGGCCTACCTCACGCGCGAGGCGGCGTTCGTCAACCTGGGCAGCGTGGCGGGTTTTTGCATCGCCGCGTTCACGCTGGGGGCGCAGCCGCATCCGCTGCAATTCACGGTGCTGTTCGCGTTCAGCGCCACAATGGGCATGGCCAGCTTGGTGTACATGCGTCGCATGCCGGACGCCGCGACACCCGCTCCCACCGCCACGAACTCCCCCGTGCCCGTGCCGTGGCGGGACATTGCCGTTTACCCGCCGTTCCGTCGATTGCTTTGGGTGAACGTGGCGTGGAACGCCGCTTACGGCGGGCTTAACGCGTTCGTGGTGGCGTATCTGCGCGGTGAAGGCGGCATGAACGATGCCCTCGTGCTCTTCGTCACCGCTGCCTATTACCTCGGCGGCCTGGGCAGTTTGTTTTTCGTGGGGCCGAGGTTGGATCACTGGGGCAGCAAGCCCGTGCTGCGGCTCACCTTTGTATTGTGGCTGGCCATCATGACGGGCTGGGTGCTGATCGCTGGTGGGGCGACGCCCCAGTTCGTGGGACTCGTGATCGGCCTGCAAATGCTGATGGGTTTCGCCTATTCGCTGGTCAACATGTCCAACACGCGGCTGGCCATGGTGGTCATTCCGCCGATGGGCCGGAACCACTTTTTCGCCCTGTTTTCCGTGGTGGGCAGCGTGGTGCAAGGCCTGGCGCCCGTATTCTGGGGGCTGCTGATTGACGTGCTCACCGGCACGCGCTGGCACGGCTTGGGCCTGGAGTGGAACCGATTCTCGATCTTTTTTTTCCTGGTCCAACTTGTGTTCGTGGTGTCTCTGCTCTTGTGCCACTGGCTGGCCGAGCCCGCCGCCAAATCCACCGAGGAAGTCTGGCGCGAACTGTGGAAATCGCCCGCCCGTTTCAAATTGCGCTGGTGGCAGTAATCAAGGAAGCCCCGCAGGGGCGATTCAAGTTAGCCCAGGCCGCAGGCCTGGGATAACGGCCCCATGGATTCTATTGGTGAGCCCTGTAAGGGCGGCTCAGTCTCTGTTACGAGGCTCGGGGATCCACAATAAATCGCCCCCCAATCTGGATCGCCCTTCCAGGGCTCGGAGATGATTTAGGGCACTTGACCCAGGCCTGCGGCCTGGGCTGTCTTGAGCCGCCCCTGCGGGGCTGGAAATTCACAAGCGCAAGCCCGGCGGGTGATACGCTGCCTCGGGGCCGCTTCTTCATTGGGCCGGCATATCCCTTCGGCAACCGAATTGGTTGAGATTTTTGGGCGTTTTTAGATGGGCCAGATTTTTGTCCTGCGCCCCCGCGATTATTGGGCTGGGGAATTCGTAAATCGCCGATATCCTTCGACGGCAGCCGCCTCGTCCACCTGGGTGAAAAATTGCAGTCGCGCGGTGGCGTGGGTGGTTTGGCCTGCTTTGAGATCGCCGCCAAACAGAGATAAGTACATGGAGTAATGCCCCTCGGTTTCATGCGGCATCGCCAGCGCAAAACAGTCATTGGACCGGGCCATCATTGCCGCTGAAATCTGCGCCGCTGGAGCTCGCCGCAAACCGAGCGGAATAGAGTTCGACTGGATGACCCATTGCACGGGGTTCGGCTCAATCACCCAGCGGCCGTCTTGAATCCACTCGATGGCCTGCGGGTCGCGCGGGAACATGAGCCAATCGCCCAAGGTTTTTTCCGCGCGCAGCCATTTGGATTGGCCTTTGTCCGTGACGCAAGCCATGGCATTCGAGAACGCGCCATCAAAGTAAGACGCGACGAATGCCTCGAACCGGTGGAGGTCGCGTTGCGGCGTGACGGTGATTGCCAAGTCCAGCGTGAGCGGGTCCGCCCAACGGTATTGGCCGGTGAGGGCAAACGGCCGGTCGGCCGCCGCCGCGCACTTCACGAGCACCGAGCCGTCCGGCTGCAACTGCGCCTCGCTCGGCCAATCCCAGGCCCCGGAGCCGTAGCGCTTGCCGTCCGAAAACACGCGGTAAATGCCCATTAAACCCACGCTGCGCGAAAGATTGGCTCCGGTGGGCGGATGGGTGACCGACGTCAAACCGAACCCGCGTTTTTCCGCGCGCAATCGGCCGGCCAGCTGGCCCGTGTCGAACGTGAATTCCTCGCCGTCGGCGCGGAACGCGAGCGGTTGCGCCGCCGCCGCGCCCGTATCGCCGCTGGCCACCGGTGCCAACCCAGTGGCCCAAGCGCAGCCGCGCTGCAGCAACTCGGGCACGGTGGAATTCGTGAGCGCCAGCACGTCATGGCCCAGCACGCAGTGGAACACGCGCCCGGCGCCTTCGTTCCGTACAAACGCCAGCGGGTAATACTGGCTGTCGACTTTGGAACGCGCATACGCCACGACGTGAATCGGTGCCTGACCTTGCAGGCAGGTGTAAAGTTCATCGGTGGTGTCGAACGCGGTTAATCCGCGCGCGATCGGATGCGCCGGATCGGCCCATTCGACGCGGAATTTCCCGTGCGGATCGTGCTGGCGCCCGCCATTGGGGCCGTACCAAGCCCGGCCCGCCAGATTCGCAAACTCTGGCCATTCGCCAAACCAAGCGCCGCAGGCAAAATGAGTAAGCATCAGGCCTTTTCCGCTTTGGACGAAGCGCACGAGGTTGCTGCGCGCCGCTGGGCTTGGACCGGGCTTCTCCCAATTTTGAAAATGCAGAATCACCGTGTCCCAGGCCGCCAATTGGGGCGAAGCCAGCGCTTCGGGCTTCGCCACTATGCGCACCGCCAGGCGCTCGTCCTTGGCCAGCAAAGCCTGCAGCGCGGGCGCGGTCTCCCGCCAAAGATGGCCGGGGTAATCATCACCCGTGACGATCAACACTCGTTTGCCCGAAGCGGGCAGGGGAACTTGGTCCAAGGCGGTGGGCATGGCGGCCACGGCCGAGGCGTTCTCGGCGGCGGTGACTGGGCTTGGCACCCAGCTCTCGGCGGCCAGAAGCAAACCCAGGATTAAGCGTGCGAACCACAACGAATTGTCAGGTTTCATAGGAATTATTTGGCGGTTTACGCCTCCACGGGAATCTGGAGTTCTTTCAGGGTGGCGCGCAGCCACGCCAAGGATTGTTCAATCATCGGGCCGCCCGCGCCTTCGCACTCCAAGCTTAGCACACCGCTATAACCGTGATCGCGCAGTGCCGCGAGGCACGCCTTGATGTTTTCGGCATTCACCCCGCTGCCCAAGGCGCAGTGGCTGACGGCTATGCCGGTCTGGCCGCCGCGCACGGCCCGCGCGAGCGATTCGGAGACATCTTTCACATGGACATGGCGGACTCGCGCCAAGAACTGTTTCAGAAATGCCACGGGATCGTGCCCGGCGATAAACGTGTTGCCGGTGTCCATATTCAAGCGCAAATACGGGCTGTCAACGAAGGCGAGCATTTCCGCCATGCGTTCGGGGTTGGTGGTGAAATAGCCGTGAGGCTCAATATTCACCACGATTTCATGCGCCTCGGCCACTTTGAGGATTTGCTGGTAACAGCGTTTCATCAGCGCCATGGCTTCGGTGTCTGTCATCCCGGCGGGCGCGTGCAAGCCGTCGGTGGTATCGACGCACGGGCTGCCCGCCTGCGCGGCCCAGGCGATGGATTTCATCACATAGGGCACGCCACGCAACGGGCCTTCCTCGCCCGAAAGCGGGAACGCGGCGTCCACCTGCGAGAATTGCACCCCGTAGCGGTCCATTTTGCGGCGCAGCAGCACGGGGTCCTCGTACAGCGCCACGTGCGGCTGATAGCCGAGCCCATGAATCCAGCTCACACCGTCGATCAAGCCGCACTCGATGTAGTGAACCTCATTGCGCTTGGCCCACTCCAGGCATTTTTCAAACGGCCAGTAAGCCGAGTTGAACGCATCCGTATGGAAGCCGATTTTCATGGCGTTATCCCTTGGTTGGCGTTTTGACAAGGTGCGTTTTGCTCACAGCAATTGCGTCTTGCCCGGAATGAATACCGGGTACGTGCCGTCGGGGCCGGGTTTGACGGGCGGTTCCATGTCGAACCGGCAATCCTCGGGCCGCGGGGCGTAGCAGAAGTTCGATTTAACCAGTTCTTCCCACGTCACTTCTTTGCCCGTGTAACACGAGAGTTGCCCCATGATGACAATGCGCGTGCTGCGGGCCATGTAGGCGCCGTTGTTGATGGGTTTGCCCGCGCGAATGGCGGCGAACAGGCGGTCGTGCTCGATCTGGTACGGATTGCCTTTGCCGGTGTATTTCCACGGTTTGGCGCCGGTGATCTGGCATTGGAGCAGCGAGGCCTTGCCTTTGGAGCCGAATACGATGCTGGAGACTTCCTCGTAGCAATTGTTTTCCGTGCGGCAAAAGGCGTAGACGCGCGCGCCATTGGCCCATTCGTAAATGACCGAGTGATGGTCGAACACGTTGCCGTATACGGGGTCGAACGACGCCGAGCGCCCGCCCAAGCCGTGGGCCTTCACCGGCGCCGTGTCCCCGAGCACCCAGCTGGCGCGGTCCATATTGTGCACCAGCGATTGCACCACGTCGTCGCCCGAGAGCCAGTGGAAATGGTACTGTGTGCTGCATTGCCACTCGACTTCGTTGAGCCCGGCCTTGCGGGGGATGACGCAATAGGGCGCGCGCAGGAAATTCTCCTCGATAGCCAAAACTTCGCCGATGTCCCCGTCGCGGATGCGTTGCACCGCCTCGATATAACCCGGGTGGTAACGGCTCTGCAGGCCCGAAACCACGCACAATTTCTTGGCCTCGGCCTGCGCGCAGGCGGCTTCGAGCACTTGCATCCCGGCGGGATCGATGCCGTGCGGCTTCTCCACGAACACGTGGCGGCCGGCGTCAATCGCCGCTTTGACATGATAAGGGTGGAACTTGGCAGCGTTGGCGATCAACACCACGTCGCAACTGGCGATGACCTTCTGGTAGGCGTCGAACCCGGCGAAACAATGGGCGTCGTCCACCTGGACTTGATCGCCCTTGATCGACTTGAGGTGGTCGCGCTGCGTGTGGACGCGGTCCAGGAACAAATCGGCCATGGCGACCAGCCGCGCGCCGGGATCGGCGGTAAGCGCTTCCTGGGCCGCGCCCGTGCAGCGGCCGCCGCAGCCGATCATGCCCACGCGCAGGGTATCCGAACCCGCCGCGTGCGCGGTGCGGGCCACGTCGAGCGCGCCAATAGCGGTGGCAGCTGCGGCGGTGGTGGTGGTTTTCAAGAAGGCGCGCCGGTTGACCGCGCCCACGGTGGAATTAGGGGTGCTCATAGGCTTTGCTGGCGTTGGATTTGGTTTCCCCCATTGAAACCGCTGGCGTGGGGAAAGCAACCTCAAAACACCTGGTCGCAGGTTAAATCCCGAGATTGACGGATGCCCGCCGCCGTTGGATGATCTACTGGAGTTCTTGAAGCTCAAAACGCAATGGGAACAAGTCTCGTTTTGCGAAGCCGAAAAACAAAAAAGTGGGCCCGAGGCGATGCCTCTTAAGGCAATGGACTGTGTATTATGAAAAACTGTGCTTCACCTGGCAGGTCTTTTGGTTGGCGAACCGTCAATGGGCTGCGCTCCGGGGCGCGCTGGACGGCCGCCCTTGGTCTTGCGGCCCTCCTTGCTGGCGCGGCTAGCGTCCGCGCGCAATTCGCGGAGCTGCAAAGCCGCATCCAGGAGTTCACGCTCGACAACGGCATGCGGTTCATCGTGCTCGAGCGGCACGATTCGCCCGTGGTTTCGTTTTACACGCACGCGGACGTCGGCTCCGCGCAAGAAGTGCCGGGCATCACCGGCTTGGCGCACATGTTCGAGCACATGGCGTTCAAGGGCAGCCCGCGCATCGGCACGCGCGATTACGCGCAGGAAAAACCGGCGCTCGAAAAAGTGGAGCAAACTTTCGCCGCGTTTAACGCGGAGCGCCGCAAGGGTGACAAGGCGGACGCCTCCAAGCTCCAGAAATTGCGCGACGAATTCAAGGCCGCCCAGGCGGCGGCGGGCAAATTTGTCGTGCCGAATGAATTTGGCCTGGCGGTCGAGACCGCCGGCGGGCGCGGCCTCAACGCCTCCACTTCGTCCGACCTGACCCAATATTTCTTCAGCCTCCCCTCGAACGCCGCCGAGCTGTGGTTCTTCCTGGAATCGGAGCGCTACTACGAGCCGGTTCTGCGTGAGTTCTACAAAGAGCGCGACGTGGTGATGGAAGAGCGCCGGATGCGCACGGAGAGCGACCCCATGGGCAAGCTGATTGAGGAATTCCTCGCCACATCTTACAAAGCCCATCCATACGGTTCGCCGACCATCGGCCACATGAGTGACCTGATGAATTTTACCAGCGCCGATGCCCAGGCGTTCGCCGCCAAGTATTACGTGCCCAGCAACCTCACCGCCGCCGTCGTCGGGGATATTTCCTTAGCTCGCGTGCGCGAACTGGCCACCGAATATTTCGCGCGCATTCCGGCGCGGCCGCGCCCGGAGCCTTTGCGCACGGTGGAGCCGCCGCAAGAGGTCGAAAAACGCATCATTCTGCGCGCCGAGGCGCAACGGCTGATCGTCATCGGCTACCACAAGCCTAACATCGACATTATGGCGCCGGACAACGCGGTGTTCAGCGCGATCAGCAGCCTGCTCAGCGAAGGGCGCTCCTCGCGCTTGAACCGCGCCCTGGTGCGCGACAAGCAGGTGGCGGTCGACGCGGGTGGTTTCCCCGGCATGCCGGGCGAAAAATATCCGGGCCTGTTCCTGTTCTACGCGATCACCGCGCCGGGCAAGAGCAATGACGAAGCGGAGAAAGCCTTGCAGGCGGAGATTGACCGCT
>MTLE01001268.1_pt1 | contig 11884 bp, 9 predicted proteins | sample 1982461 | NCBI WGS metagenome assembly MTLE01 (sample SAMN05712605, study PRJNA340218) | biofilm metagenome | isolation source: sample SPL anode biofilm adapted to -200 mV | place: USA | collected 2012-02-03
GGTATCAACAAGTCGCCTGTGTTGATCGACATCTTTTTCCTGTTTTGTGTCATCAGGTTACCTCCAACGGTAATAAAACCTCCAAATTTGTCGATCAGATTATCCTTTTTAAAGGTAGAAAGAAAACTGTAGTTGTTTTCGAAGAATGTTTCGGATGCTTCGGAATAATATCCTTTAGGCCTTACATTACCTCCGGCATACAGTTTACCTGTTGTGGTAGTGGTGTAATAGTCGGTACCACCCCTCAGTTCAAGTCCCCACCAGTCGGTTATCTGATACGAAAGAGACATGCTTCCCAGTAAGCGATTACGTGTGTCCTGGTTGGTTCTGTATTTAGAAACCCAATAGGGGTTTTCCTGTGGAGTCTGCTCGGTATCCCACCAGATCATTTTACCATCTTCGTTGACTGATCTTTCCAGCAATGTAATATCCAACGATCTTGGCAACAGGTAAATCGTACTAAATGCGTTGGATTGGTTTATACCCTGTATCGGGCGGTTTTTAGCATTGTTATTGATGTAGTTTACTTTACCGTCCAGCTTCCATTGCTTCTTTGAACCGAATTCGGTCGTTCCTCTCAAATTTAAAGAGGTCTTATCAAGTTCGGCACCCGGAACGATACTTTTGTCGTCCGATCTGTTTATAGATGCGAAGACTGAAGTACCTTCAAAACTTTGTTGAAAAGAGATCCCTTCATTAAAGGAAGTCCCGGTATTGAAGTAATTGCCGATATTATCGAATGTCTTCAAAGGAGCCGATTGTCCGTCCCATCTTTCCACCGTTTGCGAGCCGTCTGCCAACGGACCCCAGCTTGCTCTTGATTTAACATCGTAAATGTTGGTCGAACCTTGTCCGAAGTTATTCTGTAGTTCCGGTTTCAGGAAAATACTCTCGGTAGATACTCCCGCATTTACCGTAATTCCCAATCCTGTCTGTTTCTTTCCGGACTTGGTGGTAATCAAGATTACACCGTTACCAGCGCGAGATCCGTACAATGCAGCTGCCGAAGCACCTTTCAGTACGTTCATGGATTCGATGTCTTCCGGATTTATATCTCCAAGACCGTTACCCATATCCGGACCTTCATTACCCCATACGTCGGCTACACCACCGGTAAAGTTATCCATCGGCACCCCGTCGATAACGATAAGCGGTTGATTGGATCCCGTTAGTGAGCTGTTACCACGAAGCACAATTTTAGATGATCCGCCAGGACCGTTGCTGGAGCGTACTACCTGTAGTCCGGAAACTTTACCGGACAACGCGTTGGCCAGGTTATTTTCTCTGGCTTCAATCAGTGCATCTCCTTTAAGCTCCTGAGTTGCATATCCCAGTGCTTTCTTTTCACGTTTAATACCTAAAGCGGTTACAACAACTTCTTCAATTACTTTGGTGTCTTCAACCAACGTAACGTTGATAGAAGATTGTCCGGTATAACGTATTTCTTGCGTTGTATAACCGATAAAGGAAATCTGAATAGTTTGTCCGTTGCTGATTTCCAGGGAGAAGTTTCCGTCTACATCACTGATGGTCCCAACAGTTGTTCCTTTAATTGCTACAGAGGCTCCTGCGATCGGCCCCATTGCATCCTGGATTTTTCCCTTTACTCTTTGATTTTGTTGTGGAATTCCAGCATTTCCATTTTCAGCTTCATTTGCCACTAATACAGAGCCTGAGGAGCTTAGTAGGGCAAAAAGCAAAATCAAACCGATTTGTTTAATGAAATTTAACATAACAGATGATTTAATTAGTAAATAGTTGATAATTTCTCTTTTTCTGAATAATAAGGCTTATAGTGATTTATAAAATAGTAAATGTGTTCGTGACTAATTGTATTTGTTTTTTGTTAAGTTATCAGCGCGTCGTTTCTTCATCTTTTATTATAACATAAATTACTATTGTTTAGTTTTTTTAAACGCGGGGGTTGCTGAAATTATTTTTAATAACTTCAGGTAATGTTGTGAAAATAAATAAGATATGGAAAGGTTAATTGTTGGGGTTATTGTAAATATTTGTATAATTTGTTTTGAGTTCGTTATACATTTTGAGATAACAGGGCACCTCTATGTTAAGATCTTTCGCACATTGCACAATATAGCCGGTAATAGACTCTAATTCGGTTTGAGCACCTTTAAGAAAGTCGGAATGCATGGACGTAGTAGAATTGTAAGGCATTTTTCGTTGTCCTTCAATTATTTCATCCCGGCTGTTTGGAGGGAAAGAGATACCCATGGCAGTAGCTACTGCAATAAATTCGTCGGCTAAAGCCAACAGATCGTCCGTGTGAAGGTCGAGAACCTTGCCGATCGGCAGATTGTAGTACGAAGTGAGGGTTGCAGCGGTAGAGATGCGAAAGAATTTTTTCCAGATCCGATCGGTGATATTCTCCGGATTAAACGCATTGATCCCTGCAGCAGTCAGAAGAGATAATAACCGGACTTGTTTTTCTTTATTTCCGGACAAGCTCCCGAAATAGAATTGATCGTTTTCAGAATACTTGCAGATCTTTCCGGGTTCCGATCTGCGGGAAACGATATACACGCATCCCTGCCATACTTCGTTTGATGGCAGGATGCGTTGTATTTGTTCTGATATATTAGCTCCATTAAGCAATGGGATAATCACCGTCTGTTCTCCGATAAGAGGTTTTAATTGTTGTATGTTAGCCTCCAGATCGTAGCTTTTAGTGCAAAGAAAAAGATAATCTACCACCCCGATATGTAATGGCTGGTCGGTAGCAAGTGCTGGAAATGCCGTAAAGCTTTCAGTAGGCTCTTCAACCTTGAGGCCGTTTTGCCGGATGGCATCCAAATGTTCGTTACGGGCAATAAAAAAGATGTCGGCAACATCCGAATTATGGTAGTAACGGGCAAGTTTTCCGCCGTAATATCCTCCAACTCCTCCAATTCCTGAAAAGGCAATACGTATCTTATGCATGACTACAGACTTTTTATTTTGTAAAACAACAGGGCTACACTCTTTGTTCGTTATCTTTTTTGATACAATGGCCAGTTAGGATCATCCACATGCGATGCAAGCATCAGCTGCTTTAGTGTGGAAACCATTTCCGGATGGCTGGTAGCCACGTTATATATTTCTTGAGGATCGGCAGCAATGTTATATAATTCATAGTAACTGGCAGCTTCATTATTCGCTTTAAAACGGATCAGTTTCCAGTCGCCTTTGCGAATGGCCTGTTTGCCTCCCTCTTCCTGAAACTCAAAATAAAGAGATTGATGCTCCTCTTGTTTTCCCTTCCCTGTAAGTGTAGGCAGAATACTTAGTCCATCACCTTCTTTTGTTTTTTGTCCGGTTATCTGGGCAAAAGTGGGCATCATATCCCAAAACGAACACATAAACGGTGTTTCTTTACCCTGAGCAATTGATCCGGGCCAAACTGCGATAAAGGGTACCCGGATACCTCCTTCATACAAGTCTCGTTTGTGTCCCCGATAGATTCCGTTCCCGTTGAAAAAATCAGGATCGGCTCCTCCTTCTTTGTGCGGGCCGTTATCACTGGTGAATACAATCATCGTATTTTCGTACAAGCCAAGTTCTTTTAATTTGGATACAACCTGACCAACGTATACATCCAAACGGTAGACCATGGCAGCGAAGGTTGCTCTTGGATATACCTGCGAACAGTATCCGCCTTTACGGAAAGCGGCTCCGCTATCAATGCCTTTATAGGGTGTTTCGGGATACATACCTCTGAATTTTTGAATGATACTGTCTTCCGGTACGATTAATTCTGCGTGAGGCAGTACATAGGGAAGAAACAGGAAGAAGTTTTCATCCTTGTTTTTCTCAATAAATTCGAGAGCCTTGTCCTGTATCAGGTCTTGGGTGTACGAACCGTAACCTCCATTATAATTACCCGGAAGCTCAATACGCTTGTCGTTTTCCCAAAGATGGTCGGCATAGTAATTGTGTGCCAACAGCTGGCAATTGAAGCCATAGAAATTATCCACCCCCTGCTTATTGGGATCTCCTTCAGAACCGGGAGAGCCTAATCCCCACTTTCCAAAGGCTCCTGTCGTATATCCCGCTTGTTTAAATATGGAAAAGAGTGTCTGGGTTCCCGCAGGTAAAGCAAATTGACCTTCGGGCTGAACCTCCTTGTTTCCCCGGATTGGGGTATGACCGGTATGCAGACCGGTTATCAGACTGGAGCGGGAGGGGGCACTTACGGTTGTTCCCGAGTAACATTGGGTGAAGCGTAGCCCTTCCTGAGCAAGCTTGTCGATATTGGGTGTTTTGAATTTTTCCTGACCGTAACAACTCAGGTCTCCATAGCCCAGGTCGTCCGCAATAATGAATACAACGTTGGGGCGTTTATTTTTATCCGTTTTTTTGTTGCTGGCAGTTGTAAGCTGAGGCGAAAAAGCTGTTCCTGCTACCAAGCCAGTAAGTAAAAGTGTTTTCATGTCTTCTCGATTTAGTTTGGGGCAAAATTAAGAAGATTTGGCAACTAACAAGGCATGAATATAAAAAAAAGGCAGTTATTATGAAATAACTGCCTTTAGTGACCCGGGAGGGGCTCGAACCCTCGACCCATTGATTAAGAGTCAATTGCTCTACCAACTGAGCTACCGAGTCAACGTTGTTGGTGTATGTGTGAAATCGACATAATGTAGTATTATCTTTTAGTGACCCGGGAGGGGCTCGAACCCTCGACCCATTGATTAAGAGTCAATTGCTCTACCAGCTGAGCTACCGAGTCTTACAGATATATACTATCTTTTTGTTTTGATTGCGGGTGCAAAGATACTGGATTTTATTTTACTGCCAAACTTTTTTCCCGCTAATTCAATCAAATTCGAATATTTCTGAAGGGGTGGTTCGTTTAAGAGCCGTGAGTGTTACATCTTTTCCTACTCGTATCCCTTCCTGAAAAAGCCTGATATTGATGGTCTTACATGCTAATTCCGGATGGTTGTTGTCTCTGCTTAAATGACATAGCCAGATATCTTTTAAATCGGGCGTGTAATTGGTTGCAAGAAACTCTGCTGCCTCGCGGTTGCTCAGATGCCCGGTCGGACTGGAAACCCTTTCTTTTAAAAAGGCAGGGTAGGTGCCGAATTTCAACATCTCCTCGTCGTAATTTGCCTCAATTATCAGGTGGTTGGCCATCGACATGTATTTTTTTACAGTATCTGTTATATGGCCGACATCGGTAGCGAAAGTAAACTTATGATCCTTATAACAGATATGATAACCAACATTATCTGTACTGTCATGCGGAACTTCAAAAGCTACAATAGAGAAATCCCGTATCATGAAGGGTACCTCTTTCTGGATGATTCTTCTGGATCCGTTTAATGTTTCTTCTACATAGCGGCTATTGTCTATTCCGCGGTGCACATCAGCAGTAGAGTATATGGGGAGATACATTTTCTCACCCAGGTATCCAACTGTTTTGATATGATCAGCGTGATCGTGCGTTACAAGTACTGCGGCTATCTTTGATATATCTATATTGTTGTCTTTGAGTACTTTCTTGATTGTCCTGAAGCTGATTCCGGCATCAATAAGAATCCCGAAATCAGGTGTCCCAAGGTAATAGCAGTTGCCGCTGCTTCCACTTGCCAAACTAAAAAAGGATAATTTCATACGAATAAAATTTTAATAAGGAAGGCATGGCAGGCATAAGTAATTTCATACATGCTCGTTTCATATTATTATGCATCACCGCCTCTCTTTAATCAATTTAAAAATCAGCGTAACGTTTCCGGGATGCTGATTTCGCCTATAAGTGAACAATTCATGTGTTCTTTCACCTCTTCGGGCGAAAGACCGTGTCCAAATAAAAACATCAGTTTGGCTACGGCACTTTCTGTAGTACTGTCGAATCCGCTTATCACTCCCGCTTCCAGAAGTTTATGTCCGGTTTCGTAGCGGTGCATCTCTACACTACCTGCACTGCATTGAGTTATATTTACAATTACAATTCCTCTGTCTACCGCATCTTTCAGCATGTTAAGAAACCACTCCTGACTAGGTGCATTTCCGCTGCCGAAAGTTTCCATAACAATTCCTTTAATACCCGGAATATTCAGGATACTTTCAATCACCAGAGGTGATATGCCGGGGAAGAGTTTTAATATGGCTACATTTCTGTCCAACAGATAATGTGGCTTCAAGGGCTTTCTGGATACCGAATGGTATATCTGTCGGTCGTCGTATTTTATATAAATACCTGCATGGGCTAAAACCGGATAATTATAAGACCGGAAGGCATTGAAATGATCCGCATTTATTTTGCTGGTACGGTTGCCTCTCATCAAGTCGTTTTCAAAGAAGATGCATACTTCGGGAACGATAGGCTGGCCGTTCTCTTTAGCGGCAGCTATTTCAATAGCTGTTATCAGATTTTCTTTTCCATCCGTACGCAACATGCCGATCGGAAGCTGAGAGCCGGTCAGTATTACCGGTTTGCTCAGATTTTCGAGCATAAAGCTGAGTGCTGAAGCTGTAAACGACATGGTGTCTGTTCCGTGAAGGACAACAAATCCATCGTAGGTATTGTAATTATCCGCAATAATCTTCACAATCTTGGTCCATGATTCAGGTCCCATCTCTGACGAGTCCATAGGTGGGTCGAATTGGATGGTGGAAACGCCATAGCCAAGCTTTTTAAGTTCGGGCATATGCTCTTTGAGGTGCTGAAAATTAAAGGATTCAAGAACTCCTGTTTCAGAGTTTTCAATCATCCCGATGGTTCCTCCCGTATATATAAGCAGGATGGATGCGTTTTCTTGCTGCGTATTCATTTTATGAAGCTTGGAATAAATTACTCACAAAGATACTATTTTTTCTCAATTAACTTTCTTCCCCTTTTAATACTGGTACACTTACATGATATTTTACGGCAATAACACGAATTAAAAATACACTTACAGCCGTAATAAACTGTATGATGGATGAAGACATACCGGTAAATGTACACAAATAGTAGATGAATCCTCCAAATACGCATGCTAAAGCATAGATATCTTTTCTAAAGATCAGTGGGACCTCATTTATTAATGTATCCCGCAACATTCCTCCAAAGGATCCGGTTATGGTTCCCATCACAATGGCTACCCACATCGGAAATCCGAACTCAAGGGTTTTAACAATACCAACCACGGCAAAAAGGCCTAATCCGATGGCATCGAAAATAAAGAACGTGTTATTGAGCCTGATTACGAACTTCTTAAATATGATAACAAACAATAAGGCCAGTCCGGAAACAGTTAAATAGGAGGCCTGCTCCATCCAAAATGGAGTAGCGTTAAGGAGTAAATCGCGGAGAGTACCACCGCCAACAGCCGTAACCAATCCGATTACATAGGCCCCGAACCAGTCAAATTGTTTGGCAGAAGCCAGCCTTATTCCGCTTATAGCAAAGGCAAATGTGCCGGAATAATCGCAAAGTGTAATAAAATCTATCATTGTGTTTTGTGTTTTGCGTGCAAAATTAATTATAATTTATACGTAAATAGGGTGAAAGATAGCAAAAACAAATTGTTTTGACCGATTTCTTGTACATAGTTAACTCCAGAAGTGCAATTAATAGGAAGCCGACCTTTATTTGTTAAGTTTTAGTCCATATTTGATTTAAACTAAACGAGTCTGATTATGTTATAATAATATAACTTTGCACGCGAATTAGCCCTTTGGACAAATTATTAATATACACTTCAGGAAAATAGATGTGTAAATATAATAGAGTGATGAATAAATACCTGATTTTGTTTTTATTGTTAATAGGTGTGGAGCAAGGCATCCATTCTCAAAACTTTCCGCAAATAGATGCAAGAAAATATGAAAGCGATTCCATACGGATTTTGCCTAAAAGGCCCTGGCTTGCAGCATCTGAGGCCTTTGGCGTTAATATGTTGATATGGGGGATTGACCGTTATGTGGCAAAAGCCGATTTTGCATATATCAATTTCAATACTATAAAAGATAACTTCAGGAAGGGGCCTGTGTGGGATACGGATATGTTTTCAACCAATCTGGTTGCACATCCTTATCACGGATCTCTTTACTTTAATGCTGCCCGAAGCAACGGATTAAATTTCTGGCAGTCGGTACCCTATAACGCAGCCGGAAGTTTTATGTGGGAGTTCTTTATGGAGAACGAATATCCGTCTATAAATGACTTGATGTCCACCACCTTCGGAGGTGCGGTTTTGGGAGAAATCACCTTTCGGCTTTCGGATTTATTTATAGATGACCGTACTACTGGTGCTGAACGTGTAGGACGCGAGATTCTAACAGGGATTATTTCACCCATTAGGGGAATTAACCGTCTTATTACAGGTGATTCATGGAGATACAGGGCATCCAAAGGACGGTCGTTCCGATCGGTTCCGGTTACATTCGAGCTAAATATGGGACCTCGTTTCCTTGCAGAGCAGGAAGCATCCAGTAAAGGAACTATCGGGATGCATTTAGGTATGCGTTTGGATTACGGCGATCCCTTTAATGACGATTTCTATTCTCCTTATGAATGGTTTCAATTAAGAGCCGGATTAGATTTCATATCAGACCAACCCATGATTAATCAGGTGAATGCCATAGGTGCCTTATGGGGAAAAACAATCTGGACCAAGGGTAACAGAGGACTTACCACCGGAATATTTCAACATTTCGACTATTACGATTCACAGTTGCCGGATGGAAGTTCGAGGGAGGTAGTTCCTTATCGTATTTCGGAGGCAGTTGCTTTCGGAGGGGGACTTCTATTTAAGCAATCGGCCGACGAAAATGATAAAGTTGACTCCTATGCAGAGCTTTATCTCAATGGTATTGCTTTAGGGGCCAGTGTTTCCGATTATTTGAAGGTTGATGACCGAGATTATAATATGGGAAGCGGTTACAGCTTTAAGTTCTCGGCAGGGGTTACTTATCAGAAGCAATGGTCTTTTTTGCTAAACCTGGAAAATTATCATATTTATACCTGGAAAGGATATGATACGGATGTAGACTGGTCGACTGTGGATCCGGAAACATTAAACGTGCAAGGCGATAAAAGCGATGCACGTTTAACGGTATTTAGTTCTAAACTTATTTACTACTCAAAGAAAAAATGGAACCTGAGTATCACCAATCGTTACTTTTCACGAAAAACGGATTACAGATATTATCAGGATGTTACTTATTCTACATACGATGTAATGTTGAGTCTGGGTATGCGAATTTAGTTTTTTCGTTCAAGTTCCTGCAGGTTTTCAAGCTTCTTCCGCTGTAAGAATTCATAAATACCCTCCAGATGTTCGGTAACTTTTTTGTTGCCGAACTCGTAGACCTTGGTTACAAGTCCATCCAGGAAGTCACGGTCGTGCGATACAACAATCAAAGTCCCGTCGAAATCCTTCAACGCACTTTTCAGGATATCTTTTGTCTTCATGTCCAGGTGATTGGTGGGCTCATCCAGAATAAGCAGATTCACCGGCTCCAACAGTAGCTTTATCATGGCCAGACGGGTTCGTTCTCCTCCTGAGAGTACTTTGACTTTCTTGGTGGAACTTTCTCCGCCAAACATGAACGCACCCAGCAGATCCCGGATCTTGTTACGTATATCACCTATAGCTACATCGTCTATGGTTTGGAAAACCGTTAAATTCTCGTCAAGCAACGAAGCCTGGTTCTGGGCAAAATAACCGATCATCACGTTGTGTCCCAAAGTTAGCGTACCATCGTAGCCAATCTCTTTCATTATACATTTAACTAGCGTAGATTTCCCCTCGCCGTTTTTACCGACGAAAGCAATCTTATCACCACGTTCAATGGTGACGTTGGCGTTTTTAAACACCGTATGATCGCCATAGCTTTTTGAAAGGTTCTCTATACTGACAGGGTAATTTCCCGAACGGGGAGAAGGCGGAAATTTAAGACGCAAAGCCGAAGTATCCTCTTCGTCCACTTCAAGCAATTCAAGCTTCTCAAGCATCTTAACCCTGGATTGAACCTGGAGTGTTTTGGAATAAGTACCCTTAAACCGCTCGATGAACTCTTTTGTTTCAGCAATAAACTTTTGTTGTTCGTCGAAGGCTTTCTGCTGCTGCTCCCTGCGCTCCTTACGTAAATTAAGATAAGATGAGTAATTCACTTTGTAATCGTAGATACGTCCCATGGTCACCTCAATGGTGCGGGTTGTTATATGATCGACAAAGGCCCGGTCGTGACTAATCAATACAACGGCTTTTGCGCTGTTGATAAGGAAATCTTCAAGCCATTGGATCGACTCTATATCCAGGTGATTGGTGGGCTCATCCAATAAAATTACATCCGGCTTTTTAAGCAAAAGCTTGGCAAGTTCAATTCTCATTCGCCAGCCACCACTGAAGTCGCTCGTTTGACGATTGAAATCTTCTCTTTTAAAACCTAATCCCAATAAAGTCTTTTCTATATCAGCATCGTAATTGGTCTCTTCGATGGAATAAAACTTTTCGCTGAGTACAGACACTCTTTCTATCAATGCGTAATACTCTTCCGAATCGTAATCTGTTCTGGTTTCCAACTCTTTGTTGATAGCTTCAATTTCTGACTCCATCTCATGTAAATGAGAAAAAGCCTGAGCCGTTTCTTCAAAAACCGTCCGTCCGTCTTCTGTCATCAAATGCTGTGGAAGATAGGCGATTACCGTATCTTTGGGAGCTGATATCTTTCCTCTGGAAGGCTCACGCACTCCAGCCAGAATTTTCAACAGGGTAGATTTTCCCGCTCCGTTTTTACCCATAAGGGCGATACGATCTTTTTCATTAATAACAAAGGATATATCTGCAAATAGTGTAGAACCACCAAACTCAACTGTAAGCCCGTCAACTGAAATCATATTAATCTTTTAAAATGAGGCGCAAAGATAGCCGTTTTATTTGGTAGAATAAAATAATGAGCCTATCTTTGCACCGCTAATACAAACAGCTTTAATAATTTATTCAAAAAGATGGCAACAAAAATCAGATTGCAAAGACACGGTCGTAAAGGTTATGCCTTTTATCAAATCGTAGTCGCAGACAGCAGGGCTCCACGTGATGGAAAGTTTATTGAAAGGATAGGTTCTTATAATCCGAACACTAATCCTGCTACAATAGATTTGAATTTCGAAAGAGCTTTGTATTGGTTACAGGTAGGTGCCCAACCTACAGACACTACTCGTAATATTCTTTCTAACGAAGGAGTATGCTTGAAAAAGCACTTATTGGAAGGTGTTAAAAAGGGTGCTTTTGACGAAGCAGCTGCAGAATCTAAATTCCAGGCTTGGTTAACTAGCAAAAACACTTCATTACAAACTGCTAAACAAAAAGATGGAGAAGCAGCCAGAGCGGCAGCTAAAGCTCGTTTGGAAGCAGAAAAAGAGGTGAACAAGGCAAAAGCAGAAGCTTTAGCTCAGAAGAAAGCTGAATTAGCTGCCGCCGCAGCAGCAGCAAATGCCCCTGCAGAAGCTCCAGAAGCAGAAGCTCCGGCAGCAGAAAGCGCTGAATAATTTGTGTAAAGCCAAATAGAGAGAGGTTACCCGAAAGGTAGCCTCTTTTTTATTGTTTAAAAATTGAATATCAGAAGAAAACCGTACATTTACCACCTCGAAGAGATTACTTGGTGGCAGGCATCCATTCGAGATGCCCAGAGGTAATTGCTTCTGAAATAATAATAAAATGGAAGAAGATTTATTAAAACAAAGAACACAGCGATGGATTGTTTCATTGTCTGTATTAATTCTGGTAGGGAAGTTTCTGGCTTATTACCTCACTAATTCCGTGGGTATATTAACCGATGCTATGGAAAGCATTGTTAATGTTACAGCTGGATTTATCAGTCTTTTCAGCCTGTACGTTTCCAGCAAGCCCAAAGATAAGTCGCATCCATTTGGTCATGGTAAAGTAGAGCTTAT
>MTLE01000495.1_pt1 | contig 11849 bp, 3 predicted proteins | sample 1982461 | NCBI WGS metagenome assembly MTLE01 (sample SAMN05712605, study PRJNA340218) | biofilm metagenome | isolation source: sample SPL anode biofilm adapted to -200 mV | place: USA | collected 2012-02-03
TTTATGGTTACCGAATCGTATTGTAACAGACTTTCGCCTCCCGCACCCTGACTTGGCCAGTGTTTAACAGTCACCATCATCGAATGCGGATTGACTTCAGGTCCACCCTGCATTCCACACAATAATGCACGAATGATAGCTGCAGCATCTTCGGCATTTTCGCCGGAACCTTCCTGAATACGCGGATACAAAACTTTTGTGTCTACTTCGGCTAATGGACATAAAGCACCGGTAAAACCGAAAGATTTTTGTTCGATTCGATGCATATTTCCACACTGGTACACAATATTCATATCGCGTGTTGCAGCTAATCCGATCTGAGTTGGATAAATCGTTTTCCAACCATGAATTTTATCACCCAGATAAGCAATCGGAATTCCCATGCGGGTTTTCGACGCAGCAAACTGAGTTTCACGCATACCGCTTTCCACGCCGTATGAAAACGCAAAACCGTCCAGTGGATTGTCATTTCCACCATAAAAAAGCTGACACACCTTTTCTTCCGTAGTGAGACGGCTCATAATGTCATCCAGTCGTTTTTCGGGAGATAAATGCCAATCTTCAAATGGTTCGATAGTTCCGTTCTTATTCATGTCGCGACAACCATTGACGATATCAATGCCATCAGCTTCCTGCTCCATATACGGAATATACAGTCCGAACTGAGATTTGTTGGAATATTTTGTTCCTGTCGGAGTTGTTGCCACAACGTACCATTTATAGGTCCATCTGTCAACAAGATCTATCCCCGGAGTGAATGAATTAGCTGTTGATTCCCCCACTTTTGTATAACGGTCGAGCAGATTTCCTGATGCGTACCATTCATAATCATTTCGGGTAATATTCAGATAAATTTCGTATTTAGTCGCATCCGGACAAGCGTTCCAGGTCAATGTTGGTCTCCGGGTTGAAGTCACCATTGAGCTATCGGAAGGAGTCAGCAGTCGAAAATCAATTTGTTCGGGAGGCTTTACAGATATCACAATTCCATCGGAACCAACAGCCAGTGAATCATCAGCCACCGACAAATTAAATTTATAATCGCCTGGTTGTAAGTTGCTCACAGTCGTAACCGGCGAAGAATCGTCCGAAATAACGGCACTAGCCGGACCACTGACCTGTATCCATTTATACGAAGTAATTTCTCCGTCTGCATCGGAACTTTTCGATCCATCCAAGACAACACTGTTTATTGGAAGATAGATTGTTTTATCCAATCCGGCATCGGCCACCGGAGGCATATTTCCTCTTTTAAGCTTTGGCGTCAACTTTACATGTATTATCATGTCTTTATAAACAATTACCGACAAAGGCAAACCGAAAATTGTATCTGTTGCAGAACCATTTTTCAGCGTCCAGAGTGTAATATCAAAATTTCCACGGAAATCAAGTAACGAAACTGTAAGTGGTGTTCCTTCATTATAATTAAGACTTATCTGCTTGTCAGTATTCTGAATAATCAGTTCATTGTTATTGTTTAGTTCTTCAGGCGACAAACTCAATTTAAGATATTGAACATAAGGCACATCCAGATTTATGGCAACAGGTGTCAAAGTCTCAACACCATATAATTTAAATTCCCAGAAAGAATAACCATAACCTGTTGAGCGGGTGATGCCCCGAAAACGAACATATCTGCCTTTTACAAGTATGTTGGTATTTACAATATCTTCGCCACCATCACTTCCAGTCACGCTCGCGATTTCAGTATAGGAGGTAAAATTCACATCATTGGAAATATCAATTTTGTAATCTTTAGCATAAGCATTTTCCCACAAAATATCGGCTCCTGAAACATAATATTCTTTACCTAAATCTATTGCCCACCAGGCATCCGCAGGATTTACATCAGCGCTCCAGTTACTTCCCCAACGGGTATTTGTATTTCCATCAACTGCATTGTTTGCTGAGTTCCCACCTTCAACTGAAGATGCCCAACAGGTTTTTCCCTGACTGATAAGAACCTGACCATATGATAATTGCTGATAAATAACAAAAAATATTAATGTAAAAAAGCTTTTTCTCATCGGATTTTTATTTAATTATTTTCCTCGATATGATTTGTTGGTCAGATATTAATGTCAGAATATAACAACCTGATTTTAATTGATTTGTGTTCAAGGTAATTTCCGGCATTTCTGATATATTTTTTTCAAGGAGTAATTCACCTGTTAACGAATACAATTTCAATTTTTTAAATCCGGCGTTCATGGCAGTATTGATTCGTAAAAAATCAGCAAACGGATTTGGAAATAATTTAAACAGGTCACTGTTTAGTTCAGATAAAAAGGTGGTTGCATCAACCTGAATCCTGATATTCCCGGTGGAAGTGGCATTTAAATTATCAGTTACAGTAAGTGAGAATATATACAATTTATCGGGTTCAAAGCCACTAACTGCTGCTATCGGACTTGAAGTATCGTTTTGATTTATAGCAAGTTTATTATTGTTGTCTGTTTGTGTCCATTCATATTTCACAATAGTTCCATCAGGATCAACCGAGGCACTACCATCAAGTATCAGCTGAGATGTGGTAGCCGGAATGGTTCTGCTGTTTCCCGGATTAGCAACCGGAGGATAATTTCCGGGTTTCACTACTACCACTACTTTATCAGATGAAGACAGTCCATAACTGTCAGTTACCCTGAGTTCAAAAATATAAGTTCCCAGTAAAAGTCCGTAAATTGTTGGAGATGCGGATGTGGCATCCGAAAATACTACAGCAGGATTTGAATCAATTTGTTTCCATTCGTATGCTGAAACCGAAGCATCTCCAAAAGTCTGAGCGGATCCGTTTAAAAAAGTTGAGGTTTCAGGCAGGATGACCACCTGATCAGTACCGGCATTTGCCAATGGCGGCATTTTTTTGTCTGTCAACGAGAATTTATACGAACTAAGATTCATTCCGGCCTTATCAATAGCAATCCGCATAACGTGTACACCCGCCTGCAAGGATATATCGGCCACAAGTGTATCTTTATAATTTCCCCAGGAACCGGTAGAATTGATGTTAATTAATCCTGTCTTATCCACATCATCAATTTCCACATGCATAGCGCCACCACCTGCTGATGACAAATGAGGAGTAAATGAATATACACCGGCAGTCTCAACATTTATCGTATACTCATACCATTCACCGGCATTGGTATATCCAATATTTCCATCGGTTCCATTGCTGTTTTCCGTTTCCACACCGGTGTCGGCCCGAAGATTATTTCCACCCTGAATGGCCGGTTCGTTATCATGGCAGGCTATTTCAGGGCCTCCGTTATCAAACTGAACAGCAAGAATTTTATCCGTCGGAACATTCCACGGCTGAGTATTGTATGGAGTCTGAGCAATATTCAGAATTTCGACCGGAATACTGAAAGGCTCACTTTTATTTCCCTGATTATCCATCGAAATTGCTTTCAGATTTCTGATTCCGGCAACGGTCGGAGTATAATTTATTTCGTATGGTTCTGTGTAAACTGTTCCAATGGAATCAGCATCCATAAAAAATTCCACAGATTGAATTGTACCATCTTTATCACTTGCAAAAGCCGTGATTTTTACATTGGAATTGAGCGCGAGTTTATCGTTCGCCTTTAAAGATGTAATAGTGACAGTAGGTTTCTGAACTCCGGAAATTCTGGAATTATAATACTGACCTGCAGCAACTTTTACCGTTTCAATAATATTATCATCTTTATAAATGTCAACATTCACATCTGCCGATGTCGGATTATAAAGCAAATAGGTCAATTCACCTTTCTTATTTTTATAAACTGCTCCCGATGCAATACTTGTATGATACTCCGGAGCAGGAGTTCCGTAAGTCAAGATTGCATTTGCCAGATAATAATTTTCGGTGGAGTTCACATCGTTTGTCCAGCTTCCTCCCTGATTATAGAGCGAATCAACCAAACGGGATGTAAATTCAGGTTCAAAAGTGTTTAAGATATTTACATGATAACCACCAAGATACGATTGCATGTTTAAGATATTTTCAAACGTATCGGTTGTGGGTGAAAATGGAATCTGTGTCAGCGGTCCATTCCCATCCGGATCGTAAGTATTGGTAGTACGATCCAGAATCATGGAATTCCAAATTGAATTCATTTTGGCCGAATCCTGACCTAGATAATGATAAAAGAAATCGCACGGAACAGCCTGTATTCCTAAAACCCATGCCGGATCGCCACTAAAATATGTAGCCCATGCAACATTATCAGTCCGGACAATTCCGGCATAATTTTTTGTGTATGTAGAAGGCCAGTTGTCATCGTACATGTTCAGCCAGTATTCACGTGCAGCAGTCGATTCCAATAAATAACCCATTGCCCCGAGATTTGTAATTTCCGGATCATTAAGTTCAATTCCCAGCAAATAAATACCAAACCAGGAATGCACAGCTTCGGATGTCGACTCCTGATTATTTCCACCACCGTCGCCGGTTCCACCGGCAAAAGAATGCCCCAGATAGGGATCGAAAGTACGTAAAAAAGGTAGATATTCGTTTCCATCAGGATAATGTTTCCAGTTGGCAAATGATTTCACAACCAGTTTAACCATATCCGAATAATTCTTTTTAAAATCTTTATCCACCATCATCAATCGCGAAGCACCCACGGCAAAATATCCGTAATGAAAATGCAAATCGTTGAATCCCTGCGAGCCATAGCCGGGAGGAAACCCAATAATAGCACCGTAATTCGGATAGTTGGCAAAGAAATATTGTTTTTTTGATGCTTCAGAAGGATCATACGTCAACCAGTCGGTCAATTCATTCTTCAAGTTCGATTTCAACGTTGAAAATCCCTGATTATCTTCTTCTTTTGCCATTAACATTAAGTTCGATTCTTCACCGAGTCCTTTAGCATAAGTATTGCCGTTCATTCCACCAGAAGCCGCAACTCTGTCATCCAGCATTGAGTTTAATCTTGATTTTTGCAGATCAGTCATATTCAACGGTTGTGGCAAATAGGGTGGCAAACCTCCGAATTTGTAGTTTATTATAAAATCGTTGCCCGTTGCTGTATGCATTTTACCCGCAATAACCTGATAATCTGCATTATTTATAAAAGAAAAATTGGTAGTTGTATTTCTGTAATGATGCGGCAGAAAACTCATCATGCTTTGTCCGCCTGTTACACCTGTTTGCAGATTTTTAGTATCAATTTTAAATTCAGTTGAAATATTTCCTGCCGAAACATGATAATCCCAGTTATAAATGGTGTTGGTGGGTTTATTTCGCGCATAAACATCATAAGTTGCTAATAAATTGCGTGTTGGCAAATCGGAAACAACAAGATACTGAGGTCCGGTTGCAGGAATTTCCACCTGATAATCTTCGCCTCTTGATTTATAAAGCTTGCTTCCCAACGGGAAATGAATGCCATAAATCCGGCCTCCGAATTCCATTGTGCAAGCATCCAGTTGAGCTGGAAATGTTGAAATTTCATTTCCATTAATGTCATAAACTACAGCGGCAATCCCGGGTTTCAGTACCGGAACCAGATTATTAAGCTCTATCCATGTAAACGGAATTCCGTGAGCAAGGGTAACATTCATAAATCGTCCGTCAGCATCTTCACTCCTGAAAGTAAAACCGAAATCGGACCAATCGTAAACATTTGAATTAAGCGGCGAGAAATCAGTAGGATAACCTGTTCCGGCAAAAGTGCTGTTAGAGAAAATAATATCATCACACATTATGAATCCCCAACCGGCAGCAGAGTTGTCCACAATGCGGATTTCGGCCGTCTGACCAATGTATGCAGACACATCCCAGGTTCTTTGTGTAAGATTTCCGCTGTTTTCACCTGTTTCGGCTAAAACCCTTGTTCCGTTTATGAATAATCCGACAAAAGTATTGTCAATATAATTTCCGCCTCCCACACTAAGACGAATAAATTTTTTAGAAATAACAAATTCCGGCGAAGTGAGCGACAATGTTGCCTGATTTCCATTGTATGAATTTACAAACCTGTTTCCACCAAAACCATTGGGAACAGGACTTTGATTAATATCCGTCAAAGCCACAGGCCCCGAAAACGCAGGATTGGCAGCTACGCTCCAACCTACGGGATAAGATGTGCTTTCAAAATCGGCAAAAACAATTGCCTCGTCATTCACCTGTAACGATGAAGCACCTTTCACTTCTAAAAAAGGAGTTGTTATCATACCACCTCCCTGAAATCCGTTTGGAATTTTAATATTAATTCCTTCATTATCTGCTGAAATGGCATGAGGATAAGCCCATGCATCACCTCCAAACTGAGAAAAAATGTAATTTGTCCACCATTTATTGGTTGGAAGTGGTTTATGACGGACATTTTCGTTTATATACAGATTATTCCAGTTGTCTCTGAACCATCGGTATGTTTTAGCAAAATAACCATCTTCATCCAAAACATTATCCGGTGGATATTCGGCATAACTTCCCGCACCCACCTGAACCGGTTGCTGCGCGGATAATTTTATCAAAGAAAGAAGTATAAAGAATATCGAAATGTGAATTTTCATTATTGGAGGGAAAAATTTGAGGTAAATGTAAAAGAAGGCAGCTAAAAAGGAAGAGAGTAAAAAATTACTCCCTTCCTGAAAAGAAAATTATCGGATTTCAAGTTTCGAAGCAACTTTATTTCCTGCTTTATCCGTCAAACGAACAAGGTACATGCCTCTGGAAAGAGCAGAAACATCGACAGAATTCCTGTTAAAAGAGGTCAAAACCAATTGTCCCTGAAGCGAATATATTGCTACCTCAGATATTTCACCAGTTATTTTTATCATATCGGTGGCCGGATTTGGATACACATTTATATTATTTTTCGGAGATAATGGATCGTTCAGGGTGCTTACGTTTGCCGAACCAAAAATCTTAAATTCCCAGATAGAATAACCATAAATAGTTGTACGGGCTGTTCCGTTAAGTCGTATGTATCTGGCATTGAAGTTCAAATCATATAATCTGTCAGTTCTTGAACCTGCAGGCATATCTGTTTTTGTAACAAGGGTGGTCCAGTCTGTACTGTTTGAAGAGTATTCAATTGTATAATCTTTAGCATTAGCAGTCTCCCAACTGATAAGCATGTCAGTAATGTTTTTCAGTGCTCCGAGATCGACCAAAATCCATTGAGGATCTTCAGCCGCACTCTCCCAGCGTGTACCATTGTTGTTATCGATAGCTGCTGCCGGAGTTCCGGTTGAAGCTGTTGCTGTTGCAGCTATTGACAAATTATCATTCGTAGGCAAAACATCAACTGTGGCTGTTTTCGAAATTTCACTATTGGTGGCTGTAACTGTAAACAATCCTTTGGCAGTTGAAGAAAACGAACCGTTTGCATCAACCGAAGCTCCTGTACCATCAACAGTCCACACCGTTGGATTTGTCAGGGTAAAAAGATTTCCGAGCTGATCAAGTCCGCCCACAGTTAATTGCTGGGTTTGACCAAGCAAGATACCTGAAGAAGCAGGAGTAAGTGAAAGAGAGGTTAAAACAGGCGTGACAGCAGGATATACTTCAAACTCCCAGATAGAATATCCGTATGGCAATTGTCGGGTAACTCCCTGAAATTTAATGTAACGACAATCAATATTCAATCCGTTTATTAAATCGGTTCTGGCACCGGCAGCCATATTTGTGTAATTTAAATCTCCTGTAAAGCTAAGATCATCAGTCGAAAAACTCAATGTATAATCTTTGGCGTTAGCTCCTTCCCAATAAATTTTTATTGAATTCACATTTTTCACCTCACCAAGGTCTACAACAAATGAAGCATCATCCAGATTGGAAGCATCCTGCCAACGGGTTCCCATGTCATTATCAAACATGTAAGAAGTTTGTGAAGTGCCATCAGAAGGGATTGCGGTTAACCCTGTATATTTCTGGGCAAAAGTAAATGTAGAGATAACAACTAAGCTTAAAAACAAAACCAGTCGTTTAGATTCTGTAAAGTGTTTCATAATAATTAAATTTTTTAAATGAGAAAATAAGAATATTCAGAAAAAGATTTTTATCATTTTAATGTGAACGAAACAGGTACCCCGCTCTGACTATCAGTTGATACCCAAACTTGAAACTCACCGGGTTCAGCACTCTTTATCATATCTGCATGCCAGAATGACAATTGATCGGATTTCAACGTAAATTCCACCATTTTCGTTTCGCCAGCTTTAAGAAATATTTTATCAAAACCTTTCAGTTCACGAACAGGACGCGCAAGCGAACCTACCACGTCACGTACATAAAACTGAGCGACTTCAGCAGCATCGTACTTTCCTATATTGGTTATGTTACATCTCACAATCAGCGAATCATTTGTTGTGATTTCATTTTTTGAAATTTGAGGAATTGAATAGCTAAATGTGGAATAAGACAGCCCGTAGCCGAAAGGAAACAGTGGTTTATCGCCGGCATCCAGATGATAACTCGTGAAGCCAATTGAAGTCTGGAGCGCACCAACAGGAATGTCATCTATTAAAGTTATGTTTTTAGCCGGACGACCGGTCATTTTGTGGGCATAATAAACAGGTATTTGTCCAACCATTACAGGAAGCGTAACAGGAAGTTTTCCGGAAGGTACCGCTTTCCCGAAAATCAAATCAGCCAGTGCAGGGCCTGCCATTGTACCTCCGTGAAAAGCATAAAGAACAGCATCTGCTTCGGCAACCTGCTGTCCGATTGTCAGCGGACGACCTGCCATAACAATCATAACAAGAGGCTTTCCCGTTTTTTTCAATGCTGTAACCAATTCGTTTTGTGCACCCGGTAAACTAATGTCAGCACGACATCTGGCCTCACCGGAAAGAACTGCCTCTTCACCAACAAATAACAATACCACATCCGATTTTTTGGCAGCGGCTACAGCTTTAAGGATTCCTTCACCGCTTTTATCCCTGCTATATGTCAATCCTTTCTCTGCGATAATGTTATATTCAGAGCCATATTGATTTTTTATCGCTGTAAGTGGAGTCACACTGTGTTCCGGTTCAGCATCAAAACACCATGTACCTACCTGATCTGCAGGTGCATCGGACAACGGTCCGATAACGGCAATAGTCTTTGTTTTTTGCGTCAGAGGCAGTAATTCATTCTCGTTTTTCAATAATACAGCTCCTTCTTCCGCTGCTTTTTCTGCCTTTTTTAAAGCATCTTCAGAGTAATAAGGCGTTTTATCCTGAATTTTAGTATACGGATTATCAAACAGTCCCAGTCTGAATTTCATACGCAAAATGTTTCTAACAGCGCCATCAATCAATTTTTCAGAAATCTGCCCTGATTCAACCAATTCTTTCAAATGATCGTTGTAGGCAAATCCCATCATGTCCATATCAACGCCCGAAGTAATGGCTTTTGATGCAGCGTCTTTCAGATCGGTACAAACACCATGAGTTACCATTTGCTGGATAGAACCCCAATCACTCACTAAAAGTCCTTTATATTTCCATTCATTCCTCAAAATATCCCGGTTCAAATGCTTGTTTTCAGAAGATGGAACACCATTTATATCGTTGAACGAACACATAAATGAGGCTACTCCGGCATCGGCAGCAGCTTTAAAAGGTAGCAAATAGACATCTCTCAGCTGAACTTCCGGAATCCAGGTAGTATTGTAATCTTTTCCCGACTCAGTAGCACCGTAGCCGGCAAAGTGTTTTGCACATGCTGCGACAGAAGATGGATTACTTAAATTATCTCCCTGAAAATCTTCCACCATGGCCACTCCCATTACCGAAGTCAGGTAAGTATCTTCACCGCACGATTCTGCAATTCGTCCCCATCGTGGATCGCGTGCCACGTCAATCATTGGAGCGAATGTCCATCTGATACCGGCAGCGCTTGCTTCGCGTGCTGCCACCTGAGCCCCTTCTTTTACAATTTGAGGATTCCAGGTAGCTGCCTGGCCGAGAGGAATAGGGAATATTGTTTTAAAACCATGAATGACATCACGACCAAAAATTAAAGGAATACCCAGCCGGCTTTCTTTGACAGCTATTTCCTGAAGTTTATTCACTGTCTGTGCATCTGTTTCGTTCAAAATCGAACCAACTTGCCCGGCCCTTATCTGACCTTTCATATCTTCGGATAATCCTGTTCCGGTTAGTTGATTCATTTGACCAATTTTTTCCTGCAATGTCATTTTGGAAATTAAATTGTCAATTTTCTTTTCGGTAGGATCTTTTTGTTGAGTACACGAACCAAAAACCGCGGCAATCAAAACAAGTAATATCTGCATCTTCATACTAAGTAATTTTTAAAATATGTTTCTTCGTTTATATTTATTATTTCTATTATCTTAAATGTGTCAATCCTCAAAAAATATAAATTTGGATATTGCAAATTTAAATAAAGATTAAAACGGATACGAATAAATTCCCACACAAAAACTCTACCCGCCAAGTTTATGACTTCAACATTTCCACTACATCACAACAGTTAAATATTTGTTTTACAATTATTTAGTTTTATATGTGTTGTATAACATGTTTCAACACACTTTACAACCAACGAAAAACGAGTAAAATTGAACTCCTTTTTAAGCGAAAAGTTCCTGAACTGCAAAAAATTTCATTAATTAAAATAAATATGAAACAAAGAATTCAACATCTGATTTTTTTTATGTTGGTTATTAGTTTGAATAGTTATGCAATAAATCCGACGGTAAGAAACTATAGTCGAAAACTGTATCAGGCAGGAACACAAAACTGGGATATAGTTCAACACAGGAATGACTGGATGTATTTCGCTAATAATAAAGGATTACTTGAATTCGATGGGACACAATGGGCATTATATCCGATCAGGAATTACACAAATGTTCGTTCGTTGTATTACGATGAATCAACAGACAGAATTTATGCGGGGGCTTTTAACGAATTCGGATATTATTGCCGCGATGAAAAAGGGCAGCTATTTTATACTACCCTGACAGACAAAATTAATGCTAAAGACAGAAATTTCAATGAAATATGGAACATAAATAAAATTGACAAAACAATTTATTTTCAGGGAGATAACGAAGTGTTCAGGTATTCCGATAACACAATTTTTCGTTTTTCTTTTGCTGGTAAAATTGATTGTTCGTCAGTGGTTCATAATACTTTTATTATTTCCAACACTCAAAACGGGGCTTCATTTTTAAATGGAAACTTATTTATAAAATTTCCGAACTCTGACATTCTTAAAAACAAAAAAATATGCGCTATTCTGCCTTATCAGGAAAATAAAGTATTATTTGTAACCGATTTTTATGGCTTGTATGTTTTTAATGGAGAAAGCGTCGAAGCATTCAAAACAGATATTGACGATTTCATGGCCGAAAATCAGGTTTTTTGTGCAACCATAGAAGGATCAAAACTTGCTTTGGGAACTGTCCGTAACGGATTAGTGGTAAAAGATCTGAATACAAATTACACTATCTATTCCAATACTTATTCCGGATTGCAGAATAACACCATCTTAAGCATTTCTTTCGATCGCGAACATAATCTGTGGTTGGGACTCGATAAAGGAATAGACTACGTATTGATAAACTCGCCAATTTATGATCTGTTTGGCAATAGCCAGTTGTTCGGAGCCGGATACACTTCACTGATAAGTGGAAAATCGCTCTATCTTGGTACAAATCAGGGACTTTATACTACTCCTTACCCGCTCACAAATACTCCAAAACCAATGCAGGTTTCATTGATCCCGGGAATGCAGGGACAAGTCTGGAGTCTGGACAGAATTGACAACACACTATTCTGCGGAAGCGATCACGGTACGTTTATTATTAATGATGAAAAAGCACAGCAAATTCAGGGAATTCCCGGAACCTGGGGATTCAGATTATTGCCGAATCATCCCGATCACATACTTG
>MTLE01010071.1_pt1 | contig 11848 bp, 11 predicted proteins | sample 1982461 | NCBI WGS metagenome assembly MTLE01 (sample SAMN05712605, study PRJNA340218) | biofilm metagenome | isolation source: sample SPL anode biofilm adapted to -200 mV | place: USA | collected 2012-02-03
TAATCTTATGTGCACCCGTATGATTCAGATCTTCCCGTTTCAGGTAAATATTTGCACCATATTCTGCCGACAGTCTTTTGGCGAAATACAATGGTGAAGGACGTCCCACATAATTTTTGAGCAAATCATAATATTCAGCCTTAAATGAAGGATCATCTTTTATGGCAAAATATGCTTCTTTCAGTCGTTCAACCGTTCCATGCAGAATTTCGGGGATATAGGCACCTCCAAATTCTCCATAGTAGCCGTTGTTGTCAGGATTGGCCCCTCCTAATCTCTCCGAAAAGAAGGAATTCTGGTTGTCATCGTTTTGTATTTTCTTATTCATTTCCGTTTAAATTATCTATTTCTAAACTTTAATCCTTCACTTTGGGATCAGGGGAAATCAAAAAAGGCTTATCGTGAGTTCCGACAAGCCTTTTTGTAATATCTTTTGTTTTTAACAATATACACAGGTGTTACCTCTCACGATTAGTTGTTTCGCAAGTGCCACCACCAAAATTTGTTTACTGCCAAAATCGAATTCATTTCTTTTTGTTTGATTTACGGGTACAAAGATGATAATTTTATTTTATTTGTGCAACAAAAATATCATTTTTAATAAAAATTGTTCATTTTACGGATTGAAATAAAAAATCAGGCAACCTTATTCATGCAATATCTTCCGGTAAATACAGGTTGAATTATTGCAGATTTTACAGCCGTATTCATGATGTTTCAGATGTTGTCCAATGCCAATAATTCCACTGACTGACTTTCGCGGAGTCATCAGACACGAGTCGCTCAATTCGATACAGGTAGGATTTTCGCCTATCAGCTTGAAAAGTGGTTGCTGATCTGAAAGTGGCCAGTTGCAATAGCCCGGACTGTAACGATTCGAAATTTTGAAGCCGTTTTTCATCGATTCCAGTTTCAGATTTTCCTGAATTTTATCCATTGCTTTTTCCACCGTAAGCGAGCCTATGGCATCCAGAATATAAGCCTCCATAATGTCGCCATGCTCATTAAGCTGATTGGTCATGCGTGTAAAATCCTCACCGGCTGTACAAATAAAAAACGCCACCTGCGTAGCTTCTTTTATATAACCACAAACCTGTTTTCCCAAATTAAATTCGATGTTTTCAACAGTAAGTTTACCCTCTTTCACAATCAATTGCTCCACATCTTTCACAACATATCCACCCGTAATTCCTTTATCAAAATTTAATTCGCCTAAAATATCACGGATAAAAATAACAGCCGGATGTTCTTCTTCCAGATCAGCAGACTGAATAAAATCCAGAATTTCGTCGAAAGTGGGTGCCACTTCGGCAAAAGTAAATGAAAAAAAAGAATTTACCCCTAATCCCTGAAGGGAACCCAAGTTAGTACCATTTTGCAAATCAGGATTCATTATGTTGTTGAAATAAAATCTATTAATTCTACTTCTCTTCAGCAGTCAGACGTAACTGTTTCGAGAAATGCTGTTATATTTTCTTCAGGAACATGTGGTGGTAAGTCGCATCCACTTGAGATCACAAAATTAGGATAACCAGCCGTTTTTTGTAACAATTCAAGCGTTGCATTCCTGACCGAATCCGGATTGCCCTGTTTGAACACTCCCACAGGATCAAGATTTCCCATAACGACAATATCAGAAGGGCAGGTTTCCAAAACTCCTTTCATATCAATGGCATTACCGAAATGTAAAGCCCGCGCGCCACTTTTCACCATGGCCTGTGTACATTGTCCGGTATTTCCGCAATTGTGCAGAACAAGTGTAAATGAATCGTCCTGAACAGCTTGGACCACCTGTTTTACAAAAAAGGTCGAATACGTCATGCAATCCTCATCCGACAGTAATCCTGCAGCCGGTTCAGCCATTATTACACCAGCCGTTCCTGTTAGTTTTAATGCCCTGCAATAGTCAATCAAAAAATCAGTGCATTTTTGTAAAAGCTCAAGAATAGTATCCGGATCGATATAAATTGCGACCATTATCTCGGACATATCGTATAACCGTCCGGCAAGCGAAAAAGGGCCGATACAACCGGAAAACACGGGTTTATCTTTAATATTTTCGGCAGCGAGTTTATTGGCAAGCAGATACTGAGGTACCCTGCCCTTATCAAGCCCCGGCACTTTGAGAGCCTCGACCGTTTCTGCGTCCGAAACCAATCTTCCCGTTACGGAAGGAATCTCATCTTCCGGAAGATTCACTGTTGCACCAAAAGCCTCTGCCTCAACAGTCAGGTCCATAATTGATGAACAGGCAATAGTGTTGTAATTTTCGGATAAATATTTAATTGCTTCAAAATGTATTTGCCCGTTGGTAACCGCATCTTTTACCGAGTAACCAAGAGCTTCAATACCCGGGTGAGTCATAACAGGGAAAGCCTGTGTTTTACTGGTTTGAAGAATTGTATTTATAAAATCATTACCCCTAACCCCTAATGGGGAACAAATATTACTTTCTTTTATTGATTTTTCTAACATATTCCGTTCATAATTTTCATTTTTCTTACTCCCCTTTAGGGGTTGGGGGTCGTCTTAAGCCGAAATTTTATCTAACCACTGAATCCCTTCCTGCGGATTTTTTCCGTAACCATCAGCTCCGATTGTTGTAGCAAATTCGGCCGAAAGAGGCGCTCCTCCGACAATAACTTTTGTGTCAGGGGATGTAGATTTAATAGCCTCAATAACAGGTTTCATATTTACCATGGTAGTAGTAAGTAGAGCAGAAATACCCACAACAGCTCCCGGATTTTGCTGAACTGCATCCACAAATTTCTCGGTTTTTACGTCGATTCCCAGATCAATCACTTCCCAACCGGCACCTTCCACCATCATGCTGAAAAGATTTTTGCCTATATCGTGTAAATCGCCAAATACGGTCCCAATAATAAATTTGCCCTTGCGTTGAACAGCTCCCGAAGCAAAATAAGGTTTCAGGTGGTTCATAGACGCACTCATGGCTTTAGCCGAAAGCAACATTTGCGGCACAAATATTTTGTTTTCGGTATATTTTTGTCCCACAATGTTCATCGCGGTTATTAATGCATTGTTTAAAATATCGGTTGGTGAAATTCCCGCCTCCAAAGCTTCTTTTGTAATTTCGTCAGCTCCGGGCAGACCCTTCATTTGTGGGGGATATGGCGATGCCAGATTAATTTTTCCGAACTCAACACATTCGGAGAGTTTTTTCAATAATTCCAAGCTCATAATTTATTTTTTAATTCTCACGCAAAGACACCATACCGCAAAAGCGAAAAAGTTATCTCTTACGTTCATCAATGTTTATCTATAATTTAAAAATTTATCAATTTATTTGCGTCTTAGTGCCTTTACGCGAAGCCAACGCTATATGTTTTCCCCATACCAGCTTCCGTACGAAATAATGACGGATGAAGCCAGTAAAAGTACTAACGCAATTATCAAAATATAATAAGTTTGTTTTCGTACCTGCTTCCATTCTTTCATCAAAAGTCCCACTCCATAGCTGAAAAATATCAGCATTGACATGTGTAGCACCCAACTGATAAACTGAAAATTACCCATGCGCACGTGACCCAATCCGTAAAAAAAGAACTGTCCGCACCAGAGTGTTCCGGCTAAAGCAGACCATAAAGTGTTTTTAAACCGCTGGCTAAAAGACAATCCACCAGCTTTTGTGAACTCTTTCAGCGATTTATCCTTTATTCCCGCCACGAGGAACCAGATCAGGTTCACCACAAAACAGCCAGCTGTCGAAACGACCAATTTTGCATTTCCTTCAAATTCACCTGCTCCGTGCTGCGCGGCAATATCAGAAATAGGCTGACCGGCTTCCAGCGAAATATTGAAAACTGCTGAAAGAAATCCGGCTATTATTGCCAGAATAAGTCCGGTTTTCATATTGAAATGAAGCGAATTTTTCAGTTCACCCAAATCTTTTTCCTTTTTAAATCCGGCCAAACCAACAAAAACAATCCCAACCATTGCCACTATCATTCCAACCAGCACAATCGTACTTCCGGGACGACTAAAGTAGTGCAACACCTGACCGCGCAACAACAACGGAGTCATAGTGCCGAGTATGGCCGAAAGCCCGATACTTATGGAATAGGTGAGTGAATATCCGATTTTTTGTATGGAAAATCCAAACGACATACCGCCAAATCCGTAAACAGCACCAAGCAAAAATGCACTCCAGGAAACATCAGAAGGACAAGTTTTCAGAATTTCAAAAAAATCAGGAACAGTTAAATAGCCAACTATCAATGGCATAATCAGCCAGGCAAATGCCGACTGAACCAACCAGAAAGTTCCCCATGACCAGTTTTTTGTTTTTTGACCGGGCAAATAACAGGTTGATGCCGATGCTCCGCCTACTGCGTGAAAAAATGTTCCGAGTAAAGGATTTGAAGTCATAATAATTTAATTTTTGTGAACCAATCAGGACATGCCCTGCTATTGAACTATCATCTTTTTAGTATCAGTATATCCCGAAGCTGTGGTCAGCGTGTAAAAATACAACCCTGCCGGAAGGTTACATTTCTCAAAGTTTTCCTCGTGTTTCCCGGCATTTTTCACAGCGTCCACCAGACTTTTTACTATCTGTCCTGTATTGTTGTATATATTAATAGTTACTTTTTCGGTGCGACCCAATGTGTACGAAATAACCGTACTTTCACAAACAGGATTCGGATAATTCTGTGCTAAAGAATAATCTCCTGAAGTAATATTTTCCAGTGCCGTTACGCCGTCCATGGTAAATTGAGAAGGTTCCAAAGCCAATGGTGTAAAAATCATCCGGCGTATAGCGCCCTTAAAATAATTTACATTATTCATTCTGCCTCCCAGCGACACTTCGGCAGTTGCTGGTAATCCGGTATAAGCTGTACCCGTGTAAGTTACGTCCAATACTCCGTTTACATAACCATTCATAACATTATTTTTACAGGTCATGGCCATGTGCATCCATTTACCCGTTGGATAAGAAACTGTACCCATTCTCCCGGAGCCAGTAACACTTTTAATGTAAAAATCGGTTGTCCATGTGTTGGTAGATCGGATTTCCATAGTCATTACTCTGGGTCCGCTCATACTGTCCGGCCTGCAGATATGAAATACGCGTGGAGCAAAATCAGTTTCAGTGGCATAAGGCTGAAATAACATTTCGATGGTAAATTCGGTATTTGCATCCGCTAAAGGATTTCCTTTGATCTGAATCCTGTCGCCTGCATTAGTGGCAGGTGCCGTTGTGGCACTTCCGTTGAATTCCAACGCATTGCCATTTTCAGTACTTATTACTTTAGGATTGCCAAAAGCTGTTACCGCAAAACCACCAATAGAACTCAGGTTGTCGATATCCCAAATCACACGATTGTTTTCGGCATGTATAAATATGCTGATGAAAGAAAAAATGAAAAGGAGTTGCTTTTTCATAAAATATCTGTCAACGGAATATGAGAAATAAGGAGTACAAATTCATCATTAAAAGAAAACATATTTTTTCAGGGGAAAAGATTGTATATTAAGCCTGAAAGCACAGAGCCGGCAAGAACTAAACCCAGATAAAATATAAGAATCCGAAGATTAAAAACTGATTTTAAAATGACTAAATTTGAAACTCTGGTGGATGGACCCGAAATAAAAAACGCAAGTACTGCACCTTTGGACATGCCTAATTCTGAAAGCTGATAAAGCACCGGAATGGCCGCACCACCACAGGAATACAGCGGAATACCGGCTCCGGCTGCAAATACCACCGACATGACCGAGCCCCGCCCCAATATCCATTCAACCTGATCGCTCGAAACCAGATTCTTTATTGCAGCAGCAATAACAATGGCTATCGAAAAATATTTCAGCATGTAAAGAGTAGAACCTTTGAATTCCTTTAAAAACCTTTGTAACAAAGTTCTTTTTATTTCGACTCTTTTCTTATCAGGAAAGACAGTTTCTTCCATCGAAATTTTACCTACACGGCTGTCAAGATACATGAACAGATAACCTCCCAACACTCCGAGTAAAATTCCTGTAAATAACCGGACAAAGGCCATTTCATAACTAAACGCACCTACTGTCAGCATAAAAATTGTAGGGTTTAAAATTGGCGAAGCAATTAAAAACGCCATTAAAGGCGCCAACGGAGTACCTTTCCGGTACAAACTACCGGCCATTGGCAGACAAATATAAGTTCCGAGCGGAGAAATGACTCCAAACACAGCAGCGCCAAAAATCGAAACATGTGAATTTCGTCTCACCCATTCACTCAATTTTTGTTTATCCAGAAAAGCCTGAAAAAGTGCCGTAAAAAAAATTCCTATCAGTAAATAAATCCACAGATTTTTAAAAAGACCCCATGAATCCAGAATTATATTATAGGTATAAGTATGAAAAAAACGTGATATCAGTACCCGTAAATGATCCATTTCTTAAAATCTGAACTTATCTTTTAATAAATTTCGTTGAAACAAACGAACCATTTGAAATTCTGGCTGATAATATGTAAATACCACTATTCAAAGCACTTATATTTATGTTGCTTCCTGTTTCGCTTTTAAGTTTTTTACCGTTCAGGTTATAAATTACCAATTGAGTCACCTCATCATTTTGAACGGATAAAGTGGTCGAGGTTTGCGTAATCCGAAGTTTATCAGAACTTACAACAGAATTATTTTCTGTTGCCAATAACTTTGCAGGTTCGTTGTAATTCTTTATATAAAATTTCAATCCTTCTACTCTGTTTCCCTTTGTTCCGGGGTCACATATATTTAAGGCAAAATCATAACAGCCGGTTGTTTGCAGAACTTTAACCAGTAAAGTATTTGCACCTTTTAATAAATTAACAGAGACTTTATCAGTCACCAGATTTCCGTTAGGTCTGTCAACTCCATTGTAGTTGTATACCTGAACGCCGTTTAAATAAACAATCATTTGTTCTTCCGAATTCAACCACAATTCTGAACCTGTAGTAGCAGTTGGAGAATAAACATTTGTATAGCAATATGTTACAACGCTTCCAGCAGGATTCCGGAAACTTGCCAAATCAATTCTATCGTCGAAGAAATAAATAGGTGCCGACCATCCCGCATCTCCTTTTGATGGAGCAAGAGTCGCTTCATTCGGTATATATTCATTGGACATTGTGGTATAAGGAAATGAGGCAGAAACCAGCCAAATGCGGTTTCCCTGTCCGTATGTGGCATGCACAGTGGTTCCGCGGTCAAAACGATAAGTGTATTTCGTTTCAATATTTTCACCCACAATATTAATACTGTCCTGATCATTTGTTCCTAAACCGATTTTTGCCCCCATCGTTAAAAAAGCAATATCATCCGGATTGGAACCAATCATTCTGGCACAAACATTATCCACCGCCACAGGGTCAGGCCCGGCAACAATTGTATTAAGTCTCACCTGATTTGAACTACCTGACATCAATGTTTTCTGACTTTCCAGACACAAAAGCGCATCTACTACGCATAAATCGAAATGATCCAAACAACTGGATAAATCGGTTAATTCTTCATCCTGCCATGTTTTCCAGTTGTAAGCAGCCGTGAAACGTGCATGATGAATCAGTTTATAACCTCCCGCTCCTCCGGCCATCTTATTAAAACCATATCTGTAACCGGCAGCAATCCCGATTTGGTTTTTCAAACAACAAGTCATTCCCGGTTCATGCATTTTCAATACCGGAACATCAATATATTTTACGTTTGGCGAAACCAGATATTTATGAATCCAATAGCTTCCACCCTGATCAACGGCAAGACTGTTGGTCGATTTTCTATAAATCAGGTTCACTCCTCCGGCTGCTTCGTCATTCAAATCGACAAATTGAAAATTTATACCGGTTAAATCTGTATCAGTAAACAAATTCTGATATCCGGCATTTTTCCACAAAACACCACCCATTTGAGCCGTACTACGTGCTGAACCTTCACCAATGAAAATGGTACAACCGTTTCCGTATTGCTCATAAATTATTTTGATTATGGCTTTTACTACCCGGATATCTGTATTTTCTCCATCGCCGGTCAATTTTGCACCTACGATATTGGGTTTGATAAGAACGGAATCACCATTTTGTATATACTTTGAAATACCACCCACCATGTCAATGGATTTTTTTACCATTTCCTTTATTTGAGCGAAAGTAAGATTTGCCGAATTCACAGGAAGAGGATTTGTCAAAGTAGAATTATCTGAAGCAATAACAGCAACTGTTGTAGCTCCTGAAAGTGGAGCAGTAAAAAGGGAATCAGCTCTGAAGGACCCTGCAATTACTGTTTGTTTCCCTGTAAACATCATGTCCATCGCAAATAACGAGAGCAAACTGATTATCAAAACAGGCCATTTTAAAAGTTTTATTTTGGTAAAGATGTTTTTCATGTATAAAATCTAAGATTAGTATTCAATAATTAAAGTTAACTCCTGATCAATAAAAAAACCAAAAATACAATATTATATTGAAAATCATTTTAATTATCGCATTTTTAATTATTTATGCAATAACCACTTATAGTAATTTAATCCCGATAAAACGATAAACTTCTTTTAATCCAAATGAAAAATCTCCTCCATATCCGCCCAAAATTCACCGACATTGCGGGTTTCTATGGGTTGCATCAATGGTTTGACAACGTCCCACCAACGTTGTGTTTCCGGATCGGCAGCCATTTTAGCCATGTCCTTTTCAAAATCGCTGCCTACATATTCGAAATAAGCAAACAGTAATAAATCTTTATTGAAAATGCTGTAATTCTGAATGTTACATTCCGTAATCATTTTCAGAACTCCCGGCCATGCTTCCGCATGAAATTTTACATAAGCATCAGCGCCTTCCGGTTTGAGCAGTATTGTTTGTCCGAAACGTTTCATATGATTGACTATTTATTCATTTACTATTTACCGTTTAATGTCGCAAACATTGCTTCCACATTAGCCGGCGGGATATCGGGTAAAATAGCTTCGTGGCTGGGTGAAATAATTAAACCTGTTGGGAATAATTGTTTTAGTTCCCTCACTTTTGCAGCAACTTCTTCTGGTTTTCCATTGACCAATAAATGCTGTGCATCCACCCCACCGCAAAATGAAGCTTTTCCTTCAAAACCATTTTTCAATGTAACAGCATCCATATCAGCCGCCAATGCCTGAATAGGATGAATAGAATCAACTCCCAAATCAATCAAATCCTGAATAACCGGATAAATGGAACCGCACGAATGATGAATCACTTTCAACCCGTAGCTTTTTGCCTGATCAATCAGCTTTTTCGTTCCAGGGAAAACATAAGCACGCAACGAATCAGGATCGACCATCAAACCATTCTGACTTCCAAAATCATTTCCGATTAACACAGCATCCAGATAACCTTTAGTGGCTTCGTAAAAAATTTCATTTGCTTTCAGATAAAAATCTGTTATTCTGTCAATTACCGCCTGAAACATTTCCGGATTCACCAGCATTACCATCAATGCTTTTTCCATGCCGAAAGCAGCACAGGCATCCTGAAAATGAGCGCTCCACATCACACCCATACGGACGTAATCCTCGTTGGCGGACATAGCCAACCGGCGCGATTCTTCCACATCGAGGTACAAAGCCGGATCGGGCCACGGAAAAGTGTCGACAAAAGCTGGGTCGTCAATATCTTCGAAAAATCCGGGAGCCGTCAGTGTCCGCTCATCGGGTTTATCATCGTGAGCTGTTTTGGCAAATTTAAAAGCACAGGCAATGTGATTCGATGGAGGAAAATTATACGGCACTTCAATCGGATAAATATCATCATCAATTTTCAATTTCAACTCATCGACTGATTTTACATTGAAATAATCCAACAATCCCGGAACAGCTGCCGGAACCGGTAATCCCAACCATGAAGCCGGTCTGTCTACAGGTTGGTTAGCTATTGTTGCAAAAAACGTTCCCGATGTGACATAGAACCCCTAACCCCTAAAGGGGAATTTACCCCTATCCCCTGAAGGGGAACTAAGTTTGCATCATCTTTATTATTTTCGTTCATTTTAATTTTTATATCTAGTTGTCAATATATTTCTTTCTCCCCTTTAGGAGCTGGGGGTAGTTTTCTAATTAAACCACACATATACCCCTATCATGACAACAATCAGGAATATCCAGGCAATTTTCACCCCGGTATTAATTTTAATTGGCTGATAATCAATTTTTGTTCGCAATGTTTTTCTATCCAAAAGAGAATAAACCAAAACATAAGCAGCAAGAATTACAAAAATAATAAAAGATACATAAAGAAAATGCAGTTCGCTAAATATCAATTTATTGTAATAAAGAATCCCTATCCCAATACTGAAAATAGTTCCTAAAGTCAATACAGAATTAATGGCTTTATGTGACGTTTTTTTCCAAAGTACGGCAAAAAGAAATGCAACCGACATAGGCGGCGCTATAAATCCGAGAACCGACTGAAAAATATTGAAAAAGCTCAATCCCTGAATATAAGTTATTCCAATAGCAAGAAAGATGGAAAGCAATGCACCGGCCAGCACCACTATTCTGCCAATGGAAGTAATTTGTTTTGGCGTAGCCTGAGGTTTATATTGCTTGATGTAAATATCCATGGTAAAAACAGCACTCAGCGAGTTCAGCGCCGAACCCACCGTACTGATTAAAGCCGCCATCATTACCACAATTACCAAACCGATTAATCCGGAAGGGAATACATTTTCGACTAATTTCAAATACGCATCGGTGGAGTTGCTCAAATGCGGAAGCAGAATGAAAGCCAGCACACCGGGAATCATAAACAATGGAATATCAATCAGTTTGAGCCATGCCACGAAATTTGCACCCATTTGCCCGTTTTTCAGGTTTTTAGAACCAAGAACCGATTGCACCATCGACTGGTCGGTACACCAAAACCAGACCCCCATAATCGGGTAACCAATTACAATGGCCAGCCAGGGAAAATTAGGATCACTGAGCGGTTGAAACATTTTCCAGTAACTCACCGGAGTGGAATGAACAATTTCCGAAATTCCTCCGACTTTTATTACTGCCATAACTACAAGCAGAACAGACACGCCAATGAGCAAAAGCATTTGAAAAACATTGGTATAAGCAATGGCTTTCAGTCCGCCGGCAATTACAAACGCAGCAGAAATCAGCACCAGAATAATTATACTTGTTGACAGGGAAATATCAAGAATTTGCGACATGAAAACGCCACCCGAAAACAATGTCAGCCCGAGCCACGAAATGAGAATAGTAATAATGGTGTACCAGGCCAGGTAACGCCGTGTTTTATCCCCAAAGCGTTTTCCCATATATTCGGGCAGGGTCATAACCTGTGCGCCAAGGTAGCGGGGAGCAAAAACAAACGCCAGCAACAGGATAAACGGGAAAGCGTACCACGAAAAATTTCCGGCCACAATACCGCTTTCGTAGCCACTACTGGCATTGGCAATCAGCATCGAAGGACCTACATTTGTTCCCCACATGGTAAGCCCGATAGCAAACCATCCAAGACTTTTGTTTGCTGTAAAAAGATGATCGCTTTTGTTTTTTTTACTAAAACTCGCCCAATAGGCAATTCCCAGTAATACAACAACATAAGTTATAATTACTGTAATATCTAAGGTAGATAAGTGAATTAATTCTTTCATAAGCACTTCACCCCCGCCCCTCAGACCTCACTCAACCCTCTCTCAAAGGAGAGAGAATAAGAAAAAAGAGTGGAGCGGTGGTTTAAATTAGATCGTTAGTTTGTAAAAAATTTTTTTATTCTAAAAAAAATAACGCCGAGGGCAAATATCAACGAAGTTCATATCAGCGAAGCTAATATTATCTGTATCGTTCAACGATTTTCATCGCCTGTTCAATTTCTTTTTCCGATTTGAAA
>MTLE01000215.1_pt1 | contig 11842 bp, 17 predicted proteins | sample 1982461 | NCBI WGS metagenome assembly MTLE01 (sample SAMN05712605, study PRJNA340218) | biofilm metagenome | isolation source: sample SPL anode biofilm adapted to -200 mV | place: USA | collected 2012-02-03
GGGGTCAGCCTCATGCACGTTGAGCAAATCAAAATTTGGGAAAATCATGAAAAAAGAAACTGCCCAAAAAATTTTTACTCAAAGCCCCGTCAACAAGTATTTGATTGTCTACATTCTAATAACAATCTCAATTCTTTGTTATTTCATCGAAAAATGGTGGCCAGAAGCTCATTATCCAGAACTTTCTGAGCTAAAGCATACCACTGGTGAACTGGTTGACTATTCAATAACTGAATCACCAAAACATAATGAAATTGACCTAAAGCTTAAGAATGAAAACGTTTATTTTGTATTCAATAAAATTGATTACTTTCCACTGGCAAAGGCTGAACTTAGCAAAGGTAGCATAGTTGAAATTTGGTCTGATAAACCTGAATATGACAAAGGAGAACACTCAGAAGTATGGCAACTGTATATTAACGGAAAGCTAATCATGTCACGTGATACAATTACCAGCCAAATTAAAGAACGAGTAAAAGATACGAGATACTTTAAATTTGTCTTCTTTTATATTGGAATCCTGTTTCTCGTAGCCTTCAAATTTCAAGACATAATATCTAGTAAAAGTAGTGAGGTGGCATAATGTCAGAATACCTTCTGCCTCTAGTAATCCTTGGTTTGGTAGGTGGTGGTATTGTGTTTTCTGCAATTCGTGGATGGGAAAAAAAGGAAATTACAAACCGATGGGGACAAGTTTACAAAGGGAAGGCTGCCGAGGATCAATCTACGATTATGATTGTATTAGGCATTCTGATTCTTGCAACAATGGCGCTCATCGTTTTTTGCAACCTACAATAGCGAAATGCTCAACCAGCGGCAACAGCGGTCTCCACTGACGCTCCGCCGCTGGTGCCTTGTGACGTTGGTCAAATTGAGTTGATATCCTTCTGTAAATTAAGGTGATGGTGATGGCATTCAGGTTGATCTTTGACGATGCTGCAATGAATCTTATGGCGGAGAAATTGCCTGGACACCCAATCTATGCAGGCCCGGACGGCGACTTATATGCACCTGGTATAGTGTAACGAATTCCGGGGACACCATACTTAATTGTCGCTTGACTTGTTAGGGTGTTTCAATTAGCTTCGACACATGGCCAGAATCGCCCGCGTCATAGCATCAGGCATCCCTCACCACGTTACTCAGCGCGGCAACCGGCGGTTGCAAACCTTCTTCACTGATGACGATTATCTGTCTTACATTGCCCTGTTGGCTGAATGGTGCAAAAAATGCTCTGTTGCCATCTGGGCCTACTGCCTGATGCCAAACCATGTCCATCTGATAGCCGTTCCAGAGAGCGATGATGCATTGCGCAGGGGAATCGGCGAGGCGCATCGACGCTATAGCCGCATGATCAACTTTAGGGAGAATTGGCGGGGGCATCTGTGGCAAGGGCGCTTCGCTTCGTTTCCCATGGATGAAACATATCTTCTGGCTGCTGCCCGCTATGTGGAAATGAACCCGGTAGTTGCCGGTCTGGTGGAGGATGCCGCAGCATGGCCTTGGAGCAGCGCCCAAGCGCACCTTGCCGCAACAGATGACAAACTGGTCTCCGTGACACCACTGTTGGAGATGGCTGGAGACTGGCGGCTGTTTTTGGCGGGGGCGGGAGATGAAGAGCGGATAAACGACCTCAGGAAACACGAACGAACCGGTAGGCCGCTTGGCACTGAACAGTTTGTTGAACAGCTGGAATCGTCACTTGAGCGCACATTAAAGCGCGGGAAGCCGGGTCCGAAAGGACAGCGTAATTAAGTATGGCGTCCCCGGAATTCCAGGGCGATCAGAATCCGCTCCACCAGATTACGCTGGCCAACGATCACCTGCTCCACCGAAGAAAGGATTTTACTTATGAATTTCCCTTCTTCCTGAACTTCTGCTGTCAACGCGTCAGTGTCATAAATCAAGGTCAACTCCGTGGGCTGTTTTTAATTTATATATAACACTAATTCCGTATTTGAGTACAGAGTTCACAACTCATTCCCCCATCCCGTTTATGCTTTGCCCGGCACACCAATAAGAATGGCGGCCAATCGGCCGCCATTCTTGATGCGTGTTAATCATTCTATCTATCGTCGTACTTCTTGTGTTTCTTATGCTTCTTGTAGTGCCCCTTGTGATGACCGCGATCATGACGATCTACCGGGTCACGGACAATGACGCGTTCCCTTTCGATAATGGTCGCACGGGGTGGCGGAGGCGGTGGAGGCGTTGTGCCTACCTGCAACCTCACGTTGGGGGTGCTGACATCGACGCCGACATCCACGTTCCCTGCAAAAGCAACAGACGCCACACCAATAACGCAAACAAGACTGCCAATGACTGTTTTTTTCAGATGAATGCCCATGCTGTTTTCCTCTCCCTTAGGTATAGCGTCTGTACAGCTCCCGCCATGCCATCTCTATTTGATTGATTTTACCGATTACCATTAGCCAACTGCGCGATAAATTTATACAAGACATCCTTGGGTGAGTCAACCGCAAAGGGGATCACTGGCCGAACGTCCATTGGCATAAAAGCCGTGATTTCAGGGAACAGCAGTGCCAAGTTGACTTTCAATCACGCCTTGTTATTCTTCGCGAGGTCTCGCAATTCACAGCCACGATCACGACAAATCACCTGTCATGGAGCCAAATGATTACAATACAGTTATTAAGTTGCCCTGCATCTGGTAACACTTTACTATAAGGAATCCCATCGCGACAAATCATCTTATGGTGCCATAGTTCTCGACAAATCGGGTCCTGCATCCAGCGGATAATAGCCAGCTTTACAGGAGAGAGATCATGACCCACCAGATCGATGAACTTATCCGCAGGATCAGGGAATTGGAAGAGGAACTGGAGCAGGAACTCCTCAAGAAGCGGGATAATTTCCAGTTCGTTATCGAAAAAAAGCGCATACGTTTTGCCGAAGAGGTGGCACGCCAGCAGCGCAGGCTCAAAACTGGCCTGCTCCGTTACATCGCCGAAGCACGGCCACTGAACATCCTTACAGCACCCTTCATTTATTCAGGCATAATCCCTTTTGTCCTGCTTGACCTGTTTCTTTTCTGTTATCAATCCATCTGTTTTCCCATTTACGGTATTGCCAAAGTCAATCGCAAAAAGTATCTGGTGTTCGACCGGACGGATCTACCGTATCTGAACCTGGTCGAAAAATTCAACTGTTTCTACTGTTCCTATGGCAATGGCCTGGCCGCCTTTTTCAGGGAGATTGCGGCACGCACCGAGCAATACTGGTGCCCGATCAAGCATGCCAGGCGCATCAGGGCTGCCCATGATCGTTACCCTCGTTTTTTCGAATACGGCGATGCCGATAGTTACAGCAAGGGCTTGGAGCGACTGCGGGCCGAACTGCTCAAACAGGAAGATAAATAGCGAAAACACAGGGGGCTGATATGGAGAGAATGGGCCGGGCTCTGTTAATTGCCAGGCTCATCTTGATTGGATAGGGATTTTAGAAGCAAGATCGATCCTGAAGGGATTATAGGCCGATCAACATCATGCCAAGGAGAGTTCAACGGGCAGGTTCCGCAACTCGCTTCATTCAAACCACCTCTTCTTCAGGGGCCTGATCATCAGAGCCGTCCTGATTGTCGTCAGCCGAAGAGCTGTTTTTAGCCAATTTGCGCTGGAGCTTTTCCTCACTCTTTTTCTTCCGGTCTAATTCCTTTTGGCGTTTTTGAAACTGGAAATTAGGCTTTGCCATTGAGTCGCTCCGTTAGACTGTTGATCTTTAACAAAAAAGCCCCGGGTTTTCCGGGGCTTGTGAGGTCTGCCTGAGACGTAAATCTAGACTCTGGTTACGTTTGCGGCCTGAAGCCCTTTCGGACCCTTTGTCACTTCAAATGTAACTCTATCACCTTCAGCAAGGGATTTGAAACCGTTGCCTGCAATGGCGGAAAAATGGCAAAACACATCTTCCCCATTCTCCTGCTCAAGAAAACCAAAACCCTTGCTGTCATTAAACCATTTTACTGTTCCGTTTACCATTTGTGTACTTTCTCCTGATACTTTCTGTTGTTTTTGTCCGGCGTCAAACCGAATATCTACGTACATTAACAGCTTTGTTTCAGTATTGTCAATCAATTATATTTCAGTGGCATTTGCCGACACTTCTCAGAACCGGGCTCCAACAATTTATAAATTGGATTAATTCATGTCAAAGCACCTAAATATTTCAATAATAACAGGCACACCAAGCTATTTAATCCATATAACACAAGTGCATCCAGTTACAAATACCTCAAACGCTCCTTGCTAATATATAGTTTTTACCGTATTATTATCAAGTAATTCAGATTGATTTCAGATTAATATATAATTTAATTCTTCTAAAGATACCATTGACCTGCTTATTTCAGTTCATACACCAGAATAAAATAGAAAGCGGTATAAACCATGACAATCAAAGTCGGCAACATTGTTAGTCACTCAGGCGGGCTCGAATGGGGAGCCGGCAAGGTACTTGAAATCACATCCTCCTCGGCAATGATCCAGTTCAGCGACGGCAAAAACCGTAAAATTGCCGTATCCCACTTCACCACTTTGGAGCCGGCAGAGTTGGGCTCTTATACGCCACCACCGGAAGCACCTGCCGTGACAAAAGTCCCGAGACCCAGGGCAGCCAAAAAGGCCAAATAACCGCCAGCAACAATCCGGAACATCGGAACACGAACATATCGCTCCCAGGGCCACCTGGGAGCGGACAGTATTGCCTTGTTGACTCACCCCCCTTCCCTGTTATCCTTCCCTCATATCCTGAATATCAATATTTCGTCCCTACGAGAATTTCCCAATCACACACAGGAGGTCCCATGCCTGAGACAGCCATCCGAGACCGCGCCGCCGGCGCAATCATGGGAGCATTTATCGGCGATGCCATGGGGCTCGGCCCCCATTGGTATTACGATCTTGATGAACTGCGCCGCAACTACGGTGAATGGATCACGGACTATACCGAGCCGAAACCTGGCCGCTACCATGCCGGCCTCAAGGCCGGTCAACTCTCCCAGGCCGGCTATATCCTGAAACTGCTGCTCGTTTCTTTAGTCGAATGCAAAGGTTATGACGAAGCGGATTTCTGCCACAGGATGGACAGGGACCTGCTGCCGCTGCTGGATGGCACCCCCATCAGCGGGCCCGGCGGTTATACCAGCCAGTCGATCCGCGAATTGTGGCGGCAACGGGTGGAGCAGAAGCTCCCCTGGGGCCAGACCGGCGGCCATGCCGACACAACGGAGGCCATCGAGCGCAACCTTGTCCTGGCGGTGCGTTATGCTTTTGCCCCGGCACAACTTGCCGCTTCCATCACCAACAATACCATCCTGACCCAGATCGATCCCACTATAGTTTCCATGACCGTTGCCTACGGGGCAGTGCTGGGACAACTGGTGCAGGGACACCGGTTGGATGCCAAGCTGTCCACCAGGCTGATGCGATTGGTGCACAGCGGGGCGCTCCCCTTCCACGCCGTGACCAGCGACAACCTGCAACCGCCCAGACCCGGAGCCCCGGACCCGCCCAGGGCAGGAAAATTCGCCTCCCCGGACGCCCTGCTGACTCCCTCCTATGTGGCCGCGGCAGCAACCGATCCGGACATCAGCATCGAGCCGGCCTGGAAGGTATCACTCGTCTATGGCATGCCCTGCGCCATCTATCACCAGTTGCCGGCCGCCTATTACCTGGCGGCGCGTTATCACGACGACTTTGAATCCGCCCTGCTGCACGCCATCAACGGTGGTGGACAGAACCAGGCACGGGCCATGCTGACCTGCGCCCTGGCCGGTGCCCAAGTCGGCCTCTCGCGGATTCCCGGACGGTTCCTGGATGGCCTGGAAGATTCCTCCGATCTGCTCCGCCTGGCCGGGGAACTGGCCGCGCAGATTGAGCAGGCATGATCCCGGCTGGATAATTACCAGAGGAATGCCATGAACACCAAAAGGGTCACCTTTCCCAATAGCCGCGGAGAGCTGCTTGCCGCCAGGCTGGAACTGCCCGACGATGAACAGCCCTTGGCCTATGCCCTGTTTGCCCATTGTTTCACCTGCTCCAAGGATCAGAAGGCGGCTGTGCACATCTCCAGGTCCCTGAGCAGCAGGCGCATCGCAGTGTTGCGCTTCGATTTCACCGGCCTGGGAGAGAGCGAGGGCGAGTTCTCCGCCACGACCTTCTCTTCCGAGGTGAACGATCTGGTGGCGGCGGCCCGCTTCCTGGAGCAAGAGCATCAACCTCCCCGCCTGCTCATCGGTCACTCCCTGGGGGGCGCGGCCGTGCTGGCAGCAGCAGCGCAGATCCCCACCACTGCCGCTGTCGTCACCATTGCCGCACCGTTCCATCCCGCCAAGGTGAAGGGATTGCTGGGAGAGACCCCGGAGCGGATTGTCATGGACGGCCAGGCCACGGTCCGCATCGGCGCACGGGACTTCACCATCCGCAAGAGTTTCCTGGACGACCTGGAGGCGCAGCAGCCGAGCGAGACATTGAAACGGCTCAAGGCGGCACTGCTGGTCATGCACTCCCCCAACGACCTGGTGGTGGGGATCGACAATGCCGCCACCATCTACAAGGCAGCCCCCCACCCCAAGAGCTTTGTCTCCCTGGACACTGCCGATCACCTGCTGTCCGACACCAGGGACTCCCGCTACGCCGGTGAGGTTATCGCCACCTGGGCCGGCCGTTACCTGGCGCTGCCGGATGGGATAGTATCCTCTTCCACCCCGCCGGAGGTGATCGACAACCGGGTGACGGCACGCACGGGTACAGAAGGTTTCCGTACCGAGATGTTTGCCAACGGCTTCCCCCTGGTGGCCGATGAACCGCTGGAGTATGGCGGCGGCAACGAGGGCCCCTCCCCTTACGAGTACCTGCTGGCCGCACTGGGTGCCTGCACCGGCATGACGCTCCAGATGTACGCCCGCAGCAAGGGATGGTCCCTGGATGAGGCGGTAGTGCGGCTTTCCCATCAAAAGATCCACGCCAGAGATTGCCGCGACTGCGATGAAAAGGAAGGGCGGATCGACAGGTTCGAAAGGGAGTTGGAACTGCGAGGAGAGCTGGATGGGGCGCAGCGACAGCGCCTGCTGGAGATTGCCGAGCAATGCCCGGTACACCGGACCCTGACCAAGGCCGCAAAAATCGAGACCACCCTGCGGCCGGATCAAGAAACCGAAAACCGATGACCGACCCAGCGGACATGTACCACCTCAACGTCAACAGGCGGCCCCGGGGAGCCGCCTGTTTTGATACATGCCTGAACAAACTACTGTCGCGTCATTTCACTTTCCGCAACACTTCTTGTACTTCAGGCCGCTGCCGCAGGTGCAGGGATCGTTGCGGCCAATCTTGTTGACCGACAGGGGCTTCGGCTTCACCATGGCGCCATCGGTAAAGTACCAGGCCCCTTTCGACTTCTTGAATTGCGCCAGCTCGTGATGCTCCCGATCCTGCCCCTTTTCCCTGAACCTGGCAACAAACTCGACTTCGCCAACGCTGTCGTCCTTGCCGCCCTTTTGCGTGTCGACAATTTCCAGACCCAGCCACTCGGAATCTTCGGCCCATTGCTTTGCCCCGGCATGATCGTATCCCTGCCTGTGATCCGGGTGGGTGGTCTCGAAAACAAAATCCATCTGAACGCCTACATAGGCCGCATAACGTGCCCGCATGAGCTGTTCCGCCGTTTCGGCGGTGCGAACCCCATTAATGACCGGCTCGCAACAATCGGCATAGTTAGCGCCGCTTCCGCAGGGACATAAGTTCATCTCTGGTTCTCCTCCATATTTTTAAATCCTTCGGTATTGCGGTGCCATAGAACCGGCCCTTTTGTCAAACACAATCTTCTGTCCCGTGGCGGAACGTGAATAAATTTACAAGCCGGTAACCCATGCTGCCGGTTGCGGATTGATCGCTATCTGATATCTTTTTGTTGATGGTTCGGGTTGGGAATACCGGCAGGTACATTTCAAAACCGATTCAGGCCAGCCCCGGGCATGGGGCGGGTCCGGTTATCTCAAGGAGGTTGAATCATGTGCAAGGTATTGATCGTTTATTACAGCATGTATGGCCACATCTACAAAATGGCCGAGGCAGTTGCCGAGGGAGTGCGCGAGGTCGCCGGCTGCGAGGCAATCATCAAGCGCGTGCCGGAAACGCTGCCCGATGAGGTGCTGGGTATGATGGGGGCCCTGGAAGCCCAGAAAGGCATGGCCCATGTGCCGGTTGCCACGGTGAACGATCTGGCCGATGCCGATGCCATCATCTTCGGCACGCCGACCCGTTTCGGCAACATGTGCGGCCAGATGCGCCAGTTTCTGGACGCCACCGGCCAACTCTGGATGAAAGGAGCCCTGGTCGGCAAACCGGGCAGCGTCTTTGCCAGCTCAGCCACCCAGCACGGCGGCCAGGAATCCACCATCCTCAGCTTCCACACCACGCTGCTCCACCAGGGCATGGTGGTTGTGGGCCTCCCCTATGCCTTTGCCGGGCAGATGGGGGTGTCCGAGATCACCGGCTGCAGCCCGTACGGCGCCTCGACCATTGCCGGGGGCCAGGGTGAGCGGATGCCGAGCGCCAACGAACTGGCCGGCGCCCGCTTCCAGGGCGCCCATGTGGCGCGTATCGCCCTGAAATTGAAGGGATAGCGGTTCGAAAGCGGCCCATGGTTATTGCACACCATGGGCCGCTTTCGCTTAGGGACGGATCGTTGTAAAGAGTTCCGGGTTCAGTGTCGAGTTAACCTGAATATTGGTGAGGGTGATGGTGGAGAGCTTCAATTCTCCGGCATAATTGATCAGTGTGAAGGGAAACAGCACCTTCCCGACGGGGCGGAAATCCTCGTACTCCGTAATCAGCTCGCTTGCCCCCATCCCCATGTTGAAGGCCGCCGACACCCGCACGATCAGATGTTTTTCCCGATCCACAAAGAGCCGCAGCAACGGCGCACCACTGGGTGTCAACTCCAGGACGTCCACCGGACGCCCCTTCCACTCCCTGGTGCCCGCATAGGTGGCATGGGACCGGTTGTCAACGAATCCCATTGGCAGGTCCAGGTAGCTGTACTGATAAATCATGGCCTGCAGCGGCGGTCCATGCACCTCCCGAAGCGCCCCGCCATTCCCCCGCCAGCCGCGACCGGCATCGAGAATCCTTGTTTCTCCACCCTGGTCTGGCATGACCTCTATTCTGAGCTTGTCCGGCTGCTGGTAATACCGGGCATAATGACCTCCGATACCCTGCATGAAATCCGTGATGCTGCCCGTGGCTACCACGGACTTGATGGAACGGAGCGACGTTTTGCCCCCATAGGCCTCAATGATCGCGTCCACCACCTGTTTGGCGCGGGCTTCGGACGCATCTCCGGCAATTGCGGCAAACGGCAGGGCCACAATGGCAAGACAGGCCAGGTGAATCAATAAGATGAATCTTGCTGCAACTGTTTTCATATCAAGTTACCTTTCTCCAGCGGGCTCCATGGGCCGCAACGCATCCCGCTTTTGGATTATCTGCCATGCAAGGTGTATCCGGTGACCAGTTACGGCTGTGGAATAATATTCCACGTCTCGGATATGCTGTCGAAAACGATCTTGGCCCGATTGCCCTTCAGTTGGTTCAATACCTGTTCGATCTTTTCGTCAAGGGTGCATTCCGGGCCGGCCGCTTCGCTCCACTCACGTGTTACAAACTCCTCTATCAGCTTCCGTAGTGTATCCGGATTGATTCGATCAAAGGGAATGTCAATGGCCACTTCATTCATTGATTGTTTACCTCTCCAAATTCACGCTGTTCCTCGCACTCCGGCATATCCAGGATAAAATTTCTGATTCTGGCACCAACCGTACCACACCAAGTTTGACAACGTTAAAGTAATTATAGCCGAACATGCCATCCCCGTCACGCCCGGCACATTTTCTCAAAAAACTTTCCCCAGCTAATAATCAGCTAAGTTTCCACCGTTACTGTTACACCATACAGCATCGCTATTATAAAAATATTCGGAGGCACCATTATGAACCATACCATCAAGGCAGCAGTAATCGTTGCGGCCATCTCAGCCATCGGCGTACCGGGAGCAAATGCCTACACAGGTCATGAACTTGCAAAGAACGCCAAGGTCACCATGGCCGAAGCGAGGTTAATAGCCCTCAAGGCCCATCCGGGTAAAATAACCGACGAGGAGCTGGAAAAGGAAAATGGCGGCAGCGGCCTGCGCTATTCCTTCGATATCCGGCATGGCAAGGTCACCCAGGAAGTCGGCGTGGATGCCCGAACCGGCAAGGTACTGGAAAACGCACCGGAAGGTCCTAATCCGGATTAGCGACAACACCACAAGTCTGTCGCGGGATAAAATAAACATCAGCCGGGAGACATACGCCCCCCGGCTTTGGAGTTATCATGGAACAAATGAACCAAGCGCTGTTTTTGATGCTGAATGCCCCGTCCCATCCAAATCCCCTGTTGTTGGCCACGGCACAGGGGATGGCCGAGTGGATCGTCTGGCTGATACCTCTGATGCTTACTGTTGGGTGGCTGAGAGGTGATGAGCCGCGACGCAGGTTGCTGCTGGAGGCAACTGCATCAGGCTTGGCCGGGTTGCTGATCAATCAGTTGATCGGCCTGCTCTGGCAGCATCCCCGTCCCTTCATGATCGGCCTTGGTCATACCTTTCTCTCCCATGTGCCGGAATCATCCTTTCCCAGCGACCACCTGACCCTGATCTGGGCAGTGGCGTTCAGCCTGCTATCGCACCCACGACTCAGGGCAGCAGGCCGGTTCCTGGTCATTCTCGGACTGCCGGTGGCCTGGGCGCGGATCTACTTGGGAGTCCACTTCCCGCTGGACATGGCCGGGGCAGCCATGGTGGCACTGGTCAGCGCCCGATTGATTCTCCATGGGGGACACTACCTTACGGATTGCCTCTATCAGCCGGTGCTGGCGTTATATCGCCTGCTGGCAGCACCGCTGATACGGCGGGGAGTATTATCCAAATGACGATACTTTTGTAAAAATGGAGGACGCGTATGGAATCAACAGTTAGCGAAAGCAGTGCGCAGATGCTCAACAAGGTCCCGGAAGTCACCATTTTCTTCTGGCTTATCAAGATAATGGCAACCACCGTCGGTGAGACCGCGGCCGATTTCCTCAACTTCAATCTACATTTGGGGCTGGGCGGCACATCCGGGATCATGGCTGCTCTGTTGGCAGTATTCCTGTTCATGCAGCTGCGTGCCAGGAAATACGTGCCCTGGCTGTACTGGACGGCTGTCGTCCTGATCAGCATCGTGGGAACGCTCATTACGGATAACCTGGTGGACAATTTCGGCGTGGCGCTGCAAACAACGACTATCTTCTTTGGCACTGCGTTGCTGGTCACCTTCGTAGCGTGGTATGCCTGTGAGAAAACCCTCTCCATCCATACCATTGTCAGCACCAGACGCGAGCTATTTTACTGGGCCGCCATCTTGTTCACCTTTGCCTTGGGCACTGCTGCCGGCGATCTTACCGCAGAAGGCCTGAGTCTGGGATATCTGAATTCAGCCTTGATCTTCGGCGCCTTGATCGGTGTAACCACAGTTGCCTACTACCTTTTTAATGCCAATGCCATTGCTGCGTTCTGGATCGCCTATATCCTGACGCGTCCCTTGGGCGCATCCTGCGGCGACCTGCTTTCACAGCCGATTGACAACGGCGGTCTTGGTCTGGGTACAGTGACCACAACCGCATTATTTTTAGCGGCTATCGCTGCCTTGGTTGTCTATTTGACCATCAACCGAAAAAAGTGTGTCGAGCTGATACCGGGCCAGATCATGGAATAATTGCGGAGATCAGGCCGGTGAGGCGCCGCC
>MTLE01003049.1_pt1 | contig 11839 bp, 5 predicted proteins | sample 1982461 | NCBI WGS metagenome assembly MTLE01 (sample SAMN05712605, study PRJNA340218) | biofilm metagenome | isolation source: sample SPL anode biofilm adapted to -200 mV | place: USA | collected 2012-02-03
ATCTTTGGGGTGGCCTTTTAACTGCGCTTTTAGATCAAGCACTGTTAATTGACCCGGCTGATCGGGTATCATGATTTCGATTGACTAAAGGAGTACCCACCATGAAACAAAACCTGCGCATTTATCTTATTGCTGCCTTCGGTTGGACCTGGCTCTGCTGGATCGGGGCCTATCTGATCAGCCTGACCAGCGGCTACAGTCTGGTTACCGGGGGCACCCTTTTTGATCTACTGGCGTTAATCCCGGCGGACAAGGGGTGGTTGATGCAACTGCTGTTTGCACTGGGAGTCTATGGCCCGTTAATCGGCTACCTGCTGGTGGGCCGGGGTGAACAGCAACCAATCAGTAAACCTGCGGCGAAACGGTTTGCCGCCCTGGCGGTGCTGCTGCCGCTACTGATCGGCATTCCCACGGTGGTTGTCAGCTTGATACTGGGCTATTTCAATCCCGGTGCGGCCACCCCCGGGGCCCTGTTGGGGCTGATTGGGCTGTACTTTATTTCTAATTTTCTAACCAGTGGTACCGAGGAGTTGGGCTGGCGGGGCTTCTTATTTCCCTATCTGCGCCAGAAAGCGGCCGGTTTCTGGCCGGCCACCTGGAAAGGCGGGATTATCTGGGCGGTCTGGCACTATCCGCTGATGGTGATCCTCTACCATGGTCAGGGCCCCTGGGTGCTGTTGCCAACCCTGGTCGGTTTCACCGCCGGAATCGTGGCGATGAACTATATCACCAATTTCATCTACGTGAAAACCCAGTCGCTGTCGCTGGTGATGGGGTTCCACGCCCTGAACAACACCGTCAGTTTTGCGATCATGCTGGTTTTTCCGGGAACACCGTTACTGTTTTTGACCAGCCTGACGGCCTGGGCAGTGGTGGCGTATCTTGATAAAAAACAGCATCTGGCCTGAGCGCAAATTGTTGCAGTCAGGCCGAACGCCAGCACCAATGATCGGGTTCAGACCAACCCGTCTGATAGCGGAAGCGCCTGAGATGGTATCGGAATATCGGCTTGACAAGCAGGGCATTTTTGTGAAGGGTGAAAAACGGAGGCAACAAAAAAAGCCGGGTGACCGGCTTCAGACAGTTACATAAGATAACTCAGTACCGACAAGAACAGGCCGCAGCATATCGCTGCGGCCTGTTTTTTAGGTCCTTAATTCTCGTCAATATCAAAGAAGCCCAGCCCATCCAGGGCGGCAATCGATTTATTAAGATAGCTTTCGTTGGTCAGCGGCCAACGGTGGCTAATCCGGTAGAGCACTTCGGTTGTAAAATGATTTTCGGGGTCAATCGGGTAGATGTGATTAACGGTATCGCTGTTTAGATAAACAATCAGGCCGGAAATCGCCGGGGCCACCTCGGGGTCAGCCATTCCGGCCCGCAGCGCCGCATCAAAGGCGGCGTCACTGACCACCGAAATCCCAAAGCCGTAGGCGTTCATTTCGGCCAGCACATCGGCCATATAGACGGTGTGGTTATTGTAGGGGTGAAAGACCGTCAGTTCGCGGTTGGTCTGGGACAGCCTTAAAATCGCCTGGGCGGTCAGATCAATCGGCGAAAACTCAACTGCCTGACTAAGCCCCCCAACAGGGAAGCATTTTAGAATCTTATAGCCCTTTAAGCCCCGCATAAAGCCGTTGTGGAGGAAGTTGATCTGGAACTCGCCGTCGCTGTTGCGGCTCATCAGATTGCCGACCCGCATGATCTTACCCCGCAGGCCGTCCCTGGCGATGGCCGCCAGGACAGCCCGCTCCGCCAGAAACTTGGAGTGGACATAGGCGTTTTCCAGGCTCTGTGAAAAGTAGAGCTCGTTTTCGCGAATCCGTTTGTCCCGGGCTGGGGCCCCGTTTTTGCCTTCGCCGGCGATGCTGACGGTGGAGACCTGAATCAGCTGCTTGCCCCTTTTTAGGCACAGATCCACCAGGTTTTCGACTCCCTTCACATTGATTTTTTCCAGCGTATCATCAGCCACAAAATGCTTGACGCAGGCGGCGCAGTTAATAACCGTATCGGCGGCGATGTCAGCCAGGGCCATGACGCTATCGGCATTGGTGATATCGCCCTCAACACAGAAGATCCGGCTGCCAAAGAGCTCGGCATAGTCGCGGTCAAAATAGTAGACCAGCATCGTTTCAATACGTTGCTGCAAGGACCGGGCCTTGCCCTGACGGATAAAGCAGGTCACCTTGCCGTCGTAATGATCGAGGAATTCCTTTAAGATATGCGCCCCCAGAAAGCCGGTGGCGCCGGTTAGAATAATGTCACCCAGCGGGGTGGTGTTAAGGCTTTCCAGACTGTCAGGCCCATTGGCGGCCAGCACCGGGGCCAGCGCCGGGTAGTCAAAGTTTTTAATGCGGTCATTGGGGTCAATCGCTGCGGCGACGTGTTTTTCAACAAAGGCCGCCAGCTGCTTGACCGTTTTGTACTCAAACAGGTCGGCATAGGCCAGCGGAATCTGCTGGCTTAAGCACTTCATTGCCACCTTGGTAGCCGAAATTGAGGTACCGCCGATGGCAAAGAAATCGTCCAGTACCGAAACCTGCTCAAGCCCCAGGGTGGCCGCAAAAATCTCGGTCAGCTGTTTTTCCAGGGCCGTTTCCGGGGCCAGATAGTCGGCGGTCTTGATCCCGGTTTCCGGCTGGGGCAGGGCTTTTTTATCAACCTTGCCGCCGGGGGTCAGGGGCATGGTGTCAAGCCAGACATAAAAAGTCGGAATCATGTATTCGGGCAGTTGCGAAAGCAGCAGATGGTGCCAGACCTTGGGGTCAATTGCTTCTTGGGGCCCGGTGTAGTAACCGATTATGTACTGGTTGCCGCTTTGCTCAAGCACCGTGACGGCGGTTTCCTTAATGCCCGGGTGGGTAAGCATCGCCCCTTCAATTTCTGACAGCTCGATCCGGTAGCCCCGGATCTTCACCTGGGAATCGATCCGGCCGATGTATTCAATCAGGCCGTCACCCCGGCGCCTGACCATATCGCCAGTGCGGTAGAGGACCCCATCATCGGGCCCCGTGGCAAAGGGGTTGGGCACAAAGGCTGCAGCGGTTTTTTCGGGCAGGTTGTGATAGCCCCGGGCAATCTGGCGACCGGCATGGCAGAGTTCGCCGGGCATCCCGATCGGCACCGGCTCAAGCTGGTCATCAACCACATAAGAGCGGACATTGAGTAGTGATTTACCAATCGGTATATTGCGGTATTCCCGGTCGACATTAAAGCAGGTGGTCTCCACCGTGCTTTCGGTGGGGCCGTAGGCATTGACCACGGTATAAGGCCGGTCGTAGTAATGCTTAAGCTTTTCGCCACCGACGATGATATGGGTCAGGCTGGAGTCAGCGGTCAGGCTGTCAATGATGATTTCGCCCATCTGAGTCGGGAAGATGGCCACATTGATGGCCTGATCTTTTAAAAGCTGACAAACCTTCACCGCATCCTTGCGGTCATCTTCGGCAAACAGATAGACCAGGGCACCGCTGGCCAGATAGGGGAAGATCCCCAGTACCGAGGCGTCAAAGCAGAAGCTGGAATACTGGGCGCAGCGGGTTGCCGCAGTAACCTGCTGATTGATGGTTTCGTTCATAATCAGATTGCTGAGGTTAGCGTGATCAATCATCACCCCCTTGGGCTTGCCGGTGGAGCCGGAGGTGTAAATCATATAGGCCAGATCGGTAGGCGTCGGTTTGGCTCTTAACCAGCTTTTATCCGCAGCCGGAAAACCGCTGGCGGTGACGGCGTCCAGACTGATCAGCCGGTTGGGGAAAAAGCGGGTTAAATGCTGGTAGTCGTCAACATAAAGCAAAATATCGGCTGCCGAGTCGGCAAGCATATAGCGTAGCCGGTCTTCCGGGTACTCGGGGTCAAGCGGTACATAGGCAGCTCCGGCCTTCATGGCGGCAATCACGCCAATTAAAAATTCCCGGGTGCGGCCGGACAAAACCCCGACAAAGTCGCCTTTTTTGACCCCGCCACCTAAAAGCTGTACGGCCAAGGCATCCGAGGCGGCGTCCAGCTGGGCATAGCTGATGCGGCCCTTACGGTCGGCAACGGCGGTCTGCTCGGGGTATTGGGCAGCGGTAGCAGTAAAGAGATCGACAAAGGTGTGGCCGTAAAAACGGGGGTCGTTAATCATCTCCCGGGGCTCATCAAAGAGCAGCTGTATCTGACTTAAGTCGTCGGTTGTGAGCACCTGTTTGGCGGCGCTGGCCAGATTAGAAAGCAAGGCGGTAATGGTACTGTCTTCGTAGTGCTCACCCCGGAAGATCGAGCGGAAATGGTAACGGCCCTGGCGGATCGAGACCTCCACCGAGATGGCGGCAATCACCCCTTCGCTCATCACTTCCTGGGCTTGGGTGGGCAGACCGGCCAGGGTCTCAAACTCAAAGTTATCCCCCTGATAAATAAACATGATCTCGTTGCTCAGGCCAAAGGCCCGGCTGATTTCAGAAAAGGAGTAGAGATCGTGATCCATGCTGTCAATCAGCTGATTTTTGGTGGCGGTAAAGAGCGCACTGGCCGGGGCATCCAGCTGGCAGGTGACCGGCAGGGTTTTAACGAACATCCCCATTGACCGGGCCGTCCGGGAATCGCTGCGGCCGTTGTAGATGGTCGTAAAAACACTGTGATTTTTATTAGTGTAGCGGCCCAGCAGGTAACCAAACAGGCCCACAAAAAAAGCGTTGGGGGTGATCTTTTGGGCTTCGCAGTAGTCCGCCACGGCGGCCACCTCCAGTGGCGGCGTCCAATTGACCTCACCGGGGGTGGGAACCGCGTCACTTTTGTCCGGGCCGGGTAAAAACTGGGTATCGCAGCCGGAAAAAAGGTCGGCGAAATAAGCCTCGGCCTGGGCATACTCGGCGCTGTCGCGACGCTTTTGTTCGTCCCGGGCAGCGTCAAAAGAGCTGTAGCTTTCGGGCTCCAGTGGTTGCCCGGCATAGGCCCGGTTGATGTCCTCAATCAAAATCACCAGCGAGGTGCCGTCGCAGATGCTGTGGTGGATGTCGATAAAGAAGGAGTTGCCATCGCTAGTCGCAAACAGGGCGGCGTTAAAGAGGCGGCCGTCAATCAGCTTAAAGGGGGTGACCAGCTTGTCCTTATCCAGATAATCCCGAATCCGCAGGGTAAAGGGGGCCTCATCCCGGCGGCGCTGCATGATTTCGCCATCACTATCCATAAAGAAGCGGGTCTTGAGGTAGGCATGGGCCGAAATGGCCGCTTCAACGGCCGCTTTAAACCGCGGCAGGTTGACATCGGGATGGAGCTTAAACAAAAAGGGGATATGATAAAGCAGTTCATCAGGCTTGGCCATCGATTCGACAAACAAGCCCATCTGGGTCTGGGTCAGCGGATAGGCCGCCAGCTTGGGGGCATCGCTTTCCGGGATCGCAGCTGCGGCTGCACTCAGGAAGGTTTCCAGTTTGGCAACGGTGTTATGTTCTTTGAGATCCCGGTTCCTGACCGCTACCCCAAAGATCTGGGACAGGCGGACATTTAAGGTCACGGTGCCAATCGAAGTCAGCCCAGCCGCCTGCAAGTCGGTGCCAATACCAAACTGATCGTGGCCGAGAATTTTGGCGACGCAGTCAAAGATCTGCTGCTGGCTGGGGTTTTGCGGCGGGGTTAAGTCGGTCTGCTGTTTAACCGGTTGGGGCAGGGCTTTTTTATTGACCTTCAGGTTCTGGTTAAGCGGTATGGCCGCTAGCTGCATGGTGATCGCCGGTACCATATAGGGCGGCTTCTCAGCTTCGATAAAGGCGTTTAAGGCGGCGACATCAACCGGCATGGCAGCCACCACATAGGCGACAATATATTTAACACCGCTGGGGTCATCATAGGCCACCACGGTAGCATCGGTTATCCCGGGGAACTGGCGGATCACCGCCTCGATTTCGGTCAGCTCGACCCGGAAACCGCGGATCTTGATCTGGGCATCCCGGCGACCGACAAACTCGATGTTGCCATCACTGAGATAGCGGACGATGTCACCGGTATAATAAATCCGGTCATCGGGGGCGACATCACAAAAGGGGTTGGCCCCAAAGGCGGCGGCAGTGGCCTCGGGGCGGTTTAGGTAACCCCGGCCGACATGCATCCCGGCAATACAGAGCTCTCCGGGGGCGCCGATGGGCAACTGCCGTTTATAGCGGTCAACCACGTAGGTTTTGAGATTGTCCACGGCTTTACCGATGGGAATATTGTCATAGAGGCTGTCCACCTCAAAACAAGTGGAAATGACGGCGGTTTCGGTCGGGCCATAAAGATTATGGAAATGGTAGCGGGGCGGGTTGATGGTAGCCAGTTTTTCGCCGCCGATGGCCAGATGCTTAAGTGAATAATTGGTGATGGTGTCGGCAAACTGGCGGCCCACCTGGGTGGTCATAAAGATGTGGCTGACGCCATTGGCTTCAAAATAATCGTTTAGCCGCAGCAGATCAAGGCGGATCTCATCAGCGATAATGTGCAGGGTTCCACCAACGGTTAAGACCGGATAGGTGTCCATCATATTGGCATCAAAACCAAAGCTGGCATAGGCGGCTACCCGGGCGTATTCATCGAGATCAAGGTAGCGGCTGTACCAGTGGCAGAAACAGACCAGGTTGCGGTGCTCCAGCATCACCCCCTTGGGGACGCCGGTGGAGCCGGAGGTATAGAGCATAACCATCAGATCCTCGGGCTCAGGGTCACGAAGCACCACAGCGCTGTCCGGCAGGGCCATGATGTCTTTGGTTAAGATCAGCTGACCGCAGTAATTTGGCACCAGCCCCAACAGGGCGTGATCGGCAATCAGTAGCCGGGCGCTGGTGTCGTTAATCATAAAGCTTAGCCGGTCGCTGGGGTAGGAGGGATCAAGCGGTTGATAGGCCGCCCCGGCCTTCAGGACGGCAATTGCGGCAATTGTCATCAGCTCGCTTTTGGGCAGCAGAATCGGGACGATATCCTCCCGGCCGATGTCAAAGCTTTTGATGTGTTTGGCCAGCCGGTCAGTCACATCGTCAAGCTCGCGGTAGCTAAGTTTGGTCTCCTGATAGACCACGGCGACGTGGTCTGGAGTTTTTTGGGCCTGGTTTCTTAACATCGAGACCATCGTCAGGCTGGTGTCGTAGGGCACGGTCGAGTTGTTAAAGGCCTCACAGCGAAGCTGATCGGCCTTAGAAATCAGGGTGATGGCTGAGAGCCGGGGAGCCGTCAGCAGGCCGCCGATGGTGCGCTCAAAGAGATCAGCAAAGCTGAGGATGGTTTCTTCTTTATAGAGATCAGCCCGGTAGTGGAGGCGCAGAAAAAAGCTGTCGCCCTTGGGCGCAAGCACGGCGGCCAGATGGGCGTGACCAGGATCAAGGGGCTGTTCCGGGTTTTCATTAAAGACAAAGCGTAGATCAGACGTAAGACTAAGCTCACGGGCCAGCTGCGAAAAGGCGCAGCCACTGTGGCGGCGGGTTTCTAGAAAGCTGGTCTGGGCTGCTTTTAGGTAGTCATCCATTTCGGCGTCTTCATCGATTTTAAGATACACAGGCAGGATGCCGTCGGCATTGTCAGCGGGTAAAACACAAAAAACACTTTCGTCCTGGCCGCTAAACTTAGCCAGCGTATAGGCAAAGGCCGCTAAAAAAAGTACCGGGGCGGTAATCCCGGCGGCAGTCAGCCGGGTAGTGATGGTTGCCGGGGCAAAGCTGCGGGAAAAATCGCTGCCGACCCAGGCATCGGGGACGGCCGTGCGGCTGAGGTTTTCGGGAAAGTCATAAATCGGCTTGGAATCAATTTCTTGTCCACTAAAAATGCCGGTGAAATAGCGAAGACTCTCATCGCTGGTGGCGGAAACGTTTGCGTTGCGGGGGACTAGTTTGTCACTGAGATCATTCATGGGGCAATTATTCCTTCCTGGATGCAAAATTTTTATGAGTATGGGTAAAATTGATTTGCTAAGATCGTAATTTTTCTAGTGTTATTATAGCATACCATTTGTTTGGTGAGACTATTTTTTAGATCAAGGTTTGCATCATTCATAAAGACTTGCAGGGTGGGACAGGCTTGTTGATTAAAAGTCTGTTCAGGGGTGGGCTATTATGGTAAAATAGAAAAAAGTTTAGTTAAATTAGTATAAAAAAGCGAAATACATGGGACAAAACAACAAAAATGCATCGACAGCCGCAGCTTGCTAAAGAAGCAGTCCCAATTAAAAAAGGGCCAGCGGCAACCGGCCGGTGATTGTCCCGGCAAGCAAAGCAATGAAAAGAGGGTACATTTATGGAAAGATCGCAGTCAATAACCACCAATCAGCAAATCCGGATGACCATCGTCGGCCTCTGTCTTCTGGGAACGATCTTTGTGGCGGTGTATTTTAATTACTTTAAAGGCATTGATGTGGTTTACACCCACCTCTTTTATGTAGTGATTGTGCTAGTCGGTCTCTGGTATAAACGCTACGTGATTCAGGTGGCGATTTTTCTGGGGGGCTTCCACATCATCATGGATTATCTCAGCCAGGGGGCTTTTTTGATGGCGCCGATCCTGCGGGCTGGCATCCTGCTGTTTGTAGCCTCGGGAATTTATTTTCTAATCAACCAGTTAGAAAGCAGCCACAAAAATCTCGACCGGGTGATGAAAAGCGTTGGTGATGGCATTATCGTGGTCGATCTGGAAAAGCGGGTGACGCTGCTTAACCGGGTCGCCGAAGAGCTGACCGGCTGGTCAAGTGACGAGGCCCAGGGAAAACGGTTTGAGCTGGTTTTTCAGCTATCGCATGAGAATCCCGAATATCAGGTTTCCAATCCGGTGGATGAGGTTCTAAAAACCGATCACAGCACCGTCTCATCCCACCATGCCGTGATCACCGACCGCCAGGGCCAGTGCGTTCATATCGAGGACAGTGCCACCCCGGTCAAGGACGGAGACGGGGCCACCACCGGGGTGGTGCTGATCTTTCGGGATGTTTCCGAGCGGGTGGCGCAAAATAAACGGATTGAATACCTCAGCTACCATGATCACCTGACCGGCCTTTATAACCGCCGCTATTTCGAAGAGGAACTCAAGCGGATCGATGGCCGCCGTCATTTTCCGCTATCGATTATCATGGGCGATATCAACAACTTAAAAATGATCAATGATGCTTTTGGCCACCTGACCGGCGACCAGGTGATCTATGCCGCCGGTAAAATGCTCAAAAAATTCTGTCGGCCCAACGATGTGGCAGCCCGCTGGGGCGGCGATGAATTTGTCCTGCTGCTACCCAATACCGATACAGATACCACCGCCAAAATCGTCGAGCGGATGAACCAGGCTGTAGCCCTGGCCCCGGTTGATCAGGGAATGCTTTCAATGGCCTTTGGCTGGGATACTAAAAAAAATCTGTCCGAAGATGTCCTGGCCGTCTTTAAGAACGCCGAAAACTACATGTATAAACACAAACTGCAGATGAAACCCCAGGTTCGGGACACGACCATCCGCCTGGTTATGGCATCGCTTTATCAGAAATGCGGGGCTGAGAAAAGCCATGGCAAGATGGTCAGCCAGTATGCCCGGCAAATTGGAGAGGCCATGGGGCTGGGCGAAAAAGAGCTGACAGCCCTTGAATGGGCAGCCCGTCTCCATGACATCGGCAAGGTCACCCTGCCCCCGGGCCTGCTCGATAAAAGCGGGGATTTGACAGCAGAGGAGTGGCTGGCGATTAAACGCCACCCGGAAATCGGTTATCATATTACCAACATTGCCGCCGATATGATAGAAATCGCCCTGGCCATTCTTAGTCATCACGAATGGTGGGATGGCAGTGGCTACCCCAAGGGTCTGTCTGGCCAAAAAATTCCCCGGCTGGCCCGGATCATCGCCATTGCCGAAGCCTATGATGCGATGGTCAGCGACCGTCCCTATCGTCCGGCCCTGTCACCCAGTCAGGCGGTTCACGCCATCGTTCATGGGGCTGGTACCCAATTTGACCCGACCATTGCCGGGATTTTTGTTAGCAGGGTGCTGACGGAGCAACCGGGATGCGGGCAACGGCAAATTTAGTCATGTTTACAACAAATATCGAATCGTGAACTGAAAACGGTTGAAATGGCGTTGTTTTAATAGTATACTAATGTCAGGAAAGTGTTTATCTGAAGAGATTAAATCAATTACTAAATCGACAAACTTTGGAGGGAAAAGATGTTAAAAAATTACATGGAGGATGCGGTTGATTCATTTTTACCACACATGCTCAAACAGTATCCGGATATTTGCCGCTGCGAGCTGTGTGTTGAAGATATTAAAGCGATTGCCCTGAACAAGCTAAAACCCGCTTATTTTGTGACCCATGAAGGGCTCTTGTTTTCTAAAATCGATGAAATGACGACCCAACATAAGGCGGATCTGACCAGCGAACTGACCCGGGCCATTGATATCGTCTCAAAGAATCCCCGTCATCCCAAACAATCATAAACCGCTGCCCAACAATAAAAAGCCAGCATCTCAAACCTCAGGGTCTGAAATGCTGGCTTATTTTTGTTTATGATCCGATACGTTTTATAAATTGAAGGCTTGGGCGGTAGCTGTCACTGCCAGATCCTTGTCTTTTTCGGGAATGATACAACTGATCCGGATTTCGGAGGTGGTAATCATCAGCATCTGGATGTTGTTATCGGCCAGCAGGGAAAAAAACTTAGCGGCGACGCCGGACTGGCTGCGCATCCCAATCCCAACCACCGACAGCTTGGAAACCTGCTCGTTGATAATCACTCCGATGCCAGGGTGCTTGTCCTGAAAAGCGGCCAGGACTTTCTTGGCATCAGCCAGATCGGAAGCCGGGGCGGTAAAGGAAATATTGATCAGATCATCGATGGGGGCGCTTTGGCTGATCATATCGATGTTAATGCTTTTGGTGGCAAACTGACTAAAAAACTGGGAGGTGATGTTCCGGTCAAAGGGAACGTCACGGATGGTGATCATAATTTCGTCATTGTCAATGGCCACGCCGGTGATGGATTGTCCTTCCATGTTGTTTTCTCCTTTTGTAATGATGGTACCGGGAATTTCCAGTTCGCTGGAGGCGACCCAGATGGGGGTGTCGTACTTGCTGCCCAGCTCAATGGCCCGGGGATGCATAACCCCGGCGCCGAGGCTGGCCATTTCCAGCATTTCTTCATAGGAAACGGTGTTAAGCTTCTTGGCCTGGGGATAAAGCCGGGGGTCAACCCCGTAGATGCCTTCGACATCGGTGTAGATTTCGCAGGGGGCCGAAAGCACACAGGCCAGGGCCACGGCACTGGTATCCGACCCGCCCCGGCCCAGGGTGGTGACATCGTCATTTTCATTCACTCCCTGAAACCCGGCAATGATAACAATTTTATCGTCGTTTAATGATTCTAAAATCTTGGTGGTGTCAATCCCTTCAATCCGGGACTTGGTATGGCGGCCACTGGTGCGGATGCCGACCTGAGGGCCGGTAAAGGAAATGGCGTCGTGACCCAGGGCCTGCAGCGCCATCGACAGCAGTGAAATGGAAATCTGCTCGCCGGTGGACAAAAGCCGATCCAGCTCCCGCTTGGGGGGGGTGGGGTTGATGTCATAAGCCAGCTTGACCAGATCATCGGTGGTTTTGCCCATGGCGGAAACCACCACAACAACCTGATGGCCGGCTTGTTTTTTGGCAATGATGCGCTTGGCAACATTTAAAATCCGTTCGGTGGAACCTACCGATGTTCCGCCGTATTTCTGCACAACAATATTCATGTGATGAACCTCTAAATCAGTAGCAGCTATGATAAGTCGACTGTTATGTGATCCTTTCTGTGATGGTGTGGGGGGCTGTGTAAATTAAGTACCGTTAGCTTTGTTGCCAGTATACACGAAACAATTCTTACACTGTACGGCG
>MTLE01003084.1_pt1 | contig 11822 bp, 12 predicted proteins | sample 1982461 | NCBI WGS metagenome assembly MTLE01 (sample SAMN05712605, study PRJNA340218) | biofilm metagenome | isolation source: sample SPL anode biofilm adapted to -200 mV | place: USA | collected 2012-02-03
AATTTCGGAATTCGGGTTTAAACCTTGCTGATCCACTGGCGCTCTTCCCAGATGGCTTTCAGGGAGGTGAGGTGGCGCGGATTGAGCAGGGCTTTAGCGGAATCGATGAGGTGGCCTTTTTTGGCGCTGTTCCAGGCGTCGCTCAGGCCGACGGCCAGGGATTGCATGACGCTGGGGTCGCGATAGCAATCGATCATGCACTTGGTGCAACCGTCGCGGATCAGCTTCGATTCGTCGAAATCGTAGATCTTGCACATGGGCGTGGACCAGTAGTGGCAGCGGTAGAGATTGAGATTCCAGTCCAAGTAAAAATATTTGTGCCCGCCCAGGCAGCCGAATTTCTCCGGCTCTTTGCGTAAGTGGCGCTGCATGTCGTTCAGCGAAGCCGTGGGGTTAACGATCTGAAAATTGCGGCGCGCCTTCAATTCCTTGATTCGCTCGAACACGCCGATCAATTCCTCGGCGGTGTAGCTCACCAGCTTGGAATCGCTAAAGCTGAGGTAGCTCGAATCGAGCGTGGTTAGGGGATAACTGAACGTGCAATTGGAAAAGCCCAGCGTGCGCAGGAACTCGGGCAGCTTTAAATAATCGTCGATGAGTTTGCTGGCGGTGATGCTGGCGGTGGTCTGCACGCCCAACTGGGCAAACACCTCGTTGGCGCGCTTGATTTTCTGGCACACGTCGGGCAGCCCGCGATTTTTTTCGTGCTTGGCGACATCATGGGAGTCGATCGACATGATCACGCTGCTCAGGCCGCTATCCGCCATCTCGCGCATGTTGCGATCCGTCCACAGCGAACCGTTCGTGCACACCATCGGCGCGATGCCCTGCTCGGCGCAATAGCGGGTCATGGGCAACAGATCCCGATGCGCCAGCGGCTCACCGCCCACGAAGAGCAGGTAGCCGATGTGGTTGCGCTTGGAAATGTCGATGACATCGCGCGCCTCGGCCAAGGTCACGCTGCGGCGCTGCTTGGGGTCGAAGCGATCGACGGCAAAGTTGCAGAAATCGCAACGCGCGTTGCAGATGTTGGTGATGGCGAATTGCAGGTAGCCCGGCCCGCCATGGTCCAAGACCTCGCGGAACAATTTCCAGCCCCCCTTGCGCGGCGCTTTGAGGGGCGGCAAATTCGGCGCCACCGGGGCGGCGGCCTCGGGCGCTTGAATGGCGGCGGGATCGGCCATGCGCAAGCCTTAGGCGGGAGAATGCTGCTTGCGCTGGGACATGAATTTGAAAAATTCGTACCCCTCACGCAACCGCCGGACCATCACGTTTTTGTCGCGCAGCATGGTTTTGACGATCCGCCAAATCGGCCGCGGCCGCAAATAGTACTGGCGATAGAACCGCTCCACCTCTTCAAAAATGTGCTCCTTGCTCAAACCGGGATATTGGAGCGAGGAATCTTGAATGCCCTGGGCATCGATCACTTTGGTTTTATCCTGCGGCGCGAACCAGCCATTCTGCCGGGCCAGTTCAAACAGCTCGGTGCCGGGATAAGGCGCGGCCAGCGAAACCTGAATGCTGAACACATCCAGTTCCATGGCGAAACGGATCGTTTCCTCGATGGTTTCTTGCGTTTCGACCGGCAAGCCCAAGATGAACGTGCCGTGGATGACGATGCCTAATTCGTGGCAATGACGCGTAAACTGGCGCATTTCCTCGACGGATACGCCTTTCTTGATCCGGTCCAGAATCGCCTGGTTGCCGGATTCGTAGCCCACCAGCAGCAGCCGCAAGCCGCAATCTTTCATCAGCTTGAGCGTCTCGTAATTGACGTTGGCCCGGCTGTTGCAGGACCACGTCAAGCCCAGCGGCTTGAGTTGTTTGGCGATTTCGCGCGCGCGCGGCAGGTTCGCCGTGAACGTGTCGTCATCGAAGAAAAACTCCTGCGCCTGCGGGAACAGCTTCTGCGCATGGGCCATTTCCGCCGCGACGTTTTGGGCGGAACGCACCCGGTACTTGTGGCCGCCAATGGTTTGGGGCCAGAGACAAAAGATGCACTGCGCCGGGCAGCCGCGTCCCGTGTACAAAGAAACGTAGGGTTCCTTGAGATAGCCGATCGAATATTTCTCGATCTGCAGGTCGCGCTTGTAGACGTCCGTGACCCAAGGCAAGGCGTCCATGTCCGCAATCAAAGCGCGCTCGGGATTATGCACGATCTTGCCATCCTTGCGATAGGATAAGCCGGTGACTTCATCCAAGGGGCGGCCCTCGGAAACTTCTTTGCAGGTAAAATCGAACTCCTTGCGCCCTACCCAATCGATAGCGGGCGAAGCTTTTAGCGTTTCCACTGGCAGCACCGCAGCGTGGGCGCCCACAAATCCGATCGTGGTGCCGGGCTTCTGGGATTTGATGGCCTCGGCCACCTTGCAGTCATTTCTGAGCGAAGGCGTCGAGGTATGGATGATTACATGATCGTATTGCTTGGCTTCGGCCAAGCAGGCTTCCACCCCGATGTCATGGGGCGGGCAATCCATCAGTTTGCTATCCGGCACTAGGGCGGCGGGCTGCGCCAGCCAAGTGGGATACCAGAAAGAGCGGATTTCGCGGCGCGCCTGGTAACGGGCGCCAGCTCCTCCATCGAAGCCATCGAAGGATGGGGGGCTTAAAAAGAGAGTCTTCATGGGCTAGCAGGCTTGGTCTTGGGTCGAATGCGGACTGTCCTAAGAGTTCTTGGCGGCGATTTTTTGCAGCAACGCCTCGCGTTCGGCCACCGCACTGGGCGCGGGCTCTTGGGCACCACAACCCGTCGTGGAAACCGCTGCTTTCGCTTCGGCCAAATGGCCTTTGCCAATTGAAACTCCGTTGAATGGATCCACCCGCAACCCCTCGGCGTATGGTTTGGGCCGGGGAGCAAAATTGTATTTGATGTTTTTCCAGGTGTCGCCGGATTTGTAATCCACCCCGAGCGCACCACTGGGATCATAACCGCAATGCACCATGCAATTCTCGCAACGAGAATCGCGGGCCACGCCTTTGACGACGCCGTACTTGTTCCAATCGACCTTGTCGAGCATCTCCTGATAACCGGCGTAATGCCCATCGGTCATGAGATAACAAGGAGCTTTCCAACCCTTGATGTTGCGAGTCGGAATGGCCCAGGCGGTGCAGGTAAGATCGCGCTTGCCCGCGAGGAATTCCTGATAAACTGGGGTGCCAAAAATCGTGAATTTCTCGCCCCATTCCTGGATGCGGGCGAACTTCTTAATGGTCATCGCCCGGGTCAGGAAGAAATCTTCCGGCTTGCGCCCAAGCCGTTTGGCCATGTCAATCTTCGCGGCATCGTAATCATAACCCGGGGAAATGGTGTGACCGTCCACGTTGAGCGCGGAAAAGAAAGCGAACATGTCTTCGATTTCCTTAACTTCCGTCTCCTTATATACGGTAGTGTTGGTCGCCACCTGGTAGCCAAGGGCTTTGGCCATTTTGACCGCCGCCACGCATTCCTTGAAGACGCCTTCACGCTCCACGATGAGGTCGTGCGTGTATTCCAAACCGTCCACATGCACGTTCCAATACATCCACTGGGAGGGCCGGATCACGGGCCGGTCATTCTTGCGGCCCTGGCGGATTTCGGCGGCTTCTTTTTCGGTGATCAGGTTGTCTTTGATCAACGAACCCAGCAAAGGCTCGATACTCTGGGAATAGATCGCGGCTAAGTACTCACGCATCTTGCGGCGCATGAGCAGGCCGTTGGTGCAAATGTAAACAATGCGCTTTTGGGCCAGCAACCCGGCCACCAACTCTTCGATTTTCGGATAAATCAAAGGTTCACCACCGCAAACGGAAACCATCGGCGCATCACATTCGGCGGCGGAACCCAGACAATCCTCCAAACTCATGACGTCTTTGAGACTGGTGGAATACTCGCGAATGCGGCCGCAACCGGTGCAGGTCAAGTTGCAGGTGTGCAACGGCTCCAGTTGCAGGACTAGCGCAAACCGCGGCGTCCGCAACATTTTATGTTTGATGATGTGGCGCGCGATTTTAAGGGAAAGGGCAAGGGGAAAACGCATAAGTGGCTAACGGCGTTCAGCCAATAAGGCTGGGGTGGCGTTGGTTTGCAACGCGGAAGGTGTCAATGGCGATTCTGGCCTGACTTCCATGATTCCAGGCAGCAGAAACGAAGCAGGCGAGGCGGAATAGGACCCAGAGGCCCCGCCGCAGCCGCCCCCAACCACAGCCGCCACCAAGCAGGCGAAAGCGATCAACCATTTGCTTCTCTTAAACATTAGCGAACTATAAACCACGAAATGCCTCATGCAACTACAAATCCAGCACTTCCCGTGCCCGAACCACGGCTTTTGAAGCCATGTCGAAAACGGACGTTAATCCTCATTCCCCCATCAGAGACTGTTAAGTTATCGCTGTGATCCCATCTGAAGGGGTGGTTTTGCCCTTAAAAAATGCCTGATTAACCTTCGAAATCAGGGGCTCTAAAGATTATATTGAATTAGAGGCTGCTAGCCTTATAGTGGCTTGATTCGGCAAATCTTAGAGGTTTGCGATATTATGCAGATTCATTTGTTAAAGTCGAAAATCCATCGCGCCCAAATCACGGGCGGCAATTTAGATTACGAAGGCAGCCTGACCATCGCGGAAGATTTGATGGAAAAGGCCGGGTTTCAAGCCTATGAACGCATTTTATGTTCAAATATGGCTAATGGCCAGCGGTTTGAAACTTATGTTATTCCCGGCCCCAAAGGTTCGCGCGTCATTGTGCTCAATGGCGCGGCCGCGCATTGCGGCAAGGTGGGCGACCGGTTGACCATTATGAGTTTTGCGGCGGTCGAAGCTGGGGAAGCCGCCCATTGGAAACCCAAAGTTATCGTGCTGGGGCCCGATAATGCGATCATCAGTGAGCGTGGCATTTGATGGGATCGCTGCGCCAAGGAAGGCGGGGGCCAGGTTATCACGCCGCCTGACAATCACTCCATCGTTGCGTTTATGACCATTACTGCCGCTGAAATTGCCCGCCATTTAGGGGGCGAAGTTGTGGGCAATCCCGCCATTGAACTCAGTGGGTTCGCCCCTGCCACCACCGCCAAAGCGGGCGACCTCACGTTCGCGGAAAACGAAGCGTACTTGGCGCGCGCCGAACAAACCGAGGCCACCGCCGTGCTGGTCGATGGCCAGTTGACGTCTTCCAAAAAGACCATTATCCGGGTGGCCAACGCTCGCGTCGCCTTCGCCAAGGCGCTCAACCTGTTTTTCCCCGAGCCGGCCTATCCCGCGCAGCGCCACCCCTCCGCCGTCATTGCCGCCACCGCCCAAATCGACCCCACCGCGCACATCGGCCCGTTCTGTGTGATCGGCGAACACGTAGTCGTTGGCCCGCAAGCCGTTTTGCATGGTTATGTGTATGTTGGCGAACGCTGTGTGATTGGCGAAGGCGCGCAAGTTTTCGCGCACGTCACCTTGTACGCCCGCACCCAATTAGGCCGTCGCGTGCGGGTGCATGCCGGCTCGGTCATCGGCTCGGATGGCTTCGGCTACGTGCTGGATCAAGGTTCGCACTGCAAAGTCCCGCAAGTGGGCTTTGTCACCGTGCTCGACGATGTGGAAATTGGCGCCAACACCACCATCGACCGCGGCACGCTGGGGCCGACAGTGATCGGCAAAGGCACCAAGATCGACAATTTAGTCCAAGTAGGCCACAACGTTGTCGTTGGTGAAAACTGCATCATTGTATCCCAAACGGGCGTGGCGGGCAGCACCAAACTGGGCAATTACGTCACTCTGGCGGGCCAAGTTGGCTTGGCGGGGCACCTGAAAATCGGGGATCGCGTGACGGTTGCCGCCCAATCGGGCGTCATGAATGATATTCCCGAAGGCCAAAAATGGCTGGGTTCCCCGGCCCGCCCGGACCGCCAAATGAAGCGGAGCTGGATTGCCTTGAACGAGCTGCCGGAAGTCTTGCGGCGGCTGCAAGACCTTGAGAAGAAAGTATTTGGAGCGACCTCCCACCCACCCCATCCCGAGGCGGGACGTTAAAGGAAGAGTGGCTCTAAGAGGAAGCCAGCGAGGCATCACTTGCTGGAGGGGAAATTTTTCCCGTAAATAATTCCAAAATGGCGGTTGACTCGGACCGGGATTTTGATAGCGTTTCTGCTCTTTAAGTTACAGTTTAATGAAAACGTATTTGCCGAAAGTAAATTTGGAACAGCGCCGGTGGCACGTCATCAATGCGGATGGCGCGGTCTTGGGCCGCTTGGCGGTGCAAATCGCCGATGTCCTGCGGGGCCGCAACAAGCCGGTTTACACGCCGCATTTGGATGCGGGCGATTTTGTCGTGGTCATCAACGCGGACAAAGTGGTGCTCACCGGCAAAAAAGAATCGGCCAAAGAGTACATGAGTTACTCGGGCTGGAAAGGTGGCGAAAAATTTGCCACCGTGGCCCAAGTTCGGGCCAAGCAACCGGAACGGCTGATCGCTCACGCTGTGGCCGGCATGATGCCCAAGAACCGCCTGGGCAGCAAACTGTTGACCAAGCTTAAAATCTATCGCGGCAGCAATCACCCGCACAAAGCCCAGGGTCCCGCTCCGCTAGCTCCCGCCAATTAATCGAAACAACCTATGGCAGATGTAAATGAATTCTTAGGCACGGGCCGGCGCAAAACCGCTGTCGCCCGGGTTCGTTTGTGCGCTGGCACCGGCAAAGTAACCGTGAACGGTCGCGCCTTGGAAACCTATTTCAGCTTGGAAGAGCAACGCGCCGCCGTGTTGCTGCCCCTAGTTAAGACCGACTCCGCCAACAAGTTTGACGTGCGCGTGAACGTCAGCGGTGGCGGCCCGGCCGGCCAGGCGGGTGCCACCCGCCACGGCATTGCCCGCGCCTTGTTAAAGGCCGATTTGAACTGGCGCCCCATCTTGAAGGCGGAAGGCCTGCTGACTCGCGATCCGCGCATGAAGGAACGCAAGAAGTACGGCCAGCCGGGTGCGCGCAAACGCTTCCAGTTCAGCAAGCGCTAAACAGAATTTTCCGAACACAACCCCGCTGTTATGCAGCGGGGTTTTTTGTTTTATGGGGCACGCGGGGTGCCAAAACACCGTTGCCCTGCAACTGCTCTCTTATCAGGGCAAATAGCGGAATTCCCCAACGCTGCGGAAAAGTTTGCCCGCAAAACGGGGGGGCTGCAACGAAGTCGCAAGGCCAGTGGAGCTAAGCGGTGGCGCGTTTCAACGACCGCATGCGATCGTGCCATTTGCGCAAGCGCTTAAGCCGGGCGGGTATCCGGTGGTGGCCGCTGAATAAATAATTATCCAGAATGCCGCACAGATCGAAGTCCACAAATAATGGCCGGTCGCACAGCAAGTAGTCTTTGCCCCGCAACATTTCGTCGCACGGCAGCAAGCGTTCCTCCAAATCCGCCAGCAACTGCTTTTGATTTTTACGCCATAGCGCCAGGCAATTACGCCCGAATTTGCGCTCTTTAAAACGGAGGAAATCCAGCTGGTCGGCGGCGGGCACGAACTCTCGATAATAAATATCATTCAGCTTGAAACCGCAGCCTTCGATATCGTTTTCAATGTGGCGCCAGAGCAACGATTGCACCCCTTCCCATTCCCAGGGAAACAAGTCCAGCTCGAGTTTTTCGTCCAAATATTTGGCGATGACTTGCGTGTTATCGCCGGTTTCAAAAACTACCGTTGAACCGTCTTTGACGAGCGGCACCGCGTAGTAGCGCTCACGCGATAGCTTCCATACCAGAGACCGGTCGCCGAGTGGAATATCGATAATTTTATGCGGCACGCCGGAGTATTCCAAGATGCGGCGTTGAACCATGCAATAGGGGCTCCAGGGAAATTGAACGAGTTCAATCATAAGGCTTTTTTCTTCTTGGGGGTCACGACCGAACCATTGACGGTTAAAGCATCCAAATGAAACAAGGCGGGCACGGTATGGCGCAAGGCCTCCAACCGATCCAGGGCGCCGTTAAGCTGGCTGGCAAAATTTCGGGCATTAATCCGGGGATGCAGGCGCATCGCTTCCAATTCGGCTTCGAGGGCGGCCAACTCCGTCTGGAAGCCGCCGCGGATCTGGCGCTGCGCTTCGTCGATGGCTAGCAGTTGCGAAAATTGCGGCATGGCCGGCTGGCATCCGTCCAACGCGTCAAAAACTTCGCGCCGCAACCGGCTTATCAACCGGGCATCAAAGGTAAAAAAACCGCGAAATATTTTATCGGGAATCTCTTTAGCCGCATTCACCTGGCGGCTGATGGCCAGGACATGCACCCGCGGCCCTTGGTACATGGAAATCCAAAAATGTTCCAAGGCGGTGCCCCGGGAGCTGATAAATTGAGTCTGCCCGCAGGGAGCGGGATTGCGCCCCGAACCCAAAACCAAGACTTCGTCCAGGGTCGTCGAAATGTGGGTGTAACGCTCGCGATGAGTTTGAAATTTGCCAAAATCTTGAAAACTGCTGAGCAAGCGGCCCTGCGCATCATCCATGGCCACATCCTCCACCGCCCGGCTGAAGGCCAGCATCACTTCGGCATCCAGCTGGAAAAAGCAGTTGGGGCGCAAGGGGGGCGGCGCAACCTTGCCTCCATTCTGGGGCCGCCGGGTTAAATATCCTTCCGGCAAATATTCGCGCACCCGCCCTAAAAAATCATCCAATGATATCCCGCGTCCGCTCATAATAAAATTTCCCATCCGCTGAGGAAGGCTTGGCTGTCTCGATTAGGCCAGGCAATTTACCCCCGGCAGGTGCCCACCGTCAAACGGCAAGGCAGGAAAATCGGCAAAAAAATCATCTGCCTTTGTGGGTTGCATCCGGCGGCTTATCACGTTAGGATGCTGGTATTACCTGCTAAGAAATTGGGATTTTTATGAAGATTTTGCTCGTGGATGATGAGGATGTCATGCGGCAGTACTTGCGCCGCGTGCTGCAGCAAGAACCGTCCTGGCAAATCGTTGAAGCCCGGGACGGCCAGGAAGCATGGGAACTCTTGCAGCACGATCCCCTGCCCGATCTTTGCTTGCTGGACATCATGATGCCCCGCATGAACGGCCTGGAACTCCTCGAAAAAATGCGCGAGCAGGAGCGCTTCCACCGGGTAAAAGTCATCATGTGCACCGTGGTGCGCGATGCTGACCACGTCCAAGCCGCCATCTCGCTGGACGTTTCGGATTATATTTTAAAGCCGTTCAAAAACCTCACCTTGCTCAACATGGTGCGCCGGGCTTTGGGAGTGGCGCCGCAGGCCATCCCCGAAATTGCCAAGGATCAGCAAACGGCGTCCATATTGGAAGAAAGCTACCCCCAACGGCTGGTCAACTTTTTAAGCGTCTCCACTCGCAACCTGATGGAAATCGACGCCTTGCTGGCCCAAGACCGCCCGCAAACGGTCCTCGAACGGGTGCAAATCCTGAAGGCGGACGCGCGCGCGCTGGGGCTTAGCGCCATGGAACAAGCAGCCAGCGCCTTTGAATTTGCGCTGGCAAGCCGCGATTTGGCCGAGATCCAAGCACGCTTGCAAACGGTGCGCGCCATGAATCGCGGCATTGCCGAAGTCATGGAAAAACTGGCCGCTTACCTTGAGCCACAAAGAGAAGCTGTCTTGGCTTAGCTCACCAGCACCGGTTTTCAATTTAAACAAGAAGCCTGCCACTGAACTGGCAGGCTTTCTTGTTTTATGCGATAATACCGGAAGCCGCCCATGCGGGCATAGGCGGCGCACTTTGACGGTTTAATGGCCGCCGCTGGGGGTATCCTTGCCAATCAGCATGGACTCCACTTTGCTGTACTTCGACCAACTGTAGCCGTAATAGGCAACGAAAATAAAACATACCATTGGGACGATGAAACCGCGCGACATGTCCCATTTATCGGCCACCGCGCCCATCACCTTCGGCAGCAGGGCGCCGCCCATGATCGCCATCACCAAATAAGCGGAAGCGCGCTTGGTTTGGTCACCCAAACCGAAGATGCCCAGGGCGAAAATGGTGGGGAACATGATGGACATGAAGAAATAGCTGAGGAACACGCAAGCCACCGAGAACCAGCCCAATTTGCAGAACACCAGCAAGGTGGCCAGAATGTTCATCACGCCGTAAAAGCCCAGCACCTTGTGGGCCGATATCTTTTTAAGCAAAACCGCGCCAGAAATCCGGCCCAGCAGGAAGCAGCCGAACGCCAGGGAAGCCAGGTTGGCCGCGCCTTTATCGCTGATCGCCAAAACCCCCTGTTTGTTCGTCTCAATCCAGCCCGAAAGCCAGCCTTTGAGAATCCCCGAGTTAGCCGCAAAATTATCCATGGCGGATTGCCACGCCGCCGGGATGGCGGGCACTTCCGCGGTCATGTAATTGATGAAAAAACTGAAAATGCCGGCTTGCGCGGCCACGTACAAAAACTGCGCCAGCACCGCCAGCGAAAAATGGGGCTTGGCCCACAAGGACCAGAAGCTTGGTTTTTGGGAGTCGTCGATGTGAAAATCGTCCTCATTCTTGAGGTCGGGCACGTTTGCAAAAAAGAAAACCACCGCCAAAACGAGAACCACAACCGCCACGTAGAGATAGGGGATGTAAAGCATCTGGCTGCCCGTGCTCACCCCGGCGGCATCCTTGGAGTAGAAGAACTGGCCGCCGATGATCGGCCCCAAAATCCAGCCCACCCCATTGCACGATTGGGCCAAGTTAATGCGTGTGGCCGCAAAGCGGGGATCTCCCAACACGGTGGTGTAAGGGTTGGCGACCGTTTCCAGAAACGTCAAACCCGCCGCAATCGCGCACACCCCAAGCAAATAACCCGAAAAAGCGACATATGCGGTTACTTGCCCCGCATGCGCCATCTCTTGAATCTTGGTGGCGGGCAAAAACCAGAAACCGCCGATGGACACCACCACCAACCCCGTGATGATGCCCCCTTTATACCCGAGGCGTTTGGCCACCCAACCCGCCGGCAGTGCCATGAGGAAATACCCCAAATAATGCGCGAATTGCACCCAGGCCGATTGGGACTTGGTCAGCTTCAATTCGTCCTGGAAATGCTTGTCCATGACGTCGATCATCCCGTTGCAAAGGCCCCAAAGGAGGAACAACGAGCTGACGAGTATGAACGTGAAAACGTAGGAATTCCCGTCCGCCGCTCGAAACATGCTGGCTTTTTTCATAGTTAAAACATTTCTTAACCACATCGGGCCAAGCCCCTAGGGGCCGATGCCCACGTTAGTCTGCTGGTGAAATTTGCTGGGCAGCGTAGCCTGAGCTTGCATGGCCACGCAATGCAAATATTCACCCCCAAATCGGTGATGCGGGTCAAATCAACCCCGCCCCATATTTCTCCCCCACTTGGCGGTGCAGTTCTTTGATCGCCTCGGCTTGGTCCGCCCGGCACACTAAGGTGGCCTCGGGAGTATGGATCACAATTAGATCGTCGCCGCCCACCACGGTGATCAGATGATTCGGATCGCTCGAAGCCACGAGCGTCCGCGAGGAATTGAGCAAAATCGACTTGGTGGTTCCAATGGCATTGCCCTGGGCGTCCTTGGGGCAAATATCCGCAAACGCGTTCCACGAGCCGATATCTTTCCATTCCAGCGGCAGGTTGATGGCCGCCACTTGGGCAATGGAATCGCGTGAAGCCGGCTCCATGACCGCATAATCAACGCTAATTTTCTTTAGCGTGGGATACACCTCCGAAATAACGGCGGCTTGCTGGGGAGTGCCCCAAGCATTGGCGATGCGCATCAGGCCCGCGTACACTTCCGGCTCGAATCGCCGGACGCAATCCAGGAACGCCGCCGCCCGCCACACAAACATGCCGCTATTCCACAAATACCGCGCCGGGCCCGCCTTAATAAAATCCTGAGCCAGCTCA
>MTLE01008603.1_pt1 | contig 11819 bp, 9 predicted proteins | sample 1982461 | NCBI WGS metagenome assembly MTLE01 (sample SAMN05712605, study PRJNA340218) | biofilm metagenome | isolation source: sample SPL anode biofilm adapted to -200 mV | place: USA | collected 2012-02-03
AGTTGTGCCATTTGAAACACCACAACCACGGAGCCTCTTTCCATAAGTTACTCAACTCTCTGTGTGAGGGAAAAGAAAAGGAGCTGGCAAGCCAGCTCCGTAAAAATAACACCTCTTCTCTTACAGTTATTTAGCCTCTGTGAGCTTGCTGATACGAACAAACAGGTCATCAACACCCTTGAGAAGGTCCATATTTATCTCTTTGAATGCCTTGCGTGCATTCTTCTTATCGTAGTGGTTCACCCTGTTATAAAGGTCATTCCTGAAATCGACGGCTGAAGTTATGACCTCAACAGCCTGGTCCTCTTTCTTACCCTGGTTGAAATACATAAATGTCCAACAATCAGATATCACCTCTGTAAGGAGATAATCAATGTCTTTCTTTATTACTCTTAAACTTGCCATAATATACTTGTTAAATTAAAGTTTCTCTATTCCTATTCCCGGCTTGTCGCTCAAAGTTACCTTCCCGTCAACGATTGTCATACCTTTATATACATCATTCGCGATAAGGAGATTTCCGTCAAGGTCAGCCCACTCAGTTTCCGGTGCAATCTGGGCTGCTGCAGAGATAGCGCAGGAAGTCTCTGTCATACACCTGACCATAAGCCTCATATGCAAAGCCTTGGCAAGAGATACCATCTCTCTGGCCTCTCTCATACCGGTACATTTCATAAGTTTGATATTTATTCCGTGATATGCCCCTTTGAGTTTAGGTATGTCTGTCAGCCTCTGGCAAGCCTCATCTGCAATTATTGGAAGCGGACTCCTCTCTGAAAGCCAGGCTGTCTCATCAAGCATATATTTTGACATAGGCTGTTCAATCATGTTGACATTCCGCTCATTGAGCCAGTTTATCATCTCAAGGGCATAGTACTTGTCTTTCCAGCCCTGATTTGCATCTATACAAATAGTTGTGTCAGTAACCGATCTGATGGTATTTATCATCATCTTGTCTGTTGCCTCATCCCTGCCCAGTTTTACCTTTATAACCTTGTAAGGAGAGGCCTCCTTTGTTTTCTCTTTGACAACATCCTCTTTATCAAGACCAACTGTAAATGATGTACAAGGTGTTGTGGCTGAATTGAAACCCCAGATTTTCCACCATGGCTGCCCCATAATCTTACCTACAAGGTCATGAAGTGCAATATCCACGGATGCTTTGGCGGCGGTGTTGTTTGTTGTTATGGAGTCGACATAGGTCAATATATCCTGTAACTCAAATGGTGAGCTGAAACGTGAAAGGTCTACCCTTTTCAAAAACTCAATGACAGATGCCTGTGTTTCACCGAGATACGGAGGCATGGCAGCCTCTCCGTATCCAACAAACCCGTCATATGAAATCTCAGTAAGAACAATCGGAGTAGTGGTTCTTGAACTGTTAGCAATAGTGAAGACATGTCTCATCTGGGCATCAAATGTCCTGAATGTCAGTTCCATCTTCTTGCTTGAACCTTTTTTCTGATATCCGGTATTTGCCAACATATCAAAAGGATTGATGACAGCGGCTGCGGCGGTGATTAGACCTGCCTTTTTGAGAAAATCTCGTCTCGAACTTGTAATCGTCTCTTTCATTTGAGTTTAGTTTATTTTTTTGGAAAATACCAAGGATGATTCTTAATTGTCAGAATACCCTCTCCCTCTATTTTGTCAATCTGTGTGATAATTCTTCTTACCCTTACCAGTCGGGTGGAACCTTCATAATAATTTGCAGCTTCCGGTAGTAAAGAGTTAATTCTTACAGAGGTGGCTGAATGGATGAATTCGCCATTGCCGATATAGATGCCGACATGAGATATTCTCTCTCTCTTCTCCTTTGTCGCCTTTGATCCGAAGAATAAAAGATCACCGGTCTGCAATGCTGCAAAATTATTTGCAACGCTTATGCTGTCTCCGAATCTGGCCTGTTGTGAGGCATCTCTTTCAAGTATAACACCATTCAAGTAATATGTTGTTTTTGTAAACCCTGAACAATCCAAGGCTTTGATGGATGTGCCGGCCCACATATAAGGGAATCCCACAAACTGTCTTGCGGTGCTGATTATGTTTGCCGGAGTCGGGTTTCTCGAGTCAATCCACTTTTCGAAACATGTTGCATGAACCTTGGGAACAAATGCAGATTTTCCGTTAGGGAGAATAACCTTGTAATAGTCGCCCGATTCACCGTCTGCCCTAACTATATTGCCCATAACTCCGTCCATTACAACAGCAGCACTCTCTGACGGAGATTCGCGGAAAAGTGTGTAATACATTGTGATTATAAGTCTTGGTGATGTGCTCCAGGTCATGTACTCAGCCTCGGTCATCGGCTGAATGCTGCCGGATGTAACCCATGCAATGTATCCCTCAGGTGTGACGGCCCTGGTCCAGCCGCTCTTTTTTTCCAGAATCCTCAGCGGGGTTCCCATAATGGTCTGAGTTGCCGATTCTGCATCGTAATCAGGTCCGTATCTGAAGTTGATTACTGACAAAGCTGTTATACCATATATTTTATCCCCGAGTGAAGGGTCAGGAAGTACCTTCATACTGTCTGCAACATTGAGTTTATTGTCTGCAATGGCTTTCAGAAGTGCTTTCTTTGCTTCAGGCTCTGTTGTAGAACCTCTGAGTATAATTCCGTCTTTTGCAAATTCCAGAAACGGCTCATAAGTCTTGACTCTTCTGTCTGGAGCATATTGCGCCTTGATCTCTGAGGAAATCTTGTCGAACAGTTGTTTCACCTTGTCTGACTTCTCGTCTCCTTTGCAAACAGATACAAAGAAAAAAGCCAGAACAACAAATAGCACCTTTTTCATTTTTGAGGTTTTTAATTAAAATTACATAGACAAAGATAACTATATTTGCATCAAAATTTACATTATGATACTCGATTCATTGAGAGGTTTTGAAAGATATCTCAATCTTCACTCCAAGTTTGAAAAAGTTTTCAGTTACATTATAAAGCACAATCTTCACGAAATGGAACCAGGTGAATATCCGGTGGTGGGAAAGGATATATATTTCACCATCTGGGAGGGTGAGGGAAAAGGAATTGAGATTCCAAAACTTGAAATTCACGATACATATATAGATATTCACATTCTTCTTGAGGGGAGCGAGACAATAGGAATCCGCGACAGAAGCAGGTGCGATGGGGAGAATGTCTCGTACGACCCTGAAAAAGATATTGCTTTTCTTGAGGAGATGCCGGAAAACTTTATCAGCCTCGCACCCGACAACCTTGCAGTGATATTCCCGCATGATGCCCACGCACCATTAATCGGAGAAGGAAAGATAAAAAAGGCCGTTTTTAAGGTAAAAATGTAGTGGAAAAACATTACAACTCTTATGTAGGATATTTTAAGGAGAGGTACGGTGAGAGACTGCAGAAGATTGTAATTGATGCCGGATTCTCCTGTCCCAACAGAGACGGCAGCCTGGGCACAGGAGGTTGTACCTATTGCGATAACGCGGCTTTCCATCCCTCTTACAGTTCTCCTGACAAGAGCATTAAGTGGCAGATAGATGAAGGTATTGAATTTCACAGAAGAAGATACCGTACGGCAAGCCGATATCTTGCATATTTTCAACCATATTCCAACACTCACGCACCTCTGTCCGATCTGAAAAGGTTATACGGGGAGGCACTCTCCCACCCTGATGTCGCAGGCATAGTCATAGGAACCAGACCGGATTGTGTGGATGATGAGAAGCTGGATTATCTGACAGAGCTTTCAAGGGAAAAAATCGTCATTATCGAGTATGGTATTGAATCCATATATGACAAGACACTAAGAAGAATAAACCGTTGTCATACATACGGACAGTCTATCGAAGCTGTAAGAAAAAGCGCAGAGAGAGGACTTATGACCGGAGCCCATTTTATTTTCGGGCTTCCCGGAGAAAGTAAAGAGGAGATGATGGCTGTCGCTCATGAAGTCAACAAATTGCCTATCCACTCGGCAAAATTCCATCAGTTGCAGATTATCAAAGGGACACCGATGGAAAAAGAGTTCCAGGATCACCCGGAAGATTTTGTAAGGTTCTCTCTTGAAGAGTACATCGATTTCTTTGTCGACTTTCTGGAACTGCTCAGACCTGATATCTATATAGAGCGATTTGCCGGTGAAGTTCCACCACGATTTATAAAAGAGAGCCCTTGGGGCTCCGTTAGAAACACAGAGCTCCTTAGGCTTCTTGAAAAACGTCTTGAAGAGCGCGGAACGAGACAGTCTGCCCGCTTTACTCCTGGAGCATAGCCTTTGTCGAGATTCTCTCTCCAACAGCCTTAACCATCCACTCCTGAGGCACTAAGTTGCCAAGAGAGTAGATTCTCATAATCTCCTTTGACAGATTCTTTCCTTTGTAGAATTGTTCCAATTGATACTCGATTATATGACCAAGCGGATAATTAGCAAGGTAAAGCGGCGAGTTAATCATATGAGAATATATGGCCAGAATTGGTGAATCCTTTCCACCCAGAACAGGCTCGTAATATTTATTCCAAACATCCTTGGCAGCAGCAATCACAGCATCTTTAAGCTGTTCGGCAGTACACTCGGGATTTGCATACATCCATTTCCAGACATTGATATCGACAAGAGCCACACCCATAATCTCATAGGCTCCCCAGAAAATATCGAGCTCATTCATTTTCGCCTGGGCATCGTTTGTCTTACCATAGCCAAGAAGCTGAAGGTCTCTCTTCTGGAATACAAATGCATTTGCCTCGGTGAATGCTGTATTTGGCACACCGTTCATTATATAGAAATCGACATTCCTCATGCTTATAGTCTGCTCCACATTGTGACCCATCTCATGTACAGCGATGTTGAATCCCTTGTAGTCCATACCTTTTGGCGAGAGTCTGGTTCTCAATCTTGCATAGTCATCCCTGCTCATAGCTCCCCATGCGTGCCCGGAACCTCTTGCCGGCTCAACCACTATAGCGTTACCCAAAGAGACCGCCTTTTCCTGTGGAAATCCCAATTTAACAAGCATAGAAGGGATTGCTTTGTCATAAGCCTCAGCATTTGGATATAGTCGTTGCGTCTTTTGAGTAAGTTCATCCTCATTGATGGCACTCCTTGTCTTGAACCCGTCGTACCAGATATCAAAAGGCTCAAGCGGACGGCCCAGCCTCTCCTTTATCATACCGGCAATCTTCTTGACCTTCGGAGAGCTGATATACTCAATAAACATATTCTCGATATCCTCCTGTTTGATCTGCATGCTCTGGTCAAATGCCCTCAGAAGCGCAGTTGGATATGCTGTTGCATATTTATCCACAGCCTGCTGTGCCCTGAACTGCTCGAGAAGCATCTCATATCGTCTGGTCCCTTCAGGATTTGCATTAACCTCCTTGCCATCCTTGCAGACAACATTTGTATACGGATTCCAGTCATATTCAGGATTGTTGATTACCTCCAGGGGAATTGTCTGCTCAACAATATCAAGCATTACCTTATAAATCATCTTCTGCTTTTCGAAATTATCTGCCCCCGGTGCGTAATTTGACTTGAGTTCATCCCTCAAATTCCAATGGCTAAGTAACTTCATATCAGCAGGGAACATCTTTTTACCTTCATTGTTGACCAGATGACCCATCATAATGTTGTAGTCGGCAATATAGCTCTCCCCTTTCATCTCGGCATCAGCCACAAGCTGAAGCACTGCCGCAGATGCTTTCGGAATAAATATATCGCCCATCCTCGCATAAGCCCAATCCAGCCTTGTCCACTGCCCGGCATTTTTCTCCTTCTCCTCAAGAGTATAGAAAGGGAAATTCAAAATAGTCAGATAAGCTATCTTATTGTCGTAAAAATCTTCCGACAGATGGCTTGAAGGATCATAAGCCCCAAGTATATAGTCAATATGAGCAAGCGTGTCTCCTACCAGGTGTATAGGTTTTTTCAACTCTACGCTAATCTTGTTGAACCCTCCCCACAAAGCTTCCAGGGCAACTGAAAGCCTGTCGAAAAGAGCCCTTCTCATTTCAGGGGTCCCGGCATAGTTTTCTATGCAGAAATTCTTAAAGACATCCGAATCGCCATACTCAATCTTCCATTGCATTGCAGCCTGCCTTACACCGGTTCTCAACCTTTCTGGAGAATCCAGGGTTGGGTTGCGTTTTGAAATAGTATCAACAATAGAGTTGATAGCGGATTCTGTTATTACCTCCGCCTTGGTCTCCTGTTCGCTGTTTTGTTTACACGAATATACAGGTATAATCATAAGTAAAAGTGTGAGAAATGCTATGTTTTTCATCGTTGTGGATTTGACCTCGAAGATAACCATTTTTTGTATACCTTTGTAGACCCTTCATAAAGAATAGACCTGCCGTAATTTATGGCAGGGTCTTTGTTTAAGAGGGGTAATGGCTCAAATATCATGATTAACTAATAGTAAAATGAAAAAATATCTGCTATTGACAATTCTGCTTCCTGCATTTCTGTCATGCAAGTATATCAACTTCTCTTCAGATAAGGTAGTCGCCGAAGTGGGAGGTCAGAAACTGCTTGAATCGGATATACGTGAGCTCATCCCGGTGGGCACGAATCCGGAGGACAGTGTCAGGATGCTTGAACAGTACATAAATACCTGGGCCACCCAGCACCTGTTGCTTCAAAAGGCCGAAAGCGAGTTGTCAAAAAGCGAGAAAGATGTTAATCAAGAGCTTGAGGACTACAGGAATTCCCTCCTTGTATACAGATATGAGAATTTATATATCGAATCCCGCCTTGACACAACAATTGCCGATGATGAGTGCAGGGAGTATTATGCCAGACACTCCTCAAACTTCACATCAAACAGTACTGTTGTCAAAGCAAGGGTAATAAAGATATCCCAGAATTCACCGAATATCGCCGCCATTAAAAATCTATACAGAGAAAACGGCATCGAAGAGATTGACGAACTGGAGAGGTTGTGCTACAACTCTGCAGACAAATACGATAATTTCGAAAATAATTGGGTGGACATCTCAGCTGTCGCCAGCATAATCCCATATGATGTACAATCCTGTGAAAGGGCTGCCAATAACAGTTCCTACATAGAGACCAGTGACAGTCTTTATAAATACTTCGTCTATTTTCCGGACAAGATAGCACCGGGAGAGATACCTCCATTTGAATACTATTTACCACGGATAAAAGAGAAAATACTCATAAAACGTAAACAGGAACTGATTTCGGAACTTGAGAAAGGACTTCTTAAAGAGGCACTTGAGAAAAATACTTTGAAAAAAAACATCGATAAATGACAACTATAAAGAAAGAGTGGTCCAGACTGCTCGCAATAACCATCATCCTTTGCGGCCTAACCAACACACCTGTATCAGCCCAGATATACAAGGGCGGCCTTATAGACAAGACTGTTGCACTTATAGGAAATGACATGATACAGCTCTCGACAATAGAGTCAGAGGCACAGATGATGTTGTTTCAAGGAGTACCTTCAGATAAAAACCTGAGATGCCAGGTGTTTGAAAAAATGTTGGTACAAAAGCTTTTTCTGACTCAGGCAAGACTAGACAGTCTTACAGCAAGCCGAGAAATGGTCGAGCAGAATCTTAACCAGAGATTACAGGAAGTAATGACCAAACTTGGCGGAGAAAAAGCCACAGAAGAGTACTTTAAGAAGCCTATGTACAAAATACGTGAAGAGTGGCGTGAAACACTTACAGACCTCTCTCTTGTAAACAACATGCAGTCAGAGGTTGCAAAGAAAGCACCTGAACTCACACCATCGGATATTGAGAAGTTTTACAAGAAGCTTCCAAAAGATAGTCTTCCTATAATTTCAACTCAGTATCAGTACAGCCAGATTGTGCTATATCCCGAGAAAGAGGCAGCAATTATGGCTGTTAAGGAGAGATTGATTGAATTCAGAGAGAGGATAATGAAAGGGACAAAATTCAGCACCCTTGCAACAATGTACTCTCAGGATCCCGGCAGCGCCTCAAGAGGCGGAGAGCTTGGCATGGCCTCCAAACAGCTCTATTGGTCTCAGTTCTCCGACGCAGCAATGGCTCTTAAAGCCGGACAGGTTTCACAGATCGTTGAGACCCCGGATGGATTCCATATAATCCAGCTGATAAAAAAAGAGGGAGATATGTTCAATGCAAGACATATCCTGTTAAAACCCATGTATACCACAACTGATAAGGATAAAGCCTTCAAGACACTGGATAGTCTTAAGAATCTGATAGCCTCAGACAGTCTCAGGTTTGAACAGGCAGCCAGGAGATTCTCACAGGATCAGAAGAGTTTTGTAAACGGTGGAGTGGTTGCTGATGAGAATACAGGCTCTGTATATTTTGAGATTGACCAGTTAAAACCGGCAGATCACGCCATCCTTAAATCGCTTCAACCCGGTGAAGTTTCAGCTCCTTTTGAGTCAAGAGACAATGAGGGAAGGGAAGGAAATCTCGTTTACAAGATAATACGCCTTGATAAGATAATACCATCACATACAGCAACTTTTAAAGACGACTTCTCGGTTCTTCAGGAGATGGCTAAAAATGAGAGTATCAACAAGGCACTTGACGCGTTTATCAAACAAAAACAAGCCACAACTTTTATTAAGATAGACCCAATGTTTGAAAACTGCCCTTTCGAGAGAGAAGGTTGGATTAAAAAATAATGCGCAGAATATTTTTCACTATAGTACTATCTCTGCTTTCTCCATATCTTTTCGCACAACAACAGAAACAGAGACCGGAAGAGAGCCTCGTAAGGCTGATAGATGCAAAATCAGCCATCCTTACGACATTTATGGGCCGGGAGTTCCGCAAGGTTTCTGGGCCGGCCCAGTTTCTCCACAACAATGCATTGATACTATGTGACTCAGCCATATGGGACACTCAGGCCAATATTGTGGATGCAATAGGAAATGTAAAGATTATCCAGAAAAACACTACCCTGATCAGTGACAACATAAAATACCTGGCCGATCAGTCAGTGGCGCAGGTACGCGGACAGTTGGTCGAGCTGATTGACAAGGAGGGTGGAAAACTACGTACTCACTATATAGATTACTACACAAAAGACAGTGTAGGAATGTTTTACAATGGTGGTTGCCTTATGAATAAAGACAGCAGTACCATTGAAAGCATGAACGGGTACTACTACGCCAAGGATGATCGTTTTCTCTTCCAGATGAAGGTTGAGATGCAATCAGACTCAGTATTGATGAGCACAGACTCTCTTGCATATCTATCAAAAGAGAACAAGGCTCTCTTTCTCACAAAGACATATGCCTGGCAAGGGGATGGTTTCCTGATTGCAAATGGTGGATGGTATGACAGAAACAGGGAGTACCTTCATTTTGACAAAGATGTCTATATCAAGAGCAAGAATAATGAGATCTGGGCAAACGAACTTGACTACGACAGGAAATCCGGCGACGCAAAAATGCGGAATAATGTTCAGATACTTGACACAGCCCAGTCGGCCCTCTTTTTTGCAGACCAACTTACATACAACAGGGATCCCCAGAAGATAATCCTGGAACAAAACCCTAGTGTTGCAACATACACTGTGGAGAACGGTGTCAGTGACACCCTCTTTTTTGCAGCTGATACAATAACATATAGTGTCCTTCTTCACAAAGATCTGGATTCGTCTGATGTTTCAATAGCAACGAAAAGATATAAACTAAGCAAGAAAGATCCCATCGCGGAGATGTACGCCGCAAAAAAATTGAAGGGTAATGAGAACCCTGCCAAAGGAGAGATGGATGGATCCGGTCCTGCCGATATACCGGCCAGACCCGGGGATAAACCATCCGGGAAACCTTTGACTCCTCCAGCAACAAAATCTCAAGAGAACAAAACTCTGTCGGGCAAAAAAGATCAAGGTGAAAACTCTTCTAAAAAGGAGACACGACGAAGGTCAAAAAAGAGTAAAGCTGCAGCTGACACCCTTGTGTTGAAAATCACCGACACACTTCTACTGAAACAAACTGATTCTGTTTCGTTGAAACAATCAGATTCCCTCTCGCTGAAACAATCAGATTCGCTTTTGCTGAAGAGAGGTCCAGACACCACAAATCATAAGGTCTCTATAAATCTCAGGGACTCTTCACTAACCACAGTGAAAGACTCTCTGATAACTTCAAAGGTTGACTCTTTGCTCTCTAAAAAGATAGACTCCACCGCCTTTAACCCGATTGATACCGTAAAGGTTAAATTTTTGACAGCTTTGAAGAATGTGCGTTTTCACAGAAACAGCCTCCAGGGTGCTTGTGACTCACTACAATTCAACACATTAGACTCACTAATCAGACTTTATAAGGAACCTTTACTCTGGAATGAAAACAAGCAGCTCTCGGCCGACAGTATACAGATTGTACTTTCAGGACGATCCCTGCGTAAAGCAGAGTTGAATTCATCTGCATTTGTAGCCGTAAAAGAGGACTCCCTCCATTTTGACCAGATCAAAGGTGCAGATATAATTATTTTCTTCGAAAAGGGGGAATTAAGCCGCTTTGATGCCCTTGGGAGCGCCTCTATGCTCTTCTTCTTCGCAGAAGACAGTGTCCTGACCACAATGAACGAGAAGGAGTGCAAGGCTATGAGTGCAAGACTCAAAGATAAAAATATTGAGCGAATCCGTTATTTCGAAACGATTACAAGCAACGCATACCCTCTGTTCAACCTTGAAAAAGCGAAGCAGAGACTAAAGGGTTTCAAATGGCTGGAAGAGAGAAGGCCCAAGAACCGTTTTGATGTCTGCAACCGCATAATCAAAAGCTCTCAGGCCGATATCATAAACTTAGCGGAAAAACCTCTCTTTGTCCAAAACGGGATATACTTCCCGAAAAAGAGATAGTTTACTGCCTCTGTTTCCTACCAAATATTTAGTGGAAGTCCGTGCATCTTCTTGCGTGCGGATTCTTTAACCTCTGCAATTACTGTAGCATTGTCAGGATTGGAAAGAACCTTGTCAATCAGCTCGACAATATAAGGCATATCCTTCTCGAGCAGACCTCTTGATGTAACAGCAGGGGTACCAACTCTTATTCCTGAAGTCTGGAATGGACTGCGGCTGTCGAATGGAACCATATTCTTGTTTACAGTGATATCTGCAGAGACAAGTATCTTTTCTGCAACTTTTCCGGTAAGATCAGGGAACTTACTCCTTAAATCTATAAGCATAAGGTGATTATCCGTACCACCCGACACAACCTTGTAACCTCTCTCAATAAATGAAGATGCCATCGCCGCTGCATTGTTCTTCACCTGAAGCTGATATGTCTTGAATTCAGGCTGGAGAGCCTCAAAGAATGAGACAGCCTTAGCAGCTATGCAGTGCTCCAGTGGTCCGCCCTGTATACCGGGGAAAACGCTTGAGTTAATAACCGCTGACATCATCTTAACCTCACCCTTAGGTGTCAGGATTCCGAATGGATTAGGGAAATCCTTACCGATAAGTATTATACCGCCACGAGGTCCTCTAAGTGTTTTATGAGTTGTAGACGTTACTATATGCGCGTGTTTTACAGGATTCTCAAGTAATCCGGCAGCAATCAGACCTGCTGGGTGTGCCATGTCCACCATCAGAATAGCTCCAATCTTGTCAGCAATTGCTCTCATCCTTGCCCAGTCCCACTCTCTCGAGTATGCAGAAGCTCCTCCTACGATTAACTTAGGTTTGTGTTCAAGGGCCTTCCTCTCCATCTCGTCATAATCAACAAGGCCGGTCTCTTCGTTAAGCTGGTATGAAATAGCATTGTACCATATACCAGATACATTCACCGGTGATCCGTGTGTCAAGTGTCCACCATGAGCAAGATCGAGTCCCATAAAAGTATCCCCCGGTTTCAGACAAGCCATGAAT
>MTLE01002598.1_pt1 | contig 11813 bp, 10 predicted proteins | sample 1982461 | NCBI WGS metagenome assembly MTLE01 (sample SAMN05712605, study PRJNA340218) | biofilm metagenome | isolation source: sample SPL anode biofilm adapted to -200 mV | place: USA | collected 2012-02-03
TCTATTGGAATGCTCGCAACCATAATGAATGGTATTGCCTTTAAAGATGTTCTTGCCCAAAAAGGTGTTAAATCAAGAGTTATGTCAGCGGTAGAAATTGATAGATATGCCGAGCCTCTGATTGTCAATAAGGCGCGGACTGCACTCGTAAAAGGAGAAGTTGTAATCTTTTCCGGCGGAACAGGCCTGCCGTTTTTCAGCACTGATACTACAGCAGTTCTAAGAGCGCTGGAAATACAGGCTAACGCGGTTTTGAAAGCAACGCTTGTCGACGGAGTTTATGACAAAGATCCTCATATCTTCGATGATGCACGCAAGTATGATTCCATCTCATATTTGGAAGTGCTTAAACAAAACCTTAAAGTAATGGACTCTACTGCTGTTTCACTTTGCATGGATAACAGTATGCCTCTTTACGTATTCAACATGAATACCCCGGGCAACATTACAAAAATTATAAATGGTGCTAATATAGGAACAATAGTTACAGGAGGATAAAATGCTCGATCCCAAACTTATTTCCGGCATGGAAGAAAAAATGAACAAATCCGTTGAGGTTTTTAAAAAAGATCTTATCGGTATAAGAACAGGCCGCGCTACTCCGGCCTTGCTTGATAAAATTCAAGTGGAAGCCTATGGAAGCAACGTTCCTATCTCACAGGTTGCAAACGTAACCGTTCCAGATGCAAGGACACTTGTTATACAGCCCTGGGATAAAACAGTTATTTCAGCTATCGACAAGGCTATTCAGAAATCCGATATCGGGATTCATCCCGTTAATGACGGAAACGTAATAAGACTTGCCATTCCTGCCCTTACTGGTGAGAGAAGAAAAGAAATGGTAAAAATAGTCAAGAAAAAAGCTGAGGAAGGTAAAGTATCCCTTCGTAATATAAGAAGAGATATCAATGAAGAGCTCAAAAAACTCGAAAAAGCCGGAACGGCTTCCGAGGATGAAGTAAAGCGCGGAGCGGAACAGGTACAGAAAATTACTGATAAATTCATCAAGCTTTTTGACGATATAACTGCCGCAAAAGAAAAGGAAATAACCGAAATTTGAACTTTCTGACAGGAAGTGTTTATAATCCAGAACTTGTCCGAAAACATATCGGTAAAGCATTCAGGATAAAAGTAATCAAAGTCCCTGGAAAGCCTCTTGGCATAGGCAGTTTAAGGATCGTCACAATAAGAGAGGAAAATAGTGAGATCGAGCTTATACTCGCATATGAGGATTATATTAAATGGCAAAAACAGGATCACAGCCGGATATAAAATTACCGGATGAATTAATGATTCCGGAACATATAGCATTTATTATGGACGGAAACAGACGATGGGCAAAAAAGAGAAATCTTCCATCTTCCGCCGGTCACAAAGCCGGTGAAAAAGCCTTTCATAAAATTGTTGAAAAATGCAGAGAACTTGGTATAAAGGTGCTGACGGCATATGCATTTTCAGCCGAAAACTGGAAAAGATCGGCGGAAGAAGTAGGTGTCCTCATGCACCTTTTTGAATTTTATTTAAAAGAAGAAAGAAAATACCTTATTGCAAATGGTATAAAGCTTCAGGTCATCGGGGATAAAAATGGTCTTCCCCCATCCCTCAAAAAATCTTTTGAAAGAACAGAAAAAGATACCGAGCATTTTACAGACATGACATTAAATCTTGCTGTCAATTATGGATCGCGCAATGAAATTACACAAGCTGCAAAAAAAATTGCTATTGAAGTTCTTCAAGGCAGAATTGAACCGGAAAGTATCAATGAAGAAATTTTTTCTGATTTCCTTATGACAAGTGGTCAAAAAGATCCAGAACTACTGATCCGAACAAGCGGCGAAATGAGGCTTAGCAATTTCCTCCTTTGGCAAAGTGCCTACACCGAATTTTTCTTTACCGAAACTCTTTGGCCGGATTTTACACCGGAGCTTTTAATGGAGCTGCTGATGCAATATGGGCAAAGAAACCGACGGTTCGGGGGAAACTGACTTATGTTAAAAAGAATAGTCGTGGGCGCTTTACTTATTATTATTTCTATAACGTTGGTCCTCCACTCCAAATGGGCCATGGCTTTTCTTATTTTTCCAGTGGGAATAATCGGAGGACTGGAATTTTATAAGCTTGCTATTCTTAAAAATATAAAGCCCTCGATTAAAAATGGAATTTTAAGCATTATCGCGATATATATAACGGCTCTCTTTTTCAGCGAACAGCAGATGACGGAACTGCTTACTTTTCTATTTTTGGCAACAATCATTACTTTTGTTTTCCGAAAAGAGTTCCATGTGTCATCGTTCCTAGATGCCGGAGTAACCATTATGGGTTACGTTTATATAGGATGGCTTTTTTCTCTTGTTTTCCAAATGAGGAATGTCCCGGGAACAATAACTGCCTATGGTCAAACACTTCAAAAAGGAGCTGGTTTGGTTCTGTTTCTGGTTCTTGTCAACAGCGCTACTGATATCGGCGGTTATTTTATCGGCAAGGCTTTCGGCAAGACCAAACTTTGTCCGAATATAAGCCCCAATAAAACCGTAGGCGGATGCATAGGAGGAATAATTTCCGCTTGCATAATTGCAGTTCTTATAGGACCTATCCTCAGTCTGACAACCTGGGAATCAATATCTTTTGCCATTATAATCAGTTTGGCCGCTCAAGTTGGCGATCTTTGGGAATCTACTTTAAAAAGAGATGTATCGGTTAAGGATTCCGGAGATTCAATACCCGGTCATGGAGGAGTATTGGATCGGTTTGACTCACTCTTTATCAGCACTCCTTTGGCATACTATCTTTTCAAATATATGATTGGATTTTAAATATTATGAATTTGGCTGTAATAGGTTCAACAGGCTCTATAGGCAAACAAACCCTTGAAATAGTCCGAAAATTTCCTGAACAATACAGCGTCACAGCTCTTTGCGCCCGAAAAGACTGGGAGACGCTTCTTGGACAGATCCTAACGTTTAAGCCTCAAACAGCTGCTGTTGCGGATGAAAAATCATATGAAGAACTCAAAAAAAACATACCATCGGGAATTAACACAAAAATTATCTGCGGGAATGATTCATCCGCACTTATAGCCGGCGAAGCACAATACGATCTGGCCGTTATTTCAACAGTCGGTATATCCGGACTAAACCCTGTCATAAATGCTCTTGCTCGAGGCAAACAAATAGCTCTTGCCACAAAAGAAGCTCTTGTTGCAGCAGGAAAAATTGTTATGAACCTTGCGAGGGAAAAAAATATCACCATAAGACCTATTGATAGTGAACATTCTGCTATACTTCAATGCATCCGCAATGAAAAAAAATATCTTGAAAAAATAATTCTCACCTCTTCCGGAGGGCCTTTTCGTGGAAAGAAAAATCTTTCCGGCATTACAAAAGAACAAGTTCTCGCTCACCCTACCTGGAAAATGGGAAACAAAATCACAGTGGACTCAGCAACGCTCATGAACAAAGGCTTTGAAGTAATCGAAGCTGCCTTTCTGTTTGAAGCACAGCCTTCACAGATAGAGGTTGTAGTGCATCCGCAAAGTATAATTCACTCTCTTGTCGAGTTCTATGACGGCTCGGTTCTTGCCCAATTATCACCTCCAGATATGCGCCTTGCAATTCAGTATGCACTTTCAATGCCGCACAGAATCCCAAACAAATGGAGCACACTGAATCTTGCCCAAATAGGAACTCTTACTTTTGAAAATCCCGACACAGCAACCTTTCCTTGTCTAAATTATGCATATGAAGCACTTAGAATAGGCAAAACAATGCCCGCAGCGATTAACGGAGCCAATGAAGAAGCTGTGAATGCATTTTTGGACGATGAAATCGAATTTACTCAAATCCCTGTAATAATAGAAACAGTTCTGCAAAAACATAATCTTTTGGACGAAAACTCACTTGACAATATTTTGGAAGCAGACTCTGAATCTAGAAGAATTGCAAGAGAAGAAATAAATAAAAACCGGGTTAAATAAATGGAACACATTAACTTTACATATGTTAATAATGACAAACTGCCTGAGGAGCTGGTCAAACTATTGTCTAAAGCAAAAATAGCGGCAATAGATACAGAAGCAGACAGCCTGCACCATTATTTTCATAAAGTATGCCTGATACAACTCAATGTAGATGAACATATATTCATTATAGACCCTTTCACCCTTAAAAAAAGCAGTAGGCTTTTTGAGCTTTTAAAAAATAAAATTCTCGTTATGCACGGAGGAGACTATGATATCCGTGTCTTAAAGCGTGATTTTGGATTTATTCCCTACAAAATTTTCGATACGATGCTTGCAATGCAGGTGCTTGGATATCAAAAACTAGGTCTCTCGGATCTTGTTAACAAACATTTTGGAGTAACACTTGTCAAAGGTCCTCAGAAAATGGATTGGTCAATAAGGCCTCTTCCTGAAAAAATGCTGGTTTATGCAGCCAATGATGTGTATTATTTAATTAAGCTTTATGAAATACTCTCACAGGAACTAGCATCTAAAAACAGGCTCCATTGGGCAGAAGAAAATTGCCATAACCTTATCAACTGCTCAATAGCAGAAAAAGATGCCGTAAAAGATGCATGGCGCATAAAAGGCTCATTCAACCTTAAAAGATGTGAGCTTGCTTATCTTAAAGAACTATGGAAATGGCGCGAAGAAGAAGCAAAATCAGCGGATATTCCGGTATTTAAAATTTTTAAAAATGAGTGGCTTATTGAACTTGCCGAGTGGTGCTGTGCTAATAAAGAACTTCCTCTGTCAGACAGCCCTCTTTTTAGCTTAATCTCTCCTTGGCGCGATAGAGCCGCAAGGGCAATAAGAGCTGTCAATAAAGTCCGTGAAATGAAACATTATAATTGGCCTAAACATAAAAAACCCACAGTCGGTGACAGAAAAGACGTTTTTCCTGAAATAATGGAGTCGCTCAAACAAAAAAGAGAAGAATTATCACAAAAATTTGAAATAGATCCAAGTTTTATAATCAATCAGAAACAACTAACTTCGATCGCATCTATCAAAAATGAAGATCTGGATACCCTGCCTGAAGATCTTCACCTCTATCATTGGCAGAAAGAGCTTTTTGAAAAATCTTTTATAGAAATAATAAAAAATGAACTTGCAAAACTCAGGCAGAAAAAATCTGCAAAAAAAGCCGTATGACTTTTCGTCATACAGCTTTTGCTGTTAACAAAATTAAATAAGCTTAAAGCCAGCTTCCTCCCAGGAAGGTACGCCTCCTAAAAGATTATATATCTTAACCTCTTTTGAAAGCATAGACATAAGACTCGCCGAAACCATAGATCTGTGCCCGCTGCCGCACATAAAAACAACAGGCTTGCCAACTTCAAATTCCTTATATCTGCGCCTTATCCCGGGATTAGGAATATTTATCGCTCCTTCTATGTGACCTGATTTCCATTCTTCCGGTGTTCGTACATCAATAAGAGTAACTTCATTTGCATCAACCTTATCTTTAAGAGAAGTCGCATCTATGTTTATTATTCTTTCAATTTTACGGCCGCTTTTTGCCATTGCATTTATCCCACCCTTCAAATAACCGTAGATATTATCAAAACCAACGCTTCGCAGTTCTATAAGAGTTTTTTCCAAATCCTCCTCAACATCCAGAACCAACAATATAGATTTATCCGGAGGAACAACCCAGCCGGCAAACGTGGCAATCTGGGAATGAAGGCAAATAGAATATGAACCTGGAATATGTGCGCCGCAAAAAGATATATAATCTCTCACATCAACAACTGATGCACCTTTTTCAAATGCGACGAAAAATTCATCAAGTTCCAGAGCTTTAGGCGGAGTAAGGGAGCTTAAAAGAGCAGGCCCTTTTCTGTTAATGTCAGAACATCTTGAAAAATAATCAGGAGCTACAGGCATATCTTTAAGAAAGGCCTCCATAAAAGCTTTCTCATCTTTAATACGAAATGCTTTATTTAAAAGCTTTTCATTCCCTAAAGTAGAGGAACGCTTAGAAGAAAGCTGCTTCCCGCACAAAGAGCCGGCTCCATGAGTGGGATACACCTCAAGTCGATCCGGCAGTATTTCAAGTCTTCGCATACTCCAGAAAAGTTTACCGGCAAGTTCTTCTTTTCTATCCGGAAAAAGATCAGGACGTCCGGCATCATTGACAAACAGAGTATCTCCCGAAAACATCAGAACGAACTCTTCACCTCTTTCAAGATCCGCAACCAGAAAAACCACACATTCTGGAGTGTGACCCGGAGTGTCCAGCATTTTAAACTTCATAGTATCTATTACAAATTCTTCTTCATTCTTTAAAGGGATATGTTTAAATCCTGAATTGGCCGCTTCAGATATATAAATTTCCGCTCCGCATCTTTCGGCAAGTTCCATATGCCCGGAAATAAAATCCGCATGCAGATGAGTTTCAATTACCCCTGCTATAGGCTTTTTTTCCTCTTTTGAAATTGTGAGATACGGAGAAATTTCCCGCGCCGGATCGATAACAACACATGAATTTTTTCCTAAAAGAACATATGAACAGTGAGAAAGAGAATCATTATATAACAATTTTAAATCCATTTGTATGCTCCATCTTCAAATTATTCGTCAATATGAAATTCCTTCAGAATAAAACCGTTTCCTTCATTTGTAAAAGTTGTTCTTTAAATACAGCTCTCATTAGCAAAATATTCTTCTCATAAGCATAAAAGAAAAAATTATATCTTTTATCCGCAGGAAAAAAGGTTCAAAAAAATAAAACTATCTAATCGGGAACAAAAACTTCTATCCACTACTATTATTTTATATTTATCCATTTCTCTCATTAATCTTCCTAATCACTATAAATTCCCTAGAATAATAAAAACCGAGGTAATAAAATGTCCGATACCTGGAAAGTAAAATTATCGCTATTTCTCAATTATTTTGTATTTGCTATTCTGCTTAATAGTGTGGGAACAGTTATTTTGCAGATGACACACCTTTATAATATAGGCGAAACCGATGCAAGTATTCTGGAAGCCTTCAAAGATCTCTCCATTGCCATTTTTTCCTTTATCATAGCTTCTTTTCTTACTAAAATAGGCTATAAGAAAGCTATGCTCATAGGCCTTTTGATTGTTACGGCAGGCTGCATAGCGATGCCTCTTTCAGGCGGCGTTTTTGCTATGGCAAAAATACTCTTTGCTTGTATCGGAATAAGTTTTGCCCTTATCAAAGTTTCTGTTTATTCAACCGTCGGACTTGTTACCGAAAATCCAAAAGAGCATGCAAGTTTTATGAGTATAATTGAAGGCGTTTTTCAATCCGGAGTAGTTCTCGGTTATTTCTTATTCGCTTACTTTATGGAACCCGGACGTGGCAGCTGGCTCAACGTTTACTGGATACTTGCCGGAATGTCTTTGCTTGCGTTTATCCTTCTGCTTATAACACCGCTCAATGAATCCGCCATCCAGCCTGCAGAAAAAACAAGCGCCAAAGAAGATTTTGAAAACATGCTTTCATTGATAAAATTCCCGCTTGTCCTGGTTTTCATAATATGCGCTTTTTTCTATGTTTTTACAGAACAGGGAATACAATCCTGGCTTCCGACGTTCAACAATAAAATATTACAAATCCCTCAAAGCATGAGTGTCCAGATGTCAGCTATTCTCGCCGCAGGCATCGCTCTCGGAAGAATAATCGGTGGAATGCTCATGAAAAAAATGCACTGGATTTTCGTTCTTATTCCTTCGCTGATTTGCGCGATGCTGCTGGTAATACTTGTAATGCCATTTTCCAAAGGCATTACTCCAGGTTCAGTAACCTCGCTCAGCAATGTTCCGATTGCAGGCTTTATCTTCCCTCTGATAGGTTTTTTCCTTGCTCCCGTTTATCCTACGCTCTGCTCTATAGTCCTCAGTAAACTTCCCAAAACCAGCCAAGGTTCCATGTCGGGCCTTATTGTTATTTTTTCAGCACTCGGCGGTACAATAGGCTCAAGAATAACAGGATACAACTTTGAACACTTCGGAGGAACGGTTGCATTCTATATGTCCCTCATTCCAATGACCGTTCTTCTTATTTTAATGTTTCCGTATAAACTTCTTCAGGATTCTTTCAGAAAAAGTGCGGTCAGAATTATCGAAGCTTCTATCGCCAGATATAAAAAACTTGAAGATTCTTTTAAAAACTCAGAAAATGAAGACGAGTCCGCGTATATTCCCGCTGGACATTAAAAAGGAGAAAATATGGCAAGTGCAACTCTTTCAAAACCCATACAGCTTTCCGGAGAGTTATTTGAAGCGGTACAAAATGGAAAAGTTTTTTCGGACTGTAAAACCTTTGTAGATTCCTATCCACGGAAAAACCCCGAAATAATTTTAAAAGAATATCAAACAAAAAAAAACGACAAAGACTTTGACCTTGCAGAATTCATAAAAGAAAACTTTGAAGTTCCCTCCGAACAGGAAGTTAAAGAAATAAAACATGAAGAAAATATGCTCAGGCATATAAATAATCTTTGGGATATTCTCACAAGAAAGCCTGATGCAGAGGATTCCGAATACTCTTCCCTGATTCCACTGCCCTATTCCTATATAGTACCGGGCGGGCGTTTCCGGGAGATATATTACTGGGACAGCTTTTTTACCTCAGAAGGTCTTGCCATATCCGGGAAAATGGATATGGTCGAAAATATGATCAAAAATTTCGCTTATCTTATTGAAAAGTTCGGTCATATACCCAACGGCAACCGGCTGTATTACCTCAGCAGATCACAGCCTCCCTTCTTTTGCTGCCTTGTTGATCTTCTCGCAAGATATCTCGGAAATGAAAAAATCAAGGAATACATCAGGCCTGTAGAAAAAGAATATGAATTCTGGATGGCTTCTTCTCCTTCCAATCACAGGCGCATTGAAATGAAGGATGGATATATTCTGAGCCGATATTGGGATGACAACCCTGCTCCCCGTGAAGAATCACACAGGGAAGATATGGAAATTGCTCAGAAAAATCCTCAGCTTGACAGAAAAAAGCTGTTCACCGATATAAGGGCCGGAGCAGAATCGGGCTGGGATTTTTCTTCACGCTGGTTCCAAGACGGAATGAATATGAAGACTATAAGAACCACGGATATACTTCCGGTAGACCTTAACTGTCTTCTCTACAATATAGAAATAAGGCTTTCCGAATGGCTGCGCCATTTCAAAAAAAATAAAAAATCAAATGAATACAGAAAACTTGCAATTACCCGGAAAAGAGCAATAAACAAATATTTTTGGAATGAAAAAGAAGGCTTTTACTTTGACTGTACTTTAGATGGAAAAATGACTGGTATAAAATCCCTTGCCGCTCTTTACCCGCTTTATTTCAACATTGCCCATCAGGACCAAGCGGACAAAGTGGCAGAGATGGTAAAAAAAGAATTTTTATATCCCGGCGGTGTTCCGACAACTTTGACAGAAACAGGACAGCAATGGGATAAACCCAACGGCTGGGCTCCTCTTCAATGGATTACGGTAAAGGGTCTCGTAAATTACGGTCATACGGATCTTGCCGAAGAAATAGCTGCCCGCTTCCTTAACCTTGCACAAAAGGTTTATACCGAAACGGGAAAAATGATGGAAAAATACAATGTATGCGATATCAATCTTCCTGCAGGCGGAGGAGAATATCCTCTGCAAGATGGTTTTGGATGGACAAACGGAGTTATACTTGCCTTATCTGACAGCGAATGATATTTAAAGAATATAAAATAATAAAAAAATAAAGAGACATTTATGCCAAAAGAAATAACTTCCAAACTTACTGCCGGGGAAAAAATTCTTTATTACGGCCGCCAGCATTGGATCACTGTTGTGCTGCCACTTATAATTTTGGTCCTGCTGCTTTTTGGATCTTTATGGCAGGCTTTTTTTCAGCCATTGGAAAGAAATATTTTTTATACACTTCTCATTTTAATGATAATATTAATTTTTTACATAATAATAGCTTTAATTGACTTTAATTTAAATAAATACGCTGTCACCACAAAAAAAATCATAACAAGATATGGCTGGATGGCTGATAAATACTATGAAATCAATACCGAAGCCATCTCTGACATAAAAACCCGGCAAAGCATATTCGGAAAAATGATGGATTACGGGACAGTAATAATTCAAAGCATAGATGGTTCTACCGATACTTTTAAATATATCACTTCGCCAAACCCTTATATAAATGCAGTCAAAACCCATGAACCGACACTTGCCGTAAATCTGGATGCGATTGAAGGCAGAAAAATTCTTTTTACGGTAATAACTTCAATATTGCTTCTATGTATTATTGCAGGCGGAATCATTGCTCACAGCAAAATTTATGAAATAACACACAAGGATATTACAAATGGTTCCGTCAATTTCAAAAAAGAACAAAAACCTGATTCAGAAGGTCCGCTAAACAAAAAGCGCAACAAAGATGAGGATCAAAGGTCTCTTCGGGAAAAAATGCTTTCTGAGGAAAGAATCAATCCGCAAAGCGTCGTTACTAAAAAAATGCCTGTTAAAGAAAAACCGAAAACAAAAGAAGCGGTAAAAGAACCTAAAAAAGATGTAACACTTACTCCTGAGCCGCAAATAACACCGCCTCCTCTTCCAGGACAGCCCGCGCAAATAACAACGAAAAATCTGCAGGAAACAGCAGATAATCAGCCATTAACTCCCCAAGAGCCGGCTATGGCTCCTTCAGCCCAATCATATTCCTTCTCTGGAGGCACATATACATCTCCGGATCAAGTTGCAGAAGGTGATTATTATGCCGAAATAATTGGCGGAGTCGGCACGTTGAGCCTAAAAAGTGCAGATGGTGCGGTGACTGAAATTTTAAGCAAGGCAGGGGAATCCATTGCAGGCAATCATGATCTCACTCTCCATCAAGGAGATAGCCTTATTATAACGGGAAATGTCACAATAAATCTTACAAAACAATAACTTTTCCGAAAAAGGAGAAAAAATCGTGGGAAGAGCCGGAGATTTAGAAAGAATTGCAAAACTTAGAGATCAAGGTGTGCTTACACAAGAGGAGTTTGAACTCGAAAAAAATAGAATATTGGGTTATACCAATGATCAATCCAGTCCCAAAAAATCAGGAGCAGCTGCATTATTTATCACTCTGTTTTTATTATTTATAGTGATAGGCATTGGCGCCGCATTTCTCGCGAAAAACATACTGGAAAAGCATAAAATTCCAGACGATATCAAAACAACTGAGATAACAGCTCAAACACGGCCTGATGCAAGAGCAAACCAAAGAGAAGAGGAAAAAGAACCTAACCGCAAAGCCCCTTCCATCCGAGATCAATATCTGAATCAGGAACAAAATGAACCGGTTTTTTCAGATCTGCCGCAAAGTGCACCCGATGATGCCTCACAGGAAAAAAATGCGCAGGAGGACATAATCGACGGAACAAGAGGAATTTCAGATACCGAAGAAGTTAAAGCACCTCCGGAGGAAAACCCGGTTGAGGAACCAATTCCAGTAAAATCCGGAGCCTCTACAGAAAAAAAACCTGCTCCGCCATCAAAAACTCCCGAAGCTAAAAAAACTAAAGAAATATCTTCCGCTTTGCCCGCCTCTCAGACTCTTACAGCCGGAAGCTATACCGCAGGAACGGATCTCCCCCCCGGAGTATACAATATAGAAGCGGTGAGCGGGAGCGGCACCTTTCAGGCTGGAGAAATCACTGATGGAGGGTATATAAGCACGATAAGCTCAGAACCTGGAAAAGACGGAACAAGCACTAAAAGCAGCGCACAAAATATAACGATAAAACCGCAGGACAAAGTCATAATAATGAATAATCTGTCGGTGAAAGTAACTA
>MTLE01005734.1_pt1 | contig 11807 bp, 11 predicted proteins | sample 1982461 | NCBI WGS metagenome assembly MTLE01 (sample SAMN05712605, study PRJNA340218) | biofilm metagenome | isolation source: sample SPL anode biofilm adapted to -200 mV | place: USA | collected 2012-02-03
CCACTCGGGATGCTGGCGGGTGAGGGGCTCAATGCCCTCCGCCAACTGGTATTCCGATCCGAGCCGGAACGGACAAGCCCCTCCCACTCCAGTGCTGCTGAGGATGACCGCTTTGATGCGTTCATCGAAAGCCGCCGTGATCAGGGCGGTCTTGCCCTCGAGTCCATGCGCGGCCAGCACGACTTGGGTGCGGTCCACGGCGGATTGAGTGATTAAATAATCCACCGCCCGGCTCGCAGCCCACGCCCGGCGGGCTAGCATCGACCAATCGGCTTTAGGCCAAAGACTGCGGTATGCCAGGGAATCATCCCGGCTTTCGCATGCGGCATAAGCGCACCCCACATAACCCCGGCTAGCTGCGAGAATCGCCCATTGGCGCTGGTTGCCCGGCACCAAAAATACGGGCAACGGCCCGGGAGCGGGCGGCTCGTATATTTCCAGATAAAGCTTGCCTGAGTTGGTGGCCCCAAACTCAATGATCACGGAGCGCATCTTGAGGGCACCTTCCTGACGCGATTCCTCGGCGGAGACGCGCACCGAAGTGGGCGCTGCGGGCATGGTTCCCAGCGTGTACCGTTGGAATAAACGCCACAATTCTTGGCGGCGCTCGGGCCATTGGCTGGCGCTGGCCACCGGGCGGCCATCCGTCAGGCGCAAGGGATCCGGCAAGAAAGGCTCGCTCGGCAGCGCGTCGTAATCGGGCGTGCGCTCCCCCGAAAGCAGCTGCCACTTGTCCCACGCCTCGCTGCGCGGCAACATGGCCGGCCATTGAGCCAGCGCGGCCCTGCGGGCGTCATCCGCCAACAGGGGTCGGTTAGGCCACACCACCATCAGCAGGCAAAGCCCGGCGGCCCATTTGCGAATCATGCTCATATGCCCAAGTTTACCCTAGACGGCAAGGGACGTTCAACTTATTACCCCGATTATCATACGTCATAAGTCTTGCGCGTTTCGCTGGCGGGCTTAACCTCACGCGTGCTGGAAATGCAGCCGCCCCTAGGAAGCTCGCCGGCCCTCGAGGAAGTGCCGGCGTGGAATCTGGAAGTAAGAACGCTCGTTTCCGGCCGCAACGCATTATGGAAACGGTCATTTTTGAGAGCACCAACGGGCAATCGCCCGCCGTGGATTTGCGCGCCGCCTTATTGAAAGGCCAGGCGCCCGATCGCGGCCTTTACCTGCCCCAAACTTTTCCGCGCCTGGCGCCGGAGCAAATCGCCGCCTTCGCCCGGCTGCCGTACGCGGATATCGCTTTCCAAGTGCTCGCGCCCTATTGCCAAGGGGTGCTGCCCGCCGAGGACCTGCATGCGCTGTGCGTCGATGCTTATAATTTTGAAGTGCCGCTGGAACCGGTCTATGACCGGGTGAGCGTGCTGCGGCTGGACCGCGGCCCGACGGCTTCCTTCAAAGATTTCGCCGCGCGCATGATGGCCCGCTGGATTGGCCGCTTCCTGCGCGAGTCCGGCCAAACCCTCACCATTTTGACGGCCACCAGCGGCGACACCGGCAGCGCCGTGGCCAGCGCCTTCCATGGCGTGGAAGGCATCCGGGTGCTGGTGCTGTTTCCCATCGATGAAGTCAGCGCCCGCCAGCGCAAGCAAATGACCACCCTGCGCGGCAATATCCGGTCCATCGCCTTGAACGGCAAATTCGACGACTGCCAAGCGCTGGTTAAGCAGGCCTTTTCGGACCCGCAGCTCAGCCACTTGCCGCTTTCCTCGGCCAACTCGATTAACATTGGCCGTTTGCTGCCCCAGAGCGTGTATTATTTCCACGCCGCCGCCCAACTCGCCCGCCCGGGCGAACCGCTGGTTATCGCGGTGCCTTCGGGCAACTTTGGCGATATGATGGGCGCGGTGATCGCCGGCCGCATGGGCCTGCCCATCCACCGGCTGGTTGTGCCCGTCAACGGCAACGACGAATTCCCGCAATTTCTCGCCACGGGCCAGTACCAAAAGATCGAGCCCTCCCGCAATTGCTTGTCCAACGCCATGAACGTCGGCCATCCGAGCAACCTCGCCCGCTTGGCGGCCCTCTACGGCGGGCATTTGGACGAAGCGGGCCGCTTGCTCCGCGCGCCGGACATGGCCGCCATGCGCCGCACCCTGTTCTCCAGTTCGGTATCTGACGAACAGACCCGAGCCACCATTCGCGAGGCTTGGGAAAAACACCATCTGCTCCTTGAACCGCACGGAGCGGTGGGCTGGCGCGGCTTCCAGGATTACCTAAAATCCGAGCCATTGGGCGATAAACCCGCAGTGGTGCTGGAAACGGCGCATCCGGCGAAATTCCCCGAGGAAATTGAGCGCGCTTTGGGCTTTACTCCTGAAGTTCCGCCCACCTTGGCCGCCTTGGACCGTTTGGCGGAGGATTACGACCGATTGCCCGTCGATTACGCGGCTTTCAAAGAATATTTACTCACGCGGTACGCTCACTAATCTGATTCTGAAGTTAATTTATTACGTAAAAAGCCTTCCGGTGGGTAGTCGGAAGGCTTTTTCTTAAATTAAAATAGAGAGCTTATTTGCCTTTGGCACTCGCCTTTAAGGAGAACTTCCCGGATTCTTTGTTCTGCACCACTTTGTTGGCTTTTTTAAGCTTGGTCAGCGTGATGTAGGCTTGCGGATAGTTCAAGTTGAGCGCCGCCATAATTTCTTTGGTCGACAAACCCGCAGGCGTTTTCGCTAATAATTCGGGGATTTCCGTCGAGGGTTTGCGCCGGGTGCCACCGGACTTCGTCAAGCCTCTCACGGCTGCCAGCCCCTCAATCTTGGCGTCGATCTCCGCCAGTTGTTTGGCGGTGGCTTCACGCTGTTTGAGCAACTCCACTAATTGTTCGGCCTTTTCCGCCGAAATGCTGGTTAGAATATCTTTTAATGACATAGGGTTCACAGGTTTTGAAGTTACAATGTAACTACGGCACATAATATCATAGAACCGCACCAACATGTCAATATTTTCATTACCTCTTCTGGTTTTTCCCAATTTACTATTAAACTATAGTGGTTTTCTACCATAAACACCTACACATCGAAAAGGGCGAAAAACCGGAGGCACCTCATTTCACTAATATTGCACCCGCCCACATATTCACTATTGCTAATGAACAAACCATCGCATCGGCCAACATGAGAACACGCAAACCCGGTTGAATGTTTTTATATCATATTTGTTATAAGATATTTACATTTTAACGACTCACTGCTTTTCCTGGCCCCAAACCTGCCCGCACAGGGGACAAACGACACCCGATTTAATCTCGTTCCTATTTCCTTTTTCTCATAATTTGTTTCCAGTTTACACTGCCGCAAATCTATCAAATTTGTCATATTTAGCCATTCCACGGACATCCATAACAGTGAAAACCCTGACCAAGCCAACAATTCATTTTGCCTCTGGTTACAGCTTTTGATAGATTTTGCCCATGAAATCACTTACCGAGCATTTGTGGTTCGAAGTGCCAAGCCGCCGGGGCTTCATTAATATCACCGGCACCGTCGAAGACCTCGTCCGCAAAAGCGGGGTCCAAGAAGGCTTGTGCCTGGTGAATGCCATGCACATTACAGCCTCGGTGTTCATCAACGATAATGAGCAGGGTTTGATGCATGATTACGAAGTCTGGCTGGAAAAAGTGGCTCCTCACGCGCCGACTTCCCAATATCATCACAACCGCACCGGGGAAGACAACGCGGACGCCCACATCAAGCGCCAAATCATGGGCCGGGAAGTCGTGGTGGCCATCACCAAAGGACAGCTCGATTTCGGCCCCTGGGAACAGATTTTCTACGGCGAATTTGACGGCTGCCGCCGCAAGCGGGTGCTGGTCAAAATCATTGGCGAGTGATTTTTCCACAAAACCGTTGCGCCTGCCGCCGGGAGTTTTAAAATGGCCTGAATCCAATTAAGGCCAAAACTATGAGCACTGCCCGCCCTTTTAATCGGCGCAAATTTATCCAACGCACCCTCACGGCCACGCTGGCCTTGCCGGTGTTGCCCTCCTTGATCCCCGCCACCGCTTTGGGGCGGGAAGGCGCGGTGGCCGCCAATAGCCGGATCGGGATCGGTTGCATCGGCACCGGCCCTCAAGGCCGCGGGGTCATGAGCAATTTCCTTACTCAAAAAGACGCCCAGGTGCTCGCTATTTGCGATCTCATTCCGGCCAATCGCGACGAAGCCCTCAAACAAGTTAAGGACGCCTATAAAAACCCGGATTGCGCCGATATCCCCCATTTTGAAGACTTGCTGGCGCGCAAAGAGATCGACGCGGTGCTGATCGCTACGCCGGACCATTGGCACGTGCCCATCGCGGTGGCCGCCGCCCGTGCCAACAAGGACATGTATTTGGAAAAACCCATGGGCTTGGCGGTGGCGGACGACCAGCTTTTGCGCCAGGAAATCAAAAAACATCACCGGATTTTCCAATTTGGCACCCAGCAGCGGTCCAGCAGCCAATTCCGCCTCGCCAGTGAACTGGCCATCAATGGCCGCGTGGGCAAACTGCAGCATATCGAAGTATGGGCTCCCGCCAGCCGTCCGGGCGGCCCGGTGAAAAGCCTGCCTGCGCCCAAGGAAGTGGACTATGACCGCTGGCTCGGCCCGGCGCCGCAGAAAGATTACACGGACGGCAAATGCTTCGACACCGCCACCTCATGGAAAACCTGGTGGTACAACTATGATTATGCCCTGGGTTTCATAGCTGGTTGGGGCGTGCATCCGCTGGATATTGCCAATTGGGGCCACCCCGCCATGATGCAAGGCCCGATGAAAATCGAGGGCAAGGCCATCATCCCCAAAGAAGGCGCGTGCGATACCTCCATCGCCTGGGACGTGCATTTCCAATTCGCCAGCGGCGTGACCATGCGCTACCGCTCCCGTCCTAGCGAATACAAGGATCCGAAACCGATCGATGACATCGAGGATCTGCGCCAGAAATTTGGCAGCGGCCTCACCGACCACGGCACCGCGTTCCTGGGAAGCGAAGGTTGGGTGGTGGTGGACCGCAACATGATCCGCACTTCGCCCGAAAAGCTGGTGGAAGAAAAATTCAGCGCAAACGACACACGCCTACTGGCCAGCCCGCATCACGTGCGCAATTTCCTCGACGCCATCCGCACGCGCGGCGCTACGGTTTGCCCGATCGAAGCCGCCGTCCAAGCCGACATCCTGTGCCATGTCAGCGACATCGCCACCCGGTTAAACGAACCGTTGAAATGGAATCCGGCTACCGAGAAATTCGAGGGTAACGACGCCGCCAACCGCCGCTTGGTGCAACGCTCCACGCGCGAGCCTTGGCGCGTGAAGACATGAAACACCTTGGCAGCCCGTCAAGTCACCGAGCTTCAAACGCTGGCCTACGATAACCAGCGTTTACGCCTGATCGGGAATCTCCGCCTCGACCAATTGGGCCAGGAGAACCAGGGTTTCTTGCCAGCCGAGATAGCACGCTTGCGGTGGAATCACGGCGGGAATCCCCTCCTGCGTAATATCCAACTCGGTGCCACAAAAAACCGGTTTCAGGCGGACAGTCGTCACCATTTCACCGGGCAAATTCGGGTCATCGAATTGGTCGGTGTGGGCAATCAATTCGTTCGGAATCAATTCCCGATAGGCCCCGCCAAATGAGTGGCTTTTGCCGGTGCTGAAATTGCAGAACGACATTTTATACGTGCCTCCGACTTTAGGTTCCAGATGGTGCACTTTGCAGGTGAATCCATGGGGTGGAAACCATTTGACCACGGCGTCGGCATCCAAGAAAGCCCGGTAAACGCGCTCCGCGGGCGCGCGCAGCACGCGATGGAGCCGGATAGTATTCGTGGTGCCATCTGTCATAATTATTTATTATGACACACATTAACACAACACATAAGTTAGTCCAGAGTTGAAAACGAATCCCGGGCGGCCCGCAGATTCCATCCAACTCAATTCGCTTGCGCCAATTCTTCGGGTTGCGCACATCCATGAAAGACCCTCACAATGATCAGCAAACCAGCGGATGTCTCATAGATTTTCGCCAGGGGAAACTTGGGAAACAAGTACCAGTGAAGTCCCTTGCCAACACCCGGGTGCTGGCCGGGACCTTCGGCGATAGGATCGAAAGCCCAGTCACAGGTTTCCCGAAATTGCGCACCTAACCCAGGTTCCCTTTCTTCGTACCTTTGCGCGGCGGCCAGCATTTCTTGCGCAGCTTCAGCGACAAATTTTATCCGTAGCACCATTGGTTTGCAATAGCCGGGCTTTCGCCTCGTGCCAACCCACCAAAGAATCCGGGAACGTGGTGTAATGGACCATGCGCCGCCCCAATTCCGCCACCTGTTCTGGCGTCGCCAGAAACGTGCCTGGTTGGTCCCCGAGGCTACCCTAAACAGCCTCAATCAGTTTGAGCCGCCTCCCGGGGCGGGAGGCCCAACGCATCAGCGATTAGCTCATTCATGATTTCATTATCACCCATATGAACCTTGTATCAGGAGATTCCCTCCGACTCCCTAGGAATCGCAAGTGGTTTGTTAGAAACAAATTTTAAGAAAGTTCCCCTTTAGTCATCGGCCAAAAATGTCGCTAATTTAGGGTAAATTTGAGCGAGTGACTCAGACGCAGAATTATCGATAACGCAAAAACTGAGATATCCTTAAGCTAAGTGGGGCACCCCCGGGTGAAAATGAGGAAAATTTTGAAAATGAGGGTGTTAAACACATCTGATGGGTTTCTTTGGCCGTTGCCTTTGGCCTTGCCAACGGCGATTCCAATCAGCACTCAAAGATTGCGTTGCCGCCGGAAAATCCCTAGGCTGGAAGGAAAGTTTAGGCCCTTTGAGGGCAGCCAAATGGGTGGATTTCTTTGGATTCCGTGTGAATAGGAACCGAGCCAGCTATGTCGACCGCGTTAAGCCCGAGTGAAGAAGCGCAATTGATGCAGACGATTGAGATGTTCGAAGTGATCACTCAATCGCAGCCCAGCGACCATCAATCGCTGGAGATTCTCAAGGAAGCCTACCTCAAACTGGGGCGCCAAAAAGACGTGGTGTTTACCGCCAAGCGCATCGCCCAAGCGTACGTGCAAATGGGCCAGATTTCCTCCGCCATTCTGGAGTACGAAAGCGTGCTGCAACTGTTCCCCGACGATCCGGACGTCAAAAACGCGCTGGCGGAAATCGAGAATCAAGCCACCAGCATGTCCGCCCCCGCCGCGCCAGGCGATTCCGAGCCGCACCACGGGCAGGAAGCCGGGGCCGCCGCTGAAGCCACGGCTTTGGCACGCCCAGCCGCCCTGAACGACGTGGATGATGGCCGCGCGGCGATGAGGAAAATCTTCGTTGAAGGACGCATCATCTCCGAGGTGGATTTCGATTCCACCTGGCTGTCTCCGGCGGCCGATGGCGGCCGCAGCCGTTCCGAAGTCCCTTTCTTGCAGGTTTTGGAAGATCGCAATTTGTCTTCCTGGGAGCAATCCCTCAAGCTGATCACCGAAAAAGCGCGCCTGTGCTATCTGCCTATTGACCGGTACGATGTCGAAGTCGAAGTGGCCCGCAGCTTTCCCAAAGAGACTTGCCGCCGCTGGTGCGTCCTGCCCTTTGACCGCATGAGCAAGACCGTGCTTGTCGCCACCGCCAACCCATTTAACAAGCAAGCGGCCCGCGAACTGGAGCATGGCAAGCCCTACCGCTTTATTTGGTACCTGGCCAAGCCCTCCGAACTGATCAAAGCCATCAATAAAATTTACCGCTAATTCGACCCGCATCGTATGGCCACAATCAAGACATTTGGAGAGCGCATCGCCGACGCCTTAGTGGAGGACGGCTTGCTCTCCGCCAAACAGGTGGAGGAGTTGCTGGAGCAGCAGAAAAAAGAAGGCACCCGCCTGCTCAAGCTGATCCAGGACAAGGGATACGTCAGCGATGCGGACATGGTAGTCTCGATGGGACGCGTGTTAAACACCCCCCCCATCAACCTGCCCCGCATCAACATTCCCATGGAAGTCTCGGGCCTGGTCCCGCGCGAAGTCGCCGTCAATTACAAGGTCTTGCCCGTTTCCCTGGTCGCCAACCGCCTGTACCTGGCCATGGCGGACCCGCTAAACGTCCTGGCCTTGGACGACGTCAAACGGCTGACCAGCAAGGAAGTCGTGCCCATGATCGCCTCCGAAAAGGCGATCGTCGACAAACTCAACAACCTCGACACCAACAAAACCAGCCTCGAAGACATCGTCAAAGAGCAGGAGAAAATGGACGCCGAGGGCGATTCCGACGATGTCGAGTTCACCAAGGAACAGGTCGAAAACGTCAGTGTCGACCTCGCCCAAGCCTCCGCCGAAGAGGCCCCGGTCATTAAAATGGCCAACGCGATCTTGATCCAAGCCATCAAAGACCGCGCCAGCGATATTCACATCGAGCCCTTTGAAAAGGCGGCCCGCCTGCGCTACCGCATCGACGGCGCGCTGATGGACGCCCCGCCTCCGCCCAAAAGCATGCTGGTCCCGCTCATGTCCCGCATCAAGATCATGAGCAGCCTGGACATCGCCGAACGCCGCCTGCCCCAAGACGGGCGCATGCGCATCAAAGTGGGGAGCAAGGAAATCGACTTGCGCGTATCCTTCCTGCCCACCGTCCATGGCGAGAAATGCGTGCTGCGCGTGCTCGACAAATCCAACCTGGCCGCCAGCATGGAAAAGCTGGGCATGGACACCGACACGTTCCGGCGGTTCAAATCTGCCGTCGACGCCCCCCACGGCTTGCTCCTGGTCACCGGGCCCACCGGCTCCGGCAAAACCACCACCCTGTACTCCGCGCTCAACGAGTTGAACAACCCCGAGTTCAACATCATCACCGTGGAAGACCCGGTCGAATTCCAGGTGCCCGGCATCAACCAGGTGCCCGTGCGCAAAGAAATCGGCTTGACCTTTGCCAGCGCCTTGCGCTCCATCCTGCGCCAAGACCCGGACATCATCATGATCGGTGAAATTCGCGACACCGAAACCGCGGAAATCGCCGTCGAATCCGCGCTCACCGGCCATCAAGTGCTCAGCACCATGCACTGTAATGACGCCCCCGGCGCCATCAGCCGCTTGGACGACATGGGCATCGCCCCGTTCTTGATCTCCTCCGCCGTCATCCTCTCCTGCGCCCAGCGCCTCATGCGCCGCATCTGCTCCGTGTGCAAGGAGCCCCTCGTTTACCCGGACAAAATGTACCGGGATTTAGACATCGATCCGGGCTTCTTCGGCCATTCCACCTTGTACAAAGGCCGCGGCTGCGAACGCTGCAAAAACACCGGCTACGCCGGGCGCTTGGCGATCATCGAAGCCATGACCATGAGCGACGAAATCCGCAAACTGGTCATCCAGCGCGTCAGCGCCATGGAAGTCGGCAAAATCGCCATCCAGCAAGGCATGCGCACCCTCCGCATGGTGGCGCTCGAAAAAGCCCGCGAAGGCAGCTCCACCCTGGAACAAGTGATGGTCGTCACGTCCAACCACTAATGCCGCCCGCGCGGATTTAACCACCTCCAAAAGCGAGAACCCGCGCCTGCACCACTGGATGAAAGCCGCCGCCGACCCCGTCGATCAACCGCTATACGAGCGATAAACGAACCATACTGTAGCGGCGCCTCGGGAGAGCGCCGCATTGCTTAATCCCAACCGGTGTCATCATCGGAGCCGTCCAAGCTTAAACTTCCGGCATTCTCACGAATGCCGCTACAGGAGGCGGCAATGACCGATCTGGGTTCTCACGGCGCAACCCATCCTACCCGCGCGAGACGGGTCAGCCAACGATTTTACCAAACATAACTCTCTCAGTTAATCTTCAGAAAATGAATCATACTATGGGAGACCCCTTTTTCGGGCATGCTGGAGTGTCGCCGGAGTGCGGCAACTGTTAACCCTTCGCTGCGCCCTCGCCAGCGGTCTCTTTGACACTCTGTGGGATCATTGCCATCGCTTGGGTCCCTGCTAATCCCTTGCTTGTCCGCCTTCCGCCATGCTATGTCACAACTATTCTGTCCGCTACCCGGCTGCCCGAAACACGAACCATCACGCTTGACGTAATTACGCGCGGCGTTATTATACGCCTGTGATACAGAGCTTCAAATGCGAAGAGACGGCGAAAATCCTAAAAGGCAAGGTTTCCCGCCGTCTCCCGCAGAATCTCCAAAGCGTCATGCAACGGAAGTTGCGCCTGCTAAACGCCGCGGTGAAGCTTGATAATCTCCGCGTCCCGCCGGGAAACCGGCTGGAAGCCCTCAAAGGGGGCCGTGAGGGTCAATACAGCATTCGCATTAACGATCAATTTCGGGTATGCTTTCGCTGGACGGACAAAGGCCCGGCAGAAGTCGAAATTGTGGATTACCATTGATTATGAGCGCTGAAGAACTGATGCCACTGGTTGCCCCCGGTGAAATTCTCGCCGAAGAGTTCCTGGTTCCGTTGGGAATCTCCGAATACCGGCTGGCGAAAGATACCGGGATTCCCGCCTCTCGGATTAACGAAATCGTGCATGGCCGCCGGGCGATTACCGCCGACACCGCTGTCAGGCTCGGGCTTTATTTCGGCATGGAGCCGGAATTTTGGATGAATTTGCAGGCGCAATACGATCTCGACAAGCTTGAGCGGGAACAGGGAACCCCGCACATTGAGCGATGCCCGCTGATTACGGTGGCCTAGAAAAGGGAAAAGGGGTTAATTTGTACTAATCACCCGCACTAATGAGTGCCCCCTTTTTGAGGAGCAGGAGCGCTTGAAATGGAAAGAAAAAGACCTGGCCCGCCGCCCCAAGGGCGATCCAGCCAAACTGGCGCTGGCGACGCGGCTACGCCAAGAGACGACGCTGACCATCAAACGCATCGCCGCCCGCGTGGGCCTAGGCACCTCCAAAAGTGCCAACATGCGCCTGCACCACTGGATGAAAGCCGCCGCCAACCCCGTCGACCAGCCCCAATATGAGCAATAAACGAACCAATTCTCAAAACGTAGAACAACCCCTAAAAGGGGTGGTGTTAGTTCGATTCTCGGATAAGTGTGCGTTGAAAATGATTATCGACTCACTTGAGACGGCCGGTATTGAGCCTGATTGCGAAGGCGGTTTAGGATGGGTTCAAATTTGTGTCAATCCAGATCAGTATGAGCGAGCAATTGCTATGTTGAAACAAGTGCCTGGCCTGGAAGAGAAAGTCGTGCAATGGTACTGAGACACCCTGAAAAGAGTAACCCATTAGTGCGGGTGTCAAACGGGAAATATTTTTATTATTGCCAATAGTTTTGGTCCATCTTTTTTTCGAGCCGCGCTCTCGAGATCCCTTCTACCGACGTATTCGGTAAAGGGGTGGTGGCGGCTTGGATGGCAGGGAGATGGATGTGGCTGGTTTTGTGGCATTGACTTTTGGCATTTGCATTGCTTCCCTGCCAAATATCCATGTGGATTCACCCGCCGCACTTCCAGACAATGCCGGACAAACTTTGAGTTGTTATACCCGGCGGTTGATCTTGAGGGCCAGTCTTCGCTGGATTGCCCCTGCAAACAATTGGGAGGGAGTTGAATTTTAAAATTGGAGCGGGTGATGGGAATCGAACCCACATGGCCAGCTTGGAAGGCTGGAACTTTACCACTAAGCTACACCCGCCCAGGGCAGAGATTGGCAAAAGCTTAGCGCATCGGCTTGCGTTGTCAACCCGCCTGTGTATGCTAACGGCGCATGAATTCGCTGCTTGTGACGGGCGGGCGCTTGATCGACCCCGCTAACCGGCTGGACGCGCCCGCTGATTTGTTTATCAAAGACGGCAAGGTGGCCGCCATCGGCCCCGCCACCGCCGACGTGCTGCGG